>Ga0134125_10005916_pt1 | contig 13868 bp, 9 predicted proteins | sample KB31751_FD_96464 | JGI IMG/M metagenome (GOLD analysis project Ga0134125, IMG submission 96464) | Terrestrial soil microbial communities with excess Nitrogen fertilizer from Kellogg Biological Station, Michigan, USA - KB3-175-1 | ecosystem: Environmental > Terrestrial > Soil > Unclassified ... | reverse complement strand
GTCGCACCGCCCCGGAATGACTAATCAGCTCAAATCGCCTTCAGCTTGCGATAGGCGAACCAGACCATCTTCAACAAGAGCCAGCCGTCGCGGAAGCGCGAGATCTGCGTCTCGCCGAAGGTGCGTGCCTTATAGTGGATGGGCGTCTCGATCATCTTCAGATTCTGCTTTGCCGCGCCGAAAATCAGATCGAAATCGCCAAACGGATCGAAATGCCGAAATAGCTGCGCTCGCGCGCCAGCACTTCATCGCGGAGCTGCCATCACCTCGTGCGCGATTGCCTTGCGCTCTGCCACCACGTAGCCTGCGAACAGCATCAACTACGAAAAAATTCCGCTCGGAGGAACCATGGCGCGCCTGAAATTCGGAGCCTTTCTCGCCCCGCATCACCCGATTGGCGAGCATCCGATGCTGCAATTCCGCAGGGATTTGGACTTCGTGCAGCAGCTCGACGAGCTCGGCTACGACGAGTTCTGGTGCGGCGAACACCATTCCAGCGGCTGGGAGATGATCGCCTCGCCCGAAATGTTTCTCGCTGCCGCCGGCGAGCGCACCAAGCGCATCAAGCTCGGCACCGGCGTCATCTCGCTGCCCTATCACCATCCTTTCAACGTCGCGCAGCGCATGGTGCAGCTCGACCACATGACCGGCGGCCGTGCCATCTTCGGCTCGGGTCCCGGCGCGCTCGCCTCCGACGCGCACACGCTCGGCATCGATCCGATGACCCAGCGCAACCGCCAGGACGAAGCGATCGCGATCATCCGCAGGCTGTTCAGGGGCGAGCGCGTCACCGCCAAGAGCGACTGGTTCACCATGAACGACGCGGCACTGCAGATCCTGCCCTTGCAGGAGGACATGCCGTTCGTCGTCGCTTCGCAGATTTCGCCATCCGGCATGACGCTGGCCGGCAAATACGGCATCGGCATCATCTCGCTCGGCTCGATGACGACGCAGGGATTGATGTCGCTGGCCCAGCAATGGGAATTTGCCGAGGATGCCGCGAAGAAGCATGGCACCACGGTGAGCCGCAAGGACTGGCGCGTGCTGCTGTCTTGGCATATCGCCGAGACCCGCGAGCAGGCGCGGCGCGAGGCGGGCGCCGGACTGATGCGCTGGCATAATGAATATAATCTCGGCACCTTGATGCGGCCGGGACTGACGGCCTTTTCATCGCCTGATGAGGCCGTGGACAAGACCGCCTTCGTGGAAGGGGCGGCCTCCGCCATCGGCACGCCCGACGATCTCGTCAAGATCATCAAAAACGTGATGCAGGTATCCGGCGGCGTCGGCGCCATCATCGGCTTTGCCCATGACTGGGCCAACCCGGAAAACACAAGGCGCAGCTGGGACATGGTGGCGCGTTATGTCGTGCCGGAGATCAACGGCTATATCGACGGCTTGCGCAAGTCGCAAAAATTCGTGATCGAGAACCGCGCCATCTTCGAGCGTGCGGGCCAGGCGGTGATGGCCAAGATCATGGAAAACGACAAGGCGGCCGCCGCGCTCGCACATACCGGCCCCGGACGGGTCGCGATACCGGCCGTCAACGCGCCCGATTTGCAGAAAGAAGCGGCGAAGAGGAAGGCGTGAAGAAGACTAGCCTCTCCTCGACTGGGGAGGTGTCCCTCGCATCCGCCGATCACGTCGCAAAATCGGACAAGTGCTTTCAACCAGGGCCGTCATTGCGAGGAGCGAGAGCGACGAAGCAATCCAGACTGCATCCGCGGAGAAAGTCTGGATTGCTTCGCTTGCGCTCGCAATGACGTCGGAGGTTGGACGCGCTTGCCTTCGATTCGCTCAAATCGCCGACTGCTCCAGCCGACGTTCGGAGACAAACGCAGCATCAACTAGCCCGCGACAAAGCTGCGATCCATCGGCTAAACTCGATTAGATGAGATAAGGAGCGAGCAACACCGGAGCGACCGCCATGTCGATGGCTCTTCCCTCGGCAAGCCTTACCCCGCCCAAGCGCAATACGCTGACGCACATTCCCGGCGACGAGGGCTGGCCGGTGATCGGCAACACGTTGCAGGTTCTCGCCGATCCCAAGGGCTTCATCGAAGCGCGGGCGAAGAAATTCGGCCCGGTCTATCGCAGCCACATGTTCGGCGAGACCAGCGTCGTGCTGCTCGGGCCGCAAGCCAATGAGTTCGTGATGTTCGACCAGGAGAAGCTGTTCTCCTCGGAGCACGGCTGGGGCAGCATCCTCGGGCTCTTGTTTCCGCGCGGGCTGATGCTGCGCGATTTCGAGGACCATCGCGTTCACCGCAAGGCCCTGTCGGTCGCCTTCAAGGCCGGGCCGATGCAGTCCTATCTGACCGAGCTCGACAAGGGCATCGCCGCGCGGATCGCCCAATGGAAGCAGCGGCCCGGCGAGATGAGACTCTATCCGGCGATGAAGCAGCTCACCCTCGATCTCGCCGCCACCTCCTTTCTCGGCGCCGATCTCGGCCCTGAGGTCGACGCGATCAACAAGGCTTTCATCGCGATGGTGGCCGCCGCCGTAGCGCCGATCCGCAAGCCCTGGCCCGGCACGCAGATGGCGCGCGGTGTAAGGGGGCGCAAGCGCATCGTCGCTTATTTCTCCGAGCAGATTCCAATCCGCCGCAAGAGGGGCAGCGGTGGCGATCTGTTCTCGCAGCTGTGCCTGGCAAAGGATGAAGACGGCAAGCCGCTGCTCTCCGAGCAGGACATCATCGACCACATGAGCTTTCTGATGATGGCCGCGCACGACACGCTGACCTCGTCGCTGACTTCGTTTGTGAGCGAACTGGCCGCTCATCCCGAATGGCAGCAAACGCTGCGCGACGAAGTCACCAAGCTCGGCTTGACCGCGAATGCGGCGACCAGTCCGGACAATCTCAAGGCGCTGCCGGTCACGGAGATGGCCTTCAACGAGGCGCTGCGCAAGAAGCCGCCGGTACCCTCGATGCCGCGGCGCGCGGTCCGCGATTTCAGCTTCATGGGCTTTGCCATTCCCGCCGGCACCGTGGTCGGCGTCAATCCGCTGTTCACCCATCATATGCCGGCGATCTGGCCTGAACCCGACAGGTTCGATCCGCTGCGCTTCACCGAACAGGCGGTGCGCGGCCGCCATCGCTTTGCCTTCGTGCCCTTCGGCGGCGGCGCGCATATGTGCTTGGGGCTGCACTTCGCCTACATGCAGGCCAAGTGTTTTGCCCGGCACTTCCTGCAGAACCTCACGGTGGCGCTGCCTCCGGATTACGAGCCGGAGTGGCAGATGTGGCCGATTCCCAAGCCGCGCGACGGCCTGCGCGTGGTGATGAGGCCGGTGTGAGCTGGCACTTCGTGTGCCCCAACCTCCGTCATGCCCGGGCTTGTCCGGCCTGTCCCGGCCATGACGATCGGAGGGATTGGTTTTGAAAGCTACCCCGCGCCCTGGTCAAACGCCTTGCGCAGCTGGACATAGCCCTGCTGCTGCTGCGTCCAATTGCGCCCGCCGGTGATCGCGCCGTCGACGACCAGATCATGGCCGTTGATGAAGGTGGATTCGTCGCTGGCGAGAAATACGGCGGCGTAGGCGATATCGTCGGGCAGGCCCGCTCGCGGGATCGGCTGCGCGCTCTTGTAGATCTCGCGCATCACCGGCGGCGTGTTCTCGGCGGCCTCGACCGACAAGCCCAGCGCCTTGGCGAAAATCCCGGTCGCGATCGCACCGGGCGAGATCGAATTGACGCGAACGCCGGCTTCACCGAGCTCCATGGCGACGCATTTGGTGAGATGGATCACCGCGGCCTTGGCGGCGCCGTAGACCATGGACGAGGAAAAGCCGGCCAGGCGGCCAGCGATGCTGCCATTGTTGATGATGCTGCCAAAGCCCTGGCTTTTCATGTAGGGCGCGGCGTGTTTCATGCCGAGCATGACGCTTCGCACCAGCGTCGCCATGGCGAGATCGAAACGCTCGACCTCCAATCCCTCGATGCCGCCGGTCTGCGCCGGGCCGCCGGCATTGTTGAACAGGCAATCGATGCGGCCGAACTGGCCAACTGCAAGCGCGATCAGCGCCTTGACCTGTTCCTCGACGGTGACGTCGGTCTGGCGAAAGATGCAGTTTGCCCCTAGCTGCTTGGCCAGGGCCTCACCTTCGGGAACGCGGCGGCCTGCCACGACGATTTTGGCGCCCTCGGCCGCGAAGATTTCCGCAGTGCGCAGGCCGATGCCACTGGTAGCCCCCGTGATTACCGCGACTTTGCCATCGAGCCGTCCCATATCATTCCTCTTTGGTTGCAATTTGATTCGAACTGATGCGGAAAGCGTCTCCCGCCCCCGAGCCATATTCCCGATCGCGCGAGCGGGAGGCAAGCTATGCGCGCAGATGTGAAGCGCGTATCTTGGGCGGGCCAGTGCGGCCGCGTTCGAGCTTAGCCGGCCGGGCTGATGGGAGGAAGATGAAGCTAATCAACGAGTTCCAGCGCGGCTGGCATGGGGAAGCCCAACCGTCGCCGTTGTTTAGTATCGGTTTCGTGCTGCTCTGCCTTGCGCTTTCCACCGCGGCACGCTGGAGCATGTCGCTGATCCGGCCCGACATCTTCTTCACGCCCTACTTTCCCGCGGTGTTTTTCGCCACGGCGGTCGCGGGCTGGCGCTGGGGTGCCGTCGCAGCAATCGCGAGCGGCGCGCTCGGCGTTGCCGTGACTTTCGGCAGCGGCCATACCGATGCAGCGCGCTTTGCGCTGCTGCTGATCTATCTGGCGGTGACGGGCTTTACCATCTGGGGCATCGAACATTATCGCTCGCTGGTTGCGCGCGAGCGGTGCATCTCCAAGAGGTTGATCGAAGAGGAGGAATACCGCAAACTCGTGGTGGCCGAGCTGCAGCACCGGCTGAAGAACAAATTGTCGACCATTCATGCGGTGCTGCATCAAGTGCTGGACAAGGAGCCGCAGACCTGGGGCAGGATCGATCATCGCCTGCGTGCACTGGCGGTGACTGACGACCTCATCGCCCAGGTCGACAAAGCGGGCTGCGACATCCGGGATCTCTTGCTCTCCGAGCTCGGACCCTACGGCCATGTTCGGTTCAATCTGAACGGCGAGCCGCTGTTCCTGCCCGCCAAGCTCGCCGTGAGTCTATCGCTGATTTTCCACGAACTCGCCACCAACGCCGCGAAATACGGCGCGTTTTCGGCCGCGCACGGCTTCCTGCAGGTGTCATGGTCGGCTTCGGATGATCGTCTGAACGTGACTTGGGATGAGACCGAGGGTCCCCCGGTCGAAAACGTCGGCCCTGCCGGCTTCGGCACCAAGCTGTTGAAAGCGGCACTCACCGCGTTCGACGGCAAGACCGAAATCGCATTCTTGAAGAGCGGCGTCCATTGCACCATGCAATGCCGCATACCGCCAATGTGAACCCGGCCGGCGCCCTGCAAGATAGCGTTGACACTTTGTTAATGACAAGGCGCGAGGGCCGCGAGGGCGAGGTCATCTTCGAACCGGCAGCGCCGTGTTTCTCCGTCATGCTTAACTAAAATGAAGAGAGAGCCGGCCAAGATCGGCCCTCATGCAAAACCATGGCGCAGACTTTCTCCGGGCCGGGGCTACGGAGGCCGAATCGCTTCGCGCTCTCGAAGCCGAACGAAGCCTCCTCAAGGAGGTGCTCCGGCTTTTGCCGGCCGGCGTGACGGTTCTGGACGAGCACGGCCGCCTGCTGCTGGCGAACGATGCCGCGGCGGCGCAGCTCAAGCTGTCGGAGACAGAAGGCGCGTTGAACCAGCGCCGCGAGATCGCGCTCGAATTGCTCCGCGCCGGCCGTTCGCTGGTCGCGGAAGAGCAGATGGGCCACGGGCCGGCCCAGCAGGTGCTGTTGAGTGCTCATCGCCTGGTTCGCATCGGCGACCAAAAACTCCTGCTCTCGAGCTCGGCCGATATCAGCGAGCAGAAGGCCTTTGAAGACCAATTGTTTCGCTCCGCCTATTACGACGAGCTGACGGAGCTGCCGACGCGGCGCGTGATCGAGCATCGCGCCAACGCGCTGTTGAACCGCGGCGAAGGCGAAAAATTCGCGCTGGCTTTTCTCGATATCGACAATTTCAAGCACATCAACGACTATTACGGACACGCCATCGGCGACGCCCTCCTGGTCGGCCTCGCCAAGCGCCTGAGCCGCGACTTGCGCGACAGCGACATGCTGGCGCGGATTTCCGGCGACGAATTCCTACTCCTGCTTTCGCCGGTACAGAACGCGCAGGAAGTGGCCGACTACATCGAGCAGACGCTGAAGCGGCTCAGTGCGCCCTTCTTCATTGAAGGCTCGGAGATCTTTGCCTCGACCTCGATCGGTGTGAGCCTCTATCCCGAGCACGGCAAATCCTACGAGGTGCTGCGCCAGAACGCCGACCTTGCGATGTACCGCGTCAAGAACCAGGGCAAGGGCGCGGCCGCCTTCTTCGATGCCGGGATGGAGCACGAGGCCTTGGCGCGCATGAAGATCGAGCAGTCGCTGCGGCTCGCGATCCTGGACAAGCGCTTCTGCTGCGCGTTTCAGACCAAGGTCGACATCCGCAGCCAGGAAATCAAAGGCATCGAGGCGCTGGTGCGGCTGCGCGACGCTGGCGGCGTGATCCAAGCTCCCGGCGATTTCGTCAACCTCGCCGTCGAGCTCGGTCTCATCGACGAGCTGACGCATCTCGTGCTCGCCGAGATCGTCAAATCCATCGATCTCATCAACGACGCCTTCGGCCATGACGCGACGATCAGCATCAACGTCGCGGCCAAGCAGGCTGGCAATCCAAAATTCATGCGCTCGTTTGCACAGGCGCTGGAAGCGACCGGATTCCCCTCCCGCTTCATGATCGAGGTCACGGAGGACGCCTTCGTCGCGAAAAGCCATTTCCAGGCCGAAATCCTGCCGATGTTCCGCCAGCTCGGCGTCGGCATCTCGATCGACGATTTCGGCATCGGCTATTCGTCGCTCTCCGCGCTGGCCGACATCACCGCGGACGAGATCAAGATCGATCGCTCCTTCATCACCGACATTCATAAGCGCCCGCGCAGCCAGGGCATCCTGCGCGCGATCGAATCCTTGAGCGCGGCGCTCGGGATGACGGTGATCGCCGAAGGCCTCGAATCCTTCGAGGAGCTCGCTTACCTGCAGGCCGCCACGAAAATTCGTTACGCGCAGGGCTACTACTTCTCGCGGCCGATCTTCCTGGAGGAGCTGAAGCCCGCCATCCCGCTCGCCAGCGAAGCACGGGTTTCGCTGGCAAGCCGCTCGACCCAGGAGAGCCGGCCGGGATATTCCTCGCGCGGCGCGCGCGGCCCCCGCCCCTAGCAGGGCCCGCGCGGGCGGTTAACCAGCGGCTAATCGGGCCTGCACCTGCACAACTTCATCGCGCTGCAATATCGCTCAACATATTGCGCGAAGGGCGAGCAAAATTCGTCGATTAAATCTTGAGTAACCGGATTTCCTAACCGCTTATGCCATTTCGGCATCGTATGCATTTCCTGACCGAGTGGTGGGGAAATGCGCGACGTGATTTCCAGCATCTGGGCCAGAATGTCTCGCGGCTTCGCGAACGGGCTCGCGCGCATGCCTCGCGGACCGGTGTTCTGGCTCACCCTCTGCGGCGGGCTCCTCGTGCTCGCGATCTTCATCGGCACCATCGTGATGGTGGACGGCTTCCGCGAGCGCGCGATTCACAACAGCGAGCGCGAGCTGCAGAACACGGTGCTGCTCTTGACCCGCCATTTCGACCAGCAGTTCCAGGATTATGAGGTTCTCTCCGAGAGCCTGATCGACCAGCTCGACATTTCCAACATATCCTCCGCGCAAGAGTTCAAGCAGCGGATGTCGGGATTTGAGCAGCACCTGAAATTGAAGGCGAAAGTCGTTCCACTGTCCTACATCGACGGCGTCAACATCTACGATGCGGACGGCCGGATGATCAATTCGTCGGGACGCTGGCCACTTCCCTCGATCAACATCTCCGCCCGACACTATTTTCAGACCTTCAGGTCGGATCCGCAATCGCCCCGCGTTCTTGCCGAGGCGTTGCGCAGCTACTACAGCGGCAAATGGACGACTGTGGTCGCCCACCGCCTGACCGGTGCGAACGGCGTGTTCCTCGGCGTCCTGACACGACGCATCTCGCCCGCCAATTTCGAAAAATATTTTGCGTCCGTCGCGCTCGGCGGAGGGGCGTCCATTGCGATGTTCCATCGCGACGGGACGATGTTGGCCCGCTACCCTCAGATCGATGCTCTGATTGGCAGAAACTTCAAGAACGCACCGCTCTTGAGCAGGGTCCTGGCCGAAGGGAGCCGGCAGACGATGCGAATGCAGAGCCCGCTGGACGGGCGGGACCGGCTCGGTGCAGGAGCTGAGCTCAGCCGCTTTCCGATCGTGGTTGTCGCCACCAAGACCACCGCGGCGGCGCTTGCCGATTGGCGCGAACAGACGCGACTCCTGGTCGCGGCCGCGGGCCTGTCCGCCTTCATCGTCGCGCTCATTCTGTTCTTGATCATCCGGCAGATCAGGCAGCAGAACCACGATGCGCAGCGCAAGCTGGAGGAAGAACGGCAACGGCTTGACACAGCGCTGAACAACATGACCCAGGGCCTTTTGCTCTACGACGCCTCCGCGCGGATCGTCACCGTCAACCAGCGCTATATCGATATGTACAGCCTGTCGCGCGAGGTGGTGAAGCCGGGCCTGCACTATTACGACCTGCTCCAGCACCGCAAGGACACCGGATCCTTCGACGACGACGTCCGCGCCTTTTGCGATGCCATCATGCGCGACATGGCGGAAGGCGTGGAGAACCGCACGATCCAGGAGATCGCCGACGGCCGCTCGTTCCAGATCGTCAACAAGCCTTTGGCGCAAGGCGGCTGGGTCGCGACCATCGAGGACATCACCGAGCACCGCAAGCTCGAGCAGGAGCGCGACCGCAACTACACCTTCCTGCGGCAGATCATCGATCACATCCCGACGCAGATCACGGTCAAGGACGCGCGGACGCGGCAGTATCTTTTGGTCAACAGCGTCGCCGAGCGCCAGTTCGACCTGTCGCGCGGCGAACTTGTCGGCAAGACGGCCTTCGACATTCTCAGCAAGGAGGCCGCCGAACTCGTAACTTATGATGACGACAGGGCATTGGCGTCCGGGGACGCCTGGTTCCGGGACGAGCACCCCATCGACGAGGGGCGGCGCTACATCACCTGCCGGCGCATCAATATTCGCGACCAGGCCGGCGAGCCGCGCTACCTCATCAACGTGCTCGAAGACGTGACCGAGCGCCGGAAGGCCGCCGAGAAGATCGCTCATCTCGCGCATTACGACGCGCTGACCGATCTGCCCAATCGCGTGCTGTTCCGCGAGCGGATCGAGCGCGAGCTGAAGCAGGTCGAACACGGTGGGCAATTCGCACTGCTCTATATCGATATCGACGAATTCAAGGGCATCAACGATTCGCTCGGCCACCACGTCGGCGACGAACTGCTCAAGACGGTAGCGAGCCGAATCCGCGCCTGCATCAAGCCGGACGATCTGATCGCGCGGCTCGGCGGCGACGAGTTCGCGGTCATCCAGACCGCGGTCAACTCGACCGAGGACACCGTCGATTTCGTCACACGGATCCACGAAGCGATCCGCCGTCCCTATCAATGCCTCGGCCATCAGCTTTCCACGGACGCCTCGATCGGGATTGCGCTGGCGCCGCGGGACGGCACCGAACTCGACCAGCTGATCAAGAATGCCGACCTTGCAATGTACGCCGCCAAGGCTGGCGGCCGCCGCACGCACCGCTTCTTCGAGCCCGCAATGGATGCCTCCGCCAAGGCGCGGCTCTCGATGGAGCAGGACTTGCGGCAAGCCATGGTCGACGGCGGCCTGGAGATCCATTATCAGCCGGTGGTCGAGCTGCAGACCGGCGAGGTCAGCGGTTGCGAGGCGCTGTTGCGCTTCCGCCATCCCGTGCGCGGCATGGTTTCGCCGGCCGAATTCATTCCCATCGCCGAGGACACCGGCCTGATCACCGATCTCGGCGACTGGGTACTGCGCACGGCCTGCCAGGAGGCCGCGACCTGGCCGGATCACATCCGCCTCGCAGTGAACGTCTCGCCGGTGCAGCTCAAATGCCGGACGCTGGCGCTTCGGATCGCCGGGGCCTTGGCCGCGTCCGGCCTCAAGCCGAACCGGCTGGAAATCGAGATTACCGAGGCCGTGCTGATTCGCGACGACGAGGCGGCGCTGGCCATCCTGCATCAGCTGCGCGCCATCGGCGTGCGCATCGCGCTCGACGATTTCGGCACCGGCTTCTCCTCGCTCAGCTATCTGAAGCGTTTCCCCTTCGACAAGATCAAGATCGACCGCTGCTTCGTTTCCGATATTCCGGAAACCGATTCCTCCTCCTCGATCGTCCAGGCGGTGGTCAATATCGCGTCCGCGCTGAACATGCGGACGACGGCGGAGGGTGTCGAGACCGAGGCGCAACGGGAGCTCCTGCACAAGCTCGGCTGCACCGAGATGCAGGGCTATCTGTTCAGCGCGCCCAAGCCGGCGAGCGAGGTCAAGCGCCTGTTCGGCACCGGCAAGAACACGACGGCCGTCGCCTGATCGGCTTCGTCGCGAGCTTTCGGCCGCCTCTATCCCGCGCGTGGCGTTCCGGCGTATGATGACCTGCCCCCAAATTGCGGGAATTCGGATGTCGCCTGTCTCCCTCCTCCTCAACGTGTTGTGGATCCTGTTGGGCGGCGCCGAGATGGCGTTCGCCTGGCTGATCGCCGCCGTGATCATGGCCGTCACCATCATCGGCCTGCCCTGGGCAAGGGCGGCCTTCAATATCGCCGTCTACACCTTCCTGCCGTTCGGCTCGCAAGCGGTGCGCCGTGACGCGATGACCGGCCAGGGCGATACCGGCACCGGCCCGCTCGGCGTCATCGGCAACATCATCTGGCTCGTGCTCGCGGGCTGGTGGCTCGCGCTCGGCCACCTCATCGCCGCGGTGCTCCTGGCGGTGACGATCATCGGCATCCCCTTCGCCTGGGCGCATCTCAAGCTCGCCGGCCTTGCCTTGTGGCCGATCGGCAAGCAGATCGTGCCGATCTGAGCTGTCGAAGCGGCACCGGGAACGGACTTTGGACCGCGCCGACGACAGAGCGGGCATTTTCGCGCTCCGTTCGGCCATTGCCCAGAATAGGCCAATCGGCTAAATGGGGCGCTCAAGGCACCCGTAGCTCAGCTGGATAGAGCGTTGCCCTCCGAAGGCAAAGGTCACACGTTCGAATCGTGTCGGGTGCGCCATCCTTCGATGCCGGTCGGAACAGCATAGCATCCGGTTCTCGGTCCGAGATTGCGGATGGATCGCGCTTTGTCAGGAACCAAATGAAGATTTCGCAGGCATTCAGGTTCGAGGCCGCGCATCGGTTGCCGAACGTGCCGGAGACACACCGCTGCCGCCGGCTCCACGGTCATTCCTACCGTGTCGAGATTCAATTGGACGGGCCGGTGGATCCGCACACGGGCTTCGTCGTGGACTTCTTCGATCTTGAAAGAGGCTTTGCCGAGATCGTCGGCGCGTTGGATCACCGATGCTTGAACGACGTCGAGGGGCTCGAGAACCCGACCGCCGAGAACATCGCGGTTTGGATATGGGACCGATTGAAGCCGAACCTTAAGCAACTCTCCGCTGTTCGGGTCTATGAAACGGCCGAGAGCTGGGCCGAATATCAGGGGCGGTGACGACAGCGCGCCCGATCTGTTTGGCTCGGCCCGATCACCGTCGTCCTGGTTTCATTCAAACGCTTCCGGACGAGGCAAGCTTCTGATTCCGCACGCTTTAACCGCTCATCAACTCTAAATGCTAACTCCGCCTTGTCTCCTTCGCGCTATCAGAAGCGCGGGGGAGGGACGGCATGAGCACATTGTTGGAGCGGCTTTTGCGCCGAAACCGCGCGGTATCGGCGCGCGACGCCTTGCGTTTGCGCCGGGGTCCCACGGGATGGCTGATCGTTTTCGCCGTCGCCTTGATGAGTGCGATCGCGATTGGCACCGTCCTCACCATCAGCAAGTTCCGGGAAGACGCGATCGAAAGAGGTAAGCAGGACCTGGAGAGTGCTGCGCTGCTGCTGGCTCGCCATTTCGACCAGCGATTCGACGATTTTGCGGTTCCGCAAAAGGCGATCATTGCCGTCCTCGAGTCGCAGGGCATCGAATCGCCGGATGTCTTCCGCAGCGAGATGGGCACGCTTGCGGTGCATGAGGTGTTGCGCACGAGAGCCGGGGACGGCACGGATGTCGTCGGCGCAAAGCTGTTCGATGACGACGGCAATCTCATCAATTCGTCCCAGCGGTGGCCGGTGCCCGACATCACCGTCGCGAACCGGGCCTATTTCCAGCAGCTGAAACGCGATCCTCGGCTCCGCGTCGCAATCGAGATCGTCTCCAGCCGGACGACATGGCCTCAGGCTATCGTGTTTGCGCGGCGAGTCTCCGGGCTGCACGGAGAATTCCTCGGCGTGGTCACCCGGTCGATTGCGCCGGAAGCTCTGGAAGCCTTTTTCGCGTCTACCGGCCTCGGCGCACAAGCTTCGGTCACGATGCACAACACCGACGGCGCGTTGCTGGCCCGCTACCCTCATGTCGATGCCCTCATCGGCCGAAACTTCAGGAGTGGCCCCGCCGCCCAACGGGCGGTGTTCGAGCAGCCGAGCTTCGTGGGGCGTCTCAACAGTCCGATCGACGGGAAGGACCGGCTCATTGCCTCGCGGAAGCTGACCAACTATCCGCTGGTCATCGTAGCGAGCAGTACGGTGGATTCCGCTCTGGCTGCCTGGCGAACGCAGACCAAGTTCTTCATAAGCGTGGCGGGAGGGTCCATCCTGCTCATCGCGCTGACGCTCTATCTCATTTTCCGCCGGATCGCGCGCCAACTGACGCTCGACAAGCTGCGGCTCGACACGGCCGTCAACAACATCAGCCAAGGTCTGCTGCTGTTCGATGCCTCGGAACGGCTGATCGTCTGCAACGACAAATACATCCAAATGTACGGGCTATCGCCCAACGTCATCAAGCCGGGATGCATGCTCCGCGACGTGATCCGCCATCGCAAAGCGACGGGATCCTTCGACGGGGACGTGGAGCCCTATTATCACCACATCCTCCGCACCAAGGACACCTCGACCACATACATTGTCGAGACATCCGGCGGCCGGCTGATCCAGATCAGCAACGAGCCGGTATCGGGCGGCGGCTGGCTCATCACCCATGAGGACGTCACCGAACGGCTCCGGGCGGAAGAGCGGATCGCACACCTCGCCCATTATGACTCGCTGACGGACCTGCCGAACCGCATCCTGTTTCGCGAGCACGTCGAGCGCAAGCTTGCCGAGCTGGCGCCGGACAAAAAATTCGCCGTCCTCTACATCGACGTCGACGAATTCAAATCGATCAACGATTCGCTGGGGCATCACGTCGGCGACGAGTTCCTCAAGTCGGTTGCATCTCGGCTCAAGAGTTGCGTCGGCCCTTCTGATCTGGTCGCCCGCCTCGGCGGCGATGAATTCGCGGTCGTCATATCGAGCGTGTCGGAACCCTCCGAGCTGACGGCGCTCGCCGAGGCGATCCACAGGGCGATCCGGCACCCATCCGATTGCCTGGGGCAGGAGATTTCCAGCGACGCCAGCATCGGGATCGCCATCGCGCCAGGCGACGGCGCCGAGTTGGAGGATCTCCTGAAGAACGCGGATCTTGCCATGTATGCCGCCAAAGCGGATGGGCGCCACACCCATCGCTTCTTCGCACCCGAAATGAACGCCCGCATGAAGGCGCGGCGCGCGCTCGAGCTGGATCTCAGGCGGACCTTGAGCGAGGGCGGCTTCGAAATTCATTATCAGCCGCTGGTCGACCTC
>Ga0134125_10005914_pt1 | contig 13870 bp, 13 predicted proteins | sample KB31751_FD_96464 | JGI IMG/M metagenome (GOLD analysis project Ga0134125, IMG submission 96464) | Terrestrial soil microbial communities with excess Nitrogen fertilizer from Kellogg Biological Station, Michigan, USA - KB3-175-1 | ecosystem: Environmental > Terrestrial > Soil > Unclassified ... | reverse complement strand
GCGGAGCGCGCGGAGCCGCGGGCACGGCCGCGCGACGGCCGGCGGCTCTTCGTGCTCGACACCAACGTGTTGATGCACGACCCGACCGCGATCTTCCGCTTCGAGGAGCACGACGTTTATCTCCCCATGGTCGTGCTCGAGGAGCTCGATGCGCACAAGAAGGGGCTCTCGGAAGCGTCGCGCAACGTGCGCCAGGTAAGCCGTTTTCTCGACGAGATGATGCGCGATGCGACGAAGGAGCAGATCGATCGCGGCTTGAAGCTGCCGAGCGGCTACTCCGGCAATCATGGCAAGAAGCCCTCCTCCGGCAGGCTCTTCTTCCAGACGCGCCAGCTCTCGAGCACTCTGCCGCAGAGCCTTCCGGGCCAGGGCAACGACAACGCCATCCTGGCGCAAACCCTCGCATTGCAGAACGAGCGCACCGACGCGCGCGTGATCCTGGTCTCCAAAGACATCAACCTGCGCATCAAGGCCGCCGTGCTCGGCGTGCACGCGGAGGATTACTACAGCGACAAGACGCTGGAAGACTCGGATGTCCTCTACAGCGGCATGAGCGCGCTGGCGCCGGACTTCTGGGAACGGCACGGCCAGGGCATGCGCTCCTGGAAGGAAGGCGAGCGCACGTTCTACGAGATCACCGGCCCGGCGGTGCGCGAGTGGCAGCCGAATCAGGGTGTGTACGAGGACAGCCCCGAAGGAATCGAAGGCATCGTGCGGCGCTTCAACGGCGAGACCGCCGTCATCGAGCTGCTGCGGGATCACCGCAACGAGCGTCACAACGTCTGGGGTATCACGGCCCGCAACCGGGAGCAGAACTTCGCGCTCAACCTGCTGATGGACCCGGAGATCGACTTCGTGACCGTGTTGGGACCGGCGGGTACCGACAAGACCCTCCTGGCCCTTGCGGCGGGACTCATGCAGACACTCGAGAGCAACCGCTTCGCCGAGATCATCATGACGAGGGTCACCATCCCGTTGGGTGAGGACATCGGCTTCCTCCCCGGGACGGAGGAGGAGAAGATGGAGCCGTGGATGGGCGCCCTGATGGACAACCTCGAGGTGTTGACCGGCGGCCAGGAGGGCGGCAACTGGGGCCGCGCCGCCACAAACGACCTGCTGCGCAACCGGATCAAGATCCGCTCGCTCAATTTCATGCGCGGGCGCACCTTCCTCAATCGCTTCCTCATTCTGGATGAGGCGCAGAACCTCACGCCGAAGCAGATGAAGGCGCTCGTCACCCGCGCCGGGCCTGGGACCAAGCTCGCCTGTCTCGGCAATGTCGCCCAGATCGATACCCCGTACCTCACGGAGACCACGTCCGGCCTCACCTATACGGTGAACCGGTTCCGCGGCTGGCCCCATTCCGGGCATGTGACCCTGGTGCGGGGGGAGCGATCGCGGCTGGCGGACTTCGCCTCCGATATCCTGTAAGCTTTCCGGGAATGGCCGGAGGGCTGCCGGCGTGGCAGTCCCCGATTTGTAAGCTTCTGTTAATGCAGGGAAACTGGCTCCCCCGACCGCGGTCGAACACAAGATGCGCGCGTTCGTCCTGATCCTCCTGGCCGCCTTCCTCAATGCCACGACCGTGGCAATAGCGGGGCAGCCGTTCAATCCGATCACCTCGGACCTGCCCTCCGCCTCCAATCCGATCACATCGGACCTCCCGTCGGCGATCAATTCGAACCTGCCCGATCTCAGCGGTCCGGCGAACGGCATTCTCGACAAGCAGCAGCAGTACGAGCTCGGGTACTCCGTCATGATGCAGATGCGCCAGCAGGGCGTGCTCTTCAATGATCCGGAAACGTCCGAATACATACAGCAAATCGGCCAGCGTCTGGCCTCCCAGAGCACGGACGGCGGTGGCTATTTCCATTACGTCGTCCTCAGGACACAGGAACTCAACTCCTTTGCGGTGACCGGCGGCTGGGTCTTCGTCTTCACCAGCATGATCAAGTTCACGCAGACGGAGTCCGAGCTTGCGGCGGTCATGTCCCACGAGACGGCTCACATCGTCCAGAAGCACGTCCTGCGTGAGATCGAGGATCAGAAGAACGCCACCATGATCGGGCTGGCAGGAATGCTCGCCGCCATCCTGCTCGGGGCCCTCGGCGGCGGCGGCGGGGATGCCATCGAGGGTGGCATCGTCGCCTCCCAGGGGCTGGCCGCACAGCACCAGATCAACTTCGACCGTAGCCAGGAGGCCGAAGCGGATCGCGTCGGCATGCAGTATCTGGCGGCCGCGGGCTTCGACCCCCAGGGGGCTCCTGACATCTGGGCGCTGATGATGCGGCAGCAAGGCGTACAGGACAGCTGGGTGCCGGCGATGCTGCAGGACCACCCGGTGGACTCCGTCCGGCTCGCCGACCTGAGCGAGCGCGCCGCACAATACCCGCCGGTACGCGACACGAGCTCTCCTGACTATTACCTCATCCGCGAGCGCGTGCGCGTCCTCACCGCACCCGACGGCGCCGATATTCACAGGGTATACGCTCAGAAAGTAGCGGCTGGCGACCACAGCCTGGCGACGATGTATGGCTATGCGCTGGCCTTGATGCAGGACAACATGGCGTCAAATGCCGTGCCGATCCTGAAGAAACTGATCGCGAAGCGCGGCGAGCTTCACCTCCTTTACTCCGCCTTGGGTCAGGCGCAGGCGAAGGCGGGCGACCTGAAGGACTCCCTGGCAACCTTTCGGCTGGCGATGGAGCTCTTCCCACGGAACATCCCCATCTCGATCCGCTACGCGCAGGCGCTGATGGCGGACGGCCGCAGCGCGCAGGCGCACGATGTCCTGCTCGACCTGTTCAACAATGTCGAGCCGACGCCCGATCAGATCCAGTTCACGGCCCAGGCGGCGAGCGCCGCGGGCGACCTGGGCGACGCCTATTACTACATGGGCGAATACCAGATCGCCGATGGCAATCTGCCGCTCGCCGCCGAGCAGTACCGACTCGCGCTGCGCACGCCGCACCTGACCAACGTGCAGCGTCAGCGCATCAGCGCGCGCCTGCGGGAAGTCAACGAATACCTCGCGAGCACCCGTCAGCAGCAGCGCCAGACAGAGTAAGCGGCGATAGCCCGGGTCCGGCGCCCGTCTCCGATCTCCGACAACCCCGGATCCTGTGCAGCGCGCGCGGCTGGTACAATGCCGCCCTGGACTCAGCACGGACCTCTCATGCCAAGAAGAATCCGCCCGGCGCAGCTCCGGATCGCCTCAATTTGCTTGCTCGCACTCGCGCTGGTCGGCTGCGCTACGGTGCCGCCGTCGGCGCGCAACCCGCGTGACCCCTGGCAGCGGGCCAACCGCGGGATCTACAAGTTCAATGACGCCATCGATACCGCAGTCGTCGCTCCCGTCGCCAGAACCTACCTGCGCGTGATACCTCAGTTAGTCCGCACCGGCATCACCAACTTCTTCAACAATCTGACCTCTCCCGACACCATCGTCAATGCGCTGCTGCAGGGGCAATTGAAGCCCTTCGCGCGCGACACCGGGCGGTTCGTGGTCAACAGCACCATCGGAATCGGTGGGCTGTTCGACCCGGCGAGCAGCATGGGGCTGACGCTCGATGCTCGGGACTTCGGGCAGACCTTCGGCAAGTGGGGCATTCCCTCGGGCCCCTATGTCGTGCTGCCGCTTCTGGGTCCCTCCGACGTGCGGGATGCCATAGGGCGCGTGCCGGATGAGTACGCGGATCCGAGACACTACATTCGCAACCCGTACTGGGACTACGGATTGTTGCTGCTCTATGACGTCAAGGCTCGGGCGGATCTGCTGCCTCTGACAGACATGGCGAAGAAGACGTTCGATCCCTACGCATTCGAGCGCAACGCCTACCTGCAGCACCGCGACTTCATGGTCAAGGGTCCGCAGGCCGAGAACTCAGCGGAAGAAGAGCTGAAGCAGCTGCAGCAAGAGCCGCCTTAGGTTATTGGCGCACAAAATCGCCTGGAGCGATTTTGAACGCCTGGCGTAGCCAGGCGAGCCCGTATGGGCCGAGGTGCAGGGATTGCGCCCAGTAAAGTCGGCATCCTGCCACTTTGCGCGGCCCGCGCTGTGACGTTGTCGGCCCCGCAGCCCAGAGAGCGGCCCTGGGCTGCTAAACTCCCTTTTGCAACATCTCCTCGACGCCGCTGATGCGCGCGACGGCCAGGAGGCCGGGCGGCAGGCTCGCGAAGCAGAGCGGCCGCCCTTCCCTTTTCATGACCGCCATCCAGTCGAGCAGAACCGCGAGGCCGGCGCTGTCGGAATGGGTGATCCCGCTGCAGTCGACCTCGAGGTCGCGCGCGGTCGAGGTACGCAGCGCATGCAGACCCTCGCCGCGCGCCCTTTTGGCATTGGCGAAGGTCAGCGCACCGCGCGCGGCGAACCGCCCCGGCGAGGTGACATCGATTTCGAAGCTCGCGGGCACGGCGGCGCCGCCCGCGACGCCGACCGCCGACCCGCTCACGAGCCGCGGCCGGTCGTCTTGCCGATCTGAGCCGGCTTCTCGCCGCTCTCGAGACGGTTGATCACCGCATCGATGCCCTGCTGGGCGATCTGCGAGCCGAAATCCTCACGATAGCTCTTCACATAGCTCACGCCATCGATGACCACGTCCCAGGCCTTCCAGCCCTGAGGAGTCTCGTGCATGTAGTAGTTGACGTTGATGGGCGGCCCGCTGGTACGCGCCATCTCCGTGCGAACCGTTGCGTTCTGGTCGCCGGCGTTCATCCGTGTGGGAAAGACCTTGAGCGTATTCGAAGTGAACTCGACGATGGCGGCACCGTAGTTGTTGAGCATCGAGTGGTAAAAGGCGTTGACGAACCGCTCGCGCTGCTGCGGGGTGGCCGTACGCCAATACCTGCCGAGCACCAGTTGCGCCGCGAACTGGGTATCGACATGCGGCAGGATGTATTGGTCGACCAGGGCCTGAACCTTCGAGGGATTCTTGCGATAGGCCTCCCGGTCGGCATTGAGCGCCTTCAGGAGGCCATCGGCGGCGGTCTAGATCACCTGCGAGGGCGACTCCTGCGCCGCGCTCTGAGCGGCGGCGGGGGCCGCGGCCACGGCCGGCGCCCGCGCCGTGATCAGCCAACCCGCTGCGGCGAGCGCGGCGGCGGCGAGATGGTTGGATCGTCTCATGGGTGGGGCTCCTGCGGTTTTCCGCCCTGGCTGGGGGGCTGAGTCTTGCCATTGCTGCTGCCACTGTTGCCGCCGCCACTCGAGAAGTTGGCGAAGAACTTGTTGATCAGGTTCTCGAGCACGATGGCCGATTGGGTCTGCAGGATCTGGCTGCCGCTCTTCAGGTACGTGCTGAGGCCCCCCGGACTGATGCCGACGTACTGTCCGCCGAGCAGGCCCTCGGTTTCGATGCTGGCGTAGCTATCTTCCGGAATCTGGCTGAACTGAGGATAAATGTGCAGGTGCACGTCCGCCCGGTAGCTCTGATTGTCGAAGCCGATTTCCGTGACGTCGCCGATCCTCACTCCCGCCATCCTAACGGGTGCACCGACCTTGAGGTCCCCGATGTTGTCGAATTCCGCGGTTACGTCATAGCCGGGGATCTTGCCGAAGCCGAGCTTGAGCCCGCCGGATGGCAGCTGGGTGGTGAGGAAGAAGAGCGCGGCGAGGCCCAGTATCACGAAAAGGCCCGTTCCGATCTCGAGGGAGCGAGTTGCGCGCATGGCTTAGGCGTCCTCTTACAGGAAAACGGCAGTCAACATGTAGTCGAGCAGCAGCGTCAGCACGGACGAGGCGACCACGGTGCGCGTCGTTGCCAGCCCCACCCCCTCGGCCGTCGGCTCCGCGTGATAGCCCTCGTTCACGGCGATGAGGCTCACGACCGCGCCGAATACCAGGCTCTTGACGATGCCCTCGGTCACGTCGCGAATTCCAACCGAGCTCTGCATCTGCGACCAGTAGACGCCGCGATCGATACCCAGGAGCTGTACGCCGACGAGCTGCGCGCCGTAAAGACCGATGATGTTGAAGATCGCGGCGAGCAGCGGCATGGCAATGAGTCCGCCCAGGAAGCGCGGCGCGGCGACGTAGCTCATCGGGTTAACCGCCATCACCTCCATCGCGGTGAGCTGATCCGTCGCCCGCATCAGGCCGATCTCCGAGGTGAGCGCAGTCCCCGCCCGGCCGGCGAAGAGAAGCGACGTGAGTACCGGGCCGAGCTCCTTCAGCAGGCCGAGCGCCGCGAGCGTGCCCAGAGCCGTCTCAGCGCCGAAGCGCCGCAGGACGTCCTGTCCCAGCAGGCCGATCACCATCCCCGTGAACAGGCCCGACAGCATGATGATGATGAGCGAACGGCCGCCGGCATTGTAGATCTGAGCGATGATGAGGCGGGGACGCGCCAGCGCCGGCACACACGCGAGCAGAAGACGCGCGAAGAATATCCCGGTGACTCCGGTCTTGCGCAGCCCCTCGAGGACCGTGCCGTGCCGGGCTGCGCCGCTCATCCTTCGTCCCCTCCGAGAAGCTGGCTCGCGTAGTCCGGAGCCGGATAGTGGAAGCGCACCGGACCCTCGGCGCTGCCGGTCATGAACTGGTGCACGGTCTCGGAGTCGCTGCGGGCTAGCTCCTGCGGCGTCCCGGCGGCGACCACGGAGCCGCCGGAGAGCAGGTAGCTCTGATCGGCGATGGTGGCGAGCTCATGCACGTCGTGGGAGACGACGATGCTGGTGATGCCGAGCGCCTCGTTCATCTGTTTGATGAGGCGCAGGATGACACCGAGGGAGATCGGATCGAGGCCGACGAATGGCTCGTCGTAGAGCAGCACCTCCGGATCCATCACGATCGCCCGCGCGAGCGCCACGCGCCGCGCCATGCCGCCCGAAAGCTCCGCAGGCATCAGGTGCGCCGCCCCGCGCAAGCCGACCGCCTCCAGCTTGGTGAGCACCAGCTTGCGGATGACGGATTCCGGCAGATCGGTGTGCTCGCGCACCGGAAAGGCGACGTTGTCGAACACATCTATGTCAGTCAACAGCGCGCCGTTCTGGAAGAGCATTCCCATCCGCCGGCGGGCCGCGTAGACATGCGAGGTCGAGAGGCTGGCGATATCGCGTCCGAACACCAACACCTGGCCGCTGTCGGCGAAGAGCTGTCCGGTGATGAGACGCAGCAGCGTCGTCTTGCCCGTCCCGCTGGGCCCCATCACGGCGGTAATGAGGCCCCGGCGAACACGGATGTTGAGCCCGGCAAAGATCGGCCGGCCGTCGATGGCGTAGTGCACATCACGCACGTCGACCACCGCGTCATCCGCCGGGGCCGACGGCGCGTGTTGGGTTTCTGAGCCGGTCACGCGAGCGCTTCGATCCTGGGCTCTTCGGTCCTGATTCCGCTCAAGCCGCCTGGCTTTCCATCTCGGCGCTATAGCGGCCGGTGGTCGCAAGGCCGTTGAGCTTCGCGCGGCGGGCAAACTCCTTCTGTCCGGCGGCGAAAGTCGCCGGCTGGCCGCCCCACGCCTTGAGCGCGGTGTCCTGCAGGGCTCGCCCGTAGCTGAAGCTCAGCGCCCAGGGCAAGGGGCCCAGGCGGTTCATCAGTGAAAGATGCAGCGTCGCCTCGGTCGACGATTGACCACCCGACAGGAACGCGATGCCCGGCACGGCCGGCGGCACGTGACGCCTCAGCGTCCGCACGGTCGCCTCGGCCACCGCCTCGGGCGATGCGCGATTCGAGGCCTTCTTGCCGGAGATCACCATGTTGGGCTTCAGGACCATGCCCTCGAGATAGATCCGGTGCTCGAAGAGCTGGTTGAAGACGGCATTCAGGGTGGCGTTGGTCACTTCTTCACAACGCTCGATGGAATGCGCGCCGTCCATGAGCACCTCAGGCTCCACGATCGGGACGATGTCGTTTTCCTGCGCCAGCGCCGCATAGCGGGCCAATGCGTGCGCGTTGGCCTGGATGCCGAAGGAGGTTGGGATGCCGTCGGCGATATCGATGACCGCGCGCCACTTCGCGAAGCGCGCGCCCAGGGAGCGATACTCGACGAACCGCTCACGCAGACCATCGAGGCCCTCGGTGATGGTCTCGCCGGGAAAGCCAGCGAGCGGCTTCGCGCCCATGTCGACCTTGATGCCGGGAATGATCCCGTGCTGCGTCAGATACTGGGGGAAGGGCACGCCGTCGCGCGTCTTCTGCCGGAGGGTCTCATCGTAAAGGATGACGCCGCTGATCGCCTCTTCCGCGCCCGGGGCGGTGAACAGCATCTCGCGATAGCTGCGGCGGTGCTCCTCGGTGGATTCCAGGCGGATTGCGTCGAAGCGCTTGCGGATGGTGCCGGTACTCTCATCCGCGGCCAGGATCCCCTTGCCCTTGGCGACCATCGCTTGCGCGATGCGGGCGAGCTCGTTGCGGTTCATCGGTTCTTTCCTCCAGCAAATGGCGGGCCGCCAGCCGACACCCATCCGTGTCGCTCGCGTCCGCCCCGGTTCGTTCGCGTGATTGGAAGCGCCAAGGATACCAATAGCGCCGGATCGCAAGCTAGCCGCTGAGCCCCGGCCATGAGCACGGCCGTGCAAGTGCCGCCCATGAGACAGCGCTTGGTTCCCGGGGCAATCAGTACTAAAATAGTCCTACTTTGCAGACCCCCTTTATCACCGGCGTTACCCATGGTCCGTATCAGTCGACTCACAGATTACGCTACCGTGCTCCTTGCCGTGCTCGCCGAGCAGCCGGCACGGGTGCAGACTGCCGCTGCGCTGGCGGAGCAGACCCGCATTGCGGCCCCTACGGTGAGCAAACTGCTCAAGCAGCTGCAGCGTGCGGGCCTCGTGGCCTCGACCCTGGGCCTGCACGGCGGCTATCAGCTCGCACGCCCCGCGACCGAGATCAGCGCCGCGGCCATTCTCGATGCCATGGAGGGACCCGTGGCCCTCACGGATTGCTCCGTGGGAGCCGGCCAGTGCGATATCGAGGAGACCTGCCGCGTCGGGCGGGTGTGGCAGCGCCTCAACCTAGCCATCCGACGATCATTGTATGACGTCAGCCTCGCGCAGCTTGCCGGCATCGATCCCACGCAGGTCACCCTGCCGGCGCTCGAGCGCGACATGAAGGCCGCCGCCACCCGCGCGCCGGTCCGCGCCTGAATCGAATTATGAGTGAAAGCGCAAACCAGCTGGAAAATCTCCTGGCCCGCCGCTACAAGCACGGGTTCGTCACCGACATCGACGCAGATACGGTCCCGCCGGGGCTGGACGAGGATGTGGTGCGGCTCATCTCGCGCAAGAAGGGTGAGCCGGCCTTCCTCACGGAGTGGCGCCTGAAGGCGCTGCGACACTGGCTCACTCTGAGCGAGCCGCACTGGTCGCATACCCGCTACCCGCCGATCGACTACCAGGCGATCTCCTACTACTCCGCGCCGAAGGCAAGGAGCGACGGGCCGAAGAGCCTCGATGAAGTGGACCCGAAGCTCCTCGAGACCTACGAGAAGCTCGGGGTGCCGCTGCACGAGCGCGCTCGCCTCGCGGGCGTGGCAGTGGACGCGGTGTTCGACAGCGTCTCGGTCGCGACGACATTCAAGGAGCGTCTGCACGAGGCCGGCGTCGTCTTCTGTCCCTTCTCGGAGGCGGTGCAGAAGCATCCGCAGCTCGTGGAGCGGTATCTCGGCAGCGTCGTGCCCCATACCGACAATTTCTTCGCCTCATTGAATTCCGCGGTGTTCTCCGACGGCTCCTTCGTCTACGTGCCCAAGGGCGTGCGTTGCCCGATGGAGCTCTCGACTTACTTCCGCATCAATGCGGCGAAGACGGGCCAGTTCGAGCGCACGCTGATCATCGCGGATGAGGGCGCGTACGTCTCTTATCTCGAGGGGTGCACGGCCCCCATGCGGGATGAGAACCAACTGCACGCCGCGGTGGTGGAGCTGGTGGCGCTGGATGACGCCTGCATCAAATACTCCACGGTGCAGAACTGGTATCCTGGTGACGCCGAGGGCGTGGGCGGCATCTACAACTTCGTCACCAAGCGCGGCGAGTGCCGCGGTCGCAACTCCCATATCTCCTGGACCCAGGTGGAGACGGGCTCGGCGATCACCTGGAAGTACCCGAGCTGCGTGCTGCGCGGCGACGGCTCGAGCGGGGAGTTCTACTCCGTCGCGACGGTCAACAACCTCCAGCAGGCGGACACCGGCACGAAGATGATCCACATCGGCCGGGACACGCACAGCACCATCATTTCCAAGGGCATCTCCGCCGGCCGCGGACAGAACACCTACCGCGGCCTGGTGAAGATCCTGCCGAGTGCCCACGGAGCGCGCAATTTCACGCAGTGCGACTCGCTCCTGATGGGCGGCAAGTGTGGCGCGCACACCTTTCCGTATGTCGAGGTCAAGAATCCCTCGGCGACGGTGGAGCATGAGGCGAGCACCTCGAAAATCAGCGAGGACGAGCTCTTCTACTGTCTCTCGCGCGGCATCGCGCAGGAGGACGCGGTGAACCTCATCGTGAGCGGCTTCTGCAAGTCCGTTTTCAAGGAATTGCCGATGGAGTTCGCGGTCGAGGCGCAGAGCCTTCTCGCCGTGAGCCTGGAAGGCGCGGTCGGTTAAAGAAAGTGAACGTCATGCTGAAGATTGAGAATCTGCACGTCAAAGTCGACGGCAAGGAGATCCTCAAGGGACTGACACTAGCGGTTCCGACGGGCGAGGTACACGCCGTCATGGGGCCTAACGGCTCAGGCAAGAGTACCCTCGCCAATGTGCTTGCGGGACGGCCCGGGTACGAGATCACAGCGGGGTCGGTCACCTTCCAGGGCCGCGACCTCCTGGCGCTCGCTCCCGAGGAACGGGCGCGCGAGGGTGTGTTCCTCGGATTCCAGTACCCGGTGGAGATTCCGGGTGTCAACAACGTCTATCTTCTCAAGGCTGCGGTGAATGCCGCGCGCAAGCACCGCGGACTCGACGAGGTCGATGCTTTCGAGTTCCTGACGCTAGTACGGGAGAAAATGCGGCTGATGAGCATGGAGGAAAGCATGCTCTCGCGTGGCGTCAACGAAGGTTTCTCGGGCGGCGAGAAGAAGCGCAACGAGGTCCTGCAGATGCTGGTGCTCGAGCCGCGGCTCGCGATCCTGGACGAGACGGACTCGGGCCTCGACATCGATGCGCTCAAGGTCGTCGCCAACGGCGTCAATACCCTGCGCTCGCCCGAGCGCTCACTGGTGCTCGTGACGCATTACCAGCGGCTGCTCGATTACATCGTCCCGGATCACGTTCATGTGCTCGTGAAGGGGCGCATCGCGCGCAGCGGCGACAAGTCGCTCGCCCTCGAGCTCGAGCGGCGCGGCTACGACTGGGTGACCGGCGAGGCGGCATGACTACGGCTGCCTCCAAGCGCGTCCTGGACGAGTACGCCGCGATCCGCGCTTCGCTGCCTGCCGGCGTCGTGAGCCCGGAGCGGCGTCAGGAAGCCGTCCAGGCGCTGGCGGCGTGCGGGCTGCCCAGCACGCGTGACGAGAACTGGCGGTACACCAACCTGCGGCCGCTGGAGCGGGCGCGGTTTGCACCGGTCGCGGTCTCGCCCGGGAGTGCGACGGATGGGACGGCGGCTTCGGCTACGCCGGCCAGGTTGGATGGCTTTGCGCGCTACACTTTCGTGGACGGAGTTTTCGCGCCTGAGCTCTCGTCGCCGGCTGAGCTGGCGGGCCTCACGGTCTGCAGCCTGCGGCGCACCACGCAGGACAGCAGTGATCACTCCGGCTCCGGATCCGCTACGGTATTCCAGCTGCCGCGCGCCCTGCCCGCCCTGAGCAGTCTGCCCGAGGCCCGTCTGGCATTGCTCAACGACGCCTTTGCGACCGATACCGCCGCGATCCACGTCGCCGGCGCGGCCGCGCAGACCGCCCGAGTCGAGCTGGTGTTCATCGCGCTCGCCAGTGCCGATACCGGCAGCATCTATCCGCGTGTCCAGGTGAGCCTCGATCCCGCCGGCCGCCTGGTCCTCGTGGAGCGGCATGTCAGCGCCGGCGCGGCCACCCACTTCATCAATAGCTCGGTCAACGTGGACGTGGGGCGCGGCGCGCACCTGACTCATTATCGCTTGCAACGGGCGGGCGCCCGGGCAACATGGGTCGACACGCTGTCGGCCGTGCTGGCCGCGGATGCCCGATATGGACTGCTGGCCGTCAATACCGGCGGGCTGTCGGCCCGGTCGACGACCCACGTGCAGATGGCGGGACCCGGTGCGGAGCTCACTCTGTCAGTGGCCGCGCTGGGCGATCGCCAGCAGGTGCAGGACAATTTCGCGCTGGTGGAACACATCGCACCGCGCGCTCGCACGGAGCAGACCTTCCGCGGCATCGCCTCAGGACGCGCCCGGGTCGCATTCAACGGCAAGATCGTCGTCCGCGAGGGCGCGGCCGGCACCGATTCCCGCCAGTCGCTTCGCGGCCTGCTCTCGGGGCCGGAAGCCGAGATCGACGTGCGGCCGCAGCTCGAGATCTACACGGACGAAGTGCGGTGCAGCCATGGGGCCACCGCCGGCAAACTGGACGACAACATGCTCTTCTATCTCCTCTCCCGCGGCTTGTCTCCCGAGGTGGCACAGCGCCTCCTCAAGTGGGCGTTCCTGGAGGATGTGGTGGCGAAGATCGAGATACCCGAGCTCAGGCGGCAGATCGAGCACGACCTCGCCGGCCAGATGGCCGATGCCGCTTCGTGGAAGGAGCTTCTGTGATGGCTGTGACAGCTACCCGCATTGCGCCCGCTCCCGTGCTCGACGTCGAGCGCGTGCGACGCGATTTCCCGATTCTCGAGCGCTCGGTCAACGGCCGGCCGCTGGTGTACCTCGACAGCGCGGCGTCTTCGCAGCGCCCGCTGCAGGTGCTGCGCGCCGTGGAGCGGTACGAGACGCACTGTCATGCCAACGTCCACCGTGGAGTTCACGCTCTCAGCCAGGCCGCCACGGAGGCGTATGAAGGCGCTCGCGAGCGGGTGCGTCGCTTCATCAATGCGCAGTCCACCCGTGAGATCATCTTCGTCCGCGGCACCACGGAGGGCATCAACCTCGTCGCACAGTCGTACGCGCGGCCGCGCTTGGGACCGGGTGATGAGATCCTGATCACCGGCCTCGAGCATCATGCGAACATCGTGCCCTGGCAGATGGTTCGCGACCAGACCGGGTGCACGCTGAAAGTCGTGCCCATCAATCGCCGCGGCGAGGTCGAGCTCGATCGTTATATGTCGCTGCTCTCGCCGCGAACGCGCCTCGTTGCGATCGCACATGTCTCGAACGCGCTCGGCACGATTTTGCCGGTCAAGCGCATGATCGATGCCGCGCACGCGCAGGGCGCCGTGGTACTGATCGATGGGGCCCAGGCCATTCCCCATTCCAACGTCGATGTGCGCGCTCTCGGGTGCGACTTCTACACTTTCTCCGGTCACAAGCTCTACGGGCCGACCGGAATCGGCGTGCTCTACGGCCGGGAGGAGCTGCTCAGCGCCATGCCGCCGTGGCAGGGTGGCGGCGACATGATCCTGACGGTCTCCTTCGAGAAGACGACCTACAACGAGCTGCCGTGGAAGTTCGAGGCCGGCACGCCCAACATTTCCGGGGCCGTCGGACTGGCCGCGGCGATGGACTACGTGGAGAGCCTGGGACTCGAAGCGATCGCCGCGCACGAGCAGCGTTTGCTCGCGCGCGCCACCGGTGAGCTCGAGCGTATCCCCGGCATCGAGATCATCGGCACGGCGCCGCACAAAGCGGCGGTGCTGTCCTTCACGATGCAGGGTGTCCATCCCCACGATCTCGGCACGATCCTGGACGCGGAAGGCGTGGCGGTGCGCACGGGTCACCACTGCGCGATGCCCGTGATGACGTTCTTCGACATACCCGCCACGGCGCGCGCGTCCTTCGGCTGCTACAACACCGAGGCCGAGGTGGCGAGCCT
>Ga0134125_10005913_pt1 | contig 13871 bp, 10 predicted proteins | sample KB31751_FD_96464 | JGI IMG/M metagenome (GOLD analysis project Ga0134125, IMG submission 96464) | Terrestrial soil microbial communities with excess Nitrogen fertilizer from Kellogg Biological Station, Michigan, USA - KB3-175-1 | ecosystem: Environmental > Terrestrial > Soil > Unclassified ... | reverse complement strand
GGCGCTTAAGCTTGCCGACGACCCCGACCCGAAGAGCGGACAGGCTTTAGTCGATGCCTGCGATGACGACAACTGGCAGATTCGTGCCGCAGCCGCGGAAGCTATTGCGAAACGGGGCGACCTGACTCTTTTGCACGCCTTGACTCCGATGCTGCACGACTCAACGGACGCGGTGCGATATCAAAGCGCTGCATCGCTGATCTTCCTGTCGCAGCATCCACACAAAATACGCCGGCTTCGACACTAACGGCTTGCTTTCCTTTCACATCGTCTGGAGCCGCGCGATGCGGTCGGCGGTCGATGGATGCGTGGAGAAGAGCCGCATCAGGGATTCTCCAGTGAACGGCTGAATGATAAACATGTGTGCCGTGGAAGGCGTGGCGTCCATCGGCAGGCGTTTTGAATAAGCGTCCAGCTTTTGCAGCGCGGAGATCAGCTTGTGCGGATTTCCGGTATATTTCGCCGAAGCCGCATCGGCATCATACTCACGGCTGCGCGAGATGGCCATCTGGATCAGCATCGCGGCAATGGGCGCAAGAATCAGCATCAGCAGCCCTCCCCAGGCGCCCCCTTCCCGGTCGTCATCCCGGCTGCTGCCGCCAAAAAAGAATCCCATGCGCGCCAGAAACGTAATGGCGGTCGCAATCGTCGCGGCAATTGAGCTGATTAGAATGTCGCGGTGAAGCACGTGACCCAGTTCGTGCGCAACAACACCCTCAATCTCATCGTCCGACATGGCACTCAGGATTCCCGCAGTAAAAGCTACCGAAGCGTGCTGCGGATTCCGGCCAGTCGCGAAGGCGTTTGGCGAATTGTCCGGAATCAGCCAGAGCTTCGGCATCGGAATGCCCATGCGCTGCGCAAGGCCAGCGACAATCGGGTAAACACGTCCGTAAACGGAGGCGTTCTGCTCTGGCGTTACCGGCTGCGCCGAATACGTCGCCAGCGCCATCTTGTCGGAAAAGAAATAGCTGAAGAAGTTCATGGCAACCGCAATCGCCAGACCGATATAGAGCCCGTTCCGGCCGCCAAAGAACTCGCCCAGAAACAGAAGCAACCCGCTCAGGACGCCCAAAAGCAGAACTGTTTTCAGTGCGTTCATGGTAGTTCAGTTCCGAAGAAAAATCGCCTACTTAGTCGATTTCGTATTTCCCTTGGTATTGGATGAGCGGTGATGCCTTCGATGATGCGATTTCTTCGACGCAGTATTGCGTTCGGTGCTGCCCGGTTCAGGAACATCATGGCGCTGCTGCCCGAGATCCGGATTATTTGATCCAGGCTCCTGGCTCGGTACATCTTTATTCTGCGTCGGATTCGTTTGCGTGGTGCTCGTCTGCTGTGCCAGCAGCATATCCGTTCCGAAACCTAGCGCAAGCGTCATGGTCAGAGCCGCCAGTTTTTTCATTGTTTCCCCAATCGAGGGCCGGCGCTTCGGGAGCCAGCCCGCTAGTTGGACCCGTGGCGTACGGGTTTGGTTTCCGCGCGGGCTCGAGTGGCGGCCAGCAGCTCAATCGCCTAGCGTCCGCTGGGCGGCTGCTGTGAAAGCGTTCCGACGTTCTCTTTGTTAACCACAAATGTGCCTGTGTCGACAAACCTCGGAATGGGGGAATAAACGTTCTGAGCCCAGTTCCCGGTCAGCGGGGTCGGCGGATGGTGATGAAGGTCGTCCAAAAGCTTGGTGCCGTAATACGCCATGGTCCATGGCTTCTGCGCAATCGTCGCGGAGATGACTCCCTTCTTGATCCAGTCGATTGTTCCCGGATCGGTGTCCATAGCGATGATCTTCACCTTGTCGGTCATATTGGATCGATTCACCACGTCCGCAACCGCAGGACACGATAATGCTTCCAGACACACAAAAGCGTCTACTTTGGCCTTACTGTCCAGCAACTTCTTCGCAGAATCAAACGCGATATCAGAATTCCCGTTCATGTCGATAACTTGCGTTATTTTGATTTCCGGGTGCTCGGCAAATCCGGCCTGGTAGCCCTGGAGACGGTCTTTCAAATTGTTCTGGCCCTGGATGGTGAAAACGACTATGTTGCCGCGGCCGTTCAACAGCTTGGATGCCATCTGCCCGCCAATCAGGCCAGCGTTGTAGTTGTCAGTTCCGACAAAAAACAAGCGCTTGCTATCTGGCGCGTCTGAGTCGATTGTGATAACCGGGATACCCTGATCGAGAGCCGAGTTGATGTCGGGAGTTAAAACGGTCGGATCCGCGGCCGAAACCAGAATACCCGAGGGCTTTTCCGCCACTGCGCGCTTGAATGCATCATGCTCCCCTTGCGGATCGTGACCATCGGGGCCCTGAATCTCCGATTTCACTCTCATCTCGCTAGCAGCATGGGTCAGTCCCTGCAGCGCTGTCTGCCAGTATGGAATCTTCGTGTTGTCCGCGACCAGAATGTACTTCTCTGTCGGTTCGTGTGGTGAACCGGCACAACCGGTCATAAAAAGGAAAGCGGCCGGGACCGCGGCCGAAATTATCAACCACCTTGCTCTTCGCATGAGTCTACCTAGCGCCGGAGTATATCATGACGCCTGGCGCTTCAAAGGGGGGCCATGGTCCGTTGTATTCTAAGATCCGTCATACCGGAAGTAAACCGCCGCGAGTGGCGGCAGATTCACAGTCAACGAGTGGCTTCGACCGTGCAGAGGAATCGGAACGGTTCTCACTCCGCCCCAATTTCCTCTCCCGGTTCCACCATACTGCTTCGCATCGGTGTTCACGATCTCCTTCCAAAATCCCTTCTGCGGGATACCAATCCGATAATTTTCGCGGGGAACCGGGCTGAAATTGCACACAACAGCAATTATTTCGGCTGTGACCCCACCCTTGCGAACGAAGCTAAGAACGTTCTTTTCGGCGTCGTGAACGTCGATCCACTCAAAGCTCGCGGGCGTATTCTCACACCAGTGCAGGGACGGCTCGCTTCGGTATACGTTGTTCAGATCGCCAACCAGTAAACGCATCCCGGCGTGTAGTGGGGAATCGAGCAGATCCCAATCAAGGCTCTTGTCGTGTGTCCACTCATTCCACTGGCCGAACTCGCCGCCCATGAAGAGCAGCTTTTTTCCCGGCTGCGCGTACATGTATGCAAACAGCAGACGCAAGTTGGCAAATTTCTGCCAGTCATCTCCCGGCATCTTGCGGATCAACGAGCCTTTACCGTATACAACTTCATCGTGCGAAAGCGGCAGAATGAAATTTTCATTGAACGCATAGATCATCCGGAATGTCAGCTCATGATGGTGATACTTCCGGAAGAGCGGATCCTGCGACATGTATTTCAAGGTGTCGTGCATCCATCCCATGTCCCACTTGAACCCAAAGCCCAGCCCGCCAAGATACGTCGGTTTTGAAACCATCGGCCATGCCGTAGACTCTTCGGCAATCGTCTGAACATCGGGATGCGCGCGGTAAACATCCTCATTCATGCGCCTGAGAAAAGCGATGGCTTCCAGGTTTTCGTGCCCTCCATACTGGTTCGGAATCCACTCACCTTCTTTGCGCGAGAAATCCAGATACAACATGGAGGCGACGGCGTCGACGCGCAGACCATCGGCGTGATACTGTTCCAGCCAAAACATGGCGCTGCTCAACAGAAAGCTGCGTACTTCGCCGCGGTTGTAATTGAAAATGAAACTGTTCCAGTCAGGATGAAGCCCCCGGCGCGGGTCCGCCGGCTCAAACTCGTGCAGACCGTCAAAATAGGCGAGCCCGTATTCGTCCTGCGGGAAATGGGACGGCACCCAATCCAGAATCACTCCCATTCCGTTCTGGTGAAACTGGTCGACCAGCCACATGAAATCCTGCGGCGTGCCATAGCGGCTTGAGGGAGCAAAGAATCCGGTAACCTGGTAGCCCCACGACCCAAAGAACGGATGCTCCATGACGGGCAGCAACTCAATATGGGTGAAGCCCATCTCTTTCACGTACGGAATCAGTAGGGTCGCAAGCTCTCGATAGGTCAGCGACCGGTTCCCCTGGTCCGCGATGCGACGCCAGGAGCCCAGGTGGACCTCATAGATCGAGATCGGCGCTTCCATGCTGTTTGCATGGCGGCGCGTCGACATCCACTCCTGGTCTGCCCATTGATAGTCCAGATCCCAGATGATGGAGCCCGTTTCAGGCGCTGTCTCGTTGAAGAACGCAAATGGATCGGCTTTATCGGCACGAAATTGCTGCTGAGCTTCGACGTGATACTTATAGTGCGCTCCCGGAGCGGCTTCAGCAACTACTCCGGTCCAGATGCCTGCGCCCGCGGGCGATAAACGGGACGCATCCTCCTGCCACCCGTTGAAAGTACCCACAACCGAGACCGACTGCGCGTTCGGCGCCCAAACAGCGAAGTGCGTTCCTTCACCTTTGGGTGCGGGATGCGCGCCAAGAATCTCCGCGAGCTTGACGTGCGTTCCCTCCAGAAATAGATAGAGGTCGTTTTCAGTGAGCAGCCTGCTGAAATTTTGCATGTCAGTTCATTTGCATGTCAGTTCAGGGTTCAGACACCAGGCTGAGAATGCCGCGAAGCGGGATGCGGACCCAGTCGGGGCGATTGTTCAATTCGTAGACCATCTCGTACAAGGCCTTTTGCAGCAGGAAGACATCCAGCAACAATCTCCTCTCACCGGTTTCCGAGGGGACGCAGCGAAGACCTCCCGCTTCCGCGAAATAGGCTCTTACGTACGTTGCTCCGGTCCAGGCGGTCCAGAACGCCGCGAGTTCCACCGCCGACCTTCTCCCGGGTTCCGCTGGAACATCTGGCCCCGTCGCGAACAGTGCCGAAAAGGCAGCGTATTGAAAAGAGCGCAGCATTCCGGCGACATCGCGCATGGCAAGCGCCTTTTTCCGCCGCTCGGGCAGGGTCCGGGTGGGCTCGCCCTCAAAATCTATAATCATGAAATCGGTACCGGTGTAGAGCACCTGCCCGAGATGATAATCGCCGTGATGGCGGATGCGGACTGCGGTAACGCGGGATTCATGCAAGGCCCCGAAGCGGTTCATCACTTCCGGCTCCAGGCGCAGGACCTCGCGCCCGGCCTCCGCTGCAACACCGGTCAGCATCGGTTGTTTCCGGCGCAGTAGTTCGAAGGCAATATCCGCCTGGCTCAGCAGCTCCCGATAAAGCGCCTCACCATCCTGGGGCGTAAACGGCTCGGGAATGAAATCCTGCCCGGCGTTTTCATCTTCGAACGCGGCATGCATCTGAGCCGTCCTCTTGCCCAGCAGAGCCGCTGAATCGACGTAATCGCCCAATAACTCGCGCGTGTGCGCGGGCATTTCTTTCGCCGCCAGTTCAAGCGGATGGCGGGTCTGCAACTTTACCTTCCCGGCCCGCGCGCGCTCGAAGAAGCCGCCTAGCGAACGCAGAGTGTAGCTCCATGCGTCGCCTTGATTCGGGACGAATTGCTGAAGAATGCCGGCAGGGTGCGACTCGCCGTTTTCGGTGTTGTATTCGAGGCTTCCCAGTACCGCTGGTGTGTGTTTGAATCCCCGCCGTGTCAGAAAATTTCCTACTTCGACATCCGGATTCACACCCTCCTCCAGCTTGCGAAATAGTTTCAGAATGTAGCGATCGCCATAAATGATGGAGGTGTTGCTCTGCTCGGCTCGGGAAACAAAGCTCTCGAACCCGGCCGCGGGCCCGCCGATCGCTTCCAGCGCTTTCGTGTGATGCCCAACCAGATTCCCGTGCTGGCCTTCAAACGCGCCATCGCGCACGACAGTATCGAGCAAAGCTTGCCGGAACGCTGCATTTGAAAGCGCGCTGTAAAGCGACCCTTCGCTGCCGTCCGCTGCCCGAAGGCTGCAGATGAGGTCATCGGACGATGCGGCGGCTCCGGGCCGCGCCACGATTGCCGGCAGGACGTATTCGTCGTGCGCTCCATCCTCATATTCAATGCCAAGCACCAGGATGAATGCCTCCGAATCTGCTGGCAGCAGATCCTGAATCGTGAGCCGCTGCATGGTTCGGGCCTTCCCGCGATACCATCTGCGCGCGGAAATATAGGCCGGAAGAATAGCGGAGAGGTTCAGCAGTGCCTGCTCATCGTCGAATGGATGATCCCAGGAAGCAACCCCGATGGCAAGCGGTTCGTTCATGCCATTAAAGGAAGTATTCGAAATCCGTCTCAACACGCAGCCTGCGCCGGATCCGGAAGATATGACCGGGTACGCTCTCGGGATTCAACTGCACCCAGTTGCGGCGTCCGTTCCAAACGTAATGCGAGCCGGTCAAGAGATCATTGGCCTGGTAAGGCCTGTCCTCCTCAATCTGCCACCGATCAAGCGGCAATTCGACGAAGCCCGATTGCGTGTGGTGCGGGTCCAGATTGATGACAACCACGATCAGGTTCGCGGGATCTTCGGAACGCTTGCTGTAGCAGATCAACTGGTCATTGTCTACCGGGTGAAATTCCAACGACCAGTCGCTTTGCAGGGCGGCATTTTCATTTCGAATGCGGTTTACCAGCCCAATGAAATCGCGCAAGCTATCTGGACGCTCCAAATCCCAATACCGAATCTGATACTTTTCCGAATCCAGGTACTCTTCGCTACCGGGGCGAACGGGCCGGCTCTCCATCAGTTCGAAAGCGGGTCCATAGATGCCGTAGTTGGCGCCCAAAGTGGCGGCCAGCAGCAAGCGAATCATGAACGCCGCCCGGCTTCCGATCTGCAGAAATTCAGTCAGGATATCGGGTGTGTTCGGCCATTGGTTTGCACGAAAGAATTCGCGGACCGGCGTCTGTGTCAACTCCCTCAAATATGCCGTAATCTCGTGCTTCGTGTTGCGCCACGGGAAATACGTATAGGATTGGCTGAATCCGAGCTTCGCCAGCCGGTACATGATCTTAGGACGCGTGAATGCTTCCGATAGAAACAGGGTTTCGGGCCATTCTCGCTTGATTTCGCCTATACACCACTCCCAAAAAGGAAAGGCCTTGGTATGCGGATTATCCACTCGGAAGATGCGCACGCCCTGGTCAATCCAAAACGTAAAAACCGATTTCAGCTCCTGCCAAAGTTCAAACCATTTTGGAGTTTCGAAGTCGAACGGGTAAATATCCTGGTATTTTTTGGGAGGGTTTTCCGCGTATTGAATCGTCCCGTCCGGCCGTTTGCGAAACCATTCTTCATCTTCGTCCACGTACGGATGATCGGGCGCAACCTGAAACGCTATATCTAGCGCGGTCGTCAGACCCAAATCCGCCGCGCGCCGGACAAAGCGTCGAAAATCCTCGATCGTCCCCAGATCCGGATGTACCGCTTTGTGGCCGCCTTCCGCGCTGCCGATCGCCCAGGGACTGCCTACGTCGCCTGGCTCTGCCGCGACGGAATTGTTTTTCCCCTTGCGGAAAGCTGAGCCGACCGGGTGAACCGGGGGCAGGTACACGACATTAAATCCCATTTCGGCGATGTACGGCAGCCGGGCTTCGCAGTCCGCGAGCGTACCGGGACGACCGGCCTCAGGCGAAGTCGATCGCGGAAACAGCTCATACCAGGAGCTGAATCGGGCGCGTACAGGATCCACAACAATCACCAGTTCGCGATCCAGTTCGGTTGCAAACCGCCGGTCGGGATAGCGCAGCATAAGCTGGCTCAGAGCGGTATCGGTTGCACGTGCGCGGCGGGCATCCATACCAGATTCCGTACGGAGTAAGCCAGCCTGATCGCGAAGATACTGCGCATGGAGCGCTTCTGAACGTTCGGCTGCTTGGTCGATGAGATTCGCGCCAATCAGATAATCGATTTCCGTGTCTGCGTTTGCTCCGATGCGCTTCGCCAGATCGTGATGCCAAGTCTCCCAATGATCCACCCACGCCTGGATGGTGTACTGGTAGCGGCCAAGTTGCGTAACCTCGAACTCGCCCGCCCAGCGGTCGTTGACCAGCGCGCGCATGGGCTGCTCCGTCCAGGTTTGTGAAGCTTCGGGCCGGGACCGCAGCACGGCCGCGATCAGATCATGTCCGTCCGTGAAGATGTCTGCCTCGACGCGCACCCTTTCACCGACACTGCGTTTTGCCGGAAACCGGCCGCCATCGATTTCAGGCGACACGCCTTCAATCACGACCCTGCGCCTTCCGTCCTGCTGCGGTTTATCCATGTTGCGACTTTAATCCGGACTGATTAATAAGCGTCCGATACAGCTCAATGGTCTGGTCCGCAATCGCAGACCAACTGAACTGTTCTTCCACTCGCTTGCGGCCGGCTTCGCCGAAACGTTTGCATTGTTCAGGATTGTTCATAAGTTGCGACAGCTTTGCTGCCAGATCGCGGGCGAACTGGTCGGGTTCACTGGGAAATCCGGTGGTCGCATCCGGTTTGAAAGGCACCAGGTATCCGGTTTCTCCATCCACAACAACTTCCTTTATGCCCCCGGTCGCGCTCGCTACAACGGGCGCTCCGCAACTCATCGCTTCCAGATTGATAATCCCGAACGGTTCGTAAACGGAGGGGCAGCAGAACACGCGAGCGTGGCTGTAAAGTTGGATGACCTCAGGCTTCGAGATCATTTTTTCGATCCAGATAACGTGTGGGTGCGTCTTTCGGACCTCATCCACTTTCTGGCGCATTTCAGAGGCGATTTCCGGAGTGTCTGGCGCGCCTGCGCAAAGCACAACCTGGACGCCGGACGGCAAATAGCGCAGCGCATCAACGAGGTGCGTCACCCCCTTCTGACGCGTAATGCGGCCAACGAACAAAATGTAGGGAATTGCGGGCTCGACTCCGTAGGTCTTTAACGCAGACGCATCGCTCGTTCTTCGATATTCGTCCAGATCAATCCCGTTGTAGATGACATGAATGCGCTCCGGCACGACAGGATACACTCGCAGAATATCGTCTCTTGTGCCGTTAGAAACCGCGATAACAGCATCGGCATTCAGGATCGCGGTGCGCTCCATCCACGCGCTCATCGCGTAGCCGCTGCCAAGCTGCTCCGCTTTCCAGGCTCGCAGTGGTTCCAGGCTGTGCGTTGTCAGCACGAACGGGATACCGTACAATTTCTTCGCGAGGAAACCAGCCATTGCCGCGTACCAGGTGTGGGTGTGTGCGACATCTACACCGGCGAGAGCCTTGACCTGGAGCAGGTTCAGGCTAAAGGCTTCCAGCGCGGTTTTGAACTTTCCGTCTGTGCCATTAGTGATTTCATTCCACGGCAGCGCGCCGCGAACGTGCATGCCGGCCTGGTCTGAATGCTGCTCGCCCCAGCAGTGCACTTCAACTTCAATCTTCTTCGCCAGTTCACGGCTCAAATATTCAACGTGAACTCCCGCTCCGCCATATACGTTCGGCGGATACTCGCGCGTAAAGATTCCAGCTCGCAATGGTTTCCTCCACATTGGCCGAGGCAAAGCGTTTCATTCTTTGGAATCCTCTATGCACCGCCACGGCGTCTTATCTCGATGTTCAATCGCTTGATCTTCTGGTTCAAAGTCGAAAGTGGAATGCGAAGCGCCTCCGCCGCTTCGGTCTGGCTGTAATTAACTTTTTCCAGCGCTTCGATAATCTTGCGCCGTTCAAACTCCGCGACAACCTCAAATAGCGAAGCATCGGCCGAGATGACGCCGTTGCGATCTCGACTGATCCGCATACCGCTCGCCTGCTGCAGGTGCTCCGGAAGGACGTGTGCTGGAACAGAAACAGAAGTGGTCAACACGACCGCGCGCTCGACTGCATTTTCGAGCTCGCGCACATTTCCCGGCCAGTTATGTTCCATCAGGATCTGCATAGCTTCAGGTTCAAAACTCAGCAGAGATCGGCCATCGCTGTTCAGAAACTTCTCGTTCTCACGGCAGTACCGTGCGAAGAAAAAATCCACCAGCATCGGAATGTCGTCCTTGCGCTCCCGCAAAGGTGCAAGATTCAGGTTTATGACGTTCAGCCGGTAATAGAGATCCTCCCGGAATTTGCCTTCTTCCACCTGCTTGCGCAAATCCGAATTCGTTGCTGCAATGATCCGCACATCCACCCGGACTGTTTCGTTTGAACCGAGCGGCATGAATTCGCGATCTTGCAAGACTCGCAGAAGTTTTACCTGAATTTCCGGGGTAATCGTTCCGATTTCGTCGAAAAAAATAGTGCCGCGGTTGGCGGTTTCAAACAGGCCCTTCCGATTGGCAACCGCGCCGGTAAAGGAACCCTTCACGTGCCCAAACAAAATGGACTCCAGCAATTCGGTCGGCAGCGAGCCGCTGTTCACCGGCACGAACATCTGGTCGGCGCGCGCCGAGTGCGCATGGATCGCCTTTGCGATGAGTTCTTTTCCAGTTCCTGTTTCGCCCGTAACCAGAATCGTCGCGCGGCTGGGCGCCACCTGCGCCACCTGGTCCAGCAGGCGCACCATGCGCTCACTCTTCCCGATGATATTCGGGAACGCATAGCGCTGCTTTAGAGCACGCTTTAACTGAGTGTTTTCACGCTCCAGGTGCCCCTTCGAGATCATCCGGTCGATCTCGATCAATAGCTTTTCGTTATCCCAAGGCTTGGCGAAGTAATCATTCGCACCCGACTTGAGAGCGCGCACGGCCACTTCCACGGAACCGTATGCGGTGAGCATGAAGACCGGAGTTTCTGTATCGCGCTGCCGGATGTCGGCGAGCACATCCATGCCGGAGCGGTCCGGCATCATCAAATCGAGCAAGATCAAATCGTAATTGCCTGATTCGAATTTTTGAAAGCCGGAGACCGCGTTTTCGGCCAGATCGACCGAGTAATTCTCTCCTTGAAGGAGCAACTCCAGGCTTTCACGAATATCCGCTTCGTCATCAATGACAAGGATGCGGCTCTTTTCAGGAGCGCTCACGCGGTCGGCAGGCAGCTCTTGGTTATTAAACGCCACTACAGTGGTTGTATCAGACAGGCTGCTCGTTCAGCCCAATCGCTGCCGGGTAAAGCTAGCGGAGGGCGCGCCTCTACAACGGTAAACCGTCTGCAAGCCGTCCTGAATCCGGGCAACATTCCCGGACCCATCGCCCTCCGCTGTTCTACGTGGATGCGTAGAACAAACCGATTATCATGGCCTCAGCGCCGGTTCATGGAAGCAGAGACTTCCTGCTTAGGTGCTGTCGCCAGGCCAAGTTGTTCCATCAAGCTCAGCAAGTTCCAATCGGACCACTGCTCGACAATTTTTCCGTTCTCGATCCGGTTGATGGTGGTTCCGGAGATCGATGCGCTCCTGTGAGTGGGGGCCATACCGAGAAAGGAATTGCCGTGAGTGCCGTGCGCTGTCCAGTGAACAACTACTTCGTTGCGTTCCGCGATCATATCGTCGATCGTGTACTTCAGGTCAGGAAAGGCATTTCGGCACATGCGGATATGCTGGCGCAGGCTGTCCACACCGGGCGCCATCGACGGGAACACCGGATCGTGAAAGCGGCAATCACCTGACACAAGACTGCCCAGGGATTCCATACGTCCTGTATTCCAGGCATCTTCCAACAGTTTCCGAACGATTGTTTTGTTTTCGTCGGACACGAGTAATAGCTCCTTTCGGTCCCGATTATATCTCTGCTTGCACCTAGCTGAACAAAATACTTTTACGTTAAAAGTCAATTAGCTTGTAAGCATTACAAACAATGATGATTATTAGCTGGAATATACAATGATTTAGCTTTCCAAACTGAGCGACAGCAGTTCCCCAGCGGGTTCAACAGGGTATTGCAGACTGTGCCAGCGTTCGAAGCCGCCCGCCAGGGGACGAACATGCCGCATGCCGGCCTTCCTCAACTGCAGCGCCGCACGGGCGCTGGTGGCTTCGTTTGGTCAGGTGCAGTATAGGATGATCTCTTGACCCGGCGGAATCTCACGCGACCGTGACCGAAGGTCGCCCGGCCTGAGGATGATTGCGCCAGCGATCTTCAATCCCTCCTGTTCGATATCGGATGAATGCCGCAAGTCGACAATTGTGAACGGGTGTGGGCCTTGCATCAGCTTGAGAACTGCTTCTGGAGTAATGCGGTTGATCCGCAGTTCTCGCCGCAGTCGCCAGCGTTGAAACAGGCGATACGCAACGTACAGCCCGATCAGCAGCAGCGTACCCAAACCTGCGCGGCGGCCGACCAGCCCCATGGAATGAATAAGGGAATCGACTTGGCGGTGCAATAGATCGCCTGCAACCAGATAAGCGACGGCCCAGATGGAGCAGCCCGCTGCGTCCGCGAGCAAGAAGCGACGCCGCGGCATCCGGATAACGCCCGCGAGCGGCATCGAAACAAGACTCATCCCGGGCACGAATTTGGCCAGCAATAGCACACCCGCGCCGCGCTTCGTGAATGCGGATTCAGTCTTTCTGATGCAGGTATCGGGCTCCAGGGAAAGCTTGCAGAGCAGGCGCAAAACCGAACGCCCGCGATGCCGGCCCAATTCGTACCAGAACAAATCGCCCAGCAGAGCGCCCGACGCGGCTGCCAAGAAAGCAGCACCTAGCCCAAAATGGCGATCTCCAACCATCGCTCCCATAAAGAGCAGGAGTGGATCGGCGGGCACGGGAACCCCGACTTGGACGCCCAATACGTACAAGAACAGAAATGAGTAGCCGTGCCGCAGAAGCAGCGCTCGGAAAGAAACCACAGTTTGTGATGCTGCTGGAAATACGTAGGGTGCAAAAGTACTTCGAGTCTATTTTTCAATGTCCTTGTTTTTAAGCAAGCTTCGAGCTGAGGACAGGATTCTCTTCTTATCACGGCTGCGGGCCGGTTCTTCACCCTTGAGAACAGTCGCGGGTTTGTGGCGCCCAGCCGCAGCGTGCTCGGGTTCAGGTTCAATGGACGATACCGCGTTGCCGCTCGCATCAAGCCTTTCCACCCGCGCGTGTTCCTGGTTCACATGCACCTTCTGCTGGACCGTTTCGCGTTCCTCCAATTGCGTAACGTGGATTTCCTCGGTCACGACCCACTGTTTTTCGACGTGAAGCACTTCAGAAACTACTGGAACGATGAGCGTATTCCCGGCGCGCCGCGGTTCTTGCGGCCCATCGACAACGCGATCCGTCCTAACCCGCTTGACCTCCACGCGGCCCTTCCGAAGCTCCTGTTCAAGAACTTCCTCGTGGCCATCGACGCGTTTGGTGATCCGGACGCCGCCCGTTTGAACAGGCGCAACGTCCGGATGCAGTTCCTCCGCGATAACGGGAATGACAAGCCCGGCGTCTTGAGCGGCGGTTGGGTCTATGTCAGCGCGCGGCACTTGCGGAGTGTGCGCGTCCCGTGACTTTGTTCCAGCCATAGCGTACCGAGTCCTTCACGTTGTCCCAAGTATTGTTTGGATACCGGCGGCCGTAGTCGGCACGAAGATCGGATTCAATCTGGCTGAAATCCCTGCCCCGGTATTTCGGACTGCTGGCCATCTCATAGCCGTACCGGTAGGCTGGCGCGTAGTCTTCATACAGCAAACCGCTGTCGCCATGAGTCCGCTTGAATTCCTGGCGAAATTCGTCTTCCGGAACGGCCACCTGCCCAGTGCGCATCTCGCCCGGCTTTAAATTCTCAACATTCACCTCGGTATGGCGTACGGTATCGCGAACCGTTTCATTACGCTCGGAGGCCTGCTTGTTTACCCGGACTTCCTCCACTATCCGGGCATCTTTTGCAACCACTGGCTCTTCCGCAAACTCCTGTACCTCAATCACCTCGTCGCGGCCCTTCAGGTTAGCCTGATTCAGATCGCCCTGATTGACAGGCCGGTTGACCGGCTGGCGCTCGACGTTGACCTTCTCTTCGCGGAGACGTATATTCTCCTCTACCGGTTGTTCAACGACTCGAGTGTATACGCGCACGCCACCACGCATGACCGGCCGTTTTCCTACTCGTAATTCTTCCCGCACGACAGGAATGGATCGTGAGCCTGTTTGGCCGCTGGCCGGAGCGGCTGC
>Ga0134125_10005912_pt1 | contig 13871 bp, 9 predicted proteins | sample KB31751_FD_96464 | JGI IMG/M metagenome (GOLD analysis project Ga0134125, IMG submission 96464) | Terrestrial soil microbial communities with excess Nitrogen fertilizer from Kellogg Biological Station, Michigan, USA - KB3-175-1 | ecosystem: Environmental > Terrestrial > Soil > Unclassified ... | reverse complement strand
GTATTTGCTTTGGCCCAATATCCGCGCTCTCACAAACATTCTCATTTCAATTCCTGCAAAAGCCTGGATCGTATCCGGTAGGGTTGAAGGTCGTCGATCGGTACGATCGCTCTCGCGCCTACCCCGCTTGCCCCAAGAACTTGTCAAAGTCCTCTGTGGGCGATGATGCCCGTCCCCTGCAAACACTGATCTGGTATCCATCGCTGAGCAGCACAGGCAAGCCGATGACGGTAGGGGACTATACCCAGCTGGCCGACACGGAGATCCACTTCGACGCGCCCCATCCTGAACAGAACCGATGGCGCTCGCTGTTGAAGACTTCGTCCGAGATTCCGTTGTGGGCAGTGCGGGATGCGAAGCCGGCAAAAGGGCATTATCCGGTTCTGATTTACGCGCCCAGCGATTCTTCCGTTTCGTGGGAGAATGCCGATCTGTGTGAGTATCTTGCCGGTCATGGCTACGTCGTTCTTGCGAGCCCGTCGATGGGAGTGTCGACGCGGGACATGACGGACGATCTGGACGGGATCAATGCCCAGGCGCGCGACATCTCGTTTCTCATCACGTATGCCAAGTCGCTTCCCGACACGGATTTATCGGAGGTCGCCGTGGTGAGTTGGAGTTGGGGCGGCATCTCGAGCCTGTTTGCCGCGGCACGAGACCCTCGCATCGATGCCCTGGTCTCCATGGACGGCAGCATGCGCTATTACCCGGGTCTCGTCAAAATGGCCGGCGATGTTCATCCAGAGCGGATGACCATACCGCTTCTTTTCTTCACTCGGGGAGATCTCAGCCTTGAAGCTTTGGCAAAAGACGATGCCCCTGCCGTAGACAAAGTTGGTCCAAACGTTTTAAACGCCTGGATACACGGCGATCTCGTCACCGTGAATATGCTGGGCATGGCACACGCGGAGTTCAGTTCGATGTTTCAACGCAGGGAGAGCGCGCAACTCTTTGCGGAAAATCAGATAGCCGATTACGGACGGGACGACGCCAACACGAGTTATGCCCGGGTTGCGCTCTACACGTTGGACTTCGTGAATGCCTACCTGAAACACGATACCTCGGCAAAGGCGTTTCTTGAAAGAACCCCAGCAGAGAATGGCGTTCCGAAACACTTTATGGGCATAAGGCTTCGTCCCGCGCAGAACGTATCTACTCCGAAGGCCAGGTGATCTCACGATCACGTCCTAGCTAGCAGGTTGCGGAAAAAGATCAGCCGTTCTCCCCTCCCTTACGGTCGGGGTTCTGTAACTGCCTGCAAACGCGGACACAACTTTCGGAACCGCGCGTCAGCAAGCGACTTTTGGGCTTTTTCCGCATCCACCTAGACTAGATGATTCCCATCCAGGCGCATCGTATAGAACCGTTTCGGGGTGAAGGAGAAAGTCGGCCAGGGGCGTCAGTTCGGCAGCGACCATATCTGGTCGGCGCGATTATGTCCACAGGAATCGAGGCTCAGGTTTTGTGCGTTGTCCTGATCGCTGCCAGTGAGGCATTGCTTATTGCCGTCGTTGATCAATTCGCCGGTCAGGGTATAACGCCAGTGCTGGGCTTTGCTGTTCGAGCATGGCTGCGTCGCGGGCTTTCCGTCCACAATGTCAAGACAGCCTGCGGAGGATTGTAGGGCGCTCCGGGAAGTGACTGTCCAGGTTTCCGCGGGGCTGCCGTCACAGGCTCCAACGCTCCCAGGCGTCAAGCAGCGGGTGTAGCCGTCGATATCGCGATGCTTTCCGGCAGCGACCATGGTGATCGTACCGGTACGGGATGGATTTCCGCAGGAAGACGCCGGATGGATCCACCAGATTGCCGTATCGTGGGCAGCAATCGCGGCTTGCAGACTGCAGGCGGCATGTTGTTCGACGCCGCTCCACAGATCGCGCGCATCCAGCTGGCATTCCGCCTTACTTGAAAAGCCCAGATCTGCCGGACTCAATTCGATTCGCTCCGGTGTGGCTGCCCGATTCAGCACGGCGACCGCATAGTTGCCGTCCTTCAGATGCTTAAACAGAACGTCAATCGCGGGGCTTCGCCGCACTAAGGTCGCCATTCGGCCCAGCGGATCCTGATCGATTGCGATGACGGCCTTGTTGCCGAGAATCGAGATTGCCTCCGGGTTGAGCTTTTCGAGATCGGAACTGAGGATCAGCGGCGTCGACATCATGGACCATAAGGCCATCTGGCTACGCGTTTCCGCTATAGTCATGCCATTATCGCCGCCGATTATGAAATCCGCATCGTTCCAGTTCCCGGGCTTCTGGAACCGCCCCAGCGGGAGGTTGTAGGCGTAGTTCCAAAGCACGCTGTGGAAGCGAGGACGATCGGGTTGATTTGCATGGAAGGTCGCGATGTCGGAACCCTCACGCCAAAGCTGACCATACTCACCGATCCAGCTCAGCACGTCGTACCAGTCCGGGGTGCCTTGGAAATATGCCGGCGCCGATTCCGAAAAGGCGATTGGCCGGCCCGCTTTTTTCAAGGCCGCACTTTGTGCCTTGTAAGCCTTGCGGTAGACCGCGATCTTAGTTTCGCCGTCCGGCACATATAGGTTACAGCCGTCCAGCTTCAGATAATCCACTCCCCAGGATGCGAACAGCTTCGTGTCCTGGGTGAAATGATCGTTGCCGCCGCCGTCTGGTTCGCCACTGCCGGCAAATCCACCGCAGGTTGCATAACCGGCATCTTCATAGATACCGAACTTCAGGCCGAGAGCGTGCACCGCATCCGCGACCGGCTTCATTCCCTGAGGAAAGCGCTGCGGATCGACCTGCAGATTGCCGTGATCGTCACGATCTTTCTGCATCCAGCAATCGTCGATGGTGACGGTGTTGTAGCCTTGTGCTGCCAAGCCACTTTTTACCAGGGCCTGGGCGTTGGAAAGAATCGTTTCAGCGGTGTAATGGCACTGATAGTGGGCCCAATCGTTCCAGCCCATGGGCGGAACGGCCGCTAACGGCTGCGCGCGGTCAGCAGATAGAGCGATGTGGGGGGCGGCCAAGCCGCACAGTAGCAAGAGAAGAGCCGGCAGCATGTTCCGATTAAAGCACCGGCGAGGTAATGGAGCGAGGGGAGCCTCCGATCTCCGGTCGCTTCATTAGTTAACAAGGAATGTCTCTGCGTTGGCATATGGTGACGCGACGGCGTGCAGCGTTACACCTTAATTCGTGCCGGCCATTCGCTTACTCCGCGACTTGTTAACTTTAGAAAGTGATGCCAACGACTGCAGCGAAGCCTATTGCACCGCCCAAGCGGCTGATGTTCGGACCAGGTCCCTCAATGGTCGATCCGAGGGCATACCAGGCTATGTCGCAGCCCATCGTGGGCATCCGCGATCCCTACTTCCTGGAGATCATGGGTGAGATCCAGGCGGGGCTGCGCGAAGTCTTCGGCACCGCGAACGAAAAGACGTTCATGATTCCGGGGGCTGGAAGCGCGGCAATGGAAGCGGCGGTTGCGAATTTTGTTCTGCCGGGTTCCAAGTTTGCGGTTTTCGCCTCGGGTCATTTTGCCGATCGGATGAGCATAACGGCGAAACGGCAGCGTGCAAACGTGGTGCGTCTGGAGAAGCCCTGGGGCGAGGTTTTCACGGCCGGCGAGGCAGCGGATTTCATCGAGCGGGAGCGGCCCGACGCAATTGGGTTTGTGCAAGGAGAAACATCCACCGGCGCCTATCAATCCGGCCGCGCGATAACGCCCGCCGCGAAGCAGGCTGGAGCGCTGGTGATTGCCGATTGCGTTACCTCGTTGGGCGCTATGCCGGTAGAGCTTGACGCGGTGGGAATCGATGTTGCATACAGTTGCTCGCAAAAGGGGCTGAGTTGCCCGGCCGGCCTCTCTCCGCTCTCCGTTTCCCCAAGAGCCTGGGAATGGCTGGAGCGGCGCACCGAGGACCCGCACACCTGGTATCTGGATCTGAAGCTGATGGCCAAATACTTCGACGCACCGCATAGCTATCACCACACGCCATCTCCGCCGCTGTACTATGCCATGCACGAAGCGCTTGCCGCAATCGAGGAGGAGGGTTTGCGGAATCGTTGGGATCGCCACCTGCGGGGCGGCCAGCGTTTGATCGCCGGCCTGGACAGACTTGGGTTTCAGCCTTTTGTAAAGAACGCCGAGAGCCGGATATGGCATCTCACAACGGCCATACCCCCGGCGCAGATCAACGAAGCGGCATTTCGCGAGAAGCTGTTGAACAAATACAACATCGAAATCGGCGGAGGGCTGGGGCAGGTGGCCGGCAAGGTTCTACGTATCGGCACGATGGGACCGCTGGCATCGGAAGACAACGTCGATTTTCTTTTGGAATCGATGGCCGCGTGCATGTAAATTCCGGATCGGAGCGGCTTCATTAACACGTCATGGCTTCCGATTTCGTTATCCAGTTGGGCCTCTGCCATCTGCAGCTTTTGAAGGGCGATATCACTGCTCTGGCAGTGGACGCGATCGTGAATGCCGCGAACTCGCAACTGGCAGGAGGCGGCGGAGTAGACGGAGCTATTCATCGGGCCGGCGGTCCGGAGATTATGCGTGAACTGGACGAGATCCGCGCCAGAACTGGCGGATGCGAGACCGGGAGCGCGGTTGTGACTGGCGCGGGCCGCTTACCGGCAAAATTCATTTTCCACGCAGTGGGCCCACGATATCGCGATGGCAAACACGGCGAGGCGGAACAACTTGCATCCTGCTATACAACGTGTCTTAATCTCGCGGCTGAACGCGATGTAAAGACGATGAGTTTTCCATCCATAAGCACCGGAATCTATGGCTACCCCTTGGAGGAGGCTGCGGAAATCGCTGTGAAGACGGTAGCGAACTGGCTGCGCGGCCACACGGACCCGGTTCGAGTGGTGAAGCTGGTGCAGTTCAGCGACCGGGACCATGAAGTTTACCGCCGTTACGCGCAGGATCTGCGCCGGGACTTCGCCGCCGGCGGCCAAAGCTAGAATGTGAATGGTCCATGCAAGTTCTCGAAGCTGGAGAAAACAAATATCTGTTGTTGGAACTCGATCCGGAATTCATCGGCAACGTCGCGAAACAGGCCGGTTTTGAATTCAAGATCGATGATCAGCAGCGCGTGATGTCGCTCGACCTGTCCGTGACGGACCGGCAGACGCCTCTGCTGTTGTTTGATGCCGCCGATCCAGGAAATTTGGGTTGGTTTTCGCGCTGTCAATTCTATGTCGACGGCAAGACGGGCAGTGTTCTGCAGACGCCGCTCTCGGTGGCGAATCAGCGCGACCGGTCGGGCCGCGCTCTGCCGCAGGCTATTCGCGTTCAGATCGCAAAAGAACTCCCCGGAACATTCCATATGCCAGGACGGCAGCCCATAACCGAGCAGGTTATTTACGCGGTGCTCTTTAACCTCTTACGGGCGCTGTTGAACACCGGCGTGGGCGTCTGCGGCGGCCCGACGGTAAAGCCGCTGGCGGGCCGGACCGAACAGATTGGGCCCAAAAATTAGACGCGGCAAGTGCCCGTTCCCGCGAATATTTTGAGAGCCAAATATCATCCTATTGGTACTGCGCCGTTTTCTTGAGAGACTTGACAGCGTTGCTAGACTGATGACTTAAGGAGCCTTTCAAAGGCGTCTGTTTAGTAGTACGATACGAATTTGGTACAGGCAGGATGGTTAGCCGAGAAGAGTTGGACCCGCTCGCTCCCCAACGGGAAGCAGCCATCTTTTACGGCCTTTTTCTGCGCGGCCACTCGGCCGACGACTTGCGGCGCGATATAGATGTCCCGCGCCCTCTGCTGAACAAATGGCTACACCCGAGGCGCTACGAGGTAGGATTCCGGGATTCTCTGCGCCGGATGTACACCTATCGCAAGACGGTGCTGGCTATCTTTGACGAGCTGGTGCTGAAAGAGAAGCACCGGGCCCGTGTGAACTAGCTGGGCACTGAGATTCGGGCCACTGTTTTTTGCATTCGTGTTCATTCGTGGCCATAGTCTACTGATCTGAGCGAAAATTATAGCTTGCCCGAAAAACGCTTCTCGGTTTGTGCCCTCGATTGCCCGGACGCCTGCGCACTGGTCATAGATATCGACCATTCCGGCAAGGCGATCAAACTGGGGGGCGACCGGGGCCACCCGATCACACGCGGATTTCTGTGCGCCAAGGTAACCAAGTACCTGGAGCGGGAATATCATCCGGATCGCCTGCTCTATCCCCTGCGAAGGACGGGCGGGAAGGGCGAAGGACAGTTTGAGCGCATCGGTTGGGAGGATGCTCTCAATGAGATTGCGGCAAAGCTGAAGACGGTCTCTGCGGTCGACGGGCCGGAAGCGATTCTGCCTTACAGCTATGCCGGAACCATGGGGCTTCTGAACGGGTCCGGCATGGACCGGCGATTTTTTCACAGGCTCGGAGCTTCCCGTCTGGAACGTACTATTTGTTCGACGGCCGGCGGCGTCGCTCTACAGCTTTCGCAGGGCATTCGGCTGGGAATGGAGCCGGAGCAGTTTGCGCACTCGAAACTGATCATCGCCTGGGGCGCAAATATCCTTGGGACGAATGTCCACCTATGGCCCTGGATCGTCGAAGCTCGCCGCAAGGGCGCGAAGTTCTACGTTGTCGATCCAGTTCGGAACCGGACCACGAGAGCCGCCGACAAGCACTTCGTCGTGAATCCCGGTTCGGACCTTGCGCTGGCGCTTGGCCTGATTCATGTCATTCTGCGCGAATCTTTGCAGGATCAGGATTACGTCAGCCGGTATGCGAATGGATTCGAAGAGTTGGCCCGCCTTGCGGCGGAATATCCGCCCGAACGGGTTTCGAGTCTGACGGGAATCGCCGCAGCGGATATTGAACTTCTGGCCCGGGAGTACGCGGCCACGCAGACTACTGCGATACGGCTGAACTATGGAGTACAACGCAGCGAACGCGGCGGAAATGCAGTACGGGCGATTGCGGCGCTTCCGGTCCTCACCGGCGCCTGGCGCGAAATCGGCGGCGGATTGCAATTGACCACGTCCGGTGCGTTCGAATTTAATCGAGCAGGGCTGGAGCGTCCGGATTTGCAGCTTCGATCGCCGCTTGGGCGCGAGGCGCGTCTCGTCAACATGGCTCAACTTGGCCATGCCCTGCTGGAACTCGATCGTCCGGCAGTAAAAGCGCTGGTGGTCTACAATTCGAATCCCGCGGCAATCGCTCCGCATCAATCCAAGGTAATCGCCGGGTTGCGGCGTCCCGAGTTGTTTACGGTTGTGCTGGAGCAATTCCTGACCGACACCGCAACGTACGCCGATATCGTGCTGCCGGTAACGACGTTTCTGGAGCACACGGATGTTTACCTGGCGTACGGGCATTATTATCTGCAGTTGTCCCGGCCGGCTTTAGCGGCCCCCGGGGAGACGAAATCAAACGTCGAAATTTTCCGCCTGCTGGCGCAGCGAATGGGTTTTGCCGATGACTGCTTCAGCGATAGCGCGGACGAAATGATTCGCTGCCTTTTGGCGAGCCACTCACCTTACCTGGACGGAATTACGTTGGACAGGCTCGATCGCGAGCGTTCGATCCGGTTAAATGTCGCGCCGCCCGGTGAACCGTTCTCGCCATTTGCACACGGCAATTTCCGCACGCCTTCGGGTAAGTTTGAGTTCGGCGCGGAATCACTTGGCTATGTTCCTCCATTGGAGTCGCGCTTCGGAGATCGCACGCTTTCAACCCGCTATCCGCTGGAGTTGATCTCAGCGAAAAACGACGACAGCCTGAATTCCACTTTCGGACACCGCATGGATGTAGACGAACAGACAGCCAGGCTGTCCATTCATCCCGATGACGCAAACCTCCGTGGAATCGTGCAGGGAATGTTGGTCCGGATTCAGAACGATCGCGGCTCCTCGGTGCTGACGGCAAGCGTGGACGGCGATGTTCCTCGCGGCGTACTTCGTGCGCGAAGCGTCCGTTGGAATCGCTGCGCTCCCGAACAACGAGGCGTCAATCAGCTTACCTCAGAGCGTCTGACCGACATTGGACGAGGCCCAACGTTCTATAGTTGCCTGGTGGAAGTAACGCCCGTACTGTAAACCTGACGTCATCTCCGTACCGCCGCCGGTACTCGTACACTGCCCAGAATCCAGACTTTACAGGGCGGCTTACTTTCTTTCCGGGCCGGATAGAGAGAAAGTTCCACCTCGACGTACCTACTTGTGATCAGAGAGGCTGAAATCGAGAAGTGAGGTGGATTCATCCGTGCTCAAAGTCACATCACACTTCTGTTTGGAAAAGGTGAAGAACGGCCGTGCGGCTAGAAAGCGTTCCCGAGTGTTACGGGGAATGTGGTTGCACCGTAAGGTGTTGGCGAGCTCCGGTCGATAGGTGCTCTATGCGGGAAAACAGGATGGAGGGATGGATAAAAACGGGAGCACGGCGAAGCGGATTGGGCGCGAATATTGGGCGATCAAAATTGGCTCTTGAATTGCTTGCGGGTTGTGGTATGATCTGGAGATCCGAAAAGCGTCGGCTTATCGGGATAGAAGCACCGGGCGTCCGGAATTCAGGATTGAATTCCCGCGATCGGAAGCACAGCGCTATAGCTTCTTCTCTCTCCCGGTTCTCTCAAACCGGTACTAGCAAAAGGACCTCTACCGTGGTCTCAAAAGCTGTGTTACCGTTGATGAACCCTTTTTGCATAAGCTGCGTCTTTAAGTGAAGACTTGGCTGCTTCGAATTGTTTTATGAGTGAGCAAAGCTGGTCGAATTGAAGGAGAAGGAAATGACGAAGACCGAACTGAACAAATTTAAAAAGATCCTGGAAACCAAGCGGGACGAGTTGGAGCGGATTGTTCGCAACCGTGATGCAATCACCATCGAAAAGAGCGCCGATGCATTGGACGAGGTCCAGCATGCATCAGAGCGCGAGCTGGCCATTCGAAATCTTGACCGCGAATCGAACCTGCTGCGGAATGTCCGGTCCGCCCTCCGCCGCCTGGAAGACGGCTCATTCGGAACCTGCCTGCATTGTGAAGAGGAGATTAGCCCGAAGCGTCTGGATGCGCTGCCATGGGCGCCCTTCTGCATTCAATGCCAAGAGCAGGCTGATCGTAACCGGGATGAAGGCAACGACACGTTAGAAGACCTGCTGGTCAACGCAGCTTAAGCCTCGATCCTGCCGAACTCCCTCCGGGCCCAATCTCCTTCGCTTAACCTGAGCCCGGAGGGAGATTTGCTTTTCCCGCCCCAATTCCCCTTTTCCGTTTGAATTCGCGGCACAATTCGGATCTTTCCGGTGTGGCTTGCCGCGTAACTTATGGGGGAAGGTTTTCGCCTCTCCTGTAATGGCTCGCTGCATAGCGTGCCCAACCCAAGGGGAACTACTATGTTGAAATGCCTGGCAGCATGCTTCGCCATGTTTGCTCTCCTGGCTGTTATGTCCCGGGCGCAACAGACCGCCTCACCGGGTCCGGCGCCTATGCAGCACCTGATCGGGACGATCACCGCGGTGGATGCCGCCACTCATGCGATCACGGTGAAGGAAGACAAGACCGGAGCTGAAAAAAAGGTACTGGTTGGAAGCACAAGAACACTTCTTAAGGTTGAGCCCGGCGCAAAAGATTTAAAGAAGGCTGTTCGGATTGCCGCGGATGATCTGCAAGTGGGAGATCGCGTGGATGTGCGCGGATCGAATCCCGCCGATGATCCCAACGCGATTGCCGCCCGAAGCGTCGTTCTGATGACGGCCCGCGATCTACAACAGGCGCATCAGGCCGAAGCCGCAGCTTGGCAGCACAGTACGGCGGGGATCGTGTCCTCAGTGGATCCCGCAACTGGAAAGCTGTCGATCACGCTTGCAACCCCGGCAGGGAAGCAGCCGGTCACGGTTGAGACGGAGAAGACGACGCAATTCACGCGCTACTCGCCCGAGAGCCCGAAAACGCCCAGTGTGTCCGAATTGGGGCAGATCCAGCCGGGAGATCAAGTTCGGATCATCGGAACAAAGAGCGAGGACGGCTCTGCGATTACCGCGGAGAAGATTTATTCAGGAGCATTCCGCACCATCAATGGCGCCATCGTTTCCATTTCGCCCGATGGAAAATCGCTGACGGTCAAGAATCTGGCAACCAAGCGCCCGGTCGAAGTCAGTTTAAACAGTGGATCGGAGATCCGGAAACTTCCGCCTCCAATGGCGATGATGCTTGCCCGCCGCTTCAATCCCAGCACCCGGCGCGCGCCCGGTTCAGAGGGTGCGCCACAGGGAGAACACAGCGGGAATCCGGAAGGGGCTCCGGCCCATGGCGCAAAAGCGCCCGAAGCTGGGAACGGCAACGGGCCGCGAGGCATGCAGGGCGGTTCTTCGCGCGGAGATATCGGCCAAATGATCGAGCATCTCCCGGCGATCAGCCTTTCCGAGCTCAAGCCCGGCGATGCTGTAGTGATCTCAGGAGTAGCAACCGGTGAGGACGGTTCCCGGCTGCTTGCAACAAACATCATTGCAGGGGTGGAACCCATTCTTCAATCCGCTCCGGCCCGGCAAAGTGGTCAGGCGACGGGCGGCGATTGGGGTTTAGGAGAAATGACGATTCCGCAGTAAACAGCCGTGGCGAAGGCTCCGGTATGGAGATTATTTCAGAGGTGAGATGAACGATAAGACAAGACGTGTACTCCTGATCGGGTTAGCTTTTGCAACGGCGGTTTGCGCGCAGAACACCACGAATCAAACAAGAGCGAGCGCGACACCTGCCGCCCAGCCGGTGCATCCAAGTGCGCGGGGCATGGTGCGGGGTTCAATCAAGGACGATACGGGCGGAGTGATTCCGGGTGCTACGGTAACACTGTCCAGCGCGACGGGCGCGGTGCAAACGACGAGTTCCGATGCCGATGGCAATTACGTCTTTCGCCATGTCGCTCCCGGAGCTTACACCGTATCGGCGGCTTATACAGGAATGCAACAGCAGAGCGCGCTTGCCGTGACGGTGACGCAGAGCAGCGGCTCCACAGCCAACATCGTGATGGTGGTGCAGGCGCAGCGGCAGGAAGTTACCGTCACCGATACCACCACGAATACGGTGAACACCGAACCCTCCAATAACGCGACCGCTTTGGTTCTGCAGAAGGAGGATCTTGATGCGCTTCCGGACGACCCGGATGATTTGCAAGCCGATCTTCAGGCGCTTGCCGGGCCGTCGGCTGGTCCCGGAGGCAACCAGATTTATGTCGACGGGTTTACCGGCGGCCGGCTTCCTCCTAAAGATACGATCCGCGAAATAAGGATCAACTCGAACCCGTTCTCAGCCGAGTTCGAGAAGCTGGGTTATGGCCGGATCCAGATCTTCACTAAGCCGGGGACCGATCGATTTCACGGCGAAGGATATTACAACATCAGCGACGGCATCTGGAATTCGCGCAACCCGTTCCTCTCGGTGAACCCGCCTTTCCGGACTCAACATTTCGGCGGAAACGTCAGCGGGCCGTTGGGCAAGCATGCCAGCTTCTTTCTGGATGTCGATCGCCGCAACATCGACGATAACGGAATCATTAACGCGACGATCCCGACGGATACGTTTCTGAGCTACCAGCCATTTCAGAGCTACTATGCAACCCCGCAGAGGAGAACCACGGTAAGTCCCCGGATCGATTATCAGCTTGGCGCGAACAACACGCTGAGTGTGCGATACGCCTATCTCAAGAACGATCACATCATTACAGGCATTGGGAGCTTCGATCTACCCACGACGACAATCGGCGGCCTGACATTTCCGGGCACCGGATATAGCAACTCAACGACGGAGCAGATGGCGCAAGTTGTCGAAACAGCAGTTCTGAGCGCGAAAGCGGTGAACGAGACGCATTTCCGGTTCGACCGCGAAAGCGCGACTTACAACAGCCAGAGCAATGCTCCGGGGCTTTTCGTGTCCCAATCGTTCGTTTCCGGAGGAGCCGGGTACACGTCCCTGAATTATCCATCCAGCTACGATGTGCAGAACGGCTTCGAACTGCAAAACTACACGACGCTCACATGGGGCGCACACACCACAAAATTCGGTTTTCGGATCCGAACGGATTCGCTAAACGATCTGAGTCCGAAGGGCTTCAATGGCGAGTATCAATTTCTGGGCGGCCCTAATTTTCCCTATCTGGGGCCGGTGCTCCAGCCAGGCTTGGCTCCGAATAAGAACGGCGAGGTGAGCCTGCTTTCCATCCAGCAGTATCTTGCGACGGTACAGCTTTTGAACGCCGGGTATAGCAGCGCGCAAGTCACCAAGATGGGCTACGGTCCGTCCAAATACACGGTTCACACCGGCGATCCCAGCATCGGCTTCTATCAGATGGATTTTGGTCCTTTCTTTCAAGACGACTGGCGGGTTAAGCCCAACCTGACGTTGAGCCTGGGCCTGCGCTGGGAATCGCAGACAAACATTCCCGATCATAGCGATTGGGCTCCGCGATTTGGTTTCGCCTGGTCGCCCGATGCGAAGGGCCCGAATGGACATTCGAAAACCGTGATCCGCGGCGGCTGGGGCATGTTTTACGAGCGCTTCGATATTTCAGACGTCGAAACCGCGTACCGTTACAATCTCAGCAATCAACAGACTTATACGCTGGACAGGCCCACGATCTTCGATTCGACATTTTCAAGTCCCATTCCGGTCGCCGACTTGACCGGAGCAACGGCCAACGCGGCACAGAAATACCAGATCGACAGCCGTTTACAAGCGCCTCGCCTGATGCAAACCGCGATCGGTGTGGAACGGCAACTGTTCGCGCATACCACTCTTTCGGTAAATCTGATGAATTCCCGCGGTACACATGAACTGCGGACTGTGGACATTAACGCCCCGTACCCCGTACCGGGACAACTTCCACCCGGCGCGCTGGGAACTCCCAACGATGTGTGCTGCCGGCCCTTTGGCAACGTCGGCGATATATACAATTACGAATCCGACGGCATTTACAAGCAAACTCAGCTTATGGTGAACGTCAATAGCCGCGCCGGCCGCTGGCTCAATCTCTTTGGCCGATACAGCTACAACAACGCCCACAGCGATACCGACGGCCTCTCCACGTTGCCGGCGAATCCATACAATTTCGCTGAAGACTGGGGGCGATCGCATCTGGACGTGACGCAAACGTTGTTCCTGGGCGGTTCGATAGCGGCTCCCTGGGGACTACGATTTTCGCCATTCATCGTGGCGCATACGGGAACACCGTTTAACATCACCACTGGCACGGACCTGTTTCTGCAAGGCCAGGGAAGTGCAACGGCGCGTCCGAGCGTTGTGGACACGACCTTGCCAGGCTATTTCGATACACCCTACGGCATCCTGAATCCGCTCCCCATCGTTGCCGCTCCGGGGACCTCTAATATGATCGAGCGCAACGCCGGAGACGGACCCGGCTACATCGGCTTGAATCTGCGCGTCAGCAAGACCTGGGGCTTCGGGACCACCCACTTCAAAGGCCCATCAGGTGGCGCAAGAGCAGGCGGAGGCGGGTATAGGGGCTTCCACGGATTCGGCGAGGCGAGCGAGCATCGCTACAACCTGACGCTTTCGGCCAGCGCGCGGAATATTTTCAACCACGAGAATCTGAATACTCCGAATGGAGCCCTTATTTCTCCGTTCTTTCTGGAATCCACCGGCATCACCGGCGGTTTCGGCGCCGAGTCGACGGCCAGCAATCAACGTCGTATTGAATTGCAGTTGCGGTTTGCGTTCTGATCCTACGCATCTGGTACGAAAAGGTGAAGCAGTAAGAAGGTGAGGGCTGCCACCAGTCCGGCAGCGGGAATTGTCAGGATCCAGGCCACGGCGATGTTTCCGGCAACATGCCAGCGCACTGCGCGTACCCGCTGAATGGAACCGACACCCGCGATGGCTCCAGCGACCACGTGAGTGGTTGAAACGGGCAGCCCCAGCCAGGTAGCCAGAAG
>Ga0134125_10005911_pt1 | contig 13872 bp, 16 predicted proteins | sample KB31751_FD_96464 | JGI IMG/M metagenome (GOLD analysis project Ga0134125, IMG submission 96464) | Terrestrial soil microbial communities with excess Nitrogen fertilizer from Kellogg Biological Station, Michigan, USA - KB3-175-1 | ecosystem: Environmental > Terrestrial > Soil > Unclassified ... | reverse complement strand
TTCCTTGGGGGGAGCGTCTGCCATGACGTGGCTCAGCATAGATGAAGTCGATACGCCGTTCTATCTGGCTTACGGCCGAACGCTCGGCACTTGGGCCGCGATTGAACGCGAGCTCGGTGGTCTGTTTGTGCGCATGTCGGGAACGACCCAAGCCATCGGGCTTGCGATCTACTACTCCGCCAAAAGCTTCGCCGGCCGAAGCGATATGGTCGCGGCCCTGGTGGATCACACCCGCACCGTCCCGTCGGGCAAGGAGTTCATTCGAAGAGCGGTAGCGCTGGCCAACGAGTACTCACAGACGCGCAACCGACTGGCGCACGACATCCACATAATCGACGCCTTCAACGCCTTCGCGCCCTTCAAGCCCGGGGCAGAACTCCCAAAGGCGCGTCGGGCTATTTGGCGCCCTGTCGCCGGTAGCAAGATGTTGGTCGAGGAAATTGAGGCCACCGCCGTCTGCTTCGGGCAATTCGTCATGGTGCTTCAGGCGACGGTCACGCCTGCGGTCCGGGGCAAGACGCTTTTACGAGCGCCTGAACTAGGTCTCGAGCTGTTAGATCGACTGCCCCGCGATCCAACTCAAACGGCACTAGACCCGAGCGGGCTAGATGTGCAGCTACGAGAGATACTGCGGTACTAGCCGGGAGGCAGACCGTTTCGCCTTCGAACGAAGGCGGTTTCCAACCGTCCGCCCCCTCGGGCATTCCTGACTCCTGGCGGAGTCATACACGTCACTGAGCGCCGGCCTGTCGCCCTCTAAGTAGCGCTACCGGCCTGCTTTGTCACGTATATAACTCCCTTCAAACGTCAAGAACAAACAGAGAACGCTCAGCCCTCGAACAGTTTCGCCCAGCGGCGCTTCTGGCGGGTCTTCCAGGCGCCGCGGTGGTAGGCATCGGAGGCGATCAGCGGGACCACGGTGGTCGCCTCGGCGAACACCATCTGCTCGTGCGTGGTCTGCACCTTGCCCCAGGAGGCGGCCTCCTGCAGCGTCGACGACGAGCAGGCGCCGTCGCGCACGTCGGCCACCGTCACCTGCACGGCGTAGCGGTGCATCTCGGCCTCGATGCCGAGGATCTCGGCGCAGACCACCGTGTCCTGCGCGAAGTTTTTCGGCACGCCGCCGCCCACCATGAAGAGGCCGGTGACGCCGGCGGCGACCTTGATATCGGTGAGCTCGCGGAAGTCGGCCACCGCGTCGATCGTCACGTAGGGCTTGCCGGCCGCGATCCGTTCCTTCTGGTGCTTGACCAGCCCGAAGCCCGCCGAGGAATCGACGAAGGCTGGGCAGAAGATCGGCGCGCCCTCCTCGTAGGCGGTCTGGATCAGGCTGCCCGGCTTCCTGGCGGCGCCGGCGGCCAGCCAGCGACCCATCTCGTGAATGAACTCGCGGCTGGAGTAGGGTCGCGGCGCCAGCGCGTTGGCGATCTCGTAGATCGTGTGATCGCAGTTCTGGAGCTCTTCCTCGTCGATGTAGGTGTCGTAGATGCGGTCGACGTAGTTGGCGCGCAGCACGTTGTCGTCGACCGGGCCGGCGGCCTGATAGTGCTTGAAGCCGAGCGCCTCGAAGAAATCCATGTCGACGATCGAGGCGCCGGTGGCCACCACCGCGTCGATCATCCCGAACTTCACCATGTCGCGGTAGACGTGCATGCAGCCGCCGGCCGAGGTCGAGCCGGCCAGGATCAGCCAGGGCGAGCAGGCGGGATCGCGCAGCGCCATGTCGAGGATGTCGGCGGCTCTGGCCGTGTCGCGGCTCGAGAAGCTCATCTTGCGCATCGCGTCGATCACCGGCCGCGCGTCGTAGGCCGTGATGTCGACGTGCTCGACCGTGGCGGAGAGCAGCTCGGCCTTGGTGTTCGGGGTGGGAGCGTTCATGGCAACCTCGCTCCCCTCCCCCTTGAGGGGAGGGGTTGGGGGTGGGGGTCTATCAGATCACGGCCGAGTAGGGGATCGGCGGCCCGCGATCTCGCGGCCGGCAACCCCCCACCCCTGCCCCTCCCCTCGAGGGGGAGGGGGATTACTTCCGCCGCCGCTTCCTGCCACGGGCGCGGGGCAGCTTCACGACGTCGGCCGTCTCGGACCGCGGCGTGGGGACCGAGCGCGGCGCGAGGCCGAACATCGACAGCATCGGCGGATCGTCGGCGTCGCAAAGCTCGATGTCGCCGAAGCCGTTGAAGCGGCTCGTCAGCGCGACGCCGTAGGCGCCCAGCATGCCGATCTCGACGTAGTCGCCTTCGCGCACGTCGTCCGGCAGCCAGAACGGCCCCGGCATGGCGTCAGCCGAGTCGCAGGTCGGGCCGAAGAAGCGAAAGGGCTTCAGGGCGTCCGCCGCCTCGCCGCCGGCCCGGTGCAGCTTCACCGGGAACGGCCACTTCGAGTGCGCCGCATCGAACAGCGCCCCGTAAGAGCCGTCGTTCAGGTAGAGCGCATCGCCCTTGCGAAGATCGACGCGGGTCAGCAGCGACGAGCCTTCCGCCACCAGCGCCCGGCCGGGCTCGCACCACAGCTCGGTGGTCTCGTGCACCATCATCTCGGCGAAGCCGCGCTCGATGGCGGCGAGGTATTCGCCAAGGTCGGGCGGGATCAGGCCGGGGTAGACCGACGGGAAGCCGCCGCCGACGTCGACCACGTCGGCGAAGACGCCGGCGCGGACGAGGGCGCGCGAGGCCTGCGCCATCGCCGCCTGGTAGGCGGACGGGCGCATGCACTGGCTGCCGACATGGAAGGAGACGCCCATCAGCTCGTCCGTGGCGCGCCGGGCGGCCAGCAGCAGCGGGCCGGCCTCGCGGGCGTCGACGCCGAACTTGCCGGCCAGCGAGTAGGCGGCCCCGCTCGTCTCCACCGCGAGGCGGACGATCAGGTTGAGGTCCTTGGCGCCGCCGGTCGCCTCGAGGATCTTGTCGAGCTCGTCCAGGTCGTCGAGCGCGAAGGTGCGCACGCCGAAGTCGAAGTACGCCTGCGCGATCGCGGCGCGGCTCTTGACCGGATGCATGTAGGCGAGCCCGGCGTCCGGCGCGTGCGCCTTCACGAGCTCGATCTCGGGGATCGACGCCACGTCGAAGGCCCGCACGCCATTCGCGGCGAGCGTCTCGATAATCCACGGCGACGGGTTGGCCTTGACGGCGTAGAGGACGTCGCCCCTGAAGTTGTCCTGGAACCAGCGCGCCGCTAGGGCCACCGCGCCCCGTCGCACGAAGGCGACCGGACGTTCCGGGGACCGCTCACGGACCAGGTCCAGGGGCGTATGGTAGCTTCCCACCTCACGCAACCCCCTGAAGGATTGTTGAACCCAGACCGGCGTTAGCAGCGCAAATGGACACGGGGTCCGCCGGAGCCGTGCGAAATAGGGAAACTGGGGGGCCGTGTAAAGCCCTGTGCGACTTACAGTATCACCCCGGTTTCATGCTCAAGCTGCAGGCGGCGGCGCCGAGCTTGGCTGGTCGGCGCGCCTGGGCCCGCGGCGAAGGCGCGCCAGGCGCCTGAGGCGTCGCCAGAAGCGGCTCTTTTCCGGCTCCGGGTAGGGCTGAAGGTTGCGCCGGAACTCCTCGGCGCACGCCAGCCACGAGAACTGCTCGGCGAAGGCGCGCACCGCTTCGCGATCGAGCTCGAGGCAGGCGAGCGCCGCCTCCCTGAGACCCGTCGTCTGGTCTGGGGCGACGGCCCCAGCGCCCGAGCCCGGGATGATGTCGACCGGGCCTGGCGCGGAGAACGCCGCCACCGGCGTCCCGGACGCCATCGCCTCCAGCAGCACCAGCCCGAAGGTGTCGGTGAGCGAGGGGAACACGAAGACGTCGGCGAAGGCGAAATAGCGCGCCAGCTCCTCGCCGAACCTCGCGCCGGCGAAAACCACCTCGGGATATTGGGCGGTCAGCTCGTCGCGCTGCGGCCCGTCGCCGACCACCACCTTGGTCCCGGGCAGCTCGAGGCTGACGAACGCCTCGATGTTCTTCTCCACCGCCACCCGCCCGACGTTGAGGAAGATCGGCCGTGCGAGCCCGGCGAACGGGTCGTCGCCCCCGGACCTGCGGCGCGGGTGGAAAAGCTCGGTGTCGACGCCGCGCGACCATTGCGAGAGGTTGCGGAAGCCGTGCCGATGCAGCTCGTCGCGCAGGGTCGGCGTCGCCACCATCAGGCGGCCGGACGGGCGGTGGAACCACTTCATGTAGGCGTAGCCGGCCGCCAGCGGCACCGGCAGCCGCGCCGAGACGTATTCCGGGAAGCGCGTGTGATAACTGGTGGTGAAGGGCAGCTTCCACTCGATGCAGATGCGCCGCGCCGCCAGCCCGATCGGCCCTTCGGTGGCGATGTGGATCGCCTCTGGCTCGAACGACTTGAAGCGCTCCTGCACCTTCTCGTAGGCGCCCACCGCGAGCTTGATCTCCGGATAGGTCGGCAGCGGGAAGGTGGGGAACTGGTCCGGGCTGATCACCTCGACCGCGTCGCCCATCTCGCGCAGCTCGGCGACGACGCGCGTCAGCGTGCGCACGACGCCATTCACCTGAGGCTCCCAGGCGTCGGTAGCCAACAGGATGCGCATCAGGCCGTCAGGGGCTCCGTCAGCTCGCCCTCGGAGACATCGCGGGCGCGCCAGATCATGGACCAGGATCGCGGCTTCGCCCACACCAGAAATCGCGACAGCCGCTTGGCGTAATTGCACCATCCTGCGAGCTCGTGGCCATGCGTCACCAGGAAGCGCTGGGCATCGATTGCTCGCGGGTTTTGTGACTCCCGTTCTCGAACCGCGCGCGTACCGCACTTGGCGGCGCCGCGATTCACCCCCTAAGAGCCTCGGCGCTGGCCCTGACAGGAACGACCCACCCCATGCTGCGGCCCCCCGAGTTACGCCGATGAAGGACACGCCGAAGTCGCGGCGCACCCGAACGCGAATCCTGGAAGCAGCGACGCGGCTCTTCGCCGAGATTGGTTACCAGGGCGCCACCAACGCGCTGATCGCGGAGGCCGCCGGCCTGACGCGCGGCGCGATGCTCTACCATTTCGCCACGCGCGAGGACCTGCTGGATGCGGTGATCGCCCACATCCAGGCCGAGCGGCTGGCGCTGTTCGACCGGGCTGCCGCCGACCCGCCGCCGGGCGTCGACGCCACCGGCCACGCCATCGCCGCCTACTGGCGCCTGCTCTCCGAGCCGCCGTTCGTCGCCTTCGTCGAGCTGGAGGCGGTGGCGCGCACCGACGCCGCCGTGCGCGAGCGGATTGCCTGGGCGCAGGCGGCGTTCGACCGCGTGCAGCTCGGCTCGCCGTTCGCGGCGATCGCGCAGGCCGGTCAGGGACCGCGCCTGCAGGCCAGCCGCGACCTCGCGCGCTTCCTGCTGGAGGGCCTGGCGCGCGCCAACCTCACCTACGAGCGCGAGGGCCGCGTGAAGAACCTGATCGCCGTCGTCGACCGCGCCGTGCGGATGCTGAACCGCAAGGGCGACGTGCAGGAGCTGTGGCCCGACTGAGCGGCCCGCTCAAACGCCGAAGGTCTCCCCGAGGATGCGCTCCAGGCCTTGCGCGTCGGTCTCGTCGAACGCCGCCAGCTCGGTGGAATCGACGTCGAACACGCCGATCAGCGCGCCGGCCGCATCGACCACCGGCACGACGATCTCGCTGCGCGAGCGGGAATCGCAGGCGATGTGGCCAGGAAAGGCGCCCACATCCGGAACGATGACGGTGCGCCGCTCGGCCGCCGCGGTCCCGCAGACCCCGCGCCCGAGCGCGATCCTCAGGCACCCGAGCGTGCCCTGGTAGGGCCCCACCACCAGCTCGTCCGGTTTCTGCGGATCGACGAGGTAGAACCCCGCCCAGAAATAATGCTCGAACGCGTCGGCCAGCATCGAGGCCACCGTCGCCTGGCGGGCCACCGCGTTCGGCTCGCCCGCCAGCACCGCCGCCACCTCCTCGGCCAGCGCCGCATAGCGGGCCGCCTTGGCGTCCGGCAAAGCGGTCGGATCGAAGCTCTCGGCCATCGTCATCCCCGGCAGGTCGCGCCGCTAGGCCCGGCAGGACTCGAACCTGCAACCAGACCGTTATGAGCGGCCGGCTCTAACCATTGAGCTACGGGCCCAGCGGGGAAGGCCGGTTAGCATGGGCGCGGCCGGGGTCAAAGCGCGGCGGCGGCGGCGCCGTCTTGCCACGGCAAGGCTGAAAGGTGGAAACCGTCGCGAGGGACCAAGGAGTGATCATATGAAGCCAGCCCTCTCGGCCGCCCTCGCCGCGGCGCTGCTCGTCAGCGCCGCGCCGCTCGCCGCGCAGGCGAGCTCGGACGCCCGCTTCGCGGCCACCACGCTCAACATCACCGGTCACGGCGAGGCGCGTGTGCCCCCCGACCAGGCGACGCTGTCGCTCGGCGTGCAGACCGACGGGCCGAGCGCCGTCGCCGCCATGCAGGCCAACGCGGCCGACATGACCCGCGTGATCGCGGCCCTGCGCGCGGCCGGCATCCCGGGGACCGACATCCAGACCTCGACGCTCGCGGTCTCGCCGCAGTACGCCTACGCGCAAGGCGCCGCGCCGCGCCTGACCGGCTACCAGGCCACCAACGAGGTGACGGTGACCACGCAGGACCTCGCCCACCTCGGCCGGCTGGTCGATGCGGCGGCCGCGGCCGGGGCCACCAACGTCGGGCAGATCAGCCTCGGCCTGAAGAACCGCGGCTCGGCCGCCAACTTCGCCCGGCTCGCCGCGGTGAAGGACCTCGACGACAAGGCGCAGATCTTCGCCGACGCGGCCGGCTACCACATCCGCCGGCTCGTCAACCTCAGCGAGGCGACCACCGAGGCCCCCTCGCCGCGGCCGATGATGGCGATGGCGAGGATGGCCGCCGAGACCCCCACGCCGGTGGAGACGGGCATGATCGTCGTCAGCGTCGACGTGAGCGGCGAGTTCGAGCTCATGCACTGAGCGGGCGCATCTCGGGCGGCGCGCCAGCCCGTCTCGGCTACACCCCGGCCTTCTGGAAGGCGTCGAACAGGCGGGCGTTGATCTCGTGGCCGGGGAGCGCGCGCTCGCCCTCCATGACCGCGCTGTAAACCAGGTTGCGCCTGGTGCTCTGCACGCGGCCTTCGGCCCAGCCGACCCGGCGCGAGCCGTCGGGCGTGCTCGGGCAGCTCGCCATGCGACCGCCCGAGCGCTTGGCGTACTGCAGCGCCGCCTTGGCGTTCATCACGCCGGAGAAGTCGCAGGCCGGCAGGGTGCGCGCGCAGTTGAAGTCGTCGCCGTAGCGGTAGACGACCCGGCCGGTGTCGGCGTCGGCCAGCAGCACGCAGGTCGACGGGTCGCCGATGGCCTGCGAAATGTAGGTGTCCAGCTGGCTGGTCTTCAGCCCTTGCGCCGACTTCGGCGTGCAGGCGCCCAACGCCAGCCCCGCCGCGACGAGACCGGCCGCGATGGCGCCCCTGGCCAGCGCCCGGCGCATCCGCGTCAGGCTGCCCGCTTGATGGCGTTGCCTTCGCCCAGCAGCACGACGGTGGGGGCGTAGTTGCGCGCCTCCTCGGCCGGCATCTGGCAGTAGGCGACCACGATCACCTTGTCGTTCGGCTGCACGCGGCGGGCGGCCGCGCCGTTGACGCCGATCACCTTCGACCCGCGCGGGGCCTCGAGCGCGTAGGTGGTGAAGCGCTCGCCGTTGGTGATGTTCAGCACGTCGACCTGCTCGTGCGGCAGGATGCCGGAGGCGTCGAGCAGGTCCTTGTCGATCGAGATCGAGCCTTCGTAGTCGAGGTCGGCCTGAGTCACCGTGGCGCGGTGGAGCTTGGCCTTCATCAGGGTAAGCAACATCATGGGCGTGGCGCCGAACCTCGCTTGAAGGTTGGAAGCCCGCCGGGCGCGCCGGGCGGGCGCCGGCATATAGGCGAAAAAGCCGCCCCCTTCAAATGTGGCCCATCGGCGCGCGCGCTCACTTCTTGATCGGCAGGAAGCGCGCCCGCAGCTCGTCCAGGGTGACGCGCCCGTCCTTGTCGGCGTCGAGGATGGCGAAGCGCTGGTCCGTGGCGCGCATCCACTCGTCGACGGTGATGTGGCTGTCGAAGTCGAAGTCGGCGTCCGACACCGGCTCGGGCTCGTTGATCAGCTCGTAGACGCCGCGCTGTGCGGCGCGCTCGCGACGCCGCGCGCTGCTCTGGCCTTGTCCCCCGCCTTGGCTCTGCGCGGCTTCGGCGCCACGGCGGCCATGCTGGCCGCGCGGCGCCCCGAACTCGCCGGGGAAGGCCCCTGCGGCCCACTCGGCCAGCTCCGGGGCGATCTTCGCCTCGTAGTCGGCGACCTCGAAACCGTCGACCACATGGTCGCCGTTCTCGTCGAGCTTCTTGAAGAAGCGGGCGGCGTCGGCGCGGAAGTCGGCGCGGTCGAAGTAGCCCTTGCGGCCGGCGTCGACCTGGTCGAACCAGGCCTTCAGCGGATCCGGATCGTTCGGCCCCTGGCGGAACGGCTCTCCCGACGGGCTGATGAAGACGCGCGGCTCGCGGACCGGCTTGGCGGCGGGGCTCGCGGCGCTCGAGCCCGGCACCATGATCACCGGCGCCGGCCCGGTCGGCCGGGCCGACGGCGCGCCTGGCGGCGGGGCCGCTGACGAAGAGGCCGGCGCAGCGGGGGGCGCAGAGGAGGGGGCGGCAGCCGCGGCCGACGTCGCCGCGGCCGCCGCCAGGGCAAGCGCCAAAGCCGTCAAGCGTCCCATCAGCCCTCTTTGGTCCTCACGCGAGACGCCAGGGGCGCCCGCAGCGAGCCTCGGCGCCCGATCGGGCGAAATTCAGTCAGCCGTGTTGCCGCGCGGAAAGGCCGCGCGTCGCGGCTACTTGGCTGCGGGCGGCGCGGCCGCAGCGGCCGGCGGCGGCCCCTTGGCGGCCGTGAAGGTGCCGTCGGCGCCCCCCGCGTCCACCGTGCCGGCGATCGTGCCGTCGGCCTGCAGCGCGCCTTTGTAGGCCAGGTGCACCGGCGCGCCCTGGTAGCTGGTGTCGTAGGCGAACTCGACCGCGGTCTTGCCGTCCGCGCCGGTGGTGACTGCGCCGGTGGTCGCCGCCGCCTCGTTCTGAGTGCCCTGGCAAGTCCCGGTCAGCTTGCCGCCGCTGTCCTGCGCGAGCTTGCAGGCCGAGGCGTACTTGATGCCCATGGCGTCGAAGGCGCCGGCGACGTTCCAGTCGCCGGAAATGTCGGCGGCGAGCGCGACGCTGGGCGCGAGGGCCAGCGCGGCGACGAGAGCGAGTTTCTTCACGAGAGGTCCTCCCCGAGCAGAGCTACGCCTTATAGCGCGCCGGCGAGGCGCCGGCGAGCGCGCTCGCTTGACCTTGCGGCGGCGCCCACTACAAGCTCGCGGCCCTGCAGATCAAACGCCCGTTCGAGGGAGCCAGCGCGCCATGTCCGTCGTCACCGAAGACCGTCCCCGCACCGGCATCCCCGAGTTGTTCGATCTCACCGGCAAGGTCGCCATCGTCACCGGCTCGACCAAGGGGATCGGCAAGGCGATCGCCGAGCGGCTGGCCGAGCATGGCGCCAAGGTGACGATCTCGTCGCGCAAGGCGGCCGCCGTCGAGGCGGTGGCCGGCGAGATCAACGACAAGCATCCGGGCCAGGCGATCGCCGTGCCGGCCAACATCTCGTCGAAGGACGACCTGCAGCGCCTGGTCGACGAGACCCGCAAGGCGTTCGGCAAGATCGACATCCTGGTCTGCAACGCCGCCTCCAACCCCTACTACGGGCCGATGAGCGGCATCTCGGACGAGGCGTTCCGCAAGATCCTCGACAACAACATCGTCTCCAACAACTGGCTGATCCAGATGGTCGCCCCGGAGATGAAGGAGCGGAAGGACGGCTCGATCATCATCATCTCGTCGATCGGCGGGCTGCGCGGCACGCCGGTGATCGGCGTCTATGCGATCTCCAAGGCCGCCGACATGCAGATGGCGCGCAACCTCGCCCAGGAACTGTCGCCCTCGAACATCCGGGTCAACTGCATCGCGCCGGGCCTCGTGAAGACCGACTTCGCCCGCGCGCTCTGGGACACCCCGGAGGCCGAGCGCCGCTCGTCGTCGGGCAATCCGCTGCGGCGGCTCGGCGAGCCGGACGACATCGCCGGCGCGGCGGTGTTCCTGGCCGGCAAGTCCGGGGCCTGGATGACCGGCCAGACCATCGTGATCGACGGCGGCTCGACCAGCTGAGGAGGGCGCGCCGCGCGGCGCCCCAACCGTCGCCAGCCTCTACCGAAAGAGGCCGAGCAGCATCTGTGGGGTGGCGTTGGCGATCGAGAGCGAACTCAGCGCCAGCTGCTGGCGAGCCTGATCGGCCTGCAGCTTGGCGGATTCCTGCGCGAGATTGGCGTCCACCAGGTTGCCGACGCCGGTCGTTATCGCATCCTGCATCGCGCCCGCCTGGATGAGCTGCCTCGCGAGCAGACTCTGTTGCGAGCCGATCCGCTCGGCGTTCGCATTGGCCTCACTGATCGCAGCTGAAATCGTGGAGAGAAGCTGATCCGTCGACATCGAAGCGACGTCGCTGAGCCCCAGCCAGGCGCTGGTCATCGGGTGGTAGTAGAGCGGTTCGCTGCCGCCGTCCGGCGATTCGGTAACCGCGACGTTGGTACGGAATGGGACGAGGTCCAGTTGCGCGACGCTCGCGCCATAGCTGGCGGGCGAAGGCGCCGGATAGCGGTTGGCGGTCAGGTCGAAGCTGACGATGGCGGGGTTCTGCGCGGTGAAGTCGGTCCAGTCGCCGTAGGGTAGGTCGCCCCAATCAAGGCTCTTCTCGCCAGGAAGAGGCGCGCCGGCGAGCGTGTAGGTCGCGTCACTCTGGACGCCGGTGACGGTGAGCGTTCCGCCGTTGCTGGGAGGGGCGTTGTAGAGCCAGAAATCGGCCTCGATCAGACCCGGCCGCCCATCCATCGGCGTGGAGAAGTCCAGGTTCGGCGAGGGCCCGCCCGAGGGCGCGGCGAGCGGCACGGTCGGATCGACGATCGGGACCAGAAGGTCGACGCCGCCGAACGATGCGGCTTGCGCGGTCTGGTCGATCTGCTGAACGAGCTGCTGTATGTTGGCGAGGATGCTCGCCTGACTGGAGACACCGAGCGTCTCGTCGGTGAGCCTCAGAGCCTGCGTCTGGATCTCGTTCAGGGTATCGGATATCTGGCCGGCGCCCGCCGCCGCGACATCATCGATCGACTGGGCGCGACTAAGGCTCTGGGCGACGGTATCCCATGCGCCGGCCTGCGCCCGCATGCGCTGGGCGATGGAGAATGCGGCGCCGTCGTCCCGGGTGCTCGCCACCGCGAGACCGGTCGACACGCGGCGCTCGGCAGCAGCGAGCTGGGAGGCGGCGCTGTTGTAAGCCGATAGGGCTTGCAGCGCACCGAGGTTGGTGTTGACCGAAAGCACGCCGACTTATCCGCAGGGTCCGCCCCCGGATTCGCAAGCCGGGTCTTGAGATTTGGTGAACGCGCGATGGACGCCGCAGCCTGCTCCTGCGGCGCGGGAGAGGTCGAGCCGGCCGCATGGCGGCCGACCGGGTGACGGAAGTCGGATGAGGGAAGAAGCGGCGCTCCCAGTTGGCGGCGGGGCCGAATCTCGATTCTCTCCTTGTTAACCGGACAGGCGTCGTCTTGACCCGGAGCAAACGCTGGGGAGCGTGATGGGGATCGACAAAGCCTGGGAGGACGTGCGCGCCTTCCATCTGGCCTTCGGGCGCCCCGCCCCCGAGCAGCCGGAGCTGCTGCACGCCGACCTTGTCGAGCGCCGCGCCAACTGGATCGACGAGGCGGCCGAAGAGCTGCGCGAAGCCGAGACGGTCGCCGATCAGGCCGACGCCTTCATCGACATCATCTATGCCGCGCTCGGCGGCCTGGTGAACCTCGGGGTCCGGCCCGAGCGGCTCTGGGACATCGTGCATTCGGGCAGCATGGCCAGGCTGTGGCCGGACGGCGCCCCGCGCCTTCGCCCCGGCGACGGCGAGCCGCTCAAGCCGGACGACTGGAAGGACCCCGCGCCGCTGCTGCAGGCCGAGATCGAGCGGCAGCGCCGCGAAGGGGCCCTCGCGCCGTTGCGCCCCCGCCGCGCGAAGGTCGCCTAACCCGGACGCCGGTGATAGCTCTCCTCGGGTCGGGAGGAGCAGAACCATGCACATCGAGGTCAACGGCGCGCGCATCTGGTTCGACGTGGTCGGCCCGCAGCTGATGCCGGACGGCGAGCGGATGGCCGAGCGCCCGACCCTGATCGTGATGCACGGCGGGCCCGGCTTCGACCACGCGTCGCTGCGGCCCTACTTCGACCGCTTCGCCGACACCCACCAGGTGCTCTACATCGACCATCGCGGCAATGGCCGCTCGACGGGGGAGCGCGAGACCTGGACGCTGGCGCAGTGGGGCGACGACGTGGCGGGCCTGTGCCGGGCGCTCGGGATCGAGAAGCCGGTGGTGCTCGGCCAGTCGTTCGGCGGCATGGTGGCGATGAGCTACGCCGCGCGCCATCCGGACGGGCCCTCGAAGCTGATCCTGTCGTCAACCGCGGGCCGCATGGACCTGGCGGCCACCTACGCGATGATGGAGAAGCTCGGCGGCGCCGAGGCGGCGCGGGTCGCCGAGGCGTTCTGGAGCGCGCCGAGCGCGGAACGCGCCGACGCCTACATGTCGGTCTGCATGCCGCTCTACAATCCGGCCCCGGCGCGCGACGGCTCCGACCGCGGCCGCGCCATCATGCGCCGCGAGGTGATGTTCCACTTCATCGAGGGCGAGCAGCGGACGATGGACCTGCTCAGCCCGCTGGCCGCCGTGCGCTGCCCGACCCTGGTGATGGCTGGCGGCGTCGACCCGATCACGCCGATCTCGTGCGCCGAGGCGATCATGACCGCGCTGCCGGCGGGCGTCGCCGAACTGGCGGTGTTCGACGGCGCCGGCCACGGCATCTACCGCGACGAGCCCGAACGCGCCGAGGCGGTGCTGCGGACGTTCCTGGCGGCTTGAGGCGGATATCGGCTCAGCGCGACGCCAGCGCGACCGGCGGGCGCAGCGCGGCGGCGTAGTCCTGCCGCTGCGCAGGCGTCAGCTGCCGCAGCGCCGTCTCGCGCACCGATGCGAGGCAATAGGACCAGCCGCTGAGGTCGCCGAGCGCGTAGCTCGGCTCGCAGAGCCGCGCCGCGGCGCGCTCGACGCGGGCGTGGAGCGCATGCGCGCCCGCCGCCGTGGTGACGTCGCCGATCGGCACGCGAAGACTATCCCCCGGGGCCGCCGCCGCAGTTCCTGCCAGGGCGAGCGCCAGCGCTGCGCCGAGCGCAGATGAATTCGTCGTAATCATTGCAAGCTCCTCGAACGGGGAGGTTCGATGAGCGCAAAGCATATGCCGAACCGAACGGCGTTATCAGTTAAATCGCATCCATAAACGCCGTTACATCAGTGTCATTCTGTCAGGGAATATTGCACAGGACAGCCGCGCCTCACTCGGCCGCCATCGCTCGCAAAGACAATTCGCGCGCTTTCGCGAGCCGCCTCGCGCCCTCGTCTAGCGTCGCGTCGCGCTTCGGAAAGCAGAGCCGGATCAGGTGGGTGACCGCCGCCTCTTCGTAGAACGCCGAGACCGGGATCGCCGCGACGCCGGCCTGCTTCACCGCCCGAAGGCAGAAATCCATGTCGCCCTCGGCGATCCCCGAGGCCGCCAGGTCGACGTTGAGGAAATAGGTGCCTCGGCTCGACAGCACGGCGAAGCCCTCCCGCCGCAGCGCTGCGGCGAGCCGGTCGCGGGAGGCGGCAAGCCGGCGCGGCATCGCCTCGAACCAGGCCTCGCTGTTGTTCAGTCCCCAGGCGACGGCGGCCTGCAGGTTGGGCGGCGTCGTGAAGGTGAGGAACTGGTGCGCCTTGGCGATGACGCCGGTGAGCGCCGGCGCTGCGCAGATGAAGCC
>Ga0134125_10005910_pt1 | contig 13872 bp, 8 predicted proteins | sample KB31751_FD_96464 | JGI IMG/M metagenome (GOLD analysis project Ga0134125, IMG submission 96464) | Terrestrial soil microbial communities with excess Nitrogen fertilizer from Kellogg Biological Station, Michigan, USA - KB3-175-1 | ecosystem: Environmental > Terrestrial > Soil > Unclassified ... | reverse complement strand
GTCGCTGAAATGCTGGTAATTGCCGATGTTGAGCGAGACGTCGTAGCTGTTAATGGGGTAGTCCACCATCCAGTCCCAGCGGGTGTAGCCGTCGCCCAGATCGGTCTTGCCGAGGAATCGCCCGTTGGAGACGTCCACCAGATCGTGGGGGATCGCGACGCTGATCTCCATGTTCTCCACCTCATCCTTCCACTGGTCCTTGCTGGGCCACCAGAAGCTTGAGCCGATGCCCTCGCAGGCGGTATTGATCCAGGGATGCCCGCTGGGGTCGGTACCGAAAGTCATGCCGCCGAAGCGGCCGGTGGAGACGGGCGAACCGGAGTAAAAGAAGTCGACTGTGTAGGTCTTGCCCTGGCGCAGTGTCTCGGGAAAGTCGAGGAAAACGCCCCCATACTGCCGCTCGTAACGCAGCGATGTCCCGTTGAAGAGAATCCTGTCCACCGAGAGCGCGGGGTTGAGGTCGAGTTGGATGCGGTTACCGTCGGCGAGCATGCGGAAGCGCACCAGGTTGTCGCCCGCAATCGTCTTCGCCCGCGGGTCCACGCGCACGTTGAGGTGGTAGTACAGCAGATCGTTGTTGGCGCGGTAGGGCCCGTAGGCGCCTTGCAAGATCCGCGCCGGCGTGGGCGCGCGCGGCGCCGCCGGCCCGCGGCGCACCGCCCGTCCCTGCGCCTGCGCCGGCGGAGTGGTGGCGGGTGTTTGCGCCGGCACGATGGCGGAGAGGCAGGCGGCGAGCAGGCAGGCAAGCAGGATGCGCGGCATACGCCAGCATACCCACAGCTCCGCCGCATGACCAGTGGCGGCAGCTCGCAGATGCCCTGAGCAGAGCGGGCATCCCCTGCCGGCAATCGAAGTCCGGCCTCCGAGCGACCAACGGGAGCGACCCAGGCAAAAAGTGGCCGTGCCACAATTAACCGCGAAGGTAACCAGGGGGAAGTTACCACGCTCGATCAGACGCTGAGCGTGCCCAAACTCTGACCGCGGTCGTGACCACGCCGCGGCCCGTGTTCGGACTCTCGGTGTCCATGAACGCGAAACATGCGTTGTAGTACTATGAGCCCAGCGCGCAGAGTGCTGTCGATCGCCTCGGGCGGGAGGGTTATTGCTACGGGTCCACCTCGTCAATCCTAGTCATCTTTCGTTTGGGGTAGCGGTCATCACCCCGCGCTGGCTTTACGTACTCGCGGCGGCAACGCCCTCCCAGTTCGGCGATCCGCTGATCACCGACGAAACCCTGACCCAGTTCGACGCCGCCACCATCCAACCCGGCGACGTGGTCGGCATCGGCATCCACACCGGCAACGCCCTGCGCGGCTACGAGCTCGGACGGTTAGCCCGGGAGCGGGGCGCCTGGGTCGTATTCGGCGGCATCCACGCCACGCTGTACCCGGAGGAGTCGCGCGAACGGGGCGGCGCCCACGCGGTGGTGGCGGGCGACGGCGATGTGGTGTGGGCTCAAGTGCTGCACGACTGCGCCGCCGGCCAGCCGCTGGCCGACTACCGCGGCGGCCGCATCCCCGGAGACGCCTTCCTCAAGGCGCGCTGGGACCTGCTGCCGCCGGGGCGCTACATGTGGGGCTCGGTGCAGACCGTGCGCGGCTGCCCCAAGCATTGCTCCTTCTGCTCGGTGTGGCGCACCGACGGCCAGCAGCCCCGCGCCCGCGGCGTGGACAGCGTGGTTGCCGAAGTGGTGGACTTGCGGCGCCGCGGATACCGGTTCATCGCCTTGGCCGACGATAACTTCTATCCGGTATCGCTGACCGATCTCAGGCTCGCCGAACGCCAGGGCAACGAGGCCCGCCTGCACGAGCTGCGCACCATTCGCGCCGAGCGGTTCGAGCTGATGGAGCGCCTGGCGCAGCTGCCCTCGGACCTGGTCTTCTTCACCCAAATCACCATGGAATCGGCCGAGGATCCGGAATACCTGGATGCCATGCGCCACGCCCGCATTCGCGGCGCTTTGATCGGGGTGGAGGCCGTGACCCCGGAAGGCCTCAAAGACGTCTATAAGGACTTCAACGCTACCGGCGAACAGTTGGTGGAGCGCCTGCGGACCTTCCGCGAACACGGCTTGCACGTGCTGGGCTCGTTCATCTTTGGATTGCCGAGCGATCGCCCCGCCACCTTCGAAGCCACACTGGAATTGGCGCAGCGCGCCAACGTCACCTTCGCGCAGTTCGTCATGCTGACCCCGTTTCCGGGCACGGTCGACTTCAAGCGCTGGGAGGAAACGGTGGCGCGCGAGGCGCCGCCGGTGGGCGGCATTCCGATTTCCCGCCACTGGCTGATTCCGCAGGCGCTCCGCCCCAAAGTGTATGTGCCCCATCCGGTGATGGGGGCGGAGGAGATCCGCAGCCGCACCCAAACGGTTTGGGACCGGTTTTACAGCCTGAACTCGATCTGGCGCCGCTCGCGCTGCGTTCCCGGATGGCGAGGGCGCCTGGCCTTCTTGTTTATCTCCAAGCTGTACCGCCAGATGTACGCCAATACCGGCATCGCCACCGACAGCGCCCGCGTCAGCCGCTCCGCGCGCTGGGCCTCGCTGCTGGCCCGCCCCTGCCGCCGGCTCTTCACCGCCGCGCCCATGCCGGAGTTGGCGATGCCGGCCGCCCGGGGCCGCCCGGCCGCGGGCTAGCTCCGCATGGCGGCAGCTCCAAGCGGCCCAATTGGGCTACAATCCTCCGGTATGCTGCCGAACAAGACCCTTTCCTATGCCCTGTCGCTGGGCTTGCTGGCGGCGCTGCCGTCGCTCGCCCAGGCGCCCGGCAATAGCGCCATCCAAGCCAAGCTGCGCGCCGAAGAGGCTTCGGGTTCCAAGGCGATGTGGATCATGCACAACATCGCCGACGTCTATGGCGCCCGCACCACCGGTTCGCCCCGCCTGAAGGCCGCCGACGACTGGGCGGTCGCCACCATGAAAAGCTGGGGCCTCGCCAACGCGCACCTGGAGGGCTGGAACTTCGGCCATCCCGGCTGGGCGAACAACCTGCTCGAAGCCAACGTGTTGGAGCCCTACCAGATGCCGATCGCGGCGCGCCCGCTGGGCTGGACGCCCGGCACCCAAGGCCCGGTGACCGCCAACGCGGTGCTGCTGAACGTCCCCGGCATCCGCGCCGCCGGTCGCGGCGCCAGCGCCCAGGAAAAGGCTGCCGGCCAAGCCGGTTCCGCCCCCCCGCCCATGCCCGCCGCGCGATCCGCGCAAGCGCCCACCCGCGCCGAACTCGACGCCTACCTGAACTCCATGAAGGCCAAGGTGCGCGGCGCCATCGTGCTGGTCGGCGCGCCCGCCGACGTGCCGGAAGTCTTCTTTCCCGCTCCGCTGCGCACCCCCGATGACCAGTGGGCCGCCCGCTTCAGCGGCAGCGCCGCCGGCCGCGGACGCGGCTTTGGCGGCCGCGGAGCGGCTGCTCCCGCCGATCCCTCCCGCCTCACTCCCGACCAAGTCGATGTCGCGGTGACCGAGTTCCTGGCCGCCAACGGCGCGCTGGTGCGCCTCAATGATGCCGCCGAGGCCTACGGCATCATTCGCTCGCAGGACACCAGCGGCTACAATCTGGGTCCCCAGGTACCAGCCCTGCTGGTCGCCCACCAGGACTACGGCCGCATGGCGCGCGACCTGGCCGGCGGCCTCGCGGTAAAGTTACGGCTCGACATCGAGAACCAGTTCTACCCCGACGGCGCCACCGCCTACAACGCCATCGGCGAGATCCCCGGCACCGACAAGAAGGACCAGGTCGTAATGCTGGGCGGCCACTATGACTCCTGGTTCGGCGGCACCGGCGCCACCGACAACGGCGCCGGCTCGACCATCATGCTCGAGGCTATTCGGCTATTGAAAGCCGCGGGCGTGCAGCCCCGCCGCACCATCCGCGTCGCGCTCTGGAGCGGCGAGGAGGAAGGCTTGCTGGGCTCGGTGGCCTACGTCGAGCAGCACTTCGGCACCGCCGAACACCCCAAACCGGAATTCGCCAAGCTCGACGCCTACTTGAACATTGATAGCGGCACCGGCAAACCCCGCGGCGCCGGCGTGTTCGGGCCGCCGGCCGCGGCATCGTTCATCGCCAATGCCCTCGCCCCCTTCCGCGATTGGGGCTTCTACGGCGCCAGCGCTTCCTCCAGCCGCGCTCCCGGCGGCACCGACAGCACCTCGTTCAACCACGCCGGCCTGCCCGGCATCGGCTTCAGCCAGGACCGCTTCGACTACGGCACCTATACCCATCACACCAACTTCGACACTTACGAGCGTATCTACGAGCCGGATATCCGCGAGGCCGCGGTGGAAGCGGCGGCGGCGGCCTACGCGCTCGCCATGGCGCCCGACATGCTGCCCCGCTTCTCGGGGGCCAACATGCCGCCCATCCAGGAGGGTGCCCCCTGGCCGGCGCGCCTGCAACCCTGGCCGGTGCGCAAGGGCGGCCAGTAACCCCTCACCTTCATGTTCGCCTTTGTAAACCCCGTGGCCGCGTCCTACGCCGTTGGCGGCGCGGTCGCGGCCACGGGGATGGCAGCCCTTGTCCGCCGCGGTGACTGGGCGCGGACGCGGCAACTCGAAAATCTCATCCTGCTGGGGCCGCTGTTCTATGCGGCCCCGGTCGCCGCCTTCGGCACCGAGCACTTCACCCAGTCGGGAACCATCGCGGCGATGGTTCCCCGCTTTATCCCTTGGCATCTCTTCTGGGCCTACTTGGTCGGCGCCGGCTTCATCGCCGCCGGCTTCAGCCTGGTGACGCGAATCCAAGCGCGCCTCGCCGCCAGCCTGCTCGCGCTCACCTTCTTTGTGTTCGTAGCCACCATGGACTTGCCCGCCTGGATCACCCACCCCAGCAATCGCTTTGCCCTGGCGCTGGCGCTGCGCGAGCTCACCTTCGGCGCCGGTGCCCTGGCCCTGGCCTCCACCTTCACCAGCGAAGGCTCCGCGCGGCGGACCATGGCATCCATCGCGCGCTACTGCATTGCAATTACCATCCTGGTGTACAGCCTCGAACAGTTCCTGCACGGCGACCATGTCCCCGCCGTGCCGCTCAACTTTCTCACCCCCGCCTGGGTCATCGGACACTCCCTCTGGACCTACCTCGCCGCCGTGGTTTACGCCATCGCCGGCATCCTGTTGCTGGCCGGCAAGCACACCCGCGCCGCCGCGGCGTGGCTGGGCCTGACGATCCTGGCCGTGGAACTGGCGGTCTACGTGCCCATGGCCTTCGTTCAGCACACCGACCTCACCGGCCTGAACTTCGCCGGCGACACCCTGATGTTCTGCGGCGCCGTGCTCCTGCTGGCCGGCGCCATGCCTTCGGTTCCCTTCCAGGCCCCGCCGGGCTTGACCACACCTTCTCGCCAAACGGCGATCCCGTAGATGTAACTTTTTATAGTGCACTACGCTGAGTACGGGCTATGGAAGCGGGGGCACCGGAGCCTGGTTTCGGTTTATCGCGAACACTTGCGCGCTGGAGTCCGCGCCAATCAAACTGTCCAGGCGGTTGCGCCCCAATGCCGTCTGTTCCTGGGCTAGACTGGCGGCAGAGGGCGCACTCGCCCCGGAGTTGTTCCGTGCTGCTATTCCGGACCGCTCGCCGCTGCCTACTCCCCATCGTAATCGTCTTCGCCGCCATGGCGGCCCCCGCCGGCCACGGCATCGCCGTCGCCAACATGGACCCCGCGGTCCAGCCCGGCAACGACTTCTTCCAGTACTGCAACGGCGGATGGATTGCGCGCACCGCGATCCCGCCCGACCGCGCGGCGGTCGAAGTCTTCGGCGAGCTTGCCGACCGCAGCGACCGCCAGACCTCGGCAATCATCGCGCGGGTGGCGAAATCCAATCCTGCCCCCGGCTCCGAAGCCCGCAAGATCGCCGATCTCTACAACTCGGTTCTCGACCTCAAGGCGATCGACACTCGCGGCATGGCCCCGCTGCATGCGCAGCTCGCCGCCATCGCCGCCATTCACAGCCGGGATGACCTGGCCCGCGCCCTCGGCCTCACCCTGCGCGCCGACGTGGACGCGCTCAACGACACCAACTTCCATACCCCCAGCCTCTTCGGCCTCTGGACCGCCCCCGGCTTCCACGACGCCGCGCACTACTACCCCTACCTGCTCCAAGGCGGACTGGAGCTGCCCGACCGCGAGTACTACCTCGACACCTCGGCCCGCATGACCAGCCTGCGCGCCCGGTACCAGAAGCACATTGCCGCCATGTTGGGGCTCGAGGGTTTCAGCGACGGCGCCGCGCGCGCCGCCCGCATCCTGCAGCTCGAGCACGCCATCGCCGCCGTCCATCGCAGCCTGGCCGATAACGAGGATATCCACAAGGCTGACAACCTCTGGCAGCGTGCCGACTTCGCCCGCAAAGCGCCCGGGCTGAATTGGCAGGCGTACCTCCAGGCCGCCGGTCTGGGCAGCGTTTCGAGCTTCTACGTCTGGCAGCCCGAGGCCTTCGCCGGCGAGGCCAAGCTGGTCGCCTCCACGCCGCTCGACACTTGGAAGGATTGGCTCGCCTACCACCTCATCGAGGACTACGCCGTGGTCCTGCCGCAGGCGGTGCGCAACGAGAGCTTCGCCTTCTTCGGCAAGGTGGTCTCGGGCGTGCCCCAGCAGCGTCCGCGCTGGCAGGTGGGCGTGGCGCTGGTGAATGCCGAGTTGGGCGACGCGGTGGGCAAGCTGTACGCCCAGCAGTACTTCCCCGCCTCTTCCAAGGCGGCGGTCACGGCCCTGGTGCGGCATCTCATCGCCGTCTACCACCAGCGCCTGGCGTCGATAACTTGGATGAACCCCGCCACCAAAGCCGAGGCGCAGAAGAAGCTCGACACCCTCTACGTCGGCGTCGGCTATCCCGAGACTTGGCGCAGCTATACCGGCCTCGTCATCCAGGCCGGCGACGCCTACGGCAACATCTGGCGCTCCCAGCTCTTTGACTACCATCACTCCCTGGGCCAGCTCGGCCACGCGGTGGACAAACGCGAGTGGCACATGGAGCCGCAGACGGTGAACGCGGTCAACCTGCCGCTGCAGAACGCACTCAATTTCCCCGCCGCCATCCTCCAGCCGCCGTTCTTCGACCCGCAAGCGCCGGATGCGGCCAACTACGGCGCCATCGGCGCGGTCATCGGCCACGAGGTGAGCCATACCTTCGACACCGAGGGCAGCACCTTCGACGCCCAGGGCCAACTGCGCAACTGGTGGACGCCGGCCGACTTGCGGCACTTCGACTCGGTCACGTCGCGCCTGGCGGCGCAGTACAGCGCCTATCATCCCTTCCCCGATCTGGCCGTGAACGGCCGCCAGACCCTGGCCGAGGACATCGCCGACGTGGCCGGCCTGGCCGCCGCCTTCGACGCCCTGCACGCCGCCGACAAGGGCCATCCCGGACCCACCGTCGCCGACTTCAGCCCCGACCAGCAGTTCTTCATTGCCTTCGGCCAGAACTACGCCGAGAAGGTACGCGATGCCGCGCTGCGCCGCCAGGTGTTGACCGATCCCCACGCCCCCGGCCGCTACCGCGCCGACACCGTGCGCAACCTCGACCCCTGGTACGCCCTCTTCCAGGTCAAGCCCGGCCAGAAGCTCTACCTCGCCCCCACCGACCGCATCCGCATCTGGTAAAGGGCGCTACTTCTTCACCACCCGCAAGAACCGGGCGGGATGCGCGGTAAACATGCCCAGGTGCTCCTCCGGCACCCCGGCGGCGCGGGCGAGCTCGCCCATGGCCGGGTGCAGCACCTGCGCGTCGGTCGCGCCGGCGGCGCGCGCCACCGCCAGCAGCCCGTCGTCGTCATAAAAGCGCAGCCGCGAGGCGGCGGGCTCGGGGGCGGCGGGGGTGCCGCGCAACTCGGGGTCGGCCCCGGCGATCACCATACGCCCGCCCGGGCGCAGCACGCGTAGCATCTCCGCCAGCACCGCTACCGGGTCGGACAGGAAGCCGAACACCCCATGCATGGCGGCGCAGGTGAACTCGCCATCGCCCCAAGGCAGGTGGGCGGCGTCGCCCGGGATCACCTGAAGGCGTCCGGCCGCCGCTGCCTCGTGGTTCTGGTCCAGCGCGGCGCGCACCATCTCGGGGCTGTGATCCAAACCCGCTGCGGTGCAGCCCGAGGCCAGCACGAGCTTGAGGAGGGCGCCGCCGCCGCAGCCGACGTCGAGCAGGCGGTCGGCGGGAGTGAGTTGCAGCTCGCCCAAAATGACCTGGAAGCCGGGATAGTGATGTACCGGCTCGCGGTAGACCCCGCGCGCGGCCGCGCCATTGGGCCGGCGCGCCATGCGATCGGTCAGCCAGTCGCCCCAGTTGTCCGAGGTGGTCGCGCGCAATAACCGCGCCGCCACCTGGCGCGCGAACCATCCCGCCTGCTCCTCCGGCGCCGGTACCAGTGCGTCCCAGCCGTGGTGTTCCAGCGTGATCTCGGCGCCGCCATCCAGGGCCTCGGCGCGCAACTCGAACCAGGTGGCGAGTTCGGGCTGCCACGCCGCGGGATTCCAGCGCAGCCGCAGCCGGCGGCCGGGCTCAAACCGCTCCACCACTACCGTTTCCGGCCCCTGCTGGGCCTCGCCTCCCAACTCCAGCGGCCAAGGCGCCCCATGCTGCGCCAACTCGGCGGCCAACTCGTCAACCAACCCCTCGAAGGCCACCGCGGGCGGCAGCCCACAGCGCAGACTGACCCGTACGCTGGGGGTCACGGCTTGCCTCCGGTCTTCAGAAACGTCCCCTGCTCCAACTCCTGGTAGGCCTGCCGGAGCTGCTGCTGGGTGTTCATAACGATGGGGCCGTACCAGGCCACCGGCTCCTCCAGCGGCTTGCCCGAGACCAGCAGAAACCGCACCCCATCCTCCCCCGCTTCCACCGCCAACTCGTCGCCCCGGTCGAACAGCACCAGCGAGCGGTCGTCGGCCTCGGACGGCGGCGCCGTATCCGCCCAACTCACCGGTTCGGTCGGGACCGCAAGCGGGCCCGAGGCGTTGCAGAACTTGGCCTTGCCGCCAAACACGTACGCAAAGGCGTGGCGCGTGATCTCCACCGGCAGCACCTTGCGCTTGCCCGGCGGGATGGAGACGTCGAGGTAGGTGGGATCGGCCGCGATCCCCTCCACCGGCCCGCGCTTGCCCCAGAACTCCCCCGCCACGATCCGCACCTGGGTGCCGTCGTCGTCGCTGATGTCGGGGATCTCCGGCGCCTTGAGCTCCTGATAGCGGGGCGGGGTCATCTTGAGGCTGGCGGGCAGGTTGGCCCAGAGCTGGAAGCCGTGCATCCGCCCGGTGGCGTCGCCTTTGGGCATCTCCTGGTGGATGATGCCGCTGCCGGCGGTCATCCACTGGATATCCCCGGCCCCGATGCTGCCCCGGTTTCCCATGCTGTCGCCGTGCTCCACCGTGCCCGCCAGCACATACGTGATGGTCTCGATCCCGCGGTGCGGATGCCAGGGGAAGCCGGCCAAGTAGTCCTCCGGCACCTCGTTGCGGAAGTCGTCGAGCAGCAGAAAGGGATCGAACTCCGAGGTATTGCCAAACCCGAAGGCGCGGCGCAGGTGCACCCCCGCCCCCTCCATCGTCGGCTTCGACACCACCATGCGTTTGACCGGACGCAGCGACATGACGCCTCCCCGGCGGCCGCCGCCGCCTCGTTTTCATTATGCGCCCGCTGGCGAACCCGCCGGTCCAACTCGGAACCGAGTTGCCCGCATCCAATGTGTGTCAACCCCAATGAAATACCCATCTGTCGCGCCGTATCTCGTTGCGCTGCTCGCTATTGCCGCGGCCGCCTGCGGGACCAGCGGCGGCCGCCCCGTCAACAATCTGGTGCAATCCGGTCCGATGCATCTCTCCAACTCCGGCTCGGAACCCATCGCCTTCAGCGGGGATGGACAGGGGCACCTCACGGCGACCCTGGGTGTCTGCGGAACCGCGGGGTGCGGTCTCAGCGGGGTGGCCAGCGGCACGCTGGAAGGCAATGCGGTCACCGGCTATCAGTTGCAGCTCGCCGGGCCAATCACGCTGCAATCGCAAGGCGCCGGCGCCTACCGCGTCGCCGCCGGCAAGCTGCAAGACTCCGCCCTGGTGCTCACCGGCCCCACCGGCGCCACCGCCTTCAACGCCGCGCTCACCAGCCTGACCTTTACCCAAGCCGCCGCCGGCTCCGTCACGATGGACCTGAACGCCGGCGGCGCTATTGCGGTCACCATCAGCGCCCGCATCCAATTGGGCGCCACCGACACGCTCGCCGCCGTTCTCGGCGCCCCCTACCCGACCGCGGTCGCCGGCCTGATCGTTCCCGGCAGCTAATCAAAAAAAGACGGGACGGCGCCAGCGCCGTCCCGTGCAGGTTTGGGGTTTGTGTCCTAGCTAGAAGTGCAGCCGCAGACCCAGCTCGATGGTGCGGTTGCCGTTCTTGCCGCTGATCACCCCAAAGTTCGTGGGGTTGGTCAGGCTTAGGCTGGGGTTGTTCCAAAAGGGGTGATTGAAAACATTCAGCATCTCGGCCGTGAAGGAAGCGCCGAACTGCTCGCTGATCTGGATATCCTTCGCCGCCGTTGCGTTGAAGTTCCAGGTTGAGGGTGCATAACCGAATGAGGTAATGGCTCGGCTGTCCTGGCCCAAGATGGGCGCCCGGAAGGCGCTGAAGACAGCTTGTGGGTTAGAGAAGAAGTTCTCCTGCACGCCGCTGTTCCCGTTCTTGCCGACGGAAGTGGTAGCCACAACGTGCTGCGGCCCCATGCTGTCGAGCAACGAGGAGCTACCCGTGAAGATGGCATCGGCGGTGTTACCCTGCTGTCCGAATGCCGAGCTTGAATCGGAAACCGCCAGGAAGGACCCGCTATTCCAGGTGAAAATCGGGGCAAAACTCCATCCCCCGATCACACGGCCCAGTAGCCCCTTCTGGCTGGCGCGAAACGGCAGTGCGTACACGCCGGTCAGGTTAAAGGCGAACTTCGACCCGAAGCCGGAAGGGCCGTAGGAATAGTTTTCATCGAATGGATTGGCAGTCGAACTGTTGTTGCCCAACGTCTGCGTGGTCTGCCCGTCATCGAGAGAGCTCGCCCAAGTAAAGTTGGAGTTGATGGTGAGGCCGTTATCGGAACGCTTGTTCACCGAAATGGTGCCGGCGTTGTAGTTGTCGCGGGCAAAGGCGGTGGAATCGATCACGCCGGCCAAACCCGTGGTCTGCGGCAGCGTGGGACCGAAGACCCAGCTCTTGTCCAAGTCCGACCAGAGCTTGACCACCGTCTGGTTCTGAAACTGGCTGCTCTCCTTGCTGGCCACCGCCGCCGTGCATGTCGAAAACGTATTGCAGTAAGCCGAGCCCTTCAGCGCCGCCTCGAAGAACGGCTGCGTGGTCACCGGCAGACCCTTGAGGATCTCATTGGCCATGCTGGCGTATGCCGACTCAAACGACTGTCCGCCCACGGTCATCATGTACGGTACGGTGTTGAAGTTTTGGCCTTGGAAATCGTCGTAGCCGTGACGCCCCACGTAGCCCAACTCCACGATGATTTTGCCCGGAAGCTGCCGCTGCAGGCTGAGCGTGAACTCATCGCTGATGCCGGGGTGCCAATTGGGGTCGGTGATATCGGCCGTGCCATTCGCCGCGGCGTTGACGCCGGGGTAGACCGGCACCGGGAGATTAGGAGCGACCGAGGGTAGCGGCGCCGTGGTACCGTCGGGACCCAGACGGAAGGCGGTCATGGCATTCACCGTGCCGCCCGCGCCCAGGCAGCTCGCGCCGGGGGTGGTGTTCGGCGAACTGGCGCCGTTGCACGCCACCGATTGGATGAACCCGACGCCGAGCAGCGCCGTGATGGCATTGCCGACGTTGTTGGTGCGGTCAATCAGCCGCGACCAACCACCGCGCAGCACGCTGGAGTTGTTGCCCAACAGCTTGGCCAGCACGCCATTGCCGCCGACACTCGGATTCCACGCCACCGCGATGCGGGGCGCGAACCCGCCGTACCAGGGGTTGAACATCTGCTGGGTCCCATTGCCCACACTGCCCACCGGAGCGAAGCCCAGGGTCGGGTTGTAATTCTGCCCCTCCAGCGCGAAGCGCTCCTTGGTGGCAAAGTAGCTGGCCGCATCTACTGGCACGCCATTCTGGTCCACCAGCAGCGTCTGCTTGCCGTCCACTTCGGTCGGCGGGGTTGCGTAGCTGTAATTGAGGCCGAAGGTCAGCGTCAGGCTCGGCTTCACGTGCCAACTGTCGGTGAAGTAGAACTCGTCGTTGTTCACGTTCACGTAGTCGAAAGCCGGCGTGCCCAAAGGATTGGCGGTCAAGTTGTTGCCCACACGGGTAACCACCTGGTTGGCCTGACCCACCACCCCGAGTACCGAATAGTACAGGTTGTCCCAGCTCGTGTTCTGGCTGGCCGGCAAGCAGGCGGAACTGGCGGTCGAAGCCGCGGTGCAAGTCGGGGGCCGATAGTTGGCCGACACCGACACGCCGCTGCCGTTGCCGGCGGTTCCAATGATGTAGCGCAGCGACTCCAAGGCGCTGTTGCCGTCGTCGTCGCGGGCATGATGCAGCCAGTCGTGCGTGAGCGTGGTGCCGAATTGGATGAAGTGGTTGCCGTGCAGCCAGCTGACATCGTCGCGGTAGTTGTAATCGTGGCCGTTCCATACGCGCTGGCGCGCGTCGCCCCAGCCGATATCCATGCCGTCCAAACCAATGCCGCTGCCCGCGCCGCTCGGATCCACCGTCACGCCGGCGTTGACGCCCTCCGCCGCCAATTGGAAGGGTACTCCCGCCGTCTGCCACTGCCACCAGTTGCGCAGGTAGTTAAAGTGAAAGTCGTTGGTCAAGTTGCTGGTAATTTGGCCGGTCAGCGATGCCACCCAGTAGTCGGGCTGAATCGGCCGGTTGGCCACCGCCGTGTACTGTCCCAGTTTGTCGCCGGGCACCACGCCGCCAAAATCCAAGTCGGCGGTGGATTCGGCCACTTCGTCAAACCAGCGATAGCTCACCATCGCCCGCCAGTTCTTACCGAAATCATGATCGAATCGGCCCACCACGAAGTCGTCCTTGACCGGGATGCTGAGCTGACCGCGGTATCCGACCGTGTTCAGGGTGTCGCCCGCCGAGGGATCATTGCCCACCGGGGTGTAGGTGCTCCAATCTTTCGCGATGAGGGGCGAGATGCCGAGGCCGCGCGGATCGCAGGCGGAGTTGCCGCTCGGTCCGCAGTCCTGGGCCGTGGCTAGGTTGTACTGGATCGGGGTGCCCGCGGCGTTGTTAAAGGTGAGGATGCCCTGCCGCAGGGTCGCCGACGGTACCGTCTCTTCTTCGGTCCCCGATTGCGGGTACCGATTGCCTTCAAAGTTGAGGTAGAAGAAGGTCTTGCCGCCTAAAAAATTCCCCAGCGGGGAGACCGGACCGCCGATGGAGCCGCCGAAGCGGTTCTGGTGGGTCTTGATCTGCGGCGTGTTGAAGCGGTTGTTGCTCCAGGTGTTGGCGTTCAGCCAGTTGCCCTGGAAGAAATCGTAGGCGGACCCATGCCACTGCGTGGTGCCGCGCTTGGTGACCATCATGATCTCGCCGCCGGAGGACGCTCCGTAGTCGGCGGTCTGGTTGCTGGTGGCGACCTTCATCTCCTGCAGGCTCTCCACCGGGGTGGGCATCACGCCCGCTCCCGAGTGCGCGAAGGGTTCGCTGTACGCGGTGTTGGTGCCGTCCAAGTCGTCGGTGTTGTTGCCGCCGTCGAGCATGAAGGTGTTCTGGTCCATTAGCCCGCCGGCCACCTGGCCGCCAGGCGCCGTCGCGGGCTGGTACACCATCAGCGACGACGAGTCGCGCCCGATGTTGGGCAGCGTCAGCATCGGCTGCCGCGTTCCTTACCGCCTCGAGCCCGTCCTGTGGAGTGCGGATCGTCGTTTGCGTTGAAGCGATTAGCGTCTATGACC
>Ga0134125_10005909_pt1 | contig 13872 bp, 13 predicted proteins | sample KB31751_FD_96464 | JGI IMG/M metagenome (GOLD analysis project Ga0134125, IMG submission 96464) | Terrestrial soil microbial communities with excess Nitrogen fertilizer from Kellogg Biological Station, Michigan, USA - KB3-175-1 | ecosystem: Environmental > Terrestrial > Soil > Unclassified ... | reverse complement strand
TCGATGTTGAGGCCGCCGTGGAGGGAATCGCCGCTCATCCAGGCAATTCGGGCGCCGCGCGGGGCGGCGGCTTCCACGTGATGCAAGGCGTCCCAGAGCATGTTGGCGCGGGCCGCGAACTTCTCCTGCCGGCCGAGGTTCGAGATCGCCACGATCGCCAGGCCGGTGCAGACTGCCGCGACGGCGGCTTTCTTCCATGCGGTCAAGGGTGCGGCAATCAATGCGCTTATCAGCATCGCGAACAGGATGTCGAGGCCCCAGACGGCAGGCATGGCGTAGCGGCCGGCAATGTTGGACATGGGCAGGTACATGCCGATGCCGCCGAACAGGAGTAAGAGCGCGGCCGTTAGCCGCCCATCCGTTGCCACGGGTGACCTTGTCGGTTTTCTCCAAAGGCAAATGAGGGTCAGCAGCACTCCCGCGGCCATGTAGTCGAGGCTCATCGCTCCCTTGAGCGAGTTCAGGATGCGCAGGAACTGTTCCAGCGAGGCCGGCTTGGTTTCATATTGCCCGGCGTGCCAGTGCATCTTGAAGTAGATGAAATGCGCGATCGGCAGAATGAGCGGCGCTGCCAGGGCCAGGGATCGCCAGCCGCGGCTCCGCCACGCTTCGCGAAGAGATTCGCCGTCCCGCCACATTCGCAGCACGATCTGTGCTGGAATCAACACGGCGAAGGTATTCTTGCAGCCGAGCGCGACCAGCGCGGCCAGGATCGCGGCGAGATCCCACCATAGCGGTCGCGGCGAGGTTGCTGCTTTTCGCGCCGCGATGAGCGCGAAGAACGCATACGGCATCGCGACGCCCTCCGCCAGCGTCAGGCTCGTCCAGACTTCGTTGCGGAACGGGTTCCACATGGCCAGGGCGCCGGCGAGGAGCGCGGCCACCGGCGGCACCCGCAGTTCCCGGAACAACCATAGCAGCATGGAGGCGGCGAGGACGCACCAAATGAAGCGATCGAGCCGCCAGGTGAAGGCGTCGCCGTTGAAGAGGTTCGCTTGCAGTTGCCAGTGGACCCAGAGCGTGGGACGGAAGGGGCCGAGATGCTCGTAGTTCGCCTGGACTTTTTCCCACCAGAGTTGGACGTGGCCGGTGAAGCCGAGACCGGCCGGGGCAGGGTAAACGAGGTTGCCGTCGTCGATGAAATCGAAGGGCGTGGCCAATGTGGGAATGTAAAGCGCGGCGAGCAACAGGCCGCCGAGGGGAATCCACCAAGGGAAGCGCGAGGGAGCATCCATGCCGGCCTTGTACCGCGCCGCCGGGAATCGCGGGAAGTCCAGGTGCGCCGCTTCTAGACGTTTGCCTCGTAGTTCCGCACCATGAATAGCAACCGAACCCCGAGGATTCTCCCATGCAGCAGACCTTGATCCTGTTGAAGCCGGACGCGGTGCAGCGGCGGCTCATCGGTGAGATCATCGGGCGGTTCGAACGGAAGGGGCTGCGGTTGGCCGGGCTCAAGCTGGTGAAAGCGCCGCGCGAACTGGCCGAAAAGCACTACGCCGTCCACAAAGGGAAGCCGTTCTACGAATCGTTGCTTTCGTTTTTGACGAGCGGCCCGACGGCGGCGCTGGTCTGGGAAGGGCGTGAAGCGGTGGCCGTCGGCCGGAACTTGATGGGGCTTACGGACGGGGCCAAGTCGCCTCCAGGCACCATTCGCGGGGACTTCGCACTCAGCGTGCAGAACAACCTGGTGCACGGCAGCGACAGCGTAGAGAACGCGGCCCTGGAAATCGCACTCTGGTTCCCGGAGGGGCTCATTAGCTACGCGGCCGCCGATGCTTCCTGGATCGGCTAACCATCGCTTACCGAGCCGCGACCGTCAGGGAGCGATCTTCTCTTCGATGAGAGAATCGCTCCCTGACGGTCGCGGCTCGGTTGATCGAAGCCCACGGAAGTCATCCGTGGGCTTCTTGCATTAATCCTCAATCGAAGCGCTTGCGCGGCTTCTTCCGGTCGAGGTACTCCGGAAAGCGGTAGCTGAGGGCTTGCAGGAAGTCGATCATCTCGGACAGATCGCGGACGTGGATCGGCGTGCCGCCCTGGCCGGAACCGCGGGTCAGGAACGCCGCTTCTTGCACCTTGCACCAATCCATTGCGTCCTTGATGGCTTCGCGCACTTCATCCATCCGCTCGGCAGCATCCACCTTCTCACCTTTCAGGATGCCGAGGAAGGCGGCGGCGCCGGACCAATCGCGCGGCTCCTCGGGGTTGTCCTGCCAGCGGCGGAACTCGGGCCGATTCACATAGACCGCGGCGGTCTCGTAAAGCTCCTTGACGGTTACGGGCTTGGCGGTGGCCTGGGGTTCCGGAAGGTTGCTGCCGGGGCCGCCGCGAAGCCGGCTGGCGGCGGTGCGGCCGAGCGGCGTCAATCGATAAAAGTTCGGCCGCACCTTCTCCAAATACTTTTGTTGAACCGGACTCGACGGCTTTTGCCCCATGATTTCCATCATCACCCGCTTGTGATCCGGATAGCTCTGGGCGTAGCCGCGGAGGCCGAAGCGGAACCGGTCGATCGACCATGCGGCGACCGTGAGATCCCATTCGCTGAACTCCTGATTGCCGGCCGCGGTGAGGTCGCTGGCGGCGAGCAGCACGAGTTCGGAGGCGGTGTGCTTCTGCTTGGTGGTTACCATCGTGGGTGCCTGGGTGATCCATCGTTTGGGGGGAATTGGGGGAGCACATCCCAAGCATGGAAGCGCGGGATGGGCGAACATGAAATGAAGTTACGCGGGCTTGCAAAACTTTCACCAACTATCCGTCACTTTCGGTACGACCGGCACGAACGGAGGCGTGAGCTCATGAGCTCATGGTCTGAGCTCAGGCTTTTTGGGGTCGGAAATAGTATTCTTATGTTCACTATTGGTCCGGCCGGATTTGCCCCGGGTCAGCTCGGCAGCCGACTTCCCCGACACCGCTTCCGCTAAAATCGACCCCATGAGCGCCAACCCATTCCGCGACCTTCCCTCGGTCTCCCGGTTGCTGGCAATGCCGGAACTGGAAGCCGCCCTGGCCGACCATCCGCACGCCTCCATCGCAGACGCTGCTCGCGAAGAACTCGACGAACTCAGAGCCAAGCTCGCGGCCAAGGAACCCCTCATCATTGAGGGAATCGCGGACTGCATCCTGGCACGACTCGAGCGGAACATTGCCCCGGCCCTGCGTACCGTGATCAACGCCACCGGGATCGTGCTGCACACGAACCTTGGCCGCTCCCCAATGCCCGAAGCGGCGGCGATGGCCGCTTACAATGCCGCCATCGGCTACTCGAACCTCGAACTCGACCTGGCGACGGGGCGACGCGGTTCCCGGCAAGACGCCGTGCGAGCCGGCATCCGCGCGATCACCGGCGCCGAGGCCGCGACCGCCGTGAACAATTGTGCCGCCGCAACGGTCCTCGCCCTCCGCACCCTCGCCGCGGGGAAGGAAGCGATCGTCTCGCGCGGGCAACTCATCGAGATCGGCGGCAGTTTCCGCATCCCCGAGATCATGGCCGCCAGCGGCGCGATCCTGACAGAAGTCGGCACGACGAATATCACGCGCCTTGCCGACTATGAAGCCGCCATCGGCCCGAGCACCGGAGCGATCCTCCGCGTCCACGCCAGCAACTACCGCATCCGCGGCTTCACGAAATCGGTGGAACTTGCCGACTTGACGGCCCTGGGCAAGAAGCACGGCATCCCGGTCATCGACGATGCCGGCAGCGGCCAGGCCATCGACCTCACGCCGTTCGGCTTGCCCGGCGAACCGCTCGTGTCGGCAGGCATCGCCAGCGGGGCGGACTTAGTGCTCTTCAGCGGCGACAAGTTGCTCGGCGGACCGCAAGCCGGGATCATTGCCGGTTCCGCCGCGATCATCGTGCGAATTGAACGCGACCCGCTGATGCGGGCCTTCCGCCTCGACAAAATGACACTCGCGGCTTTGGAAGCCACGCTGCGAATTTACCGCGACCCGGCCCGTGCGCTCCGCGAGATTCCGGCCCTGCGAATGCTGACGATGCCCCTCGCAGAGCTACGCCAACGCAGTGAGGCCTTCGCGGAGCGTTTGCGCGCGATGCCCGGTATCGCGGCAGTCGAGGTGCGTGAAGACTCGGCCTTCGCCGGCGGTGGATCGCTGCCAGACATCGAAGTGCCGACCGTCGCGATTGCGATTCGCGCAAATGGTTTCAGCGAGAGCGAGTTGGCGGAGCGGTTGCGTCAGGGGCCGCACCCGGTGATCGGCCGCACCAACAATGGCCAGTTCTTGCTCGATTTGCGAACGGTGTTCGAACGCCAGGAAGACGACCTGGCGGCAGCCGTGCGGCAAGCAGTTCAATTGACGTAATACATGTACGGCCGGAGTTCATCCTTGCGCATGGTCTGAACGTGGCCGTCGCAAAGGAGAACGTTGTAGACGCCGAGGTGTCGCGCTTCCGGGTAATGGTTGACCTGATCGGCATCGTCCACGGGCCAAGGCGTGTTGGGCGGCAATCCCGGCGGCGAGACGCCATTGGTCGCGCAACCGGGCGAACGGCAGTGGTCCCACGCGAACATGACCTGCGACGTGCCGTTGCCGTTCGTCAGGTTCACGAGCAGCATTCCCTTCGAGCCGCGATCCCACCAACTTCGCGACAGGTTTTTCGTCGTCGGTGATGACCACTACGACTCCAGGCCCCAATTCCTTGACGATTTCGTTCAGACGAGCCTGGGCTTCGGTCAGTGTAATGGCTCGCAGCATTGGCGTTCTCCTTCGGTTCATCCAACCATTTCCAGGCCGCGGAAGATGCCTTTGCCCGTGGAGAATTCGCTCGTCTCGATGCCCAGCCGCTGCAGCATCGAGACGAACAAATTGGTCAGCGAGTAGTTGTTGGCAGTATCGAAAGCCAGGTGCTGGCCGTGGCGGAAACCGCCGCCGCCAAGCAGTACCGGCAAGTTCGTATTCGAGTGGCTGTTGGCGCTGCCCATGCAAGTGCCGTACAGCACCATCGTGCGATCGAACAGCGTTTCCCCCTGTTCCTTGGCATCCGCGAGAACCTGGAAGAGGTGGGCCAGGGCGTCGAACTGCGACGATTCCTTCGCCTTCAGTTCCGCGAGCACCTCGGGCCGGTTGCCGTGGTGCGTAATGTTATGGATGACCGTTGTATCGATGAAGAGCGAAACCAACCGCGACGAATCGGTTTCCAGGGCCAGCTTCACCACGTCGAACATGACTTGCGTCTGCCGGGCGAACTCGCGGTGGTCGGTCACATCCTCCGGAGCCGAGGCAGTGATCTTCGGTTTCGGCTTTTGCTCCCACGCCTCGGAACTGGCCAGGCGTTGCTCGAGTTCGCGTACCGACGTGAAGTATTGATCGAGGCGCTGGCGATCGGCCGGCGATAAGGAGCGGTTCAAGCGCCGGGCCTGTTCGCCGACGAAGTCGAGGGTGCTGCGGCCCTGGCGCAGCGCTTCCACATTGGCCGCCACTTCGGACGATTTCCCTTGCACGAACAGCCTGGCGAACAGCTTCCGCGGGCTGCGTTCGATAGGAATCGGCGCGCCGCTGCGCGTGTAGCTGAGTGTCTGCCCTTCGTTGCCGACGCCGAGCACCAAAGACGGATAGCGGGTGCGGTTGCCGATCTGCTCGGCAGCGAACTGATCCAGCGACACCCAGTTGCGAAAGCCGCCGCGCTCGGGGTGCGGTGTGCCGGTCAGGAAGCACTTCTCGGCCGCGTGCCCGCCCGTCACGCCCGGATGGCTGACGCCCGAGAACACGGTGAACTGATTCCGATGCTTCGCCAACCGTTCGAGGTATGGCGACAGCGCATAGTGCTTGCCCGGCTTATCCGGGAAGAAATACTGCGGCACGATTCCCATGTTGGTTTCGATGGCGACCATTCGCCGCGGCACGTCGGCCTTGCCGGCGGCATGGACCGGTTGCATGGCCTCGAGGAGCGGCAGGGCCATGGCCGCGCCGGCGCCGCGAAGGAACGTCCGCCGCGACAGCGGCCGGGGCGAGCAGGGAAGCAACTTTCGCATGAGAAGAGCTTCGATGGGGAAGGAGAAGCGGCGGGATAATTCCGTTTTACCACAGCCCGCGGAGCGTTCCAGCGCAAAAGTCGCCGCGCAACGGATGTGCGAAACCCATTGGGCCGCCGCGGCGCGGCAGCTACAATTGCCTTATTCCTCTTGGGCCGAGGCCGCGCGGTGTTCATGGACTTTCCATCGATGAATCGCCGAGCGCTATTGCGGATCGGTGCGCTCGGGTTGCTCGGTGGCCAGTCGACCGCCGCGGCGCCACCGCCGAAGCGCAAGGCCAAGGCCTGCATCGTGCTGTTCATGTGGGGCGGGCCGGCCCAGCAAGATACCTGGGACATGAAGCCGGATGCTCCGGACGTCTATCGCGGGGAATTCAAACCGATCGCCACGTCCGTGCCGGGAATCCGCATCTGCGAACACCTTCCCGAACTGGCCAAACGCGCCCACCAGCTTTGCCTCATCCGCTCGATGACCCATCCGGATGTGAACCACCTGACGGCCACGCACCACTTGCTGACGGGCCGTTGCCGCCGTACGTTTCGATGATGCCGGCGGTGAAGGTGGACGGCGCGCCGCGGTTCGTTGAAGAAAGCCACGGCCAAGGCGCCGGGCTGCTGGGTCCACTGTACGATCCCATGCGGATCGATGCCGACGCCTCGAAGCCCGATTACCGCGTCGGCGACTTCACGCTCTCCAAGGAAACGCCGGCGGCGCGCGTCGGCGATCGCGCCTCACTGCTGCATGCGCTCGACAACCAGGCCGCGATGGAGAAACAGCCGGAACTGGCGGCGATGGCGGCCCACTATCGCCGCGCCTTCGCGCTGCTCGCCAACCCCGCAGTGACCAAGGCGTTCGATCTAGCGCGCGAGCCGGCCAAACTCCGCGAACGCTACGGCATGAACCTGCATGGCCAATCGGTGTTGCAAGCCCGCCGCCTTGTCGAAGCCGGCGTCCCAGTCGTCACCGTGTTTTGGCCCAACGAAGGCATCACAAACGTCAGCGTTTACTGGGACACGCACAACCGCAACTTCATCGATCTCAAGACGCGGCTATGCCCCGTCACCGATCGAGCCACTTCGGCACTGCTCGACGATCTCAGGGATCGCGGCCTGCTAGACGAAACGCTGGTCGTGTGGACGGGCGAAATGGGCCGAACGCCGAAGGTGGGGCAATCGGTGGTCGGCGGCGCCGGGGCCGGCCGCGATGGCCGCGACCACTGGGGCAAGCTGTTCACGACGGTCCTCGCCGGCGGCGGCATCAAGGGCGGCATGGTCCACGGCTCGAGCGACCGCTTCGCCTCCGAACCTGCCAGCCATCCCACCAGCCCCGCCGACCTCGCCGCGACGATTTATCATCAGCTCGGCGTCGACCCGCGCCTTGAAATCCGCGATCGCCTGAACCGCCCGCTCACTCTCTGCGAAGGCCAGGTAATCGACCGCATCCTGGCTTGATGTTGCTCATTGGTGGCACGGGTATTCCTGCCTGTGCAAGCGAACAGAGCACAGGCAAGAATGCCTGTGCCACCAGGAAGTGAGTTTCTCCATGCGGCTCATCGATCTCTCGCAGCCGATCTTTCACGGCAGCCCGAATTGCCCGGCTCATCCGCCCGTGCAATCCACTATTCTCAAGGACCATCCCGAGAGCGGCTGGCGCGTGGAACTGCTGACGCTCGCCAGCCACACCGGTTCGCACGTCGATGCCCCGCTGCACAAGATCGCCGGCGGCCCAAGCCTGGACGACATTCCGCTGGAGCGATGGTGCGGCCCGGCGTACATCGCGGACCTGCGCGGCATCGCCGCCGATACACTCATCACCGCGGCCATGCTGGAAAAGAAACTGCCGGCTGACTTGCACGACGCGATCGTGCTCCTGGCGACCGGCTGGGGCGACAAGCGCGCCAAGAGCGACGAATGGCTCTACCGGTCGCCGCGCCCTTCGGAAGATGGGGCCGCATGGCTCGTCGAAAAGAAAATCCGCGGCGTCGGCATCGATCACTTCTCGATCGGCGGCGGCACCGAACCGATCAACGAGCGCGTGCACACAATCCTGCTCGGCGCCGGCGTCTGGGTCGTCGAAGAATTGCGCTTCCCCACCGAAGTGTTCCGCTTGCCGCAACCGCTCCGCTACATGGGGCTGCCCGTCAACTTTCTGGGCCACACCGGGGCCTTCTGTCGGCCGGTGCTCGTTCTCGATTGATTCCGGTAGAGTGCCGCGGCCCCTTCGATGGTCCCGACCACCATCGCATAAGGAATCAGGCCACTCCCGGCGCCCAGGACAATGCTCCGCCACTCGGCATTCACCGGCGTCGCGAACCACCAGATCGCTGCCGGGATGCTGGCCGCACACATCGGCCCCAGCCACGCTTGAACCAGGTATCGAACCGCCGGCACGTCCAGAACCCGACATGCATAAGCGATCGCAAACAGACAAAACGCGACATTGGGAATCGCCACGGCGAGCGCCACGCCTTCCAATCCCATCGGCCCGACCAGAATCAAGCTGAGCGCCAGGTTCACAATCGCTTCAACCAGCGCGAGGCGGGCAAACAGCCGGATCGTTCCCAATCCATAGAGAATTCGCGCGGCCACCGACTGCGCCACGCCGATGGTCAGCGTCGCCGAGAGAATCGCCATGGTGGGGAAGCACCACTCGGCATAGCGTTCCCCGCCGATCCAGCGGCTGAGGAACGGCGCTCCGAAGAAGAGCAACCCGAGGTGGATCGGCAACACCATGTAAAGCACGCAGCGGGTGCCGTGAAGCAGCACCCTGCGAACGCCGTCGTGGTCGCCCTCGGCCTCGCGCTGACTGACGGCCGGCGTCAGCGTGGTTGTTGCCGAGCGAAGCAAGTTCTTGGCGAGTTCGACCAACCGGGCGGCCAGCGCATAGTGAGCGGCCGCCGCGGCCGTCATGAATCCGCCGACCACGATCGCCCCGGTCTGCACCGTGATCCGACCCGCGAGCATCGCCAGGAACGCATCGATGCTGTACCCCTTGACGCGGTGCATCGTGGCCCGATCGATGTCGCGGAACGCGATCCGCAGACCGGGAAGCAGCCGGAATGCCAGCAGTGCCATCGCGGCATGTTCGAGCAAATTGGCGATCGTGTAAACGACGGCCAGCGAAAGCAAGCCGGGCCGCGTTTCCATGACGAAGACGATGCCGGCGACGCGCAGCGAGAGGAATGCCAATCGCACCGCGCTCTTGACCCCGAATCGCTGCAGGCCGTCGAGGATCGTCGGGAAGACGGAGAGCGGCAGCGTGAGCGCGAGGTTGACCAGCATGATCAGCATGAAGGCGGGCACGTCGCCGGGTTGGCCGAGTTTGCGTTCGAGGCCGGGGCCGATGAGGGGAATCATTGCCGAACCGAGGACGACCGCCGCTACTGCCGCGATGGAGAAGATCGCCAGGCACGCCGACACCAGGCGATTCAGTTCGGTGCGCTCGTCGGTGGCTTGGAAGCGGGCGACATAGCGAACCAGGCACGAGGCGATCCCGAGATCGAAGAGCGTGAAGTAGGCGAGAATGCTTTCGACGACGCACCAGACGCCGTAGCGGGCGTCGCCGAGATTGCGGATGAGATACGGTGCGAGGAAGAAGGAAATCGAGAGGCCGGCGGCGAATGCGGCCCAATTGGTGGCGGCGCCGAGCACCAGCGATCGGTTGCGTAAGGCGGACAACGGCGCGGCCTCCGGGAGGTTCCCGAGGCTACCACGAACGGCCGCAATCGGTGAAGGGCAATCGCGATGGGTGAAGTTTAGCCGCGACCCAACGGGGAGCGCGAGAGTGGAGCGATCATTAGGCCAAGGACCGGAAGAACTCAGCGCCGTTTCGCGAACAACAGGATTATTGCGAAGATGCCGTACAGAAGCTGCGTCGCACCCAGGGCAATCGAGCTTCCATCCTGGCCGGCGGTCCCGAGAAAAGCCAATCCCCACAGGATGGCAAGGATGGCCAGAAGGAACGTGAGGAGGCGTCCCCACGATTTCCGCAATAAAACGCCCAATCCCGCCAGCAGTCCCAGGACGCCTTGCAATAAAAATGGGATGCCGAGCACAGCGATCAGACCCGCGAACACCTGAAGCAGAGGCGCCCATCCCCCCGCCGGGTCGTTGGCCATGTCGGCCGCGGCCCCGAGGAGAATGCTCCCCATGACCACATAGCCACATCCCAGAACCAGGGTGAGCAGTCCGAGCACTGTGACAGCGACGGACTTACCTGCGCATGGTGGGATGTTACTCATGGCTGCATCCCGCGCCGGGCGGTTCGCTTTTTCGAATTGATCCCGCTTTTCCGGGTACCTGTCGGGGCCGCGACCCTCAGGGAGCGACTGTTCGAGAAGACCGCTCCCTAACGGTCGCGGCTCGGATACCTGTCGGAGCCGCGACCGTCAGGGAGCGTTGCTTGGCCTATTGACTTGCCGCTGGCATGCGCCCTCTCGCTCGTCGTTATTTGGCTCCCTTCTTCTTCGCTAACTCGTCCTTGAGCCGCCTGGCCAACTCGGGCGACAGCTTGCTCAGATCGACCTGAATAATCTCCTTCTTTCCCTTGTCGCTCTCTTTGTGCTTGCCGGTCTTCTCGCCTTTCTCCTCGTGCCTGCGGCTCTTCTCGCCCTGCTTGTCGCTCTCTTTGTGCTTGCCGGTCTTCTCGCCCTTCTGGTCGTCCTCTTCATGCTTGCGGCCCTTCTCGCCCTTCTTGTCGTCCTCTTCATGCTTGCGGCCCTTCTCGCCCTTATCGGTGGCCGTGTTCTTGGAGAGTTCCATCAGCTTCTTGAGCACTTCGGGAGGCAGCTTGCTCGCGTCGAGTTGGATGACGATCACCGGCTTGGCCTCTTTGGCCTTGCCGCCCTCCTTCTTCTCCTTGTCGTCGGCAGCGCTCGGGGTTGCCAAAACGAGGCCCAAGGTCACCGTACCCAGGAGCCGCCAGAACGGAGTCGATGCGTTCATGAGTCACGTTTTCTCGGGTGCCAAAGTTGGGATGATCCGCGGAAAGCGATGGCACTACACCCTGAGCGGATTCGCGGCGCGGTACGGCCGCCGAACTTATTCGATTGGTCCAGTACCCTTCGAAGCCCGTCTGATCCTCTTCCTCGCGACTTCGCCCTTTGATTAGAGCATATCGAGACTCAGACATCTCTCAAGAAATGGGGATTCATGACCGATGCGGTCGGTTGCTTGAGGCGGACAACGGCACGGCCTCCGAGGGTTGCCGCGGCTAACGCGAACGGAGGCAATCGATGGAAGCGAAAGCCGTCAAGAAACTGGCCGTGGGCAACGGGCTTTCCATCGGCGAACTCATCCACAAGTGGGTCGCGGAGAAGATTGCCCGCAGCAAGAAGCCAAAGCGCTCCAAGCGCTGATATTCCACTTCTTCCGCAAACTCGCCAAATTCTCACCCTCGCTTCGACCGATATATCCGGTGGGAACGCCCTCATCCGGGGATTCGCACATGGATGTGTCGTTGTCGCGGCGCGGCTTGTTGCAAGGGATGGCCGTCGCGGGCGGCGTGCTGGCGGCGAAGGCCGCTTCCGCCGGGCCGCTGCAACCGATCCAGGCCGCGCGTCATCCCGGCTGGGTGTTCGGCCGCATGTCCGGCGCCCAGGCCCTTACCGAAGCGCTCATTCTCGAAGGAACCGGCTGCGTTTACGGCATCCCCGGCGCCCAGGAAAACGAACTCTGGGACACCTTCAAGCAGAAGAAGCTGCCGTACTTGCTCGTTACGCACGAGTACTCGGCGGCTTGCATGGCGGACGGCTACGCCCGCAGCACCGGCCGCCCCGGGGTACTCTGCGTCGTGCCCGGACCCGGCATCACCAATTCGCTGACTGGTCTCGGCGAAGCCCTCCTCGATTCCTCCCCCATCGTGGCCATCGTCGGCGACGTCGGCATCGGCAAGAAGGCCAAGCCGTTCCAGGTGCATGCGTTGGCAAACGTCGATCTGCTCAAGCCGGTGTGCAAGTGCGTCTACCCCGTGCAAACCGTGGAGCAGATTCCCGGCGCCGTGCGGCAAGCGTTCCTCACGGCCATGTGCGGCGAACCCGGCCCGGTGGCGGTCGTGGTGCCGTACAACCTGCTGATTGAAACGGCGGACTTCCGCTCGCCGCCGCCGGCCGCCGAGTTGCCGCCCTTCGACGAAGAGGCGTTCCAGAAAGCGCTGGGAATCCTCGCGGACAAATCGCAACGGATCGGCATTTACGCCGGGCTCGGCTGCATGGATTTCGGAACCGAACTCGCCGCCGCCGCCGAGTTGCTCCAGGCCCCCGTGGCCACCAGCGTTTCCGGCAAAGGGGCGATTCCCGAGAACCACGCGCTGGCCGTCGGCTGGGGTTACGGCCCGCACGCCTCGGAACCGGCGGAGATCGTCTTCGCCGGCGAACGCGGGCATCCCAAGTCCGGAATCACCACGCTTCTCGCCATCGGCGTGAAGTTCTCCGAGGTCTCGACCGGTTATTACGGCGACTTCCAGCCGAAGCACGTGGTCCATGTCGACGCCAACCCGTGCAACCTGGGCCGCGTGCTGGAAACGGATGTGTGCGTGCATGCCGATGCCGGCATCTTTCTCGGCCGACTGCTCAATTGCGGCGATGCGGTCCGCCGCCCCGTCAATGCGAAACTCGTCGCTCGCATTCAGCAAACCAAGGCCGACGCGAATCGCGAACTGTGCAACGTGCAACCCGGCCAGTGCGGCGTCGACCCGCTGGCTGTCATCGGTTCGCTGCGGAAGAACCTCCCTTGCGATGCCCTACTCTTCACGGATGTGACGGTGAGCGAGCATCTGGCGGCCGAGCATTTCCAGGTGTGCAAGCCACGGACGTACTTTAACCCCGTCGATAACCAGGCGATGGGCTGGAGCATCCCGGCGGCGATCGGCGCCCAGCGCGTGCACCCCGGCGTCGCAGTCGCCACGCTCACCGGCGACGGCTGTATGCTCATGAGCGCGATGGAAATCTCCACGGCCGCCCGCGAAAGCCTGCCCGTCAAGTTCTTCATCCTCGACGACCACGCTTATCACTACATGCAAATGCTTCAGAAGGCCGCCTACCTGCGAACGACGGCGACGCAACTGGCCCGCATCGATTACGCGGCTTTAGCTCAGGCCTTCGGCGTGGCCTATCAGGAAGTCTGCCACCAGGGCGAACTGGATGCGAAGGTGCGTGGAGCGATCGACTATCCGGGGCCGGTGCTGGTGCGGATCGCCACGGACTACGGCAAGCGGAAGATTCGCTGGATCGAGGCGGTGCGGAAGCGCTATTCGGGGGAACTGACGGCGGCGCAGAAGGCGCGATTCATGGCGCGGCTGGGCGGCCGCGCCCTCAACATGCACCCCGAAGCGAACGATTGATTCGATTAGCCGCGACCCGAAGGGGAGCGCGAGAGTGCGAACTCAGCCAAACAGCAGCAGCACGTTCCAGGGCGGGGTTTTTTCGAATTCGCACCCCAGTTCGAAGTGGTCGGGGTGTTTGCGGCAACTTCTCACGATCACCGTCACGAAGCCCACGGTATCCGGCGCGTTCACGGCCTTCACCTGCATGGTGCTGCCGGGGGCCATGGCCGTCTGGATCAGGATGCGGAGGCCGCCGGTGGAGCGATCGACGACGTAACCGTCGTTGACGCCGTTGCGGAAGGTCGTGGAGGAAAGCAGAACGCGGATGGGTCCGCCGTCGCGGCGAACCGCGCCGCGGCGATCCGCGTAGGATTGCTCCGGCGGCGCCCAGGTGTGGACCTTCTCGTCCTCAATGACCCGGCTCGACGGCGTGGTCGCGGCCACCGCTTCGTCTTCGAGGGTGCGCGGGATCGGGCGGCGCCGCTTGCAAAACAGATAAGTCAGCACGAATATCGCCACGACCCCGCCCGAGAGAATCGGCAGGTTTTCCGCGGCCACGGTCCTG
>Ga0134125_10005908_pt1 | contig 13873 bp, 11 predicted proteins | sample KB31751_FD_96464 | JGI IMG/M metagenome (GOLD analysis project Ga0134125, IMG submission 96464) | Terrestrial soil microbial communities with excess Nitrogen fertilizer from Kellogg Biological Station, Michigan, USA - KB3-175-1 | ecosystem: Environmental > Terrestrial > Soil > Unclassified ... | reverse complement strand
ATGCCGGGCACTACGGCCACACCTGGTGGGGATCGGCCCACGACTACGACAGGCTGCTTTCCTCGGGCAAATGCCTAACCCCGGATGCCGTTCCCGCAGACACTCTCGAACGAGCAGAACAGCGGATTGAGCGATTGAACAAAGTCGGGAATTTTATCCGTGCCCACCACACCAAGATGCTCCACTGGCAATCCTGGTTAGGATCTCATGGTTACTATTTTTCGCGACTGTACCACCACCCGAGCAACCCGTTTTTTTTGGGCCATTTAACGCGCTCAATCTCGGTGATGTCGTTGCCTATAATCTCGTCGTAGAATCGGTCTGCCACCGCCTCGTGCGTGGCTCACCCGAAACGACCGCCATCATGCGAACCGAGTCACGCTTCGATGTCGCCAGATGAAACTGGGGCATTGGGCGGCCTTCTCGGCAATGCGAATGGCGGCGCGGGCGGCGGCGGCATCCTTACTGCGATTGTAGTGCCGTTATGAAGGCGATCAACAAGAACGGCCGAACTCAGGGGACGCTGGCGCTTTGCAGCGTTTGCATCACGGCGCCTTGCCCGGTTGTCCTATCTCTCGATGTCCGTAGTTGGCACAAAGCGGACATTTACTCCGATACTGATCATGTCTGCCTTTAGGGGGCAAAGCGGACTCTTTCTCATTCCAACTCTGCCGGATTTAGCTACCGGTTACGATCCTTCTAAAGTTGGAATGCGCGTTGATCGCGCTGAGAAAATACGGCGCTTCCCAAGCTAGGTGTCGAGGGTCCGATTCCCTTCACCCGCTCCAACTTTCTCCACACTTCATCAAAATTGCTTTCCGGCCGTGCGGGTCACGTCATTCGCAAATTCGCTTACGTTTCCGGCCGCGTCCTCTGCGGCGTCGGCTGCATAGCGTGCATTTGCAGTGGCAGTTTTTTTGAAAGTTTCGGTGGCAGTGGTCATCTCGTTGACTTTCGCTCTGGGCACGATTCGTGACCTCAACCTTGTATGAGGTTCAAATGTTCCGCGACCACACGATTGCCTCCGCACCATCGGAACACCCAAGCCTATTGCGGGTTGACATACTGTCGGCAGTCGAGGGTGGCGACCCCCGGAGTACTTCACTGGCTGCCGCAATCAGAACTCACCCCGCTGAGAGTCGCATAGAGGGCAATTGGAAGCAGTTTGGGGCAGCGTTAAGGAGAAGTGGGGCAAGCTTACCGATGACGATCTCGCTGTCATCAACGGCCGACGTGACCAACTAGAAGGCAAAATCCAGGAACGCTACGGCATTGCCAAAGATCAGGTGCGAAGCGACGTTGACACCTGGCTTAGGTCCTTGCCGTAAGAGATTTCTGAGTCTGGAACGGCAACCGTTTCTAAGCCGCATCTATGATCTCGCCCTTTGCGCTATCGCTCCGCGCGGACGGAACCTAAGTCGCGTCAGGGCATTGCTTTTTAGGAACTCTCATGCGTCGTCAAATCTGAAGGAGAGTCCTATGAAAGCGACCGCGGCATGTGTTTTGGCCTAACTTCTAAGCGTCCCCACCTCTCTATGGAGATGCGCAAATGAAAACCGCCGATCGACTGGACCACGAGGAAGCGCGACAAGCTCTTGCGCTGTTCAGCCAGATGGAAGCCGAGGCGAAAGGGCGTGATGTTGACGCCATCCTGGCAGCTTCAACGAACATGGTCGCCGAGACCATCTTGCGAGGATGTCACTCTCGCAAGGAGGCTGAACGGATCGCCGAGGACGTAGCCGCAAAACTTTCCGAGACCGTAGCCAGATATTGGAGTCATTCTCGCCGTAGCCTCAAATCGTCCGCATAAGTTCGGTCGAGGAGTTAAAGATGGATCGGACGCTGACTAGCTTCATCTGGATTGTCGGTGATAAGTCAGCTTCTCAATGCACGGCTAGCGCAACATGCTCGCTACAGACTTCGCGGCATAGGGCTTGCCGCGCTCGTTGAGATAGCCACCCGCTGCCAGTTCACTCACAACGGCACGCAGTGATAGTTGCCCAGCCTTGGGCCTGCGACACCGCAGACTTGCGAGCAAGGGCGACAACCTCAGGCCTTATCTCACTGAGAGGCTTCCTTCCCGCGCATCGTCCCTCACGCTCACGCTTGCGCTAGTGTTCGGACCTGCCCTCGTGCCGGCCCCAATTCAGGAAGTGCTCGTACGGATCCACCTCATGCTCGAAGAGATCAGGGTAGCTAAGCACGTACCGCTTTGGATCGAAATTGGCTGGCAACTCACCGGCGTCCTGAAGCGGCGAGGCGTCCATCTTTTTCTGGATACGTGCCCATTTGCTTGCGTGCGGTTCCTCACCTCTAAAGATTTTCAAATGTGCGATTAAAAGATCCATCTGCTTAACTTTCTGGGGGCTTATAACGTCGGAGATGGTCTTCAAAAATGTTCTTGACGAACCCAAGCGCGAAAAAAAGGGACCGTAATGCCTTACCAACTCTAAGTTTTTAGTGTTTTCCAGCAACACCAAATGCGCATAGTATGAAAAAAGCGCGGCACGAAGTTTCTCCTTTTCCAGCTTCGAAAGCGCCTCATACTTGGGCAAATTAACTATCATCTGGTCTCTAGTTGCGTCTGACAGATAACCGCTTCCGGCGCCAACGTGAATGAGTTTGTCCAGCGGGCCTGATCCAAACGTGAATCCTTGGTGTAACGCGAGGGCCCAAATTAGCTGGAAATTATCGAAATAGTTCAAGGATTCATGGGGGAAATTGTGATACCCGAGATTGAGCTCTGTGAGCTGGACCTCAAGCCTTGACGGAATACTCCAGCATCGTTTGAAACTTAATTTATATTGCGTCCTGATTTTTTTAATTACTGACGTATTGAAAAGAAGCAAGTAGGTTCTCGGGAAGGTTATATTTGACTTTTTGTTAAAGGAAGTAAAAGGAGACACAGCAAATTCTTTATCTGTAACCTGTAACTTTGAAAAAAATTCACCATTAAGAACAAAGCAATCCTGGTCAATAATACCAAAATTAGAATCATTGCATTCCATCAGAAGGTCGAGGACTCTATCGTGAAGAATTGGTATATTTTTTGTCTTAAGAGTAAATTTTGGCGTATTTGGATAGGCGCGATTTAAAAAATCTTCTTCCCAAGAGTAGAGTCCATTAAGAATCAAGAATAAATGGAGATTTTGTGGAAGAAGAGTTAGACAGCATTCTAACGTATCCAAGGTTTTGGGAATTACTATGATGTAAAAATGATTATTGAGATCAGACCAATGCTCCTTTTGAAAATCTCTGAACCGCGCCTCATTGGCCTGCATGACAAGGTACTCTTCCTCATCCTCCGCATTGAAATAGCCGAGTCGCCAAGCATCGCAATCGAGCATTGCTCACTACCCAGGTGAATTTAGGGGCAAAAAAGTTAGGGGGATTTGCTTTTGATATTTCGCGGAGTCAACAAAAAACTCGACCGGAAAAAACTGGACTCGCGGCATGACCGAGATCGTGCAGGAAGTCTCTTATTACCCCCCGCTAATTCTCTGCTCGATCGCGGCTGCGGTGGGGCGCTCGTCGTCAGGCTCCTCGATATCGCCTATCGCCTTTCAGGTACATCGCGCCTAGAAACCGGACTCCCCCAAAACACGCGATTCTCGTATGTTCCCGATTAGCTGCTAAGGCGGGATGCTTTATAATATCCAGCAGTGGCGTGAACCATGAGCGCCAACTGGCCCGGGTCTACGACATAGAGTGCATAGCCCGTACAGGCCGGCGTGGGGGGATAGATGGCATCCTGCTTAGGAAATGATACAGGCGACCTGATACCGTCGAAAATACGGTTGGAGGCGTCCTCGTTTTGTCAACTGCGCTGCCCGTCATGCCCCACCACCTCTGGTGCCATTAATCCCGCGATTGGCAATGGCTTCCTGCGCTTCGATGATTTTCGGGCATTGCTTGATGACAATCCATCGGTCACTCGTGTCGAATTGGCCAACTATGGGGAAGCTCTGCTGAACCCACATCTGCTTAACATTTTGGAATATGCGAACTCGAAAGCGGTCGCTATTACCTTCTCGGTCGGCGTTAACCTAAACCATGCGACGGATGAACTGCTCGAGGGATTAGTGAAATATCGCGTGCAACACATCACTTGCTCGATCGATGGCGCCAGCTTGGAGACTTACCGTGTCTATCGCGTCCGCGGAAATTTCGATAAGGTCATCGGGCACATCGAGCGGATTAACTACTTCAAGCGCAAGCATCAATCGGAGTTCCCAGAGCTCACTTGGCAGTTTGTGGTGTTCGGGCACAATGAGCACGAGATTCCCGCTGCGCGTGAAATGGCTGACAAGCTCGGAATGGGTTTCTGTACCAAGATCAGCTGGGATGCCAAATTTTCTCCGATTCGCGACAAGGTGTTTGTTCGAGTGCAAACCGGCGAGGCGGCAACTCGGCAGGAATACGAGCTTATTCACGGGGAGCAGTATCTGAGCTCGATCTGTCAACAGCTATTTGACGATCCGCAGATCAATTGGGACGGAAAAAATCTGGGTTGCTGCCGGAATTTCTGGGGCGACTTTGGCGGCAATGCCTTCGCCGATGGGCTTCGCGCATGCTTCAATCATGAGAAGATGAATTACGCTAGGGCGATGTTGCGTGGCCGGACTCCCCCGCGCGACGACATACCTTGCTCAACCTGCGAAATGTATCACTCGATGCGGGCTCGCTTGGATCGGGTCGGGCGAAATCAGGCATAGGACTCGCCACGAGCATGAAAGCAGGCGTCGAGCTGCAACGTCTCTCGAAGCGGCAGTCGTTCGGCCCAGATCAATCCGAAGACAAGCAGAGGGACTTCTTTTGTGCCGCGATGGACCGCACTTTGGCCGCGGAGTTGAAGGCGGGAGTCATTGAGCGCTTTTATTCCTTGGCCGGCTGCGTACTCAGCTTGAAATTCGCTGGTGACATGCTAGCGCGCTGCTTCGCCCCTGCGCTGGCACATCTAGAAATTCCACCCACTCCCTACCCCGACGCTGCATTCCATATTTGGGACAGCAAGTCTACGGGAACGGAGATGATACCTCCCCCGTGTCCGCAAGGTTGTTTCACAAGTCGTGGTGACATCTGGTCAATGGGAAGTGAGCGATTCAAAAGTGCTTATTTGTGGAGTGAGTATGCCCTGAATCTTTTCGATACCGTCACAGCGACTGGCATTTATTGGACACGGGGGATGCCGTTGCCCTATTGGGCAGAGGCATCTCCGTTGCGCTGCCTTTTACAATGGTGGGCGGAAACAAAAGGGTTCCAGCTGGTACATGCCGCAGCGATTGGTCGCGAGGGAAGGGCCATTTTGATCACTGGGAAGGGAGGTATGGGAAAATCGACCGCTGCCCTCTCGTGCCTGGGCAAAGGCCTGAACTACATTGGCGATGATTATGTTCTCGTGCGCCTCGATCCTAACCCAAGCGTCCACAGTCTGTACTGCACAGCCAAGCTCAATTGGGGCCAGTTGGTGCAATTTCCGCAATTGGCCGATCTCGCCATAAAGCCTGTCTCCCGAAGTGAGAAAGCGGTGATGTATCTATATCCAGAAATGAAAGGACAGATAGTCAGCTCACTGCCTCTCCAAACGGTTGTCACGCCATGCATCAGCAATCGCCTCCAGACAGGGGTCGAGACCATATCCCTCACCGACCTGCAGCGGGCTACCTCCTTCACAACTATGTCGCAATTGCCACATGCAGGTCAGCACACCTATCATTTTATCAGTCGGCTCATCGCAGGGCTGTCGCGCTTCCATCTCGTATTAGGCACTAATCTCGACAACATCGCAGAGACCCTCGTTCAGCTGCTGAGGAGTTCGGGATCGGAAACGCCTTCGAACGATACGGTCACTCCAGAATCTATCGAGGGTCCGCTTATCAGTATTATTATGCTCGTGCACAACGGTGCGCGACTATTGCCGGACGCGGTTGCTAGCGTCCTTGCTCAGAACCACGCTGCAATGGAAATCATCGTCGTCGATAATGGATCATCGGACGATATTGATGACGCCGTCTGCCGACTGCCGGTGGAAGTTCGTTTTTTCAAGCAACGGCGTGTTGGCCGAGCGGCGGCTTGCAATCGGGGTATTCGAGAAGCCTCCGGCGAATTAATCAGTTTCCTTGACGTCGGTGATTTGTGGCCGAAAGGCACCCTGCAGACTATGTTGGATAAATTGTTGGTCGACAACACTTGCGACGTGGTTCAGGGATTTGGCCAGCTGAAGAAACTGGCCACCGAGCCGGCAAGGGGATTGTGTAGCCATCGAGAAATGCTCGGCGATCTTCTCACAGCAGCAATCTACCGGCGCAAGGCTTTTCGAAGGGTAGGATTGTTCAACCAGGACTTAGGATTCGGCGAGGAAAATGATTGGTACAACAGAGCCCGTCGCTTTGGTGTGAAAATTCGGCAAGTCAACGGGGTGATGCTCTTACAGCGCCGCGAGGTCAGTGAGACGCTGCAGGAGCTAAATGCCTTGAGAGAACTTAAGCATGCGCTAGATCAAAAGCGTGAAACTGACTTCCGGGGCAAACTCGATGCCCGGTTCAAGACGTAAAATCATCCAGACCGCCCGCCTCGCCTTCCTTGCCGCGGCTATACCGCTCATCAATAAGCGGCTGCCCCTTTGCGTGCCATCTCGCTCAGCAGCTCAGCCATAAACAACGTCGTTCCATCTCGGGACTGCGTGAACTTCCAGCCTGATCGGATTTCTGCCATCATTATCCGGTGTTCGCGGGCATGCCCTCGATGATGTTTCTAGTCCCCCTTGATTTCTAAGCAGTGTCTGGCGACTCCCCGGGGAGACGGGGCGGAGGCTCTTGGCATTGCCCTGGTTCTACTTGTCGCACAGTCGACAGATGGCGCTTGCGTTGGACCGAGGCACGGGCGACGTCCAATAGTCCATGCATGAAGAGAGTTTCGTCAATGGAGGAATTTGCCTGATGCACCCGTCGGCGCAGCAGGACCGCGTCGACTAATTGGGATTTTACACCCGCGTCCTGCGCCCGACAGATCCAATCCACATCCGAACCTCGCCTCAGGTCCTCGCGGAATTGACCGATGCGCTCGAAAACCGTGCGTCTGACCAGTAAGCTACCAGGCAACTCCGCGGTTAGATCTTTTCCGAGCAAATCCTGGCGGAACCAGCGCGTGTCATCCTCAACAAAGAGACGATGCTGCCCGAAAACGAGTTCGACGGACGCATCGGCCTGCAGGACGCGGAACTGCAAGCTTAGCTTTTGCGGCAACCATAGATCGTCCTGGTCGAGGAATGCGATCAAGGGTTGCTCGGACTTCTGAATGCCGCGATTGCGGGCGACCGCTTCGCCTCCATTGGGTTGGCGAATGACGCGGAGCTCAGGATAGCTTTCTAGAAGATCCGGTCCATCATCGGTTGAACCGTCGTCAATTACAATGATTTCGCGGGGCTTCAATTCCTGAGCGAGGATCGAATCGATTGCCTCGCGAATGAATCGCCGGCCATTGAACAGAGGCACGATGGCAGAGACTGGTGCAGTCCTGGTCATTCTTCGATTAGAGCGGTGAAGGGTGGCAGATCGGTAGCGCGGCCGATGCTTCGGCGCCGGCCGATTGACAGGCGGAGTACCTTCAAAGCTTCCTGTTCCTGGACTTGGCTCGTTTGGATTTGCGTCAAAGAACCTGGCCGCACGCGATAGTAGAGCGTCACCTCCCGCATGATCGCCAGTTTTAGGCCAGCCTCGCGGATGCGGAACATCAGATCGACGTCCTCGCAGTGGGAAAGACTTTCATTGAAAGGCCCGACCACATCAAAAACCTGACGGCGAAACAGGCAGGCGCCAAGATTTACATGAACCATTGTGTCAGCTGGCTTGCCGGGACCCGAGGTGTCGAATTCGAATCGACGAAAGCGTTGGATCAGGCCTGACACCAAATCGGGCCGATTAGCGGCGGAAAGCCGTTCCATCTGCCGCTCAATCTTGTATGGCGGCCAAGCATCATCGGCGTCGAGAAAAGCTATGATCGGCTGAGCAGCGGCTCTCAGGCCTACATTACGCGCACCGCCTGGACCCAACCTGTCGCTGGTGAGAACCCGGATTCTCCCATCCTTTCGGGCCATGCCTCGCAGCCTCGCGCTGGTATTGTCGGTGGACCCATCGTCAATCACGAGGATTTCTTGGACGGGCCTCGTCTGCGCTGCGATCGAGTAGAAGGCCTCGGCGATGAAGCCATCGACGTTGTAGGCCGGAATAATGACGCTGATGCCGTCTCCAGCCATTGAATGCCACCCCGATTCAGAGGCCCGAGCGTCGTCTGCCTGATGTTAACTGGCTTTGGCCCTATCTCCAAGATCAGCCATCGTCGAATCGAAGCCAGAATCAATCCCGCTCTCAGGAGATGCTGACTGGTTCCGTCACTGCGAAGCAACCGTCGCTGGATAGACCAAGGATCTCGTCGCTCGCAAGAGACAGCCCGCTGTTGACGCTGAGCCTGAGATAGTGATCCCTCATCGAGGCGGGCTGCTCGATGAGCTCCGTGCATGCCTTCAGTATTTCCGATGCATTTGTCTCGACGTGTTTGGCAACCCCCTCGGCGGCCAGGAAGCGGCCCCGGGTCCCAACGTCCTCAACGCCGTGAGCTAAATGTTCGCCGACAATTATCAATCCCGCTCCAGCCGCAACTGCCTCCCAACAAGTGTTATAACCCCCACGCGTCACCACGATCGTATCAGGCCCGAACATCTCATGCAGGTTGTGCGAACGAACCACTTTGAACGGCGAAAGCTTGTCGTCGTCCTGGTTGAACATGGGACCAGCGGCAAAAATCGGTTCTATAGCGAGTTTATCCATGAGGACGCTGGCAGCGGATCTGAATTCATCAAGGAACGTGCCGATGCTGCCCACCGCTGTCACATGCCAGTATTCGCCGCCTCCGCCCAAGGTGAATATCACTCTCTTGCCGAGTTTCCGATGGGCTGTTGTCCGTGCCACAGGTCCGATGCAAAGACAGGGTGGGACGGTCATCAGCTGGATAAGCTCAGGTGAGGCTTCATAAATGCTTTCTAGCTCGGCTAAGTGATGCGGAATCAACACGCTCGAAAAGTCGCGGATAGCCAACCGAAGTTCCTGGTCCATCCTTTCCTTAGCAAGCGTGCGTAGTATCAGGACCGTTCGGATAGCGCTGTCACGCAGCTGCCCAATGACCGAATAGGGCCAATGTGTATCGAATACGACGATGTCAGGCGAAAATTTCTTCAGCGCCAGATGAAAGGCAAGCAGATTACGCTGCTCTAGGCTCAGCTCGAAGCGCTCATCAAGTCGATCGGAAACTCCGAAGATCTTGCCGGGCCAATATTGGTTTGCAAAGGCGCAGGTTGAAAAGAAGGCGATTTCGGCGCGATTCTGCAGTGCGCTGGCGATGACGGAAAGGCGGACGACGTGGCCAAGGCCCTTGCCATTTATCGCATGAAAGAGGATGCGTTTCGTTCTCGGTGCAGTGTGTATCGGTCCACTAACTTTGACATCCATACGACGGTTATTGGCAGGCTTTGACTCCGACGAGGGGATTACCAGGCTTCTGCCACCAGGCTCTCCAGACGCAGCGTCGGTCTCCGCGATTGCTCGTGCCAAAATGTCAGGCAAATAGCGTTTGCCGAAGATCTCATGCCCCCGCCGCCCAAGTTCAATACGTCTGTCTTCATCCTTTAACAATTCAAAGACTGTGTCGCATAGCCGGTCGTAACGTGCTGACGCGATCGCTTCACGTATGTCGCTGTCGATCTCGGTATTTGGACCGCATTCTCCGACAACAGCCTTCTGGTTGGCGAGCAGGTAGGAGACACGGACGATTTCGAAAATCGCGGTCGGATAGAAATGCATGTTCAGGACGAGTTTTGCCCGGCTGATCAAATTATCCCGAGCCTGGCCATGAATACGCGTCTTAGCAGTAACGCGGAGCCCTGCCTGTTGCAGACTGAGCAGAATTGCGCTTCGACGCTGATTGATAGCCCCATAAAACAATACATCTATGTCCTCGATCGGAGCAGGCCGAATGTGAAACAACTCTGGCACGTAGCCTATAGGCACGAGATGAAGGTTGCGGCGCTCCGTGATCGAAGCAATGGTGTCCAAATTGCGCGAGCTGTAATCCCACACTGTAAAGCTTGAAAGCAACGTGCGGTAAACTGGTCCGACCCATGGCGACTGATTGGAAATCTGCTCGAGATTATAGATGATCGATCCAGGGGGTATCTCCGACACTCGCGCGGGGGGCAGGAGATGGGCCCAGAAAACGATGTTCGTACCATCGAGGATTGGCTCGTTTTCCTGAATGTCGACTGCACAGCCGAGTGACCTCAGGGCATGAAAGAGCGAGCTGATTACTTCATGAATAGAATGGGGCTCAGATGTACCTGAAGGTCGCACCACAACGAGACGTACCCGCCGCCAGCGACTATCTTGGCAAGACAACGGGTGCGTCATGGTTCCGCGCCATATTTTCTTTGTGGTATGTGGATTGCCACTGTCCAAGCTGTCGTGCGATCTGTTCAGCAAAATCCAAGATTTTTGGCAAAGCGCTAGTTTTGGCGAGGTTGAGGTGAAGCAATGCACCGCCCTGGCGCCCTACTGGGTCACGCACGAGCTTGCGCTGGTAGATACAGTGTTGCGGGCCAAGATATGTGTCGAGATAGGTAAATGCGGCATCGAGGAGGTGAAGCGGCACTATCTCCGGATGGTCCCGTAACTGCTCATAGAACATCGCAATATGATGGCCCAGAGAGGGTTGATAATCCGCGCGTGAGAGCCAGGCCAGCCGCGTCGTCACGACTTTCGACACAAACTGATCGGTGGACCGAACCGGAAAGTGTGCGATCCGCGCTTTTGTAATCCAACGTTCGGGCGTGCGGCGATTAGCGACCAGAATATGATGATTGCCCTCGCCCATCGCCACCTTCGGCGAGCTAGCTAGAGGGTAGGGCGCAATGGCCTTGCCATGGAACAAAGGCAATGCGGGCACGGAGACAATCCGATGTACAATCCGGACAAGTGGATCGGACTCGGAGGTGTCATCGGATTCCGTCGGGGCATATTGGTCGGAAACCAAAAGGCCGGCTTCGTCTGGCGCCAAACATGCAATCTCCGCTTCAAGCGCCTTGCGATCATTCACCAAAAGAAACTCGTCGCAGTCGAGGGGAAACACGCAGCCCCACGGCTGGTCCTCCAATGCGGCCTTAATCAATCCCGTAGTTGCGACAGACTGATAATAGGCTACGCTCTTTTCACGGCTTAGTTTGATTGAAAGACCAGTCGCGGAAAGCCGTTCAAGAATCTCTAACGTCCCGTCACTACTCCCGGTGTCGACAATATAAAGCTGGTCCAAAACGGCTGCGTGGTGGCGCACGAAGGCTTCTACGATGTCGCACTCATTTCGCACCATCGCTACCCCTGCCAGTCGCATGCGCCCTCCGAATTTCCGAAGAAGTCTACTTTATCTCCAGGCGCGATTCTCCCGCATGCCAAAGTCGATGAAGTGCTCGTAAGGGTCGACCTCCCCTTCGAAAAGGTCGCCATACGAGAGCACATAGAAATGCGGATCGAAATCTTCAGGAAGTTGGCGGGCGCCTCTAAATGGGGAGTTATCGATTTTCGCCTGAATACGTGCAAACTTACTCGCATATGGTTCCTCACCTCGCAAAAGACGGAGATGAAGTTGTGGCGGGTTGTGCCCACTGAAAATTTCATTCATGCGCTTAAGATCCAAAATGCGCAATTTCCGTAAGGCCACGCTCCTGGCCCTCGTCGTCTCCTCCCGCCAAAACTTCGGCCTGAACGATAGCTCTATCCAGGGGCCGATCAGCATGCGTCGGGTAATCACAAGGCAACACGCCATGGCCGAGTCGATTTTTGGAAAGTCTATTTCCGTGACGTAGAAACCATTCGCAAAAATCTCGACATGGCTGTTGGGGCTGCTCTTCTGCTGGTCGGCAAAGGCGAGTACGAGCAAATGGTCATCGACGCACTTTAGGGGGATTAGCAAGCGGGCATCGGCTCGATCCGCCCAAAAGCAGGTTCGATCGGGCTCTGGCCAGGACCACCCAGGCCCGCCAATCTCATCAATAGCAGCGCATTCGCGCAAGTCGTACTCTTCTTTGGCGGCAGATGGCTTGAGCGGCTTCGAAAACGGGCCAGTCCACTTGAGAACAAGACGTTCAAGGCGCGCGTTTCGGCCAACCTTGTTCCATAATTGGTAGAGTAAGGGTCGTCGTAGCACGGCGGTCTCTAGTGGCTGCCCAAAAAAACGTCTCGCTGGAGCGATTTTCGCCGGGGGTGCTTTCGTTCTACCGTCCAACCTCGCCAGACTCGAAACATTCTCAGAGAGCCCAGCTCTGTAAAAAATCGCAATCAATTCGTTAAACGGCTCAAACAAATCCGACTCATTTAACAGCCGGAGCAAATCTTCCCTTCGGCAAATGGGTAGTAGCCAAGCGCTATCTACCACAGTTTGCAGTACGTCTGAGTGGTTCCCTTGCAGACCATGATTGAGGGAAGAGATGAAGGCGAACTCGGCGCTTTGCATAACCAGCATTCGCCCCGAATATTCAACCTGTTCTCCGCACTCCCACATCAGCCGTTCGAGCCTGTCCTCGGCTCGACTGATGCCTAATCGCCAGTGGAGATCGACGTCGAGCGTCCCTTTGGTGAAGTTCCAGCTGTTGCGCCGCAAGCAGCTTCGACGCAAGAGCGAATCCCAGCTCATCCTATAGCGCGGGGTCCAATTGAATTCAGCGAGAACCTTGCAGGCATTGTCCAGCGAATCGAAAGGTACATGTATATCCACGTCCCACATTGGCCGCGACGCCCACACATTGAACCTGAGACACATTGCGAATCCCTTTGTCAGCATGACAGGGGAATAACGGCTGAGCTCCTCGATGATGGGTAGGCTTCCATCCGCCAGAAGCGTGGTTCTGCAAAAAGTCGCGTGCACGTTGCCGCGAAGCTTCTTTGGCAGGTCGAGGGTAGGTGCGACGCGATAGAGATGAGCGTAAATAGTTGGCAGCAATCTCAATTCGGCGGGCGGAGCTTGTTCGAGTGGTATTTGCCGAGCCCACTCCTCCCAGCTCGCCGCTGCAACTGCTGCATTTGGATTAAGGGCAGCATTTAGAAGGAGCTGTTCACGGTCGGATAGTTCCCACCGCCGCATTGCGGGTGCGGAGCTGCGACCTTCCGCCCGTCCGCTGCGACCTTCCGCCCGTCCCATCTTTATGTAGTGGTACAACGCGTTTACATCCCTACTCACATCTGAGTAGCGCTCGTAATAGTAGTGGGTGCTAAAGTCGGGCGACGGATCACGCCCTTCTGCTGCGCCGTGCTCCATGTAGTGAATTACGGGATCGATGCATTCGCGGGCGACATCGGGATAACGGCGCAGGTAGTAATCGCGATCGAACTCCGCCGATATGACATCGTAGACCGAAGACGATGCAAAGAGACCCTGGTGCTGGGGCATGCTGATCAGCCCTCCGAGCGAACGTCTGGTTTGAGCATACTGACCCCCGAACTGATCGCCGCGTCATTCAACACACGGCTAAAATGGACGACTGGCGATCGCGCGAAACTGACCAGTCTCCCCTAGAATTCTAAGTCTATCCGTTATTTGCCTTCAAGAGCGTCAGAGGCCTGCGTCAAGCACGGAACGTGATGCTGAATGCGCACAACACGGTATCTGACGATGACACCAAACCCACTGCGGCTCATATTCACTGCAATAAGTATGCGAGCGGGCTGATTTGCGGCGGTTCCTTCGTTACCAATCGATCTTGCTGTGAGAGCTGAACGGGATTGCGGCGCACGAGGTCGACCGTCCGATTGGGTCAGGACCACTCGCCATAGCGATT
>Ga0134125_10005907_pt1 | contig 13874 bp, 10 predicted proteins | sample KB31751_FD_96464 | JGI IMG/M metagenome (GOLD analysis project Ga0134125, IMG submission 96464) | Terrestrial soil microbial communities with excess Nitrogen fertilizer from Kellogg Biological Station, Michigan, USA - KB3-175-1 | ecosystem: Environmental > Terrestrial > Soil > Unclassified ... | reverse complement strand
AACACAGAGCTGAATCTCTCCGGGTTGCGCTCCCTGTTGACGGTATTTACCCAATGCCGCGAGCGCTTTGAGTTCCAGTCCCTATCCATGGCGGCAGTCGCATCCGCGGCGCAGAATCACGCGCAGGTACCCGAAATGGTTTCCAACGCGCCCGCCACGAGCGTACATTCCTACACCTGAGCCTGACATGATCCGTATCGTTCACGTCATCACCGGTCTCGCCGCCGATGGAGCTGAGCGCATGATGCTCAATCTCGTCACTCGCATGGATAGCGATCGCTTCACAAATGAAGTGATTTCGCTGAGCACACTGGGCGACCTTGGGACAAAGTTGCAGGCCGCCGGCATTCCCGTGCGCGCACTGGGCCTTTCCAAGAATCCAGCCACCTTTGCCGCATTGCTACGCATGAGACGCCTTTTTCGTCAATCTCCGCCAGACGTGGTGCAGACCTGGATGTACCACGCGGATTTGATGGGCGGCGTGATCGCGCAGTGGGCCGGTCTACACCGTGTGTTTTGGGGGATTCATCACTCGAACCTGGGTTTCGCAACGAACAAATTTCTGACTTTGGCGACGGCCAAGACCTGTGCGCTGCTTTCCGGCGCCGTGCCATTGCGTATCGTGTGCTGTTCTGAAGCGGCGCGAGAGGCACATACCGCTTTCGGATATCAAGATGCCAAGACGGAACTCATTCCGAATGGCTTCGACACGGAACTTTTTCGACCCGATGCGCAAGCTCGTAAGGCGATGCGAGATGAACTGGGGGCCAGCGAAGAGGACCAGCTAGTCGGATTAGCCGCGCGTTTTCATCCTGATAAGGACCATGGAAGTTTTCTGAAAGCGGCCGAAACGCTTCTCGCCCAACACCCAAACGCGCTGTTCGTGCTCTGTGGACGCGGCGTTCACTGGCGTAACCCAGACTTCACGTTACTGCTTCGTCAGTTCGAACTGCGCGACCGAGTCCGGTTGCTTGACGCCATTCCGAATGCTCAGAGATTCTTTGCCGCGATGGACGTTGTTGTCTCTTCTTCCCGCACAGAAGCTTTTCCGCTTGCAGTCGGGGAAAGCATGGCTTGCGGCGTTCCCTGTGTAGTTACTAACGTCGGCGATTCGGCGCTTCTGGTCGGCGCGACCGGGATCACCGTCCCTTCAGGCGATAGCGCGGCGCTTGCTGCCGCCGTCGAAAAGCTACTTGCTGGAGGACCGACTTTACGGAAGGATCTAGGCGTCGCGGCACGCCGCCGAATCCAAGAACGATTCAGCCTCGATTCTGTCGTCGCTCATTACCAGGAACTTTATACCCGGGCGATGCTCAATTAGCTCAGTACATTATCTCGATCTATACCCTGATCTCAAAGGAAGCACCATGCCGTCGCGACTCAAGTTGCTCTTCGTAGACAACTCTGTCGATACTTTCTACTCGTACCGGATGCCGCTGGCGATAGCCGCGCGTCAGGCCGGTTTCGACATTCACGTGGCCACTCCACCCGGCCGCTGCGAAAGCATCATCCGGGATGCTGGCTTTACGTTCCATCCCTTGCCCATGACTCGGAGTGGTATGGGGATCGGAGAGTTGGGTTGCGTAATCCATTTGTACTCGCTATACAGGCGCATCAAACCGGACCTCGTCCATCATCTTCGTTTAAAGCCGGTTCTTTATGGAGGTTTGGCGGCCTACGCGGCGCGAGTTCCTGCGGAAATCAGCATGCCCACGGGACTTGGTCATGTCTTCACCGCGCAGACACGAAAAGCTCTCTTCCTTCGCGTGATAACGCTCGCAGGCTGTGGCATCGCCTTTCGACATAAAAATCTAAGAGTGATTTTTCAAAATCCGGACGATCTGGCCGTGTTCGTCAACTCCAAAGTGTTGCGCAAGGACAAGAGCGTTCTCATTCGCGGCTCAGGTGTTGACATTTCACAATTTGTGCTGACTCCCGAGCCGTCCGGCCCGCCCGTAGTTATGCTCGTCGGGCGCATGCTCCGCGATAAGGGCGTCCTAGAATTTGTCGAAGCCGCTAAAACATTTAAGGCCCGAGGCGCCAACGCACGTTTTGTTTTGGTTGGCGACAGCGACTCGGGTAATCCCACGGCCGTTCCTGCGGCGGAACTTCAAGGCTGGCACGATTCAGGGCTGGTTGAGTGGTGGGGTTATCGCGAAGACATGCGGCAGGTACTCGAACAAGCGAACATCGTCTGTCTCCCGTCCTATCGCGAAGGCGTCCCCAAGGTCCTCATCGAAGCCGCGGCCGCCGGACGAGTCATCGTCACTACGGACGTCCCCGGCTGCCGGGAAGTTGTTCGCCACGGGCAGAACGGATTGCTCGTCCCGCCGCGCGATTCGAAAAACCTTACAGAAGCCATCGATTTTCTCCTGGCCAGCCCCAGCGCACGCGCTCGCATGAGTCGGCGGGGCCGGCATGCCGCCGTAGCAAACTTTTCTCTTGATCGGGTGATTGCTGAAACTATCGAGACCTACCACGACGTCCTTGATTGTGCCGCCGACGAGACTGGCCATCGTGGTTACCGAATAGCCAAACGGCTGCTCGACGTAGTTATTTCCGGGTTCGGTCTTCTCGCTACCGGCCCATTCTTCGCACTCATAGCTCTCGTCGTCAAAGCGACCTCGCCTGGGCCTGTGTTTTATCGGGGCGCCCGCACAGGCCGCAAAAACACGACCTTCTATATGTTGAAGTTCCGCAGCATGGTCGTTGGCGCAGAACGAATGGGGGGATCCGCTACTGCCAACGACGACGCCCGTATCACGCCGATCGGGCGATTTCTCCGGCGCTACAAGTTTGATGAGCTACCGCAGTTGCTCAACGTCCTCACGGGTGAGATGAGTTTGGTTGGCCCGAGGCCTGAGGTGCGGAAATATACCGACCTTCTCGTAGGCGAACAGCGTGTGATACTCAAGCTCCGTCCGGGAATCACCGATTGGGCGTCCATCTGGAATTCGAATGAAGGAGAAGTCCTCGAAGGCAGTTCGGATCCGGAAGCTGCTTATGAGGAATTGATTCGACCTACTAAGCTTTCACTGCAAATGAAGTATTACCGCGACCAAAGCTTCTGGCTAGATCTCAAGATCCTCCTCGAGACCGCACGAAAACTATTCCAACCGCAACACGTGCCCAATGAACTCCGCGGCACGGCTAAAGTACTTCGCTACAAAGATCTGGTGAAAATATGAAATCTGTTCTTGAATCGATTGAAGCCCCAGCCTATTGGGGCGGAACTCCTGCCTTTAAGGAGCGTTTCCGTTTCATTTCCCCTCTTCTTCCGCCTTTGGATGAGGTCTTAGAGGACTATCGCGCCGTCTACGAAACCGGGGTGGTCACCAATGCCGCCTGTGTGCGGAGTTTCGAGGAGCAATCGGCCGCTTATCTTGGCGCCTCTGATTGCATTGGCGTTTCCAGCTGTACTAGCGGACTCACCTTGGTGATGCGCGCCCTGGAACTCTCAGGAGAGGTAATTGTCCCTAGTTTTACCTTCTTCGCGACCGCTCATGCCATTCGCTGGAACGGACTTACGCCTGTTTTCGCCGACTGCGATCGCGAAACCTGGAACGTCGATCCCCTCGATGTGGAACGTAAGATCACAGCGCATACCTCGGCAATCGTTGCGGTGCATATGTACGGCAACCCCGCCAACGTGGACGCACTCACCAAACTGGCTCGCCAACACAATCTCAAGTTGATTTTCGACGCCGCGCATGCTTTCGGCAGCCGGCGCTCCGGCGTTCCGGTCGGCCGGTTCGGCGATGCTGAAGTGTTTTCCTTGTCACCGACAAAACTACTTGTCGCCGGGGAAGGCGGCCTGGTCGCCACCTCCGATCAAGCGTTGGCTCGGGCAATCCGCCTCATGCGCAATTACGGGGACGACGGCTCTTACGATCCACAATTCCTGGGCCAGAACGCGCGCATGAGTGAGTTCAATGCTGCCCTTGGCCTGCGCGGCCTTCCGCTTGTGGACGGAAAAGTGAGGCGCCGCAATCAAGTCGCCCGCATGTATTCAGAAGGACTCGCCGATTTGCCGGGAGTTTCTTTTCAAAAAGTCGAAGCAGGTGATCAAAATACTTACAAAGACTATTCCATCCATGTTGATAGCGAATTGTTCGGGTGCACCCGCGACCAGCTCGCCGAAGCCCTGCTAAGTGAAAATATCGAAACAAAGAAATATTTCTATCCGCCGTTACACAAGCAAACGCTGTACCGGCAGTTCGACAAAGCGGCGCTGCCGAACACTGATTACATCGCCGATAACGTTCTGAGTCTCCCCATTTATGAAACGCTTCCTGATTCGACTGTCGCCCGTATTATCGACTGTGTTCGGCGTATTCAGTCTTTCGCCGGTCAGCGCTCGTTCCAAACCAATCCGAACTCGTAACCAGCGTCTTCAGTTGTTTTCCCCAAAAAGCGGAGGTATTTATGTTTTCCTCGTTTGAGAAGCTCTCCCGGCCCTATCTTTTCTCTCGTATTTTTGCCGATTTTTTGATGGTTCACACAAGTCTCGTGGCGGCGTTGGTGGCGTCATGGATTCGGGGGACGCATGCAGCTTCGGAAAGTGTCCTGTTCGCCGAAGCGCAAGCGGCGGTTGATCAATACCTGCATCTATTCCTGCCGTTGTCGCTCATCTTCCCGGCGGCTTTTCTGCTCAGCGGGATTTACCGCGACCACACGGGTTGGTCACTCAGACGGCGGGCGACAGCCCTCTTGTGCGGACTCGCGGCGGGGCTGGTCGTGTTCACCTCGATTTCACTCGCTCTGCTTCCTGCCAGCAGCCTCGGATCGCGAAGCCTCATGATCTTTGGCGCTTTGATGGCAATCACGTTGTTCTCTGCTCGCACTGGCGAGTGGGCGCTGTTCGCCGGCGTTCGGAAACGTGTTGCCCGCCAAGATCACCTCCACTCCGGCCGCCCGGTGCTCGTAGTAGGCGGAGCCGGCTATATAGGATCGATGCTTGTCGCCGAACTGCTTCGATCCGGGCGTAAAGTGCGCGTTCTCGACAGCTTGCTGTACGGCGACGGCGCGCTCCGCAACGTTGTCCAAGATCCCCATCTCGAACTGATCGTCGGCGACTGCCGCAACCTCCAGACTGCCATTCGCGCCGTTCGCGGCGTCGACTCAATCGTGCATCTGGCTGCGATCGTCGGAGATCCCGCTTGCGAGCAGGACCATCAAGTGGCCCTCGAGACAAATTATGCCGCCACACGGATGCTAGTGGAAGTTGCCAAGGGCCAGGGAGTCTCGCGGTTTCTGTTCGCCTCAAGTTGCAGCGTCTACGGAGCTTCCGCGGATCTAATGACCGAAACGTCCCCCACCCGCCCGATTTCACTTTACGGCCAGACCAAAATCGATTCCGAAAAGGCGCTGCTCGACGCTTGTGACACGTCTTTCCGCCCCACGATTCTGCGCCTTGCGACAGTATTCGGGCTATCGCCGCGCCCACGCTTTGACTTGGTTGTGAATCTCTTAACCGCGAAGGCCTCGGTTGGGCACCCGATCACGATCTTCAATGGCGATCAGTGGAGGCCCTTTATCCACGTGAGCGATGTCGTCCGCGGATTCATGATGGCCCTCGATGCTCCGATCGAGCAGGTTGGAGGAGAAATCTTTAACCTCGGGGACAGCAAGCTAAACTATACCCTGACGGATCTTGCATCCGTTATAGGCCAACGATTTCCAAACGCCACCGTCGAAACGACACCCACCACAGACCGACGCGACTACCGCGTCTGTTTCGACAAAATTCGAACTCGCTTGGGTTTTGAGTGCACCAAGAACTTGGCTTACGGCGTCACCGAGATCCAGGCCGCCTTCGCTTCACGATCCATCCTGGACTACAGCAGCTATCAATATAGTAACCAAAAATTTCTGTCGGTTGCCGGTTGTCCTACCGACCAGGATGAACTTGACGAGAAGGTGATGGCTGCCTTCTCCGAGGCTCCTAAACTTGCGGCTTCGACTCCCGTAGCAGCAGCTCTTTAAGGTCTATTCCATACTGGAAAGCGGTATGCATAATCGGTATCGAGGTAACTCAGTTGTTCCAACTCCTGGACGGCGGCGTCCGGTTCTCGCGTTAAGATGTACAACGGCCGTCGTGAGTTCGACCGATGAAAGCCATTTCGGCTAGCTAATTCCAATAGGTCTTTATCCAGGCGTGAGGCCAATAGTGAAACTAGCCATCCGCCATTATCCCGTATATGGTGGGCCACTCTTCGTAAACCCACCTCAAGCGCTTCATAATGACGGCGGCGAGGAAGCAGAGCAATCCTCCAGAATCTCCGGTCTGTAACCGGACGCCAGAACAAAATGGCGCCCAGCGCTTCTTCACCGCGAGACACCAGGCAAACTCCTCCGGTGATCGCCGGGCAACGTTCTAAGAGCCACTGCAAGTATGGCAGATCATAAGCCGCCACATGGCCATCGGTCAACCGATCGCTGAGCACATCGCCGAGGGCGGCTGGCAGAGCGGCAAGTAAATTCACGGTGAGCTCTTTGTTGTTTCTGTAGCTTTTGAGCGGCAACCTAATGTTGTTGACAGCCGCAAACGATGGCAAATGTTTTACCGGCCCTGCTTTTTGCAAAACATAGAGTACTCCACCGGCACGCAGAGGTTTGTACAATTCAAGGCCCGCGGTTGGAATGGTTACCTTCGAAAGCCGCCCCATAATGGCCCTCGTTATCTCGCTTCCGCCGAATGAATAGATCAGCGGATAGGTTTTCAAACTGTGGCGAATCAACATAATCCCGAGCGGCCCGCTTGCATCGGGATCGCGATACCAGTCACAGCTCCATGCGGCATCGATACGTTTCCCGTTATGCATTACCGTAAACGGAATTAAGCCCAGGAACGAAACGACTTTGCCTTGATCGTCGATACATGCGAAAGCACGCTCTCTCCTTCCATTAAAGGACGGGTCGTAGTATTTCCAAGCAATAGCCGCTGGATCGTGATCGTAGCTCATTAAAAAAGATTGGACAGCACTAATAGGGAGCTTGCTCAGCGGCTCAATAGCGATAGACACAACGACAGTGTAAAGCATCAGGCCACATTTGCAGGGAGGTAACTTAGCCATGTCTTCTCAGATACAACCACAAGAGCAGTCGCAGATCATCTCATCCGATATTGGCGCCGTCCAACTTTTTGCCACTAGCCCGCAATCGCTAGGCTCGCGCCCCGAAACGTACCTCCGGAATGTTGTTGACGTGGCCCAGTGGTCGGAAGCCGCGGGCTGCACCGGAACTCTTGTCTATACGGATAATTCGATCGTTGATCCATGGCTTGTGGCCCAAGCTATTCTCGCGAACACCCAAACTCTCGTTCCGCTGGTGGCGCTCCAACCTATTTACATGCATCCTTATGCGGCTGCCAAGATGGTCACTTCGCTCGGCTACCTCTACGGACGCCGCGTGATTCTCAACATGGTCGCGGGCGGTTTTAAAAATGACCTCCTCTCTCTGGGCGATCAGACTCCCCACGACAGACGTTACGATCGGCTGGTTGAATACGTCAAAGCAATGCAACTGTTGTTGTGCAGCGCTCTTCCGGTTACCTACACGGGCGAGTTTTATCAGCTCACAAACGCTGTTCTAAAGCCTGAACTCCCAGCCGAATTGCGGCCGCAGTTCTTCATGTCCGGCTCATCCGAAGCTGGTCTCGCCGCCGCCGCCGCCACTGACGCCGTCGCTATCAAGTACCCCGAACCACCGACGAAAGAGTTGACGGGATCTACGCCGAATTCACACACAGGTGTGCGTGTTGGCATTATCGCCCGCCGGACCGCTGGTGAAGCGTGGGAAGTCGCGCGCGAACGTTTTCCGTTTGACCGCAAAGGGCAGATCACGCACGAGATGGCAATGCGCGTATCCGATTCTTCCTGGCACAAGAGACTTTCGACGCTATCGAAAGAGGAAGTTCCTGCCGGCACTTACTGGCTCGGGCCCTTTGAAGTGTCGAAATCCAATTGTCCTTATCTAGTGGGCGCGTACAGGGACGTCGCCAAAGACTTGCGCCGGTATATGCGGCTCGGGCATCGGACTTTCATCCTTGACATTCCGCCCTCGGCAGAAGAACTAGGGCACATTCGAACCGTATTCCAGCAAGCCACGACACTCACAGAGTACGAGGTGGAAGCGTGACCGTTAGATTATTGCAAGACTATCTCATCCGGCAAGCCCAAGCGCGCCCCCGTGCGGTAGCCATTGTAGATGGGGATCAGCGGTTAACATACGCGGAGCTTGACCGGCAATCGAACAGCCTTGCCTGGACATTGCGCGAGGCTGGCTGCCAAAAAGGGGATCGCATCGCGCTGTTGCTGCCCAAGTCGGCTGTTGCGATTGTCAGCATGTTCGCGGCTCTGAAGGCCGGCTGTATCTATGTCCCGATGGATGTCGATAGCCCGCGTGATCGTCTGGATCTCATTCTTGGATCATCAGGTAGCCGCTTTCTTCTCGCCGTGGGCTCTTCCGCCTCACTAGCCGAACAGTTATTAGCCGGGACAGCTACCACGACGCGCCTCGGCTGGCTCGAGAGCCCGTCGCACCCGGAATTTCTTGGCGGCGTAACTCCGGGATTTAGATGGCAGGCGGCAGAATCGGAAGCGCCTCCCGAAAGCACTGGCAGTTCTGAAGATGTCGCTCATCTCCTGTTCACTTCCGGCTCGACAGGCCGTCCGAAAGGCGTGATGATCACTCACGCTAACGTAATTCCCTTTATCGATTGGGCGACCTCGCATTTCAACTACACGCCAGAGGACTACATTTCCGGACATCCGCCGCTGCATTTCGATCTCTCGACTCTCGACGTTTATGGCACGTCCGCCGCCGGAGCGCAGTTACATCTGGTGTCCCCAAAACTAAACTTACTGCCGCACAAGATTGCAGATTTTATCCGCGATCGTGAACTGACACAGTGGTTCTCCGTACCCTCCCTGCTGTCCTATATGGCAAAATTCGACGTCGTTCGTCAGAATGATTTTCCGAAATTAAAACGGCTTCTCTGGTGCGGAGAGCGTTTCCCTACTCCGGCTCTCATTTATTGGATGAAGCGTCTGCCTCACGTCGAATTCACGAATCTTTACGGGCCTACGGAAACTACCATCGCGAGCAGCTTTTATAAGGTTCCGGAGTGTCCAGTGGCTGAAGATGCCCCCATCCCCATCGGTGTTCCTTGTGCGGGCGAGACGCTTCTCGTGCTCGACGAACAGATGCAGCCGCCGCCGGTGGGCGATATGGGCAGCCTATATATCGGTGGAGTGGGCCTTAGCCCTGGCTATTGGAATGATCCCGAAAAGACACGGGCGGTCTTCGTCGACGAACCCTTCGGTCCCGCTTCTCACCGCCTCTATAAAACCGGGGATCTGGCGAGCCTGGGGCATGATGGCCTCGTATATCTGCACGGGCGCAGCGATTCCCAGATTAAGAGCCGTGGCTACCGCATTGAACTGGGCGAAATTGAAGTAGCCCTACAGACGACGAATGGCATTCGGGAAGCGGCGGTTGTAGCCATCGAAAGCACTGGTTTTGAGGGTGCGGTTATCTGTTGTGCCGTAGTGCCAGAACGAGGCGTGGCGTTCGAGCCCCAGGTTCTTCGTCAGCGTCTTTCACAACGCTTGCCTCACTACATGTTACCTTCGCGCTGGCTCCGCTTCGAGAGGCTTCCTCTAAACGGTAACGGAAAGGTTGATAAGCCGGTCATTCGCAGCCAGTTCTCCGAATCGCTTCATTCCGAGGTTTCCTAAACATATGTCAACGTGTATTGAGCGCATTCAAAATATTTTTTCCCAGGGTCTCTATGGCGACGTCCAGTCTCCGCAGGCCGATCTGTTTGAAACAGGTCTGCTGGATTCCATGGGTTTGGTTGAGCTGCTCTTCAATTTGGAACAGCAGTTCGGCTTTCAACCCGATATTAATAACCTTGATTTCGATCAGTTTCGATCGATAGAAAGCATCGCCAACTTGGTGGAATCAAGTGGCGCAGGGCAAAACTCGTGAAAATTCTAGGCATTAGTGGCCTCGATCAATCTCTTCCGTTCCGGCGCCGGCAGTGGCCGGGCCTTGATGAGCGGGAGTACCGGATTGCCCAGGGACAAGATTCCGCGGCTGCCCTGGTGTTAGATGGACAATGTGCCTACGCGGCCGCCGAAGAACGGTTTAGCCGTCGAAAGCATAGCGGCGAATTCCCAGCCGGCGCAATCAACTTTTGTCTCAAAGAGGCTGGCCTCAGCATTGACGACATTGACGAGATCGCTCACGGTTTCGATTACTCCCCTTATAAGAGCATCTTCCGTCTCGATCCCATTTCAGCGTGCCAATATAAGATCGTCTACTCGCGCGAAGCTCTGGTGGGCGCCGTACAACGTCACTTCCCGCAGTTTCCATCAGAACGCATTACCCAGGTCAATCACCATCTCGCCCATGCCGCCAGCGCCTACTACACCTCGGGCTGGAATGAGTGCCTGGTGATCGTCTTAGACGGCATGGGCGAAGTAGATAGTGTGTCGGTGTATCTCGCGCGCGACGGCCACCTTGAACGGATTCATCGAATTCCAGCGACTGATTCGATCGGCATTCTCTATTCTCTTATCACTCTTCACCTCGGATTCGACTTCAACGCCGACGAATACAAGATTATGGGCCTCGCGCCCTATGGCGACCCGGCTAGATTCCGCTCGTTCTTCAATCAAGTTGTGACATTTGGCGATAACGGCTCGATTCGTATTCCGATTCTCCGGATGCAGTCGGACGGCAACGAGAACACCTATCACGCTACACGGGAATTGCTAGCTGGAAGCCTCATTAAGGAACGCCAACCGGACGAGGAGATCACGGACGAGCATCGCGACGTGGCCGCCGCCCTGCAAGAAGTTCTCGAAAATACCCTGCTTTACGTCTGCGGTTACTTCGGTTCCTGCACCGGTATGCGAAAATTGGCGCTCGCGGGCGGGGTCGCTCTCAATTGCACGGCTAATGGCAAACTGCTTCAGTCTGGCCATTTCGATGAAATCTATATCCAGCCGGCGGCCGGCGATGACGGTGTAGCTCTCGGAGCAGCTCTTCACCGCTCCGCCATGGCAGGCTCGATTGTGAACAAGCGCCAGAAAGTGCCGTTCCTTGGGCCGTCCTATCAGAATGGCAACATCGCGTCTGCTTTGCGCCATCACGCGAATCAGATTGAGGTTGTGCCGTTTTCGACATTCGAGGAAACGTGTCTCGAAGCCGCTCGCTTCATTCAAGAGGGCAAGGTCATTGCCTGGTACCGCGGGCGCATGGAGTTTGGCCCCCGAGCACTAGGCCATCGCAGCATTCTGGCCGATCCCAGCCGCCCCGAAATGCGCGACCGAATCAACGCGATGGTGAAGATGCGTGAAGCCTTCCGGCCCTTTGCGCCGGCCGTTGCCATCGAAGAAGTGCACCATTGGTTCGACGTCCCGCCGGGCGCCGAACTCCCCTACATGATCACGATTGTCGACGTGCGCGAGCCGTATCGTGCCGAACTGCCCGCCATTACACACGTCAATGGGAGCGCTCGTGTCCAGACCGTTTCGGCGACGGACAACGGTGACTTTCATACTCTTCTCGAAGCGGTCGGCCGCGCCACAGGCCGCCGAATGGTGTTGAATACCAGCTTCAATGTCAAAGGGCAGCCGATCGTAAATACCCCCAACGAAGCGATCGAAACCTATCTGCGCACCGGGATCGACTACCTGTTTATCGAGAACACGCTTATCCGGCGTAAATGCTCCGACGCCGTCCTCGCCCCCAAATCATAACCAAACGCCTGAGTTCCAGCACGCTTCTACGGCCATGTTCGTTTTACTCTTTCTCGGCGTGATCGCTTGCGTCCTGTCGTTTCTTCTGACGCCCGTAGTTAGCCGGCTGTTCTTCGCCCTCGATATTGTTGACTATCCGGATGGCGATCGGAAACTGCACGGCAGGCCCGTGCCCCGCGCAGGCGGCTTGCCGATCGCGCTCAGCTATGGAGGAGCGATCGCAGCGGCGATAATGATCCTTCCGGAGGGATCGCACCTCGCCAGCCATCACACGCCCATCTTCGGATGGTTGTTTGCGGCAGCTGCTGTCATTCTCATCACCGGCCTTGTGGATGACGCAGTTGGTTTGAAACCGGTTCCCAAGCTGATCATGCAACTGGTGGCCGCGGGGCTTGCCTGTTGGGGTGGAGTTCGCATAGCGACGATTGTCGACTATCCTATTCCTCTCTGGCTAGGCGTGCCGCTCACACTATTCTGGATCGTCGCTTGCACCAATGCTCTTAATCTCATTGACGGACTCGACGGGTTGGCCACTGGTGTTAGCCTGTTTGCCACGCTGACCGCATTTACCGTGGCGTGTGTCGAAGGTAATGTGGGTCTGGCGCTTGCCACCGCTCCGTTGGCCGGATCTCTACTTGGCTTCTTACGTTACAACTTCAATCCAGCATCAGTATTTCTGGGCGACAGTGGCAGCCTCACGGTAGGGTTTTTACTTGGCTGCTTTTCCGTCATCTGGTGCCAAAAGTCGGCCACTGTACTGGGCATGGCCGCCCCACTGATCTCACTACTTGTTCCGCTAACGGATGTTGGCGTTTCGATTGCTCGTCGATTCGTAAGCAACCGCCCCATTTTTGCCGGCGACGGTCGCCATATCCACCATCGCCTGTTGGCGCGCGGGTTCCATCCGCGCACCGTTACCCTGCTGCTTTACACCGCATGCGGCGGCGCCGCAGTTCTCTCGCTGCTCGATTCTCTACTTTCTCAAACGGTTGGCGGCGTCGTCGTGGTGATAGTCTGCGTCCTCGCCTGGATGGGCATACACTTCCTCGGCTACGATGAGTTCGCTGTCGCACGGCGCCTTGCTGGCGCTCACGGATTCCGCCGTGCCGTAGGTGAAGAACTCTGCCTCCGCAAGTTCCAAAGCCGTATTGCCGGCGCCGCCACGCTAGAAGAATGCTGGCCCATTATTCGCGATCTCTGCTACGAAATGAAATTCCACTCCGTTGGCCTGTTCTCGCCCTCACAAGATTTTGGAGACTCCAGGCCGCCTGCGACGACATCCGTGACGGAGGCGCTCGCAGTGTGGCGCCTTGAAGTTGCCATCAACTCGGAGATTCGCCTGGTCCTCCATCGCACATCCGAGAGGGGCGACATGCTGCCCGGCATGGGTTTTCTCAAAACCGTGCAACAGGCGCTTCAGTCCAAATTCCCAGAAGTACCCGAAATTCCGACTGTCGCGCCCGAATTTCCTAAGCCGGCAGCTGTGTTTGTCAGTTCCTAAGAAGATTATTGTTCGCCTTTTTTATCATGCGAGTCGTACACATTTTCCCTCACCTCAAACCTGGAGGAGGAGGGGCCGAGCGGGTTCTGGTCCATATCATGACTCACCTCGATCCTTCGCGATTCGAGGTTTCAGGCATTTGCCTTTCCAGACGCACCGGGTCCGACCTCGAACAGATGCTCGACCAGGCCGGCGTCCCAGTGCAATTTCTGGGGAAAAAGCCGGGCTTTGACGCCCGCATGTATGCCGGCGTACATCGCGCAATCCGAAAAGCAGCGCCTGACATCCTCCATTCCCACGTCCATGTCCTGCGCTATGTTTTGCCCTATATAGGTTACAGCCACTTCTTGCACAAAAGGCCGATCATGGTTCACACAGTGCACAGCATGGCTGAATTCGAAGTGGAACCACGCGCTCGCTGGATCCAGCGCCTCGCCTTCCGGGATGGCGTAGTGCCCGTGGCGGTTGCCCGGGAAGTCTCGCGAAGTCTCGTCCGGCTATACGGGATCTGCGAGCCGCCAGTCGTTCCAAACTGCTTGCCCGTTCAGCATTATCGCCATCCGAAAGTCCCGCGCGATGAATGGCGCGCCCGGGAAGGCTTT
>Ga0134125_10005902_pt1 | contig 13881 bp, 13 predicted proteins | sample KB31751_FD_96464 | JGI IMG/M metagenome (GOLD analysis project Ga0134125, IMG submission 96464) | Terrestrial soil microbial communities with excess Nitrogen fertilizer from Kellogg Biological Station, Michigan, USA - KB3-175-1 | ecosystem: Environmental > Terrestrial > Soil > Unclassified ... | reverse complement strand
CGCGTGAGTTGTAGCCAAAAAACCTCAGTCTTGGAACGGGTCTTGCACGAGAATGGTATCCAGCCGCTCCGGGCTGGTGCTGAGCATGGCCACCGGCGCCCCGATGAGCTCTTCGATGTACCGCACGTACTTGACGGCCTGAGCCGGCAACTCTGCCCAGCTCCGCGCCCCTGCTGTGGTTTCCGACCACCCCTCGAGAGATTCGTAAATCGGCTTCACTGCCGCCTGGGCGTTCATAGACGCTGGCAAATAGTCAATTTTTTGTCCGTCGAGCTCATAGCCGACACAAACTTTGATCTCCTTGAGACCATCGAGCACGTCGAGCTTGGTGAGCGCGATGCCGGTGATGCCGGAGGTCCGGACCGTCTGGCGTACCAGGACGGAGTCGAACCAGCCGCAGCGGCGCGGCCGGCCGGTGTTGACGCCCACCTCGCGGCCGACGGTCGCCAGGTGCCGGCCGATCGCGTCGTCGAGCTCGCACGGGAACGGCCCCTCGCCCACCCTTGTGGTGTAGGCCTTGGCGATGCCCAGCACGTAGCCGATAGCCGTCGGCCCCAGCCCGGAGCCGGCGGCCGCCTGCCCGGCCACGGTGTTGGACGAGGTGACGAACGGGTAGGTGCCGTGGTCGTTGTCGAGGAGCGCCCCCTGCGCGCCCTCGAACAGGATCCGCGCGCCGGCGCGACGCTTCTCGTCGAGCACCCGCCAGACCTGGCCGACATAGGGCAGGATCTGGTCGGCAACCTCGGTGAGCTCGGTGCGGATGGCCTCGGCGGAAATCTCCGCCAGCCCCATGCCGCGGCGCAGCGCATTGTGGTGGACGAGGAGCCGCTCGATCTTTTCGGGCAGCGTCTCGGGCTCGGCCAGATCGCAGACCCGGATGGCACGGCGGCCGACCTTGTCTTCATAGGCAGGACCGATGCCGCGTTTGGTCGTGCCGATCTTGAGGCCGGAATTGGAATTCTCGCGGATCGCATCGAGCTCCCGGTGGAGGCTGAGGATCAGCGGCGCGTTGTCGGCGACGCGCAAAATCTCCGGCGTCACCCGAACGCCCTGCCCGGCCAGCTTTTCGATTTCGCTGAGGAAGAAATGCGGATCGAACACCACGCCGTTGCCGATCACGCTGAACTTGCCGCGGACCACGCCCGACGGCACCAGCGCGATCTTGTAGCTCACCCCGTCGACCACCAGCGTATGGCCGGCATTGTGCCCGCCCTGGTAGCGCACCACCACGTCGGCGCGTTCGCTCAGCCAGTCGACGATCTTGCCCTTGCCCTCGTCACCCCACTGGCTGCCGACGACGATCACATTTGCCATGTTCGAAAATCCGGTCTCCCCGCCCCGCGGCCGGGTTTGACCATTGGGCGAATGCTGATAAGGCCCTTGGCCGGAGCCCGCAAGTCCCACGATGTCTCAGCTTTCCCTGGAGCGCCTCGCCGACCGGCTGATGCATCGGCCGTACGTGCTTTTGGTGCTGACCACGATGTTCTGGGGCGGCAATTCGGTGGCCGGCAAGGCCGCCGTCGGCAACATCGACCCCTACGCCCTGATCCTCTTGCGCTGGACCGGGGCGTTCCTGGTGCTGCTGCCCTTCGCCCTGGCGCCGATCCGCCGCGACTGGGCGACCATCCAGGCGCGCTGGTGGCTGTATCTGTTCTACGGCGCGGTGGGATATGCCCTGTTCAATGTGCTGATCTACGTCGCCGCCTATTTCACCTCGGGCGTCAACAACGCCATCGACCAGACCGCGATCAACGTCTTCGTCATGCTGCTGAGCTTCCTGCTGTTCCGCACCGCGGTGAAGCCGTTGCAGCTGGTGGGCGTTGCGGTGACCATCGTCGGCGTCATGCTGACCGCGACGCATGGCGACCTGAGGCGCATCCTTTCGCTCGACATCAATTTCGGCGACCTACTGGTCCTCATCGCGAGCCTCGCTTACGCCCTCTATTCGATCAGCCTGCGGTGGCGGCCGAAGACCAACTGGATGAGCTTTCTCGCCGCAAGCTTCTTCGGCGCCGTCCTCGCCTCGATCGTGTTCCAGCTCACGCTCGGCGGTGGCGTCCCGCACCTGGTCAAGGTGGTGCCCGAGGTCACGCCGCTCGGCTGGCTGATCGTCGTTTATACCGTGCTGCTGCCATCGCTGGTGAGCCAGATGCTCTACGTGCGCGGCGTCGAGCTCATCGGCGCCAACCGTGCGAGCCTCTTCATCAACCTGATCCCGCTGTTCGGCGCGATCGGCTCGGTGGTGCTGCTCGGCGAACGGCTGGAGCCCTTCCATTTCGTCGCCGGTGGACTGATCGTCATCGGCATCCTCGTCGCCGAATGGAGCGCCCGGCGCTAGCGCGACGGCGTCAGCACCGTCGGAAGTATCTGTAGGTGTCGGGCGCGCGCATCCACATCAGATCGGGATGCAGGCCGCCATGCGCGCTGATCCAGGCCCGGATATCCGACTGGTAGGCGGCCCAGAGCGTATCGGTGGCACTCTGCAGATGCGCCAGGTGGAAACCGAAACTCGCCGCCGGCGTGACGCAGATCCTGGCGCGCGGGATATGCCCCAGCAGCACCGTACAGGCCGACTGGCACGGCCCGACGATGCGGACGCTGACCCCTTTTGCTTCGAGCGCGCTCCAGCGGGCGGCGTATTCCGCGACCGAGCCGCCATGGTCGTCGGAAATATCGATCGTTTCGGCAAGGGCCGGCGCGACGCCAAGCGCGAGGACGATAACGGCGAGCAGCATCGCCGGCCACGACACGGTCCTCGCCATGCGAACCTCCCTGTGTGAACTCCCCTCAATCTACTCCCGCCCGCCGCGCGAAACATGCACACTCGCGTGAAGCCGCCACTGGAACGGCATCTTCACGGCCGAGGAGGCAGACCGGCCCGCATGCCAAAACTGTCCGACACCGCTGCCCTCGGGCTCGCCGCGATCGTCGTCGCGACCGTGCTGCTGCACCTTGCCATCCCGCTGCCGAGCGACGTCTCCTGGCTCATCTCCGTCAACTCGCGGCTGCTGGATGGCCGGCATCTCTATGCCGAGATCCTTGAAACCAATCCGCCGATGGCCGTCTGGCTCTATGCGCTCCCGGCAGCGCTTGAGCGGCTGACGGGTATTGCGGCCGAGAGCTGGACCATCCTCGAGACCATCGCCGGAGCCCTGCTCGCCCTTTGGCTCGGGGCGTGCATCGTCGGGACCGAAACGCTTCGCCTGCCGCTTGCGGTGTCCGCCGGTGTTCTCCTGCTGCTGCCCGTCGATAGCTTCGCCCAGCGCGAGCACTTCGTGCTGTTCGGCCTGCTGCCCTGGCTGGCCCTCGCCTGGCGCCGCTACGAGAGCCAGCCCTTCCAGCGCTGGGCGCCGGTCGTCGCGGCCGCGGGCCTCGCGCTGGCGCTGGCCATCAAGCCACATTTTGCCCTCGTCGTCCTCGCGGTGGCGCTGCTGGTCTGCAGCCGTCGGCGCGACTGGCGGCTGCTGTTCGCGCTGGAGCATTGGATCGCCGGCGGTCTGCTCGTCCTCTATGGCCTCGTCGTCGTCATCGCCTATCCCGCCTTCATCGACAACATCCTGCCGGCGGCGAGCCTGCTCTACGTGCCGCTGCGGATGGCCCCCGACCTGCTGCTCCTCGAGCCACATGCCCTGCTGATCTATTTCGTGCTGCTGGCCTCGGTGCTCTATCGCCGGCAGATCGGCGGCGGCCTGCCGGTGGTGCTGGTCGCGATTGCCGCCTGCTTCGTGGTCTATGTGATCCAGGGCAAGGGCTGGTCATACCATCTGCTGCCCGGCACCGCCCTCGCCGCCCTCGCCTTCCTCGAACTGGCGCTGCGGGCCCCGGCGCCGCGCTGGCATATCGCAGTCCCCGCCGGTTTCCTCGTGGTGCTCGCCGTGCCGCCGACGCTGCTGGTGTTCGGCGCCCTGGCCCGGCCCGAACCGCTGCTGGCGCTCGCCCGCTACGGCCGCGGCCAGACGCTGCTGTTCATCACCAGCGACATCGGGCTCGGCAATCCCGTATCGAGGCAACTCGGCGACACGATCGTCAATTCCAGCCCCATGCTGTGGCGTGCCACTGGCGCCCTCGCGCTCGGACACACGGCCCGGGCCGCCGACGCATCGATGCTCGACGGCTACATGCAGCAGGACTACGCTCTCCTCGCGCACGACCTGTCATCGGCCCCGGACACCGTGCTGGCCGAGACCGAGGGGTTCGACTGGCTCGCCTGGGCAAGGCACGATCCGGCGGTGGCCGCGCTGCTGAAGGACTACCGGCCCGATGGCGTGATCGCCACGCACGGCACCGAAGTCACGGTGCTGCGCCGCCGCTGAGCCTCAGCGCACCGGCCAGAACGGCACGAGCATCGGCACGCGTCTGCGATAGGCTGCATAGGCCTCGGCGCCCAGCTCGGCGCTGAGGAACCGCTCCTCGAGCCTGAGCTTCACCACGAACGAGGCGGTCATCACCACCGCGGCGGCAAGGCCCAGCCAGCCGGGCCTGAGCAGCAGGCTGGCGAAGAACGACAGCAGAATGCCGGTATAGATCGGATGTCGCACGATCCCGTAAGGACCGGTCTCGACGACCCGGTGGTCGGCCTTGCGCGTCACCTGCCCCGACCACAGTGTTCCGAGGTGGATGCGCGCCCACCAGGCAAAGGCGAATCCGGCCGCCTGCAGGCAGAGCAGCAGGATCGAGACCCAGTCGGGTTCACCCCAGCCGAACGAGAACCGCGGCAGCTGGAAGTTGGCAATGAGCAGGAGCGCGCCGACGACATGCAGGGCGCGATAGGGCAACTCGTCGCGCAGCGGCGGCCGCTGTGCGGCCTTGCTGGCCCATATCGCGGCGACCAGCCATGAGACCAGCCACAGGGCCCAGATGCCGCCCATGATGAGGATGTAGACTCTCACCGCTCCCCCGATCATCCCGCTTGAAGACCGTAGAGCTAGGCAAGATCGGTCGCGGGATCAAGGCGGACAACCCGTCGTCTGTGTCGGCGGCAGGCGGGGTCGACGGGCCGCCTAGCTCCAGTCGCTGTCGGCGCCGGCAGCCTGCCGCGAAAAGCGCGGCCCGAGCTCCACCAGGAAATCCATCACCGCCCGCACCCGCGGCACGGTCGCGAGGTCGCGATGCACCACCAGCCAGAGGTCGAGCGTCTGCACCTCTTCGGGCGGCACCACGCACACGAGCGACGGATCGTTGTCACCCCCAAAGCAGGGCAGGATCGCGAGCCCGAGTCCGGCGACGCAGGCGGCATGCAGCAGCCGGGTCGAGTTTACGTGCAGGGCAACCCGCGATGCGCGCGCATGCTCGGCAAGCCACGGGCCGCCGCGCAGACCAGCCATCTCCTCGATCCAGGTGATGGTCTCGACCCTGGCGAAATCGATCGCGCCGGGCTGCAGCCCGCGCGCTTCGGCATAGGCACGCGACGCATAGACCGCGATGTCCACGGCCCCGATCTTGCGCATCAGCAGGTCGCCGCTGTCGGGCCGCAGCGAACGGAGCGCGATGTCGGCATCGCGGCGGGTGAGATTGACCGCCGACGCTCCGGTCAGGAGCTCGACCGCAATGGCCGGATGGCGCTGCACGAAGGGCGGCAACCCCGGCACAATGACCATGCTCGCCATGTCTTCGGTCGTCGCCACGCGGACCTTGCCCGACAAGCCCGGCTCCGCCGACGCGGCTTCGCGCTCGACCGCATGCACGGCCGCTTCGACGGCCTCCGCCCGCGCCAGAATGCTCCGCCCCGCTTCGGTCAGCACGTATCCGGTGGAACGGTGTTCGAACAGCCGTGCTCCCAGCCGCTGCTCGAGCGATTCGATATGACGGCCCACCGTCGCGGCCCCTGCCTTGAGCAGCCGCGCGGCCTCGGTCAGGCTTCCCGTCCGCGCCACGGCCAGGAAGTGCTTCAGATCATCCCATTCCATCGGCTTTTCGAAACTGGAAACCCGGTCGCCGACCCTTGCTCTACCACAATACCACACCCGGGCCGATGAATTGCGCAGTTCAACCGTCGATCGGGAGAGTAAAATGCATGACGTGAGAAGTGACGGCCAGGCGCTCCAGCCGGTATTCCTGCCGCCCGGCGGCGGACTCCGCCTGCAGTCCGGCCCCGGACGCGACCTGATCTTCAAGGTCACAGGCGAACAGACGGGTGGACTGTTCGATTATTTCATCGTCGAGGTCGCGCCGCGTGGCGGCCCGCCGCTCCACGTCCACCACATCCAGGAAGAGACGATTCACGTCCTCAAAGGCCGGTTCAAGGTGCGCTGCGGCGACCGCAGCTTCGTGCTCGAGGAAGGCGGCTTTGCCTACCTGCCCGCCAAGATGCCGCACGCGTTCCTGAACCTGACCGACGATCCGGCGGAAATCGTGGTGGTTTACGTTCCGGGCGGCGGCCACAAATTCTATGAGGAACTCGGCCCCGTCTCGCGAGCCGCCAATCCCGACCGCAAGGCGATCGCCGACGTCTTCACGCGTCACGACATGACGCTGCTCGGCGGTCCCCTCAGCCCGGACTGACCGACGAAAATGGGGCCGCGCCAGCGGCCCCATTGCAGATGCATCTCAGCGAGCGCTCAGGCGAAGGACAGCACGTTGGCGTGCGTCACGCCCGGCAACCGGGCGATCTCCTTGAGCTGCTTGTCGTCGACGTTGCCGTCGATCGACAGCAGCGCGATCGCGTCCCCGCCGACATCGGCGCGGCCGAGGTTGAAGTTGGCGATGTTGATGCCGAGGTTGCCCAGCAGCGTGCCCAGCCGGCCGATGTGGCCAGGCCGGTCCTCGTTGGTCACGTAGAGCATGGAGGGCGTCAGCTCCGCCTCCATGTTGATGTTCTTGACCTGGATGATGCGCGGCTTGCCGTTGCCGAATATCGTTCCAGCCACCGCACGGTCCTGCTTGTCGGTAATAACGGTCAAGCGGATATAGCCCTCATACGCCCCCTGCTGGTCGCGCGTCACGATCTCGACATTGATGCCGCGATCCTTGGCGATCTGCGGCGCCGACACCATGTTGACCTCCTGCATCTGCGGCTTCAGGACGCCGTTGAGCGCAGCGGCGGTCATCGGCTTGGTATTGAGCGCGGCGACATTGCCCTCGTACTCGATGCGAATGCCCTTGATCGCGTCCTGGGTCAGCTGCCCGGCAAACGAGCCAAGCGCCTCGGCGAGCTTGACCCACGGGGTGAGCCGCGGCGCCTCCTCGGCCGAGATCGAGGGGAAGTTGAGCGCGTTGGTGATCTCGCCGGTCATCAGGTACGCCGAAATCTGCTCGGCCACCTGCAGGGCGACATTCTCCTGCGCTTCGGTGGTCGAGGCACCCAGGTGCGGCGTGGCGATGAAGTTGGCCAGCTCGAACAATGGATTGTTCTGCGCCGGCTCCTCGACGAACACGTCGAAGGCCGCACCGGCCACCTTGCCCGACTTCAGCGCCTCGTACAGCGCCGCCTCATCGACCAGGCCACCGCGGGCGCAGTTGATGATCCGTACCCCCGGCTTCATCTTGGCGATGGCCTCGGCATTGATGATATTGCGGGTCGCATCGATCAGCGGCGTGTGCAGCGTGATGAAATCGGCGCGCTTGAACAGGTCGTCGAGCTCGACCTTCTCGACGCCGATCGCCTGGGCGCGCTCGGCCGTCAGGAACGGATCGAAGGCGATGACCTTCATCTTGAGGCCCTGCGCCCGGTCGGCGACGATCGAGCCGATATTGCCCGCCCCGATGATGCCGAGCACCTTGTTGGTGACCTCGACGCCCATGAAGCGGTTCTTTTCCCACTTGCTGGCCTTGGTCGAGGCATCGGCCTCGGGCAGCTGGCGCGCGAGCGCGAACATCATGGCGATGGCGTGCTCGGCAGTGGTGATGGAATTGCCGAAGGGCGTGTTCATCACGATGATGCCCTTCTTGGTCGCGGCCGGGATGTCGACATTGTCGACGCCGATGCCGGCGCGGCCGATGACCTTGAGATTCTTGGCGGCCGAAATGATCTTCTCGGTGACCTTGGTGGCCGAGCGGATGGCGAGGCCGTCATACTGGCCGATGACCTCGAACAGCTTGTCCTTGTCCTTGCCGAGGTCCGGCAGGTAATCGACCTCGACGCCGTTGTCCTTGAAGATCTGCACGGCGGTCTTGCTGAGCTTGTCCGAAACGAGAACCTTGGGCATGGCGCCCTCCTCGAAATGCTGAATGGGGGAAGAGCGGCGCGATTGATCGCGCCGCAAAGGAAGATCAGGCAGCCGCCTTGAGCGCGGCCTTCTCGGCGGCGAAGGCCCAGTCGAGCCACTCCGTCAAGGCCTTGAGGTCGGACGCTTCGACCGTCGAGCCGGCCCAGATGCGCAGGCCGGTCGGGGCGTCGCGATAGGCGCCGATGTCGTAGGCCGCGCCGGCCTTGTCGAGCCGCGACACGATGGCCTTGGCAAACGCCGCCTGCGCATCGTCGTCGAGCAGCTTCACCGCCGTGTCGGCGATGACGAGGCAGACCGACGTATTGGAACGAGTTTCCGGAAGCTGCGCCAGGAAATCGACCCAGTCGGTCTTTGCAACCCAGTCGCTGAGCACCTTGAAGTTGGCGTCGGCGCGGGCCTGCATCGCCTTGAGGCCGCCGATCGACTTGCCCCACTCCATGGCATCGACCGCGTCCTCGATGCACAGCATGGAGACGGTGTTGATGGTGGCGCCCTCGAAGATGTCTTCCATCAGCTTGCCGCCCTTGGTCAGGCGGAAGATCTTGGGCAGCGGCCGGTCCGGCTTGTAGGTTTCGAGCCGTTCGACGGCGCGCGGCGACAGGATCAGGATGCCGTGCGCGGCCTCGCCGCCGAGCGCCTTCTGCCAGGAGAAGGTCACCACGTCGAGCTTGGAGAAATCGAGGTTCTGCGCGAAGGCGCCCGAGGTGGCGTCGCAGATCGTCAGGCCCTTGCGGTCGGCCGGGATCCAGTCGGCGTTCGGCACCCGTACACCCGAGGTGGTGCCGTTCCAGGTGAACACCACGTCGTGGTCGAAATTCACCTGCTTGAGATCGGGCAGCTGGCCATAGGGCGCCTTGATGATGCGCGCGTCGGCGAGCTTGAGCTGCTTCTGCACATCGGTGACCCAGCCCTCGCCGAACGACTCCCAGGCGAGCATATCGACGCCGCGGGCGCCGAGTGCCGACCACAGGAACATCTCGACCGCGCCCGTATCGGACGCCGGCACGATGCCGATGCGGTAGTCCGCCGGCACTTCGAGCAGCTCACGCGTCAGCGCAATGGCCTTCTCGATCCGCGCCTTGGCGGGCTTGGCGCGATGCGAGCGCCCGACCAGTGCGGTCTTCAGCACGTCAACCGTCCAACCTGGACGCTTGGCGCACGGACCCGACGAAAAATTTGGATTGGCCGGTTTCACCGCCGGCGCGGTCAGGGGCATATCTGCCATGGCGACCCTCCCAGGTCGAAAGTCTCACGGTAGGGTGAGATGTCCTGGGACGGGCTGATACTCCTCGGCCTGCGTGACCGTCAAGCCGGGTACGGACCGGCATCGTTTCCAAAAGGCTAATCCACTGAGAAACTTGCGTTTTCTGCTTGTTTGCGCTGGATAAATCCACGATTCCGGATATAGATTAGACTTTTCAATCCATAACTCTGGCCTGCGATGAGCCGCAATTTTCTGTTGATCGACCCGGAAGAACGCGCCGACGTCCTGCACGGTCTCGCCTCGCCCGTGCGGGTGAAAATCCTCCGTGAGCTGCACGTGACCGGCGGCCTCAACGTCAACGACATCGCCAGCAAGCTCGATCTGCCGCAGTCGACGATCTCGTCGAACCTGTCGGTGCTCGAAGACGCCGGGCTGATCCGCACCGAAACGCAGAAGGCCAAGAAGGGCATCCAGAAGATCTGCCGCGCCGTCTATGACGAGGTGCTGGTGATGTTCAAGGAAGACGTCGCCGTGCGCACCGACATCATCGAGGTGTCGATGCCGGTCGGCCTCTATACCAGTTGCGAGGTTTCGGCCCCGTGCGGCCTCTGCTCGACCCAGGGCATCATCGGGCTGCTCGACGTGCCCGACACCTTCCTCGACCCGGGCCGCATGGGCGCCGGTCTGATGTGGTTCACGCGCGGTTTCGTCGAATATCAGTTCCCCAACAACGCCCGGCTCAGCAAGACCGAGATCGAGGCGCTGGAGTTCTCGATCGAGCTCTCGTCCGAGGTGCCGGGCACCGCGACCGACTGGCCGTCCGACATCACCGTGACCATCAATCACCAGGACGTGGGCACCTGGACCAGCCCCGGCGACTTCGGCGATCAGCGTGGCGTCTATACCCCCGACTGGTGGACGCTGCGCGGCAGCCAGTACGGCATGCTCAAGACCTGGCGCATCACGCGCGAAGGCAGCTTCGTCGATGGCGTGAAGATCTCGCCGGTGTCGCTCAAGGACCTCGACGTCGCCAATCACCACTCGATCCGGCTGCGCATCGGCGTCAAGGACAACGCCCGACATCCGGGCGGCGTCAACATCTTCGGCCGGGGCTTCGGCAATTACGACCAGGATATCGTTCTACGCATTCACACGGCCCGCTGAGGCCGCTCGCGGGTCAAATCACCTGCGCGTCCGACCCAAACAGATGCGCATGCTGTGCATCGAGCACAACGCCGACCTTCTCGTCCGGCTCGACCTGCAGGTTGCCCTCGCCTTCGACGATGAGCTGGCCGGCGGGCGTATCGACATAAACCAGGGTGGAGTTGCCGAGTTGCTCGACGATCCGCACCTCGCCATCGAAGGCGGCGCCGTTGCCCGGCTGGCCGAGCCGCAGATGCTCGGGGCGCACCCCGATCTCGATCTCGCTCTCGCTCAGATTGCCACCGCGCGACGCAATGGTCGCGGTCCGATCGCCCGGCAAGGTGAGCGAGACGTCGTTGCCCTGCTTGCCGGCGACGTGCGCCTTGAGGAAGTTCATCGCCGGCGAACCGATGAAGGCGGCGACGAACTTGTTGGCCGGCCTGTTGTAAAGCTCGAGCGGCGTGCCCTGCTGGCTGATCCGGCCCTTGTCGAGCACCACGATCTTGTCGGCGAGGGTCATCGCCTCGACCTGGTCATGGGTGACGTAGATCATTGTCGTCCGCACGTCCTGGTGCAGCTTGGCGAGCTCGAGGCGCATCTGCACGCGCAGCATGGCGTCGAGGTTGCTGAGCGGCTCGTCGAACAGGAACACCTGCGGGTCGCGCACCAGCGCGCGGCCGATCGCAACGCGCTGCCGCTGGCCGCCCGAGAGCTGCGCCGGCCGGCGGTCGAGCAGCTGGTCGAGCTGCAGCATACGCGACACTTCGGCGACGCGGGCGTTCTGCAGCTCCTTCTTGGCGCCGGCGATCGACAGCGAAAAAGCAATGTTCTGGCGCACCGTCAGGTGCGGATAGAGCGCGTAGGACTGGAACACCATCGCAACGCCGCGCTTGGCCGGCGCTGTGTCGGTGACTTCCGCACCATCGATGAAGCACTGCCCCGCGGTGATCTCCTCGAGGCCGGCGATCATGCGCAACAGCGTGGACTTGCCGCACCCGGAGGGACCGAGCAGCGCGGTGAACGACCCGTCCTCGACCTCGAGCGAGAGATCGGTGATCACCTGCACGTTGCCGTAGCGCTTGCTGACGTGTGAAAGTTGGACGTTGCCCATTCTGCCCCGTTTCTCGTTGTGCCCGGCTTAGCCCTTGATGCCCGCGGTGAGCATGATGGCCTGCGTCACGCGGCGCTGGAAGATGAGATAGACGATAGCGACCGGCAGGCCTGCAAGCATCGCGCTGCCGAGGTCGCGCGCATATTTGACGCAGAACGCGTCGGTCACCTGCGTGATGCCCACGGTGACGTTGAACATCGGCTCCTCGGTCGCCACCAGGAACGGCCACAGGAACTGGTTCCAGGCGCCGATGAAGGTGATGATCGCCAGCGCCGTGGTGATGCCCCAGTTCATCGGCAGGTAGAGCCGGAAGAACAGCTGGAACTCGTTGGCGCCGTCGATCTTTGCTGCCTCGCGGAATTCCTTGGGCACCGAGTCGAAGAACTGCTTGTAGATGATCACCGTGACCGGCCCGTAGACCAGCTGCGGCAAGATCACGCCGAGCCAGGTGTTGATGAGATGGAACTGGCTCATCAGCACGAAGTGATTGACGATCAGCGCCGGCACCGGGATCATGAAGCTTGCCAGGATCATCCACCACAGCAACCGCCGCCCGGGGAACTTGAGCTGGCTGATGGAGTATCCCGCGAGCGCGCTGATGATCACCACGATGATGGTGACCGAGATCGCGGTGACCAGCGAGTTGACGTACCACTGGCCGATCCTGGTGCCGAAGATCACATGCGTGTAGGCGTCGAGCGTGAAGTGCTCAGGCCAGGGCTGGAAGCCCGGCTTCACCACGTCTTCCTCTGGCTTGAGGGTGGTGATGACACCCCAGTACAACGGGAACGCCCAGCAGATTCCGCCGAGCACCGTGACGATGGTGGCAATCAGGCCGCCGATGTCGAGCGCCTTGATCGTACGGTACTGCCGCGGCGACATCGTCGCGGCGATGGGAGCGGTATCGGTCGCTGCGGTCATTTTTCGCCCCTCACCTTGAGAAGCTGGTATTGCAGCACCGAGAAGACCACGATGATCGCAAACAGCACCACCGCCGCCGAGGCTGCGTAACCACCCATGTTTTTCTGGAACGCGTTTCTATAGATCAGCTGCACCATGCCCATGGTAGCGTCGCTGCGCCCGCCGTCGCCGAACAGGTAGACCTGGTCGAAAATCTTGAACTGCAGGATCAGCTGGATCGTGAGCACCAGCACCGTCACCGGCCAGATCAGCGGCCAGGTGATGCGCGTGAACTGCTGCCAGCGCGAGGCGCCGTCCAGCGCCGCCGATTCGTAGATATCCGGCGAGATGTTGCGCAGGCCCGCGATGAACAGCAGCACGTTGAAGCCCGTCAGCCACCACACGGTGACAAAGGCCACGGCCGGCATGAACAGCGACAACGTGCGGAACACATTCATATGCGTGCCGGCAAAGATCGCGATGATCGGCTGCAGCACGCCGAATTGCTGGTCGAGCATGAACAGCCAGATGCGATAGACCACCGACACCGGCAGGATATAGGGCAGGAAGAAGCAGGCGAGCACGATCGACTGCGTAAAGCCCTTGAGGCGATTGACGCCGAGCGCGATGAACAAACCGAGCAATGTCGATGGGATGACCGACAGCAGCACGAAATAGGCGGTGTTCCAGAACGCCACCGAGAACAGGCGGTCGTGGAACAGCCGGACGTAGTTGCTGATGCCGTTGAAGGTGCCCGGCCCGATCAGGGGGGCGTTCTGCAGGCTGAGCCAGATCATCTGCAGCGTCGGATAGATGAAAAGCACGGCGTAGATGATGACGAAGGGCAGCGTGAAGACCAGGGCCGCCCACCATTCTGATCGGTCCTCCCGTCGCGGGCGGCGTTCGACCAGCGGTTGCTGCGAGGTCGTCTCGGTAATGGTCGTCATGGCACGTCCTCTGAGGTCGGGCTGGGCCGGCAGCATACACTGCCGGCCCGATAACCCCAGATCGTCTTACTGAACCTGACCCTGCAGGTCGCTCTGCATCTGGCTGATGGCGTCGGCCGGATCCATTTCGCCGTTCATGCCCGGCATCAGGTAGTTGCCGGCGGCGTCATAGACCGGCGAAGCCACGCCGGCGAGGGTCGAAACCGGATCGAACACGGCGGTCGCCGCGAGGCTCGAATAATCCGAATTCGGCTTCAGGTTCTTGAAGTCGTCGCTGCTGCGGACCGGCGCGAAGGCCGGCAGGTGGCCGCCACCGGCCCACGACAGTGAGTGCTCGTTGAACCAGTGGATCATGTCGAGCACTTCCTTGCGCTTGGCGGCAGGGACCTCGTTGCCCTTGCGGTCCGGAAT
>Ga0134125_10005900_pt1 | contig 13883 bp, 11 predicted proteins | sample KB31751_FD_96464 | JGI IMG/M metagenome (GOLD analysis project Ga0134125, IMG submission 96464) | Terrestrial soil microbial communities with excess Nitrogen fertilizer from Kellogg Biological Station, Michigan, USA - KB3-175-1 | ecosystem: Environmental > Terrestrial > Soil > Unclassified ... | reverse complement strand
TCCTCAACCGTTTTCACCCGATCGTCTCCACGCGGCTTGCCTGCATCACCCATCCGATCGGCGCCTGTGTGATCGGCATCTTCGGCGGCGGGGCCGCGGCCGCCTTTGCGTTGCTGCACGGCGCGGGCAACGGCATCCTGACCATCGCGCGAGGTACGCTGCCGCTCGCGATCTTCGGGCCGGAGAACTACGCCTATCGGCTCGGACTGATCGGGGCGCCATCCCGCATCTGTCAGGCGCTGGCGCCGCTGGCGTTCGGCCTGCTGATCGAGCCCATGGGACGCCTTGTGGTCGTCGTCTCGGCAAGCCTTTGTCTCGCTGCATTGATCGCGCTGCTGGCGCTGCACCGATTGAAAGCCGAACAGACGATGGCGCAGAAGCCGCTGGATGAAGCCGTCTGACATGCTGATTACACCCCCTGAACCGATTTGCGGCCTGATTTCCCGCGTGGCGCCGTGAGCGGGCCTGGATCATCCGGCGTGCGCCGGTTCGTTTGGTCGGTCGTCGCGGCCCAAGTGCTGGTGCAGATCGGAGCGTTCAGCCTTCCAGCGCTCTTGCCCGGATATATCGACCGGTGGCATCTGACCAAGACCGAGGCCGGTGCGCTGGTCGGCATATTCTTCGCGGCCTACGTCATTGCCGTTCCGGTGCTTGTTGCCCTGACGGACCGCGTTGCCGCGCGCAATGTCTACATGGCCGGCGCCGGTCTGACGGCGCTCTCGCATCTTGGTTTCGCTTTTGTCGCGGACGGCTTTTGGTGGGGACTTGCGCTGCGAGCCGCCGCCGGGATCGGCTGGGCGGGGGCCTACATGCCCGGACTGAAGGTCATCGCCGACACGCTGGACGGCAACGCTCAATCCCGTGCCGTTTCTGCGCATGCGGCGGGGGTCGGAATTGCAGGTGCAAGCTCCTATGCAGTCGCAGGTCTGATCGCCGGTGTGTTCGGACCTCAGGCGGCGTTTCTATTCGGTGGTGTATGTGCGCTGGTGGCCATCGGCATTGCGTTCGCCGTCATGCCCGGCGACCCGCCTACGCACGCCGCAGGCGTAAGCCCGCAGGCGTTGCTTGACTTCCGGCCGGTGTTTCGTAATCGCGCAGCGATGGCGTGGATTGCCGGATATACGTTTCACACCTGGGAAATGGCGGGACTGCGGGCATGGGGGGTGACTTTTCTAGCTCTCACGCTAGCGCAAGCCGGTGCACCCGGGTGGCTTCCGGGGCCGACCGTACTTTTCACCATCGCGGGCTTCGTCGGCATTGCCGTATCGATCCTCGGCAATGAACTGTCACAGCGCCTTGGGCGCATGCGCGTTGTTACCGTGGCCATGACGACATCCGCCGCGCTTGCCGCTTGCGCCGGCTGGACGGTCGAATCATCCACGCTGCTTGCTGCGGCGCTCATCGTGGCATGGCTTGCCTCCATCTTCCTCGATAGTTCGGCGCTCACGGCGGGTACCGTGCAGGCCGCCGACCCGGCAATGCGCGGCGCCACGATGGGGCTGCATAGCATGTGCGGCTATGCCGGCGGTTTCATCGGTCCGCTCGGTGTTGGTTGGGCGCTTGATCTGGCCGGGACGAACGTGGCGCTCGGCTGGGGCCTGGGCTTTGGCCATCTGGCGGTCGTTTCGGTCCTCGGTTTGGCATTCGTGCGGCGGCTGGGGTGATGCCCCTGATTTGCCCGACATTCTGATTTTCCGAAATCGCGGGTCAAGTCCTCTCGTGAAAAATATTTCGCTTTATCGGAAGTGCAAATCAGGCCTATCGCCGCCGCCATCCCGCGCCTCATGAGAGGGGCGCTTCGCGATCGTCACGAAACGTGGTGCGGGAAGCGATGGACGAGGACGGCTTTGTCGGACGACCGAAGCCGCCCGCGGACGGCGAAAGCGTGTGGTCCCGATCCCCCGACGCTGCCCCGATGGCGGACGAGGCGCAAACGCGCCTTTGCCTACATCACCCTGCGCTCGCCGCTCACGCCGCGGGCGCGGTCGGCGGCGACGAGCTCTGCTGCATGCGGTGGAAGCGCAGCACCTGCTGCGCGGTGGAAGGCCTGAGCCGCTCGTAGGTATCCTTGCTGGCATTCAGGTCGGTCGGCTCGCCGCCGGCGAGATCGTCGCGCATGTTGATGATCGCCCGCACGGTCGACCACGACATGCCGGACACCTTGCACAGGATCATGACGCCCTCGGCCCGGGATTCGATCATCATGTTCTCGGCGATCGTCACCGACACATTGGCGAGCGCCGCAATCGCCGCATTGGCTTCATCGAATTTGCCGCCGTCGGCGAATTGCGCCACCAGGCGCTCGTCGAGCCGGCCGTCCTCGAACAGCGACTTGACCAGCGCATGTGCGATCGCGGTCTGTTGCGTCATCGCGGATTTCGCCGACCGGGCACGGCGCGTCGCTTCCTGCACCGCCATCGGAACTTCGGCCGCCTGCTTCGGATTGGCGGCCTCGAGGCGCTGGCGCACGGTCTCGGAGGCTTTCGCGAGCAGCTTCAGATACAGGTGGCGCGGTATGCTCGGCCGAAGGCCGAGGCAGGTGGCGAGCTCGTCGTCGCCCTCCGCGCGGTTGACCAGGCGGGTGAAGCTGCGCTCGGACAATTCCGCGCCGGGGTTGTTGACGGTCGAGTGAACGACCTCGTCGTTGCCGCGCTGGACCAGCACATCGGTGACGGCATCGGAGAGCACCTTGCGCCTGGAGATCGCCATCAGATGCGCCTGGCTCTTGCTGCGTGCGTTCTCGATCAGCGTCGCGTCGTCGAGCCGCATGGATTGCGTCAGCACGGGACCGGCGACCTCGATGATGTCGTCGAAGGCGAGGGTGCGGATGGTCTGCGGCGGCGCGGTGTCGATCGCCGCAATACGGTTGGAGAGCAGGGTCTTGGCGGAAACCTCGATGTGCCGGATCAGGCACTGGAACACGTCGTCGAACAGGGAAATCTGCTCGTCCGAATAATCCACCACGCCGTTGAGGAAGAGGTCGGTGACGCGCCGCAGCGTCTCGACCCGGCGCGCCACAGTGCCGTGCGCGAGCGTCGACTGCAGCTCGTCGAGCAGGTTTTCGGGGGCGAGGGCAACTTTCGAATTCATGGTCTCTATCCTGGAGCGTCGAGCCGGCGGCGCTTTCTTGGCTGCCGGATAAGGAAATGGCTTTTGGGTTCAGGCACTCGTGATACGGTTACGTCCCCGCGCCTTGGACGCGTAAAGCGCGCGGTCGGCGCGGGCGAGGAAGTTGTCGGAAGTTTCGTTCTGGCGGAGCGTCGCCAGCCCAGCGGAAATCGTGACCTGCATGCCCGGCGAGAACGCGCTCCAGTCGAGCTCGGCGACGATGCTGCGGAGCCGGTCGAGCATGTGCGCGGCGTTCCGCTCGGTCGTGTCGGGCAGGATGAGGAGGAATTCCTCGCCGCCGTAGCGGCCGAAGCGGTCGATGGTGCGGATGTTGGCGAACATGCTGATGGCAAAGGTGCGCAACACCTCGTCGCCGGTCGGATGGCCGAAGGCATCGTTGATGCGCTTGAAGAAGTCGAGATCGATCAGCGCGATCGAGCAGGGCGAGCCCGTGCGCTGGCCGCGGGAGATTTCCTCCTCGAGCCCGCGCATGATGCAGCGGCGGTTGAAGGCGCCGGTCAGCTCGTCGAGCTCGGCGAGCTCCTCGATGCGGCGATAGGCTTCCTTCAGTTTCTGGCCGCTCTGATAGAGCGAGTAGCGCATCGAGCTCGAGAAAAGCCCGAGGAACATGCAGCGGCCGATGGTCAGCGCGAACATCAGCGTGGCCGCAAGCCGCTCCAGCGGGTTGCCATGCGGCAGGCCGATCGGCTTGTCGGTGAGGAGGAACAGCGCGGCAAGCCCGGCCGTCGTCGCCGTCCAGAGCACGGCGGATTGCCACGGCGTCGAGCGCAGCGAGCCGAAATTGAAAATGAGAAACAGCGTGCACAGGAACATCACGCCGACTTCCGGCACGATATAGGTGAACGCCAGCATGATCCCCACGCTGATGAACAGCTGCGGGGCGACGAAGTAGTGGTCCTTGAAACGCTCGGTGACACCGGTTTCGGACAGCAACAGATAGAACGCGACGCTCAGGAAGCCGGAGGCGGCAAATGCCGGGGCGACGGCGAGGGGAATGGCACCGGCATCGGCGTAAAGCAGCAGGATCAGCCCGTCGACGAGATAGCTCGCCGCGACCATCGCCTGGATTTGGCGGCGCTGTTTCACCCGGCGCGACAGGATAGCGGCCGCCGTAGGTTTTGGACCTGGGGCTTCGAGCTCTGCCGCGATCGGATTCAGGAATGGCGCCGCTGTGCCCATTGTCCCGCCATGAAGGAAATCAGCGGCAAAAATCTACGTGGTAAAGCCTTTAGGTTTGGTATCTTTTGGAACCCGACTCCGGCTACCCTTCGGTGCTGGCGTACCCTTTGATCGGAAAAGAGAATTGCCGGAGGCCCGGGTAACGCGAAAGGGGTGCGATAGCCGGGACGGGCAGGCCCCGTACAAATACCGGCTTGTGCTGTCTTGCGTTCCGCGCCCTGGCTGTGTTGCTTGTGGTTCAGTGAGAGATATTGCTTATTATGATACCGTTTTGTCGCGCGTTCACTCACCACGCTACCGATCGGCATAGGATTTTCATCTTTGTGCGGTAAGTCACACATGCTTGCAACGTATAGGCGTAGGCTAAAGAATCTTGCCTGTTTGATCGAACCGCAAGCCAATCCCATTCGACCTATCCTGCGAGACGGCCATTGAGCGCAGCTGCCGCTACGGACGAAGTCCTGATCAGCAGGATCGCTCAAGGCGACCGGCTCGCCATGCAGGTGCTGTACGGACGGCACCATGTCAGGGTGTTTCGTTTCGGGCTTCGGCTCGTTCGAGACGAGCAAATCGCGGAAGATCTCATCAGCGAGGTTTTTCTCGATGTGTGGCGTCAGGCCGGCAAGTTTGAAGGCCGATCCGCCGTCTCAACCTGGCTCCTGGCGATTACGCGGTTCAAGGCCCTCTCTGCGCTGCGGCGCAGGAAGGACGCTGAGCTGGACGACGAGGCCGCCAATGCGATCGAGGATTCGTCCGACGATCCCGAAATGGCGGTCACGAAGAAGGATACCGGTGCGGTGCTGCGTAAGTGCCTGACGGCGCTGTCGGCGGAACACCGGGAAATCGTCGATCTTGTCTACTACCACGAGAAATCCGTGGAAGAGGTGGCCGGGATTGTCGGGATTCCGGAGAACACGGTGAAGACGCGCCTGTTTTATGCGCGCAAGAAATTGGCCGAGTTGCTCAAGGCAGCCGGCGTGCAACGAGGCTGGCCATGATGGCATTGAGCAGAAAAATGCTGGAACAAGAGCCCGGTGATATCGAGGCTCTGCTGCCGTGGTATGCGGCCGGCACGCTGAACGCGCGCGAGGCGCGCCGTGTCGAGGAGGCGCTGGCCCGCGATTCCGAACTCGCCAAACAATACGCGGTCATCCGTGAGGAATATGCCGAGACCATCGGCCTCAACGAGACGCTGGGCGCGCCGTCGGCGCGTGCGATGCAGAAGCTGTTCGCGGCGATCGACGCCGAGCCCGAGCGCCACCCGACGGTGTTGTTCAGCCTGTCCTCCCGGATCTCGGATTTTTTCGCCGGCCTTTCGCCGCGCACGCTGGCGTGGTCGGCCAGCCTCGGCGCGCTGGCGCTGGTGCTCCAGGCCGGCGTGATTGGCGCCGTGTTGGTGAAGAACCAGGGCGCCACGTACCAAACCGCCTCGCTCAGCATGAACGAGCCGTCGCTGACGCGCAATCTCGCGGGCGACGCCGCCACCCCGCCGCGCGCGCTGGTGCGCTTCGCGCCGGATGCGAAGATCGCCGATATCAACGCGCTGCTCGACAATTATCACGCCTCGATCGTCGATGCGAAGGGCGGCATGTTCCGCCTGCAGTTCGGCGACAGGGCGATGTCCAAGGACGAGGTCTCCGGCCTGCTCAGCAGGCTGCAGGGCGATAAGATCGTCAATCTCGCGGTGGCGGCGCAATAAGCGTCCGGTCAAATCCGAGGTCCCATGCCCCATGACGGTGCAAACTGGCGTGTCACGGCGCGCCGCGTGGCGCTGACGCTCAGTGCAACCGCGCTGTTCGGGATCACCGGCGTCCAGGCGCAGAACATGATGCGCGGCCCCAACATCAACATCGCGCCGCGCGCCGTCGCCGTGGATCACGCGATCCCCGCCGTTCGGACGCCGACCCTGAGCGCACGCATGGCGGTGCGTCCGCAATTTCCCAATTTGCGCACATCGCCGAACCTCTCTCCCTCCTGCGGCGGCCCGGCTCGCGACGCCAATGGCCAATGCATCGACGTGTTGGCCGATTCCGACGGCAATGGCGGGACCGGCAGGGGCAAGACCAAGACCAAGACCAAGGGTGGCGGCCCGCGCCGCAATGCCATTCAGGCGGGGCTTCTCGGGCCGACCATTCCCAACGAGATCATCGCCGAGATCGACAGCGCGCTGACCGACGAGCAGGCCGATGCGTTGGCGCGGCGCCATGGCCTGCGGCGCATCGAATCGCAGAATTTTCCGCTGGTCGGGGCGACCATCGGCCTGTTCCGCGTTTCCGACGGCCGTTCCTTTGAGGCAGCGCGACGCGGATTCGCAGCAGATGGCAGCGTGCGCTCGGTACAGCCGAATTTCCGTTTCTTCCTGCAGCAACAGAAGGCGGTGCCGGCCGAGGGCGACCAGGCACAGTATGCGCTGGCCAAACTGAGGCTGCCGGAGGCGCACAAACTCGCCCATGGGACCGGCATCAGGATCGCCGTGATCGATTCCGGGATCGACGCGAAGCACCATGAGCTTGCGGGCTCGATCGTCGACAGTTTCGACGCGCTCGCCTCTGGCGAAGGTCCCCATGTCCACGGCACCGGTATCGCCGGCGCGATCGCGGCCCATGCGCGGTTGATGGGAAGTGCCCCTGCCGCGCAGATCGTCGCAATCCGCGCGTTCAGCGGAAGTGCGAACGGCGCGCAGAGCAATTCCTGGGTGATCCTGAAGGCGCTCGACTACGCCGCTCGCCTGAACGCCCGGATCATCAATATGAGCTTTGCCGGTCCGAAGGATCCCTTGATCGAACGCGGCATCAACGCCGAGGCGGCGAGGGGCATCGTGCTGATCGCCGCCGCCGGCAATGCCGGGGCGAAGTCGCCGCCGCTTTATCCGGCCGCCAATCCCAATGTGATCGCGGTTTCCGCCACCGATGCGCAGGACCATCTGTTCCAGGCGTCCAATCGCGGCAGCCACATTGCGGTCGCGGCTCCCGGCGCCGACGTGTTCCTGCCGGCGCCCGATGAGAAATATCAGATGACGTCGGGCACGTCGTTTGCGGCTGCTTACGTCAGCGGCGTCGCCGCACTGATGCTGGAGCGCAATCCTGCGTTGAGACCGGACGAGCTGCGCGCCGTGATGATCAGAACCGCGCGCGATCTCGGCTCACCGGGACGTGATGACCTCTTTGGCGCCGGCGAGGCTGATGCCTACGCGGCGGTCGAAGCTGTCGGTTCCGCGCCGGTCGCCAGCAGCGCGCCGGCCGCCCGGCAGAATGGCGCGGAAAACGCACGGGAACCGCAGGAGATCCCGCCGGTTCGTGCGCTAACGCCGACCATGGCGTCGGAAAAACCGGCGCGTCAGCCGGCCGCGCAGTAGAATTCCAGCCGGAAAAATCCGCCGCCAAAGGTTAAAAAATCTGGCCGCCGCTTTGAACCGGGAAGGGGGCCTCGAGCGACCAATGTATGTGGGAGCGGTAATTCCCTCCCCATGGCTATATCAGGCGCGAGCGCCCATCCACCCCAAGCGCCCATATGGCTTGACCCGTCCGGTTGTCCCCCCGGACGGGTCTTTTCTTTTTGGCGCCCGCAGTCGCGAATCCGATCCGGTGTGGGAATTTGTGTCGAAGCAGAGAACTTCGCTGGACAGCCATAATGTTTTCCACAAGATATTGTTGTCACCGTGCAGTTGATTCGTTGCGTCTGTCCTTGTTTCCGTTTCCCTCCTTTCGGGCTGGTTCATGACATATCGCAACGACGCGGCGCGTGGCGCCGACGTCCTCGGCCGTTGGCGCATGCTTGCAGAGCAGCGCCTGGAACACCTCACCGAATTGTTCGAAAGCGGCCGCTGGCGCCGCTACCACAGCGAACGCGCCTTTCTCGAGAACATCAAGGAGGCCAAGTTCGCGGTGGAAACCTGGCGCGGGCTTTCGACGGCGCCGGTCGCCAATCCGCCAAAGACCATTTCGCCCGCGCAGTCGATCCTGATGCGCGCGCTCCAGCCAAAATCGGTGGTCGCGCCGGAGCCGATCGAAATGCCCAAGGCTGCGGAAATCGCGTTCGCGGCGCGCGAAAAGGCACCGGCTGCACCGATGGCCGATCTGCTGGCGCGCACGCTTGATGTGCCCAGTCCGGCGCTCGACCTCGCGGCGATCGAGCAGCGTTACCCCTTGCTTCGCAATTCGCTGTAGCTAAGGCATGATCCGACGGACGGCGTTGCTGCCGATCACGACCTGCGCGTAGCGCTGCGCGCCTTCGGCCGATAGATCGGTGGTTATAGCGCGGGCGTGATCGAGCCCGACCACGGCGCCGCGCGGCGTCTCCGAGATCATGTTGTTGTTGACGAGCGCCGTTCCCGCGCCGGCGGCCACGGACACGCCGATGCCGGCAAAGGCCTTGCGGATCACGTTTCCGGTGATCGCGACGTCGCGCAGGTACTTGCCCCAGCCGGCGACGATCCCGAACGACGGTGCGTTTTCGACGACATTGCCGGTCACGGCACTGTCCGCCTCGACATAGATGCCGATGCCGGCATCGTCGTCCGGTGCGGTCCCGATCGGACGCTTCGGTATGAGGTTGCGGATGATGTTGCCCTGGACGACGGCGATCCGTCCGCCCTCGTTGAAATTGCAGACCGACACGCCAAGGGCCGCACCGTCGACGGTATTGCCTGAAATCACCGCGCCCTCGAACGAAAACTCCGAGTAGAGCGCGACCTCGCGCGCGTCGCTCACGCTGTTGTTGGCGATCTGGATATTGGAAGCCGAGTTGCCGCGCACCGCGGAATAGTCGCAATTTTTGATGCGGTTGCCGCGCACGATCACGTTGCCGGCGCGGAACGCATTGATGGCATTGCCGTGCTGCCCCGAGCCGCCGGGGCCGGCCTTGATGTCCTCGATGCGGTTGTCCGCGACCAGCGTGCCGTCGTCGCCGATGGCCGTGCGCAGGATCTCGATGCCGTTGTCGTTGGTGCCGGTGATGGTGTTGCGCGAGACGATCAGGCCCTGCGCGTCGAACGACACGATCGCGGTGCCGGCGATGCCTGTGAAGATGTTGTTGGAGATATCGCCCGAGACCTGCTCGATCCAGATGCCGTTGCCGCCGCTGTTCAATATCTGGCAATCGGCGATACGAACGTCACGGCCGCCGAGGCAATGGATTATCCCGCGCCGGGCCGGCAGGGGGATGTTGCCGCCGTCAAGCGTGATGCCGCTCAGGGTCACGTGGCCTGCGCCTTCGCCGAGAAGCATCGACTCGCCGCCGCTGAAGACAAGCCTGGTCGCGCCGCGGATGCCGGTCAGTTGCGCGCCGTTCGTCAGACGCAGCATGCCGGTGCGATAGATACCGGGCGGCAGCGCCAGCGGCACGGCTGCGCGCGCAGCCTCGTCGATCGCACGCTGCAGCGTGCGGGTCTGATCGTCGGGGCTGCCGGGCCGCACGCCATATTGCGTGGCATCGCGACCGAGCGTAGAGGCGAGTTGCGCCGCGCGCGCGGCCTCCGGCGAGGCGGCGAGCGCGCCCGCGACGCCGGCGGCGGAAGCTCCAATGAGATGGCGGCGATTGAAATCCATGACCGTCTTCCCGCGAATGCGCGATGACAGGAACTATCGCAGAAATGCGCTCTTGCGCGGCGAACACCAATCGCACACAGCGGGATTGTTGGGGGTAGGGTTAACAGGCCCTCGGGATCAGGCCGATTCACGCATGGTGCTGCGCGTGAGCTTCACCAGTTCCAGCAGCATCGCTTCGCCGGCATCGACCAGCGCTTCGAGCGTGACCCCACCGGACATGCGAGCGGCGCCGTCATGCGCGAGCAACGGAATGTGGATGAACGCCGCAAGCTCAGGGCCCTTGTCCTGCTGCGTCGCCTCGATCGCCCGCCAGCTCAGATAATTGCAGAGGTAGGCGCCGGCATCGCGCGAAGCCCGCGCGTCAATTCCGGTCGCGAGCGCCGCACGCAGGAGCTTTGCCGTGTGCGGCCCGAACATCACGGCGTCCGCGTCGCCCGCGATCGATCCCTTGCCGGTACGCGTGCCGTCGGCGTCAGGGAAAGTCGTCGTGACCGCGTTGCGGGCACGCGTCTCCACGCGCAGGAAATGCGTCCGGTCGGCGAGGCCGAACATCAGCAGCGCATGCGGCCGATGTTTCTTCAGGAGCTGCGGCAGTTCGCGATCGACGGTGGCGTAGGTCACGTGAAAAATGTGCCGCGAAAATTCGACGTCGTCGAAGGCGGGACGGCGCAGATGCATCAGCCGCTCGACCAGCTTCATGGTCGGATTGAAGGGCGCGCCGGGGAACGGGCCGAAACCGGTCATGAGGATGCGAAGCCTATCGTCCATCACAACAGCTCCAGGATTTTCTCCGCCGCAACAGCGGGCGTGAGGCGGCCATCGGCCACGTCGCTCTCGATCTTCTTCACCCTGGCGCGGGTGGAGGAATCGGCGCGGAGCCGTGCCAGCATGCGCTGCTCCAGCATCGACCACATCCACTTGACCTGCTGCTCGCGCCGCCGCGCGGCGAAATCGCCGGACGCGCTCATGGCGGTGCGGTGGTCGAGGATCTTTTGCCACAGCTCGGCAATGCCCGTGTTGGTCAACGCGGAATAGGTCACGACCGGTGGATGCCAGTGCGGCGAGCGGGGGCTTAGAATATGCAGCGCGCTGCGATAATCGGCGGCGGCACGGTTGGCGCGCTTGACGTTGTCGCCATCGGCCTTGGAGATCGCGATCATGTCGGCGAGCTCGACCAGGCCTTTCTTGATGCCCTGCAATTCATCGCCCGCGCCCGGAAGCATCAGCGCCAGGAAGAAATCCGTCATGTCGCAGACCGCGGTCTCGGACTGGCCGATGCCGACGGTCTCGACCAGGATCACGTCGAAGCCGGCGGCCTCGCAGAGCAGCATCGCCTCGCGGGTCTTTGCCGCGACGCCGCCGAGCGTGCCGGAAGACGGCGAGGGGCGGATATAGGCGTGATCGGACGCGGCGAGGCGCGCCATGCGCGTCTTGTCGCCGAGGATCGAGCCGCCGGTGCGCGCCGAGGAGGGGTCGACCGCGAGCACCGCGACCTTGTGGCCCTGCTCGATCAGGTAGATGCCGAGCGCATCGATGGTGGTGGATTTGCCGACGCCGGGCGAGCCGGTGATGCCGACGCGGATCGCCTTGCCGGTCGCCGCCAGCAGCGACTGCACCAGGTCGCGTGCGGAGGCCTGGTGATCGCCACGCCGGCTCTCGATCAGCGTGATGGCGCGGGCCAGCGCCGCCCGGCTGCCGCCGCGGAGGTCCTTTGCCAGTGACTTGATGTCGCGCGTGTTGCTGCCCGTCATTGCTGGTCGTCCGCGTCCCCCTTCGGACGAGCGCCGCCGAAGATACGCTGCCCTTCCGGTGCGAGATAGGGCTTCAGCGTCTCCCACGGCACGAAAGCGACGTATTGGCCTTCGGCGTAGGGGCCGACCGCATAGGGCGGATAGTGGAAGGTGAGACCGGAGCTCTTGCCAGCTTCGGTCGAGGGCGCAAGCGTCGCCGCGCCGATCTTCAGGAGCTTCGGTTCGACGCTTTTGAACCATTCGGCCGTCGCGGTCTCGCTGGAATCGCGCTTTTTCTTTTCGACTTTCAACGAAGCGATGACGGCCTTCTGCATCGCGGTCATGGCCGGGCCGTTATCTGCGGTCTCGGTGAAGAAGGGCCGGATGCTGATGCGCTTGTTCTCGGCCTTGTCCCAGAGGATGGTGTTGACGTCGGTGTTGGGATGGGCGCCGCGGGTGTCCATGTAGTCGTCCCTGATAACGCTGACATAGCGGTCGGCGACCACCGAGCGGATGCCGTATTTGCGCTCGAACGACCATCCGCCGTCTTTGAAGAACTGTGGGTCCTGTTTCATCTCCCTGGCGGCATCGACTGCACTCTTGTCGAGCCACTTCCGGCCGTCGGCAAGGCAATCGGACGCGAGTGCGGGATCGGTCTTGATCCTGGCGTCGAGGAAGATATTGGCTTCGATCGTCTTGTTCTTGAGCGAGGCATCGGGCCTGGCGTCGGCGGCAAACGCCACTGAAGCCAGCGACGTTGCGGCACAGATCAGAACAATCTTGCGAGCGAAATGAACAGCAGGGGAGCGCACGAATAAATTCCTTGTGCGGTCTATTCCGCCGCCTCGCTATGGCCGAGCCGGGCGTTGAGCTTGTGGATCAGCTCCTCGGCGGCATCCGAGATCACAGTGCCGGGCGGGTAGATCGCCTCCGCGCCGGCCTTATAGAGCGCGTCGTAATCCTGCGGCGGCACCACGCCGCCGACGATGATCATGATGTCCTCGCGGCCCTGCTTCTTCAGCGCGGCCTTCAGCTCCGGCACTGCGGTGAGATGGGCGGCGGCAAGCGAGGAGACGCCAAGGATATGCACGTCGTTCTCGACGGCCTGGCGGGCGGCTTCGTCGGCGGTGGCGAACAGCGGCCCGATATCGACGTCGAAGCCGACATCGGCGAAGGCGGACGCGATCACCTTCTGGCCGCGATCGTGGCCGTCCTGGCCGATCTTGGCGACGAGGATGCGCGGCCGGCGGCCTTCCGCCTCCTCGAACGCATCGATCAGCGCCTGCACCTTCTCAACCTTGTTCGACATCGCGGACGCCTCCCGCTTGTAGACGCCGGTGATGGATTTGATCTCGGCGCGGTGGCGGCCGAACACCTTTTCCATCGCGTCGGAAATTTCGCCAACCGTTGCCTTCGCGCGCGCCGCATCGATCGCGAGCGCCAGCAGATTGCCTTCGCCTCCGGCGGCTCGGGTCAGCGCGGACAGCGCCGCATCGACGTCCTTCCGGCTGCGTTCGCCGCGCAGGCGCTTGAGCTTGTCGATCTGCAGCCGGCGCACGGTGGAATTCTCCACCTTCAGGATGTCGATCGATGCTTCGTCGGTCGGCTTGTACTTGTTGACGCCGATCACCGCCTGCCGGCCGGCGTCGATGCGCGCCTGGGTCTTGGCGGAAGCTTCCTCGATGCGAAGCTTTGGCACGCCGGCCTCGATTGCCTTGGCCATACCGCCGAGCTCTTCCACTTCCTGGATATGGCCCCAGGCCTTGGCGGCGAGGTCGCGGGTCAGCCGCTCGACGTAATAGGAGCCGCCCCAGGGGTCGATGATCCGCGTGGTGCCGCTTTCCTGCTGCAGGAACAATTGCGTGTTGCGCGCGATCCGCGCCGAGAAATCGGTCGGCAGCGCTAAGGCCTCGTCGAGCGCGTTGGTGTGCAGCGACTGGGTATGGCCTTGGGTAGCCGCCATCGCCTCGATCGTGGTACGCACCACGTTGTTGTAGACGTCCTGCGCTGTCAGCGACCAGCCCGAGGTCTGGCAATGGGTGCGCAGCGAAAGCGACCGCGGGTCCTTCGGATTGAACGGCTTCAGGAGCTTCGCCCAGAGCAGCCGCGCGGCGCGCATCTTGGCGACTTCCATGAAGAAGTTCATGCCGATCGCCCAGAAGAAAGAGAGGCGGGGGGCAAAACGATCGACATCGAGGCCCGCGGCAAGACCGGCGCGCAGATATTCGACGCCGTCGGCGAGCGTATAGGCGAGCTCGAGGTCCTGCGTCGCACCGGCTTCCTGCATGTGATAGCCGGA
>Ga0134125_10005899_pt1 | contig 13884 bp, 12 predicted proteins | sample KB31751_FD_96464 | JGI IMG/M metagenome (GOLD analysis project Ga0134125, IMG submission 96464) | Terrestrial soil microbial communities with excess Nitrogen fertilizer from Kellogg Biological Station, Michigan, USA - KB3-175-1 | ecosystem: Environmental > Terrestrial > Soil > Unclassified ... | reverse complement strand
CTTGAGCACGGGCTGGTAGAGGTCGGGGCGGAACTCGCGCACCTCGCGGCCGGTCAGCTCCTTGGTGAAGGCGTAGATCTCGGCGCGGGTGGCGTAGGCGGGGTGGCAGGCGACCGCGCACTGAGCGAGGCCGTGGTAGACGCGGGTGCCGCGGGCGAGGGCATCGGCCTCGCGCCCGACCCAGGGATCGGGCGAGGCGGCGAGCGGCTCGCCGGGCATTTCGCTGCGCCATCTTGGGGCGAAGGACTTCACGTATTGGATGAGGTCGTCGAGCTCCGCGTCGGGGACCTCCCAGGCGAGCATCGCCGTGCCGTGCAGGCCGTGGCCGATGGTGCGGGCGAAGTCGGCGTCGTTCGGCAGCTGGCCGGCGGCGACGGCGGCGAACTTGTAGACGCCGAGGCGCAGGTCGCGGGGCGGCGGCGAGAGGCCGGCGGCGGCCGTCCCTTTCCCGTCGCCGGCGTCGCCGTGGCAGGGGCGGCAGAAGTGGGTGAAGACCTCGCGCCCGTGCTCGAGCGCGGCCGGCGCGACCACCCGCCCGCCCAGCGTCAGCGGCGCGGTGAACGGCGGCGGCGCGCCCGGGAGGACGGCCGCGCGCCGGCAGGCCGGCAGCGCGAGCAGCAGAAGCGCCAGGAGCAGGCCGGCGGTCCTCACAGCACACACACCGCCAGGTAGACGACGATCCAGATCGCCAGCACGAAGTCCCAGTAGAGCGTGAGCAACCGCCGGCGACGTGCGCCGGCCCAGGCGAGCGCGACCAGACCCCCGAGCACGTGCGCCGCGTGCAGGACCGACAGGGCGAAGAAGACCTCGCCCAGCGCGCCGGCGGTCGGGCCGAGGTGGATCGCCACCAGGTGCTGCCAGAGGAGGCCCTGGGCGGCGAGAAAAGCGGCGCCCAGGCCGAGCGCGAGCCCCGGGCGCCCGCGCCGGAGGGCGATGCTGGCCGCGACGAGCGCGAACGTGTTCACGGCGGCGGCGCCGCGCGGGAACGGCGGCGCGCCGGCGGGCGGCCAAGCGGGCGCCTGGGCCCGGACGATCGCGTAGGCGAGCAGCAGCGCCGCGAACAGCATCGCCGTCGCGCCCAGGAAGATCACCAGTCCGACCTGGGCGTCCACCTCGCGGCGGCGGGCCGCGGCGGGGACGGCCGTCATGCGGTCTCCGGAGAGGGCGGGGCCGCGGGCGGCGTCTCGTCGACGAGCTCGGTCTGCGACAGCCAGTCGCGTCCGAGCGGGCGCGCGGCCGGGTGGCCGAGCTCGTGCGGGCCGCGCACGACGATCGGGATCCGATCGAAGTTGTGGTGCGGGGGCGGCGAGGCGACCGACCACTCCAGCGTCCCCACCTCCCAGGGGTTGGCGGCGGCGCGCGGGCCGCGGGCCAGGCTCCAGAAGAAGTTCAGCACGAAGACCAGCTGCGCGGCGCCCAGCAGGTAGGCGGCGTGCGAGATGGCGCGGTTGAGCGGCAAGAGCGGCTTCAGGAAGTCGAACACCGACGGGTCGTAGAGCCGCCGCTCCATCCCCTCGTAACCGATCGCCAGCATCCCGAAGAAGACCAGGTTCAGCGGGACGAAGGTGAGCCAGAAGTGCAGCTTGCCGAGCCCCTCGCTCATCATCCGGCCGAACATCTTGGGGAACCAAAAGTACGTCGCGGCGAACAGCGACATCAGCAGCGCCGCCGCCATGATGAGGTGGAAGTGGCCGACCACGAAGTAGGTGTCGTGCAGGTAGAGGTCGGCGGTGATGTCGGCCAGGTAGAGGCCGGTCAGCCCGCCCACGCCGAAGGTGAAGACCAGGCCGAGACAGAACAGCATCGGCGTCGGGAAGCGGATGGCGCCCCGCCAGAGCGTCCCCAGCCAGCTGAGGACGATGAGCGCGGTCGGCACCGAGATGATCATGGTGAGCAGCATGAAGCTCTCGCCGAGCAGCGGGCTCATCCCGGTGGTGAACATGTGGTGCCCGTAGACGACCGTCGACAGGAGCACCACGCCACACAGCGCGCCGACGGTCACCCGATAGCCGAACGCCGGCTTGCGCGCGAAGAACGACAGCAGGTCGCCCACGATCCCCCAGGCCGGCAGGATGAGGATGTAGACCTCCGGGTGGCCGAACAGCCAGAACAGGTGCTGGTAGAGGATCGGATCGCCGCCCGCGCCCGGCGTGCTGCCGGCGATGAAGAACTGCGTCCCCAGCAGGCGATCGAAGAGGAGCAGCACCATCGCCGCCGCCAGCACCGGGACGAACAGCGCGTTCAGGATCGAGGTGAGGAAGAAGCCCCACACCGTGAGCGGCATCCGCGTGTAGGTCATCCCGGGCGCGCGCAGCCGCAGCACGGTGGTGATGTAGTTGACCGCCCCCATCACCGAGGAGGCGCCGTTGAGGTAGATGGCCACCACCCACAGCGTCTGGCCGGGGCCGGGTGCGCCGATCGCCGTCGACAGCGTCGCGTAGGCGGTCCAGCCTGCCTCGGGCGGGCCGAGCGGCACGAAGAACGACGCGGTCAGCACCGCCGTCGCCGCGAACATGGTCCAGAACGACGCCATGTTGAGGCGCGGGAAGGCCATGTCGCGCGCGCCGATGAGCAGCGGCAGGCAGAAGTTGCCGAAGCCCCCGATCAAGATAGGCGTCACGGCGAAGAAGATCATGATCGTGCCGTGCATGGTGAAGAGCGCCGTGTAGGCGACCGGCGAGATCACGCCGCCCGAGGGCCCGAACAGCAGCTTGCCCACCACCGGCACCGGCGCGCCCGGGCGCGCCAGCTGCCAGCGGATCAGCATCGCCATGAGGCCGCCCACCGCCAGGAAGCCGAGCCCCAGGAACAGGAACTGCCGCCCGATCACCTTGTGGTCGTGCGAGAAGACGTAGCGGCGCAGAAACCCGGTCGGCGCCGGTTCAATCTCCTCGTCGATGGACGCGACCTGGCGCTCGCTCACTGGCCGGTCTCCCAGTCCCAGCCGCCGATGGCCGTGGGCCCCGCCGGGTCGTAGCGCAGGCGGCTGTCGGTCTCGGCGCGCGCCAGCCAGTCGCGGTAGTCGGCCCCGTCGCGGGCGACCAGCAGGCCGCGCATCTTGTAGTGGTTGACGCCGCAGTGCTGCGCGCAGCCGATCTCGCTGCGGCCCGTCTCGGTCGCCTGGAACCAGGCGCGGGTGGTCATTCCTGGAATGGCGTCAATCTTGATGCGGAAGCTCGGCAGATACAGCGAGTGGACGACGTCGCGCGAGCGCAGCTTCAGATAGACCGGGCGGCCGACCGGGACGTCGAGCTCGTTCAGGGTCACGACGTCGTCGGGCGTCCCGAAGCGGCCGTCGGGCCCGGCCGTCCGGAAGGTCCAGGCCCACTGCCGCGCCGTCACCTCGACGCGCAGCGCCGCCGGATCGGCGTCGGGGTAGCGCCAGAACCGCCCCTCGAGATCACGCGTCGCGCGGAGCGCCAGCGTCACGTCGATCGCCACGAACATGACGAGCGCGACCGTGAACATGAGGACCCGATCGCGAGTTCGGTTGCCGTGGGTGTGCTGCCCCCAGGTCCGCCCGGCGCGCGCCCGGTGAAACAGCAGCGCGGCCAGCAAGAAGGCGAGCGCGAGGGCGAAGACGACCCCCGTCGTCAGCGTCAGATAGCCGATCGCGCCGTCCACCAGGTGGCCGTCGAGCGAGGCGTCGCGAGGCAGCACGAGGTGCACGGCCGGGTCATTCCTAACTGTGCCCGGAGGCAAAATCAAACGCCTGGGGCCCGGTTTTATTGGGTAGGATTCTCGGGCGCATGGCCCAACCTCGTGAGGCCCCCCCGGGCGATTTGCCCCCCGGCAATTTGATTGGCCGGCAGGTCGGGCGTTATTCGGTCATCAGCCACCTGGCCTCGGGCGGGATGGCCGAGCTCTACATCGCGCGCCAGCAGTCGGTGGGCGGGTTCGAGAAGCAGGTGGTGCTCAAGATCCTGCAGCCGCGGTACGCCAAGAACGCGCGCGTCGTGCAGATGTTCCTCGACGAAGCGCGCCTGGCGGCCAAGCTGAATCACCCGGCGATCGTACATGTCTACGACGTCGCCGACGACGCGGGCCTCAAGTACATCGCCATGGAGTACATCCACGGCGAGACGATCGCCGACATCGTCAAGCGCGGCCTGGCCGTCGATCGCTACCTGCCGATGGAGCACGCCATCCACATCGTCAGGCAGACCGCGGCGGGGCTCGCCTACGCCCACGAGCGCAGGGAGCCCGACGGGCGCGTCGTGCGCATCGTCCACCGGGACGTGTCTCCGACGAACATCCTCGTCACCTACGAGGGGCAGACCGAGATCGTCGACTTCGGTATCGCGCGGGCCCAGGACGAGCTGCGCGAGGAGACCGGCATCCTGCCGGGTAAGGCGTCGTACATGTCGCCGGAGCAGGTGCGGGGCGAGGCGGTCGATCACCGCTCGGACATCTTCGCGCTCGGGATCCTCTTGTACGAGCTGACGCTCTGCCAGCGGCTCTACCGCGGGCCGGCGGACGCGGTGATGAAGCGGATCGTCGGCGAGCGCGTGCCGCCGCCCACCGCGGTCCGCCGCGACTACCCGGCGGCGCTGGAGCTCATCGTGATGCGGGCGCTCGAGAGGCGCCCCGAGGACCGCTACCAGTCGGCGCAGGAGATGCACGACGACTTGGAGGGGTTCCTGAGCGAGAGCGGGCTGCGCAGCGGAAACCGGCGGGTGGCGATCTACATGAGCGATCTCTTCGCCTCCGACGCCGGCGCGGGCGGGCCAGGTGGACGAGGAACGGAGGGCGACGAGCCCGAGGCGCTCGACTTCGATCGCCGGGCGCCGCTCAGCATGCGGATCCAGCCGGCCGTCGCGGAGACGGAGAGGCGCGCCTCCCCGCCGGGCGGCCTCGGGACGGCGCCGCGCACGGCCACGCCGGTGACGACCCGGGTATCGCCCACCGCCGAGGTAGCCGCCCGCCACGACCCCCGCCACGACACGGAAGAGTCGCCCGCAGGCCGATCTCGTGGAAGCTGGATCATCCTCGTCGCCTTCATCCTTTTGGGCGTCGCGGCGATGGCAATCCTCACCCTTCGATGATAGTTTCGCCCGACCGTCCGAGCCCCCCAGGGCCGCGCAAGCGGGAAGCTCTAACTGCATGAAATTCGTCTGCGATCGCTGCCAGACCAAGTATTCAATCGCGGACGAAAAGGTCCGCGGGAAGATCCTCAAGGTCCGCTGCAAGTCCTGCACGAACATCATCACGGTTCGGGACGAGGGGGCAGGGCCAGGCGCGGGATCGGGGGCGGCCGCTGCGCGCCGCGTCTCGGCTCCCGCCGCGACAGTCGGGGCCCCTGCGCCCCGGCCCCCCACGCCGGCCGCGGCGCGCGCGCCGCTGGCCCCGGCGCCGCCGCCGGTCGAGCGCCGGGTGGCCGCGCGGCCCGAGCCGCCGGACGACGGCGTCGCCTGGTACATGGCGCTGGACGGGAACCGGACCGGACCGTTCTCGCGCAAGCAGCTCCTCGACAAGGTCGCGCCGCTCTCCAAGGACGCCGACCTGCACGTCTGGAGCGAGAAGCTGGGGAGCTGGAAGCCGCCCGCCGAGGTGCCCGCGCTGGCGCACGAGCTGGCGGCGCGCCGACGTCCGCCGACGCCCGTGCCGCCGATCGCGGCGGCGCCTCCGCCTCCGCCGCCATTCCCGGGCGCCCCCCGGCGTCCGACGGGCTCGTCGATGCCGGCCGTCGCCGCCGCGCCGGCCCGGCAGACGGGGTCGCAGCCGGTCGTCGGTTCGCCGATTGGCGCGGGCGCGGGCCTGAAGCTTCCACCACCGGTGGCGCCGCCCGGAGGCCGGCGGCCCACCGGCCCGGTCGCGCGTCCCGCGGCGCTGGCGGCCGCGGCGGCCTCGCCCGCGCACGCGGTCGAGCACGGGCTGGACATCGATCCCTCGTCGATGCTCGAGACGCCCGCGCCGCAGCCGCACATGCTGCACGATCTCGGCGCCAACGGCGTCGGTCACGCCGAGCCGTCGGTCTCCAACGGGGCGTCGCACGGGGCGGAGAAGTCGGACATCCTCAACACGTTGAACCTGGCGTCGGCCTCGGGGGCCGGCCCGGCACCGCGGCTTCTGAAATCGGAGGCGGTCGTCGGGTACGCGACCGCCGCGGCCGGTCAGGCGGCGGATCGCCAGCGCGCGGGGCGCCTGATCTTCGTCTTGTTGGGGGTGGTCGGCCTCTGCGTCGTCCTGTTCGTGACGCTGGGGAAGAAGCAGCCCAAGCCGGTCGTCTCGCAGCCGGCCAAGGCGACCACCGATCCGCTGGCGGGGATCGTCGACAATCCGCCGGCGGCGACGCCCGCGCCCACGCCCGCGCCGCCGCCGGCCGCGCCCACGCCGGCGCCCGAGCCGCCCGCCGCGCACGGCCGCGGGCACGCACATGCGGGTGCACACGGCAAGCCGGCCGGCGGGGCGCCCACCGCACCGCCGCCGCTCTCCCCCGCGGGGACGCCGGCCGCGCCGGTGGCGGCGAACGATCCGAACGCTCGCTACAACGACGGCCACAAGCTGAACATCACCGGCAGCAGCGGCGTCTCCCGGCCGCCGCCGTCGCAGTCGGAGATCACGCGCGTCATCCACAACAACATGGGCGGGATCAAGAACTGCTACCAGCGCGCGCTGCTGCGCGACAGCAGCCTCACGCACGGCAAGATCAGCGTGCAGGTCAGCATCGGGATCTCGGGTCGGGTGAAGCACACCGCGATCGACGGGCCGCCGCAATTCCGCGCCCTCGATCCCTGCATCAAGGAGGTGGTCGGCCACTGGGCCTTCCCGCAGGCGGGCGACGAGTACGGCACCGAGTTCGTGTACGTCTTCCAGGGCAATGAGTAGGCGCGGGCGCCGTCGAGAAGAAGGTAGAGAAAAGACACCGTGCTCCGGCACCCCTACGCCGCGTTCCTGAACAAGGTCGAGAAGCCGTCCCGCTACGTGGGCGGCGAGTACCAGCAGGCGCGCAAGGATCCGGCGACGGTGGCGGCGCGCGTCTGCCTGGCGTTTCCGGACGTGTACGAGATCGGGATGTCCCACCTGGGGACGAAGATCCTCTACAGCGTCCTCAACAAGGCGGACGACCTCGCCTGCGAGCGGGTGTTCTCCCCCTGGCTGGACTGCGAGGGTCAGCTTCGCGCGCGCGGGTTGCCGCTCGTCACGCTCGAGACGGCGACGCCGGTCGGCGCCTTCGACGTCGTCGGGTTCTCGCTGCAGTACGAGCTGACGTACACCAACGTGCTCGCCATCCTCGAGCTGGGCGGGATCCCGCTGCGCGCCGCCGACCGCGGCGACGAGGCGCCGCTGGTCATCGCCGGCGGGCCGACCGCCACGCACCCGGAGCCGCTGGCGCCGTTCATCGACGCCTTCTTCATCGGCGAGGCAGAGGAGCTCTTGCCGGCGCTGGTGCGGGAGGCGGCGGCGATGCGCCGGACGGGCCTTTTGCGCCGCGAGCGGCTGGTGCGGCTGGCGGCGAAGTACCCGCTCTACGTCCCCGAGCTCTACGCGACGGAGCTCGACGCCGAGACCGGCCTGCTGGTCGTCGGCGCGCCGCTCGATCCGCGCGTGCCGGCCCGGCCCAAGCGCGCGCTGGTCGCCGACATCAACCAGATTCCCTTCCCCGACGATTCGCCGCTGCCGTACGCGGAGGCCATCTTCGATCGCATGGCGGTCGAGGTGGCGCGCGGCTGCACCGAGGGGTGCCGCTTCTGCCAGGCGGGGATGATCTACCGGCCGGTGCGCGAGCGCGACCCGGTCGCGGTGCTCGACGCGCTCACCGGCGGCGTCAAGAAGGGCGGCTATGACGAGACGGCGCTGACCTCGCTGTCGATGGCCGACTACTCCTGCGTGACGCCGCTGGTGAAGGCGGCGATGGCCAAGCTCGCGCCGGAGAAGGTGTCGCTCTCGGTGTCGTCGCTCCGGGCTTACGGGCTCAACGAGGACCTGCTGGGCGAGATCGCGGGCGTGCGCGCCGGCGGGCTCACCTTCGCGCCCGAGGCGGGCACGCAGCGGATGCGGGACGTGATCGCCAAGAACGTCACCGAGGCCGACATCCTCGAGTCGGCGCAGCGGGTGTTCGGGCGGGGCTTCTCGCGCATGAAGCTCTACTTCATGATCGGTCTGCCGACCGAGACCGACGAGGACGTGGCCGGCATCGTCGAGACCGCCGCGCGCGTGCAGGCGATCGGGCGCCAGCACCAGAAAGGGGCGCAGGTGACCGCTTCGGTGTCGACCCATGTGCCCAAGCCGCACACGCCGTTCCAGTGGGCGGCGATGGACGACGAGGCGACCACCGCGCGCAAGCAGGGCATCCTGGCCGAGCGGGCGCGCGCGCTGCGCGTGCAGCTCAAGATGCACGAGAACCAGCAGTCGCACCTGGAGGGGATCTTCGCGCGCGGCGATCGGCGCGCCGGCGATCTGCTGGAGGCCGCCTACCGGCGCGGCTGCCGGTTCGACAGCTGGGACGACGCGCTCCGGGTCGATCTGTGGGAGCAGGCGATCGCCGAGACCTCGCCGGTGACCGGGTTCGACGTGGCGCGGCCGCTGGGGACGCTGCCGGTGACGGCGCGCCTCCCCTGGAGCCACATCGACATCGGCCTCGAGCCGGACTTCCTGGCCAAGGAGTACCGCAAGGCGCTCAAGGATCGCCTCTCACCCCCCTGCGGCAAGCCGTACAAGAAGCTGCTCCACCCGAGCAGCGTCGCCGCCGCCGAGGCGGGCGCCAAGGACAAGCTCATCTGCTACGACTGCGGCATCGCCTGCGACCTCGAGGCGATGAAGGGCGAGCGCCTGTTCTTCTTGCGCCGGATGAACGCCTGGGGCGGGGAGGCGGCGGCGGTGAAGGCTCCCGAGCCCGAGAGAGCGCGCGCGCCGCGGCCGGTGCAGGATCCGACGCGACCGCCGCCGCGCGCCCTGCAGGGGACGCCGCACGGCTATCGCGTCCGCTACACCAAGCTGGGGCGCGTCGCTTACCTCGGCCACCTCGATCTGGTGCGCCACCTGCCGCGCATCTTCCGGCGCGCCGGGTTGGAGATCTTCTACTCCCTCGGCTTTCACCCGAAACCGGAGCTGTCGTTCGGACCGGCGCTGGGGCTCGGCATCCCGTCGCTGGGCGAGATCCTCGACGTGAAGCTGGTCGACGACCTCCCGGCCGCGGAGTTGGCGCGGCGGCTCGCGCGCGTGTCGCTGGAAGGGATCGAGATCCTCGACGTCGCGCGGCTCGGCGAGAGCGATCGCGCGCTCGGCCGGGTGCTGACGGCCTCGGAGATGATCGCCCGACTGCCCGCGGGGGCCGAGGTGGCCGCGGGGCTGGCACGTTTCGCCGGCGAGGCGCCCCTGACGGTGCGGCGCGAGTCGGACAAGGGGATCGCCCGCACCGTCGACGTGCGCCGCTCATTGCGCCGCCTGGCGCTGTTCGAGGACGCGTCGGTACGCCGGCGGCTCGGTTGGGAGGAGGGGGCGATGGTGGCGTTCGGCGTCTCGGTGACCAACGAGGGGAGCGCGCGCCCCGCAGAGGTGGTGACCGCGCTGTTCGGCGCCGAGGTGGCGGCGGCGGCCGACCTGGCGCGGCTGGCGCTGTGGGGCGACGACGGCGTCGATCCGCTGCGCGTCGCCGACCTCCGGCGCCGTGCGGGCGGCGGGCAAGCGCGTCAGGACGCCGCGGCCGCCGTGCCGTGATCGAGACGACCGGCCTCTCCAAGCGATTCGGCGACACGCTGGCCGTCGACGAGCTGTCGCTGCGCATCGAGGGGGGCGAGGTGGTCGGCTTTCTCGGCCCCAACGGCTCGGGGAAGACCACCACCATCCGGCTGCTCATGGGGCTCTTGCGCCCGAGCGGCGGCCGGGCCTCGATCCTCGGGCGTGACTGCCACGCTGACGCGGTCGCGCTCAAGCGCGAGGTCGGGTATCTGCCCGACGAGCCGTTTCTCTATCCCTATCTGACCGGGCTCGAGACGCTCGAGCTCGTGGGCGGTCTGCACGGCATCGCCGCCGCCGAGGGGCGCCGACGCGCCGGCGCCATCGCGGAGCGCCTGGGCCTCGGCCCGGCAGCGGGCGCCTACACGGTGACCTACTCGCTGGGGATGAAGAAGCGGCTGGCGCTGGCGCTGGCCCTCATCCACGAGCCGAAGGTCCTCATCCTCGACGAGCCGACCAACGGGCTCGATCCGGCGGGCGCCCGCCAGATGCGCGCCGCCATCGCCGAATACGCCGCCGGCGGGCGGACGATCTTCCTCTCCACGCATCTGCTCGACGCCGCCGAGCGGCTTTGCCACCGGGTGGCCATCATCCAGAAGGGCCGGCTGCAGGCGATCGGGGCGCCCGACGAGCTGCGCGCCCACTTCGGCGCCGCCCCGGGGACGACGCTCGAGGATCTCTTCCTGCGCGTCACCGCCGGCGACGCTCCGGCGGGGGCGGCGCCTCCGCCGGCGGGCCGGGTCGAAGACCGCGACCACGATCGATGACCGGCGGCGCGGCGATCGACACCGGGACGTTGGCCGGGCTGATGATCCGAGCCCGGCTGCGATCGTTCCGCAACGGCCTGCGCGCCCGCGGCCGGCGCGCGCCGTTGCTGATCACCATCGCGGGCCTGATCATCGCGCTGGCGTACGTCCTGCTTTTCTCGCAGGCCTTTGCCGCGATCGTCGCCGCCTCGGCGCTGCCCGCGCAGGCGGCCGCGCTGGCTCTGGTGACGGGCGCGCTCTCCTTCGGCAGCCTGACCGCCAAGGCCGCCAGCAGCGAAGCCGTCCGCGCCGGCACCTCGGAGAACGAGTTCCTGCTCGCCCGCCCCGTGTCGTTGCCCGCGCTGGTCGCCGCGCGCGGGCTGGCCGACGCGGTGACCGATCCGATGGGGGCGCTCTTTCTCCTGCCGGTGCTCGTCTCCGCGTCGCTGGTCTGGCGCCTGCCGCCCGCGGCGCTGCTGCTGGCCGCGGCGATCTCCTCGGCGGTGCAGGTCACGATCTCGATGCTCGCCTACGCGACGCAGCTCTGCGTCGTGCGGGCCGTGGCCCCGGCCCGCCGGCGCGGCATCTGGATGGCCTTGCGCCTCCTGGCCGCCCTGGCGCTGGCGGCCGTCTGGATGATCGGGACCTGGGTGTTGCGGGCGCCGGCCTCGCTGGCGGGGACATTGACCGCGGTGGCCGAATGGGCCAACCGGACGCCGGGCGCTCTCATCGTCTTGCCGCTGGCCGCGCTCCTTCGTGGCGACGGGGTCGCGGCGCTCGCGGGGCTCGGGCTGCTCTGGCTGATCGCCGCCGCGGCCCTGTTCGTCGCGGCGGCCGTCGCGCGCCGCGCCGGGATGGCAGGCTGGGAAGAGGCGGGGGCGCCCTGGGCCGAGGCGGCGCCTGCTCCCACACATCGCGCGCGTCCCGTCACCGCCGCGACGAAGGACCTGCGCCTCATCACCCGCGATCGCGGGCAGGTCCTGGTCCTCATCGCGATGCCGGCCATCTTCGTCGGCATCCAGATCTTCGGGTCCGCCGGCTGGACCTGGTCGACCGCCAGCCTGGGCCGCGTCTCGTGTCTCGCCTATTCGCTGGCCCTCTACATGGCGACCATCGGCCCGCTCACGCACATGCAAGCCGAGCGGCGCGCGTTCTGGATCCTCCGCACCGTTCCGGTGTCGCTCGGTACGCTGTTCGCCGGCAAGGCGCGCGCCTGGGCGGTCATCGTCGGCGGCGCGGCGGCGTTCGCCTTCGTCCCGCTGGCGCTGGTGATGCCGACGGCGCCGCTCGCGAGCGTGGTCGTGGCCGGCCTCCTGGTGGTGGGCGGCGCGGTGGCGATCAGCTTCCTGGCGATCGCCATGGCCGCCGGCGGCGCCGACCTCTCGGACGAGCAGAGCACCGCCGTCGGCCCGGCGACGATCTATTCGTTCCTCCTGGTGGGCGGCCTACAACCTGGTCCTGGTCGGCGATCCGCGGACGCGGGTGGCGGGCCTGGCGCTCTATCTTTACGCCATCGCGGCGCACTGGGGCGCGGGGGTGGCGCGCGCGGAGATCTGCCTCGACGCCGAGGCGGTCGGCAGGCCGCGCCTGCGGTCGGCCGAGGCGGCGACGGTCTTGCTGATCTACGCCCTCGGCGCGCGCGGGCTCGCCCAGGCGCCCGGCCTGACGGGCGAACGGTCGAGGGGCGCCGCGCTCGTCTGGGTGGTCCTGATGGGGCTGGTGGCGCTGGCGCTGACGCGTCGTGCGCCCGTCGTCCCGGGGCGGCGGGCGCTGCCGATCTCGGCGGCCATCGGCGTGCTGCTGGGGGCGGTCGCCGGCCTCGGTGGGGGTGGCGCGGCGAGCGCGCCGCTCCGGGCGGATCTGCCGGCCTGGTTGACGGCGGCCGTCTTCTTGCTGTTCGAAGAGGCCATCTTCCGCGGGCTCGTCGAGCGCGCGCTGGAAGAGGACCTGGCGTCACCGACGGCCGCCCGCTGGCGAGGGCGCGCGATGGCGGCGCTCCTCACGGGCGCGCTGGCCGTGGTGGCGCTCGCCGTCACGACGGCGCCGCTCACCCGCCTCGCGCTGGCGCTCGCGGTGGCGGCGACCGCGGCGCGCGCCATCACCGGCCGCCTGAGCGCGGCCTGGATGGCGCGCCTGGCCGGCCTGGCCGTTTGCGCTTTCCTCTGACTGACGACGGAGATACGATGGTCACATGCGAAGTGTCTTTGCTTCGCGCGTGGCCGCCGCCTGGGGCGCGCGCTCGGTCGGGGGGCTGGCCTTGGCGCTGGCGTTTGCGCTCGGCTGCAGCGTGGACAACACCGGTCTGGCCGAGACGAACGTGAAGCTCCAGCGCCCGGACGGCGGGCTCGGGGTCGGCAGCGGCGGGAACATGGCGAACACCGGGAGCGGGGGCACGACCGGCAGCGGCGGCGCGGCCTCCGGGGGAACGCCTGGGAGCGGCGGCACGATCGCCTCCGGGGGCACGACGGGAACGACCGGTACGGGCGGGGCCGGCGGCGGCGGGACGACGGGGACCGGGGGGGCCACGGCGAGCGGCGGGGCGACCGGGACGGGCGGAGCGCCGGCGACCGGCGGCGCGATGGGGACCGGTGGAATGACCGACACCGGCGGGACGATCGGGACCGGCGGGACGATCATGGCCACCGGTGGAACGACCGGGACCGGCGGCGTGACGGGCGCCGGCGGGACCACCGCCACGGGCGGCGCGATCGGGACGGGCGGCATCCTGGGCACGGGCGGCGTGATCGGGACGGGCGGTCTCCTGGGCACCGGCGGCGTCACGGGGACGGGCGGAATCAGCCCGCCGCCGTGCGGCCCCGGGAACTGCAGCGGCTGCTGCAGCTCCACCGGACAGTGCATCCACAGCACCAGCGCCCGGCAGTGCGGGAACAACGGCGCCGCCTGCGTGGCCTGTGGCGGCTGTCAGATGTGCGGCAACGGAGCCTGCGCGATCAATCCGAGCTCGCAGTGGACGATCGTCGCCCAGTCGGCCACGGTCAACATGACGGCGCCCGGCGGCGGCACGTGGGATCCGGTTAAAGGAGACGAGGGGGGCCCGGAGCCCGATCTCTTTTGCGAGTACGAGAACCCGGCCAACGACGTCAGCCCCACGACGGCCGGCGTGACCTCCACGGTCACCGACGTCTTCACCGCCACCTGGGACCAGACGATCACGCCGCAGGGGGTGACGGTCAGCGCCCAGGCGCTCATGGCCAGCAAGCCGGCCTGGCGGATCTGGGTGGGCGACGAGGACTGCACGAGCCCGAACATCTGCGGCACGCGGGGGCAGATCGCCTGCTCGTATCAGCAGACGATCAGCGCGGACGCGCTCGCGGCCGGCGAGCTGACGATCAGCAACTTCCAGAGCTGCCTGTCGATCCAGCTCCAGCTCGTCTGTCAGGATCCGAGCGTCACCACGCCGTAGCGAGGCGGGTCGAGCCCGGCGGGCCCGGGCGTCAGG
>Ga0134125_10005897_pt1 | contig 13885 bp, 14 predicted proteins | sample KB31751_FD_96464 | JGI IMG/M metagenome (GOLD analysis project Ga0134125, IMG submission 96464) | Terrestrial soil microbial communities with excess Nitrogen fertilizer from Kellogg Biological Station, Michigan, USA - KB3-175-1 | ecosystem: Environmental > Terrestrial > Soil > Unclassified ... | reverse complement strand
GCGATCTCCTCGGTTGTCAGTCCGCAGATCAGACGCAGCGTCAGCGCGGCCCGTCCCTCCAGCGCTACCACCGGATGGCACGCGGTAAAGATGAGGCGCAACACGTCGTCCTCGATATCTTGGTCCGGCGCCTGTTCCAGCGCCTCCGCCAGCCGCAGCTGTTGTACATCCAATTCCCGGGCAAGCTCCGCGTGCTTGTGCACCAGCATGCGATGGCGGCGCACCCCATCGATGGCGCGCCGCTTCGCCGCCGTCATCAGCCAAGCTCCGGGATTCTCGGGAATGCCGTCCATGGGCCAGACGGTGAGTGCCGTCACCAGGGCGTCCTGGGCGAGTTCTTCGGCCAAGCCGATGTCGCCGGTGACGCGGGCGATGCGCGCGATCAGGCGCGCGGATTCGGTCTTCCATACCGCCTCGACCGCCTGATGGACGTCACGCACGTTGTTCACCTTACCGATGATTCCTTCCACCTGGCCGGGACCGCCATGCACCGGCCAAATTGTCGTGGCCTCCATTTACCAGTTTTCGCGCTTGTCTCCATGAAGGGCCGTCATCGCCCGTTGGGAGGCTGGCGGCGCGAATGTTTACAATTCTCAGGAGAACTACGAATGTTTGATACCTTGCGCTGCTTTGGTCACCGCCTGCGTCGGCCGATGCTTGTTGTTCTCGGCAGCTCGCTCTTGCTCGCCAACTTGGCGGCAGTGCCACCGACCTCACCCAATCCCTCCGCCAAGCCGGCCTCAACCCTTGTCCTCAAGCCCCTCAGCGCCACCCAGCTACACACACTCACCTTCATGGACCCGACATCCTCTCATATCAACACGGCGATGCCGCTCTCGCCCTCGGCAACGCTGGCGCCGCGCCCGGCGGCCGTGGCGGCTGCGCCGCAAGATTCGGGTGCGGCAAATCACCGTATCGGAAAGGCGGCGCTGGTCTTTGGCGTCCTGGGCACAGTGGGCGTCGTCGGAGGCGTCATCGCACTGCGCCAGAGCAAGACCAACGCCGCTTGCTTGAGTGGCGACGCTTCCACCACCTGCAGCGACGTGCACAAGGCCGCCAAGATCATGATCCCGGCCAGCGCCGTTGTCGCCGGCCTCGGTTACTTCTTCGCGTTTCACCACCGGTTTTAATCCCTACCCTACCTATCCGGGGAGATTGCTTGCCGGGGGCGCGAAGCCCGCACTGCGAGCTGCGCCCCTGCGGAATTACGACCAACCCACCGCGCAGAACGCGGTGGGGGCCCGGTTCGCGGCCCTTCGCGCCGACTTTGCCCACGGTGCAAACAGCGCGGCGCCCGCGACCTGTTCGAACTGAAGAGGATGCCGGTCGGCGATGTTCTCGTCTCGGCGAGTTCGTCGGCCAGCCCGTGTTCGAGCAGCACCGAAGGCAGCGACACGCTGCCCGAGACGTTTAATTGCCAGCTTTCTCACTTTAAGACTCCCCGCTTCATATCCGGACGGGTTCCGAGAAACTCCCGGACCTCGACCGGCGCGCGGCAGGCGAGGGTGGCCTTGCGCCCCCACGCCAAGGCCTCGTCCAGATTCGCGGCTTGCAGCAGCCAGAAACCGCCCACGTGCTCCTTGGCCTCGAGGTACGGCCCATCGGTAATGACCACCTCACCGCCGGGCTGCCCCCGCAGGGACTTGGCCTTGCGCGCCGGTTCCAAGCCTCCGGCGAAGACCCGGGCGCCCGCGGCATCCATCTCCTGGTTGAGCGCGTGGATATCGCGGATCATCTCCTCGCCCTCCCGCGACGCGTCGTAGTTGTCCGGGTGGTGAATCGCAACCAAATATTGCGGCATGTCTCCTCCTGAAACGGTCTGCGGGCTCCGGGCTGCCCGCCTTTCACTATAACGACGAACGGGAAGACCGGATTTCGACAGGACGGTTAGGAAAAACGTTCGTTCCGGCCGCGCTTACTTCCGGGCGCTATCCGGGCTGCCGTCGGACCAGTGGGCCACCGGGACCATGAAGATGGTGAGATGATCGGAGGCGTCGTCGCTGGCAAGCACCGGCGAGCCCGGCAGGTTGGCGCCCCAGCTTTGGCTCATCGCCAGCGGCTGGATGAACATCAGGTGCGGATGCCAGTTCTTCGCCTGATCGTCCAGGTAGCCGCCCTTCGACAGCATGTAGCACAGCGCGCCCGGCTCCATCGCCGGCAGCTTCTTTTGCTGGAAGGCCGCTTGGACGGCCTGGGCGATCTGCGCCTGCGACTTTCCGCTCAGTGCCAAACGCGTCTTCAGCAACAGGATCGGCAGATACGATTTCGCGGCGGCCGCGTTGAGGCAGTCCGGCCCGCGTATGTTGAAATTCCAATAGCCGGGGGCGCCGATCGGCGCATCCCAGGAGCGCTCCACCAGACAGACGTAGTGATTCGATCCGGGCACGGCCACTTCGTAGCCGTTCTTGCCCAGCACCATCACCTCGGCTTTGGCCGAGATGGATGCTGGAGCGGCGCTGCGCGCCAGCGCGATTTCGGCGCTCCGGTTCGCCATCATGTATTTGGCGACCGGCGCCATTTTCACGTACGGCGTCGCCGCGCTCTGGGCCTGCATACCCAGCGCGGCAGACGCCACGATGGTGAGGGCAAGCATCAACTTGACCATTCTTCGCTGCATGGGCATCCTCCTCCCGCAATTCCCGGCCGTCGTCATCGCGAAGGTCCGCCTAACCATGGCAGCAACGGCCTTGGGTCCCGATCCTGCCACCGCCGCCGCGTCTCCTCGATCACCGCCCCACGGTTCCGCGCCATCCGGGCGATGACGGCCGCGGGTGCGCCCGTGGGCTCGTGCTTCCCGCCCCAGATCAGTAGTTCGAGCAGCACCGGCGCCAGGTCAATTCCCTTTTCCGTGAGCCGGTACTGTTTCTGCCTCCCGTCCTCGGGGTCGCGCTCGGCCTCCACGATCCCCGCCCGGCACAGCCGCCCCAGCCGGTCCGCCAGAATGTTCGTCGCAATGCCCTCGCCCGCGCGCGCAAAATCCCGGAAGGTATGAAAGCCGCGCACCATCAGGTCGCGGACGATCAATAGCGACCAGCGGTCGCCAAGGACCTCCAGCGCCATGTTGACGGGACAGCCGGAGCGGGGCGCCGAAATGGGCGGGGAGGCCACGTAGACCGAACGCTACCAAAGATCGCTTGCATTTTGCAAGTCACAGGAATGCCGGACGGGTTGACACTCTACCCGAGCGGGCGCATGCGGGGGTTAAATGATTACCCAAGCGCGCGTGCGAGGTTCCCGATGAGGCTGTGGCGGCGGCGCCCGTACCCAGGACTTCCAGTCGGAGATCGCCAGCCATCTGGCGCACGAGGCCGAGGAGTTGCAACGCGAGGGCGTGGCGCCGCGGGCAGCCCGGTCCGCGGCGGAGCGCGGCTTCGGCAACACCTTGCACGCGCAGGAGCGCTTCTACGAAGGCACCGGCGGGTTGGTGGGGCGCGCGCAGGAGGCGGGGCGCGATGTGCGCTTCGGCCTGAATGATGTACCGCGCCGCGAGTGTTACCGCACCATCAAGACGCTCAAGTAACCCAGGCCGGTGCCGAGCATGCAGCCCGCCAGAACGTCGGTCAGGAAGTGCAGTCCGAGCACCAGGCGGGAGGCCGCGATGCTGAGGGCGCAGGCCAGGAGGCACAGTCCGAACTCGGGGTAAAACGAAAGCATTGCCGTCACTACCGCGAAGGCAGTCAGACTATGGCCCGAGGGAAACGAGAACTCGTCGCGGTAGCGCGAGAACTCCCAGCATCGGCCCTGCGCTCCCATTCCCGGCGCCACCACCGCCGGCCTTGGACGCCGCACCCAGTTCTTGAGCGGCACGAAACAGGCGATGCCCAGCGCGGCCGCCAGTGCCGCGCTGGCAAAGGCGTCGTAGCGGGCCCGGCCGCCGAAGAACAGCACCCCCACGCCGGCCAGACACCAGGCCCAACCGTCGCCGCCGCGGCTGGCGTACAGCATCCACAGCCGCACCCAGCGGGGCGCGTGCCAACGGGCGAGCCGCCGCATCAGTACCATGTCCTGTTGCAGAATGCGTCCGGGCAGATTCCAATCTCGCACCATGGTCGCACCTCGTTTCGCCGCTTACCGCGCGCTGTCCGCGCGTACCGCTTTGCCAAGCAGCGGCCGTGGACGGGTAGAAAGCCGCCAATGCCGCATCCACCATCCCGCGGCGAGATAGTCCAAACCAAACTGCAGCGCGGTTGCCACCGGCGCCAGTGGCAGCAGCGGCGCCAGCGCGATCGCGAGCGGGTGCTCGCGCGCCAGCGCGCCTCCGATCGCCACCACGTCCCGCGTCAAGTGCAGCCAGGAGCCGGCGAGGCCGCGCAGCCGTCCGCGGCCGGCGCGCAGCCCGGCGAAGAACTCCTCTTTGGTTTGGGCGCCCGGGACTTCGGTATACGCTCTGCCGGCGGAGCGCAGGGTGTGGGCGTCGCTGCCGCCTACCAGCCGCCGCCGCCAGCGCCGCGCCATGCGGCGCGCGCACTGATTGTTGGCCTCGGGAACCTGCCCGTTAAGCCCCTCAAACGCCTCGAACTGGGCCAAGGCGGCGAAATCCCCCGGACGCCGCGCCCCGGTCAGGGTCGAGGCCACATGGTTGACGCTGGCAAAGAGGTTTTGTTCCTCCAAATAGGCGGCCAGCCGCGGCAGGTCGTGGCGCCGCGCCTGGATCGCATGGTGGTGTTTTTCGGTGATGTCGTACACGCCGATGTGCGCCTCCGTGCCGCTGGGGGTCGTACAGGTCACCTCCTCGCTCAGGAAAAAGCCGGGCAGGCCGGCCAGATGTTCGGCGGCCCCGATGGAGTCGTGGTCGGTAACGGTGATCAGGTTCATGCCGCGCCGGCGCAGCGTGGCGGCCAGCGCGGCGGGTTCGCTATAACATTCGCGGGCAAAGCGGCCCAGGCCGGGAATCGTACACATGCCCGAGTAGATCGAATGCACATGTAAATCGCAGCGCATGATCTTTGTTAGCACGCGACTTGGTTACAGTAGTGTCACAACGCGAGCCACCCGCCCGCCCCATTGGCCAAGCTGGTGCACACTGGACGTGATGGATCACGCCGGGGATATAGCGCCGAGGGTTCAACTGATCTACTTCGATGCCGGCGGCGGCCACCGCAGCGCCGCGGCGGCGCTGCGGGCGGTGTTGCGGGAACGGGGCGTGGATGCATCGCTCGTCAATTTGCAGGAACTGCTCGATCCTCTTGACGTCCTGCGGCAGTGGTTCCGCATCCGTCTGCAGGACTATTACAACCTGCTGGTGGCCAACGAGTGGACCTGGGGGTTGCGCTGGGCGGCGCGGGCGCTGCAACTGACCATCCGGCTGCGTCGGCCGGCGTTGGAGGCGGCGCTGCGGGAGCATTTTGTCCGCACCCGGCCGGCACTCGTGGTCTCGCTGATCCCGCACTTCAACCCGTTATTGGCGCGCGCTCTGCGCCGGGCCATGCCCGAAGCGCGCTTCCTCTTGGTCATCACCGACTTGGCCGACGCCGAGCGCCCGAGTTTTTGGCTGCAAGGCATCGAGCCCGGAGCGCAAGGCTGGCCCCACCGCGTGGCTTGCGGCTCGGCGCGGGCGGTGGACCAGGCCCGGGCCGCGGGCCTTCCGCCGCAACGCATCCTGGCCGCCAGCGGCATGATCCTGCGGCCGGCCTTTTACCACTCCACGCCGGGTCTAAGCCGCGACGAAGCTCGGCGGCGTTTGCGGCTCGAGCCCGGCGTTCCCACCGCAATGGTGCTGGCCGGTGCGGCCGGCGGACACTCCATGATCGGCATCGCGCGGCGGCTGGAGCGGGTGACCGTGCCGGTGCAGAGCATCTTCCTCTGCGGACGCAACCCGGCGCTGGCGGCGGTGATCCGCCAACTGCCCGCCCGTTACCCGCGCTGCGTGCTCGAGTTCCGGGAAGATGTGCCCGACCTGATGCGCGCCGCCGACTTCTTCATCGGCAAGCCCGGCCCCGGCAGCCTGAGCGAAGCGCTGCAGATGGGCCTGCCCGCCATCGTCACCGTCAACCGGCGCACCTTGCCCCAGGAGCGGTATAACGCGCACTGGCTTGAAGAGAACGGTTGGGGCATGGCCCTGCGCCGCTGGAGCGCCCTGGAGCCGGCGGTCGAGCGCTTGCTGGCGCCGGGCGTGCTGCACTCCTACCGCGCCCGGATCCCGCACAACCACAACCGCGCCGTCTTCGAGATCGCCGCCGCCTGCCAGGAAGAACTGGCCCGCGCCGCCGCCGGCCAACCTGAGGTAAGCTGAAGCGGTTGACGCTCGCCGCCGACCCGCGGCCGGCGAAGAGGTGTACGAGGCGCATTCACGATGGCAAAAGCGATGAAGACGGTGTTGTTGGTGGCGCTGGCGGCGGTCGCGGCGAGCGCTCAGGTCAACGCGGGCGAGCAGAAACCGGAGCCCAACCAGCCCTTCACCATGACTCAGGTGACCACGCTGCGCTATCCCTGGCGCATCGCCTTCCTGCCTGACGGACGCATGCTGATCACCGAGAAGGTCGGCGGCCTGCAGCTCGTGACCCAGAAGGGCGAGAAGACGCCGGTCGCCAACATCCCGGCGGTCGCTTACCAGGGGCAGAACGGCATGCTGGGCGTGTTTCTCTCGCCGCGCTACGCCAAGGATCACGACATCTATTTGACCTACTCCGAGCCCGGCGACGGCGGATCCAGCCTGGCGCTGGCCCGGGCCCGGTTGGTGATCAAACCCGACTCCGCCAGCCTGGAAGGATTCCAGGTGTTGTGGCACCAAATGCCGAAGGGCCGCGGCGGCCAGGTCGGCGCCCAGATCGCCTTCTCGCCCGATGGCAAATACCTCTACCTAAGCTCGGGGGACCGCCAGCGCATGACTCCCGCGCAAGATCCCAACCAGGAACTCGGCAAGATTCTGCGTTTCACGCTTGACGGCAAGCCCGCGCCCGGCAATCCCATGGCGGGCAAGACCGGAGCCTCGACCGTGCCGTTGATCAACCCGCCGCGCGACACCGAGGCCGCCAAGACCGCCCCGGTGGTGAGCACTTACACCTTCCCCGGTCCCAACCTGACGCCGTCGGAGACCTGGGCCACCGGCCTGCGCACTCCCTATGGTCTGGCCTTCGCCCCCAACGGGCAGTTGTGGGAGCTCGAGCACGGCCCCCGCGGCGGCGACGAGCTAAACCTGATCGAACCCGGTAAGAACTACGGCTGGCCGTTGGTTTCCTACGGCGTCAACTACGACGGTGTGCCGGTCGGCAGCCCGGATACGCGTCCCGACCTGACCAAGCCAGTGATCTACTGGGCTCCGGTCATCGCGCCCGGCAACCTCGCCTTCTACAAAGGCAAGATGTTCTCGCAGTGGGATGGCTCGGCGCTGATCACCGGCCTGGGGAGCCAGTCGCTGCTGCGCGTCACCTTCGACGGCAAGGGCGGCGCCACCGTCGCCGACCGCTGGGACATCGGCCACCGCCTGCGCGACGTGGAGGTCGCCCCCGACGGCGCCCTCTGGATCGTCGAAGACGCCAACCCCGGCGCCCTCTGGCGCGTCACGCCGAAATAGGCGCCGCGAAATTTTGCCGGGCGCGGGCCCCAGCGCGGCTGCGCCGCGCGCCCCGCTTCCGCTCAGGCTTTCGTCAACGGCGGCAGCCACTCCAGAGCCTCGAATCGCGCGAAGCCGCGGTCAAAGCTCACCAGGCGGCTCCCGCTCGTCATCGCAAGCGCCGCAAGCCGCGGGGCGGCCCGCCCCCGGCAAGCCCCAGTATTGCCCGCGGGTTAGCGGGCGCAACCGCCTATCGCCCGCCGCGCAGCGCCGTCCACTGCGCCAGTAACGGCGTCAGCTCGCCATGCAGCTTGGCCGCGGCGGCGGATTGGGCCGCCGTCGGCGCGATGTCGGCGGCTTCGACCTGCCGCTGCAGGGTGCTCATCTCGCCTTGCAAGCCGCGCAGCGTCGGAGCGCCCGCCGGGCCGCCGCGGCCGCCACGCCCCCCGGCGGCGGCACCGGCCAAGGCGCGCGCCTTCCGCGCGGCCTCGCCGCTCAGGTTCGCGGCCTGAATTGCGTCCAGCGCGCCGGCGATCCGCACTTCGTCATCGTAGAGCTGCTTGGCCACGCGGAACTGCTCGGCCCAGGCGGCCGGAGTGGTCTTCACCCGGGGGTCCATGCGGATGGTCAGCGGTTGGGTGTAGGTGTGTCCGTCGACGGTGAGGCGCACGGTATACCGGCCCGGAAGCGCGATCGGCGAGGTAGGGATGTCGGGCGTGTCGTGCGGCACCGCCTGGAAGTCGTCCAGATCGGTGGCCATGCCGGGAACACGGGTGTAGCGCAGGTCCCAAACGATGCGGTGCTCGCCGGCCGCGGCCGGCAGCGGGCGAAAGAGCTTATCCCAGTAATGGGGCCAGGTCGGCGCCGCGACTTCGGGCGGGGCGGTGTCGTCGCTGGCGTAGCGCCGCACCAGCGCGCCGGCCGCGTCGCGGATCTCGAGCGTGACCACGCCGTTCGCCGGCTGCTTGAGCACGTAATCGAGGATCGCGCCATCGGGCGGGTTCTGGCCATTGGCCATCTCCGGCGGCCAGGGCGTGGGCGGGTTCATGTCGTCGCGCACGCGGGTGGCGCGCTCGGGGGCGTAGAGGTAGGCGTCGGCGGCGGCCGCGGCGGCGGCGTGCTGCCGCAGCGGGGTAACGTCGTCCAGGATCTCAAAGCCCCGGCCGTGCGTGCCCGCCACCAGGTCGTCATCCTTCACCTGAAGGTCGCGCACCGACACCGCGGGCATGTTCTCGCGCAGCGAGCTCCAGTGGGCGCCATCGTCGTACGACACCCACACCTGGGTCTCGGTTCCGGCATAGAGCAGGCCGCGCCGCTTGGGATCCTCGCGGATCACGTCGGTGGGCTCATCGGTGGGCAGACCGGCGTCGATCTCGGTCCAGCTCTTGCCGCCGTCGTGGGTCTTGAACAGATGCGGGCGCAGGTCGTCGAGCCGCAGCGTGTTGATGGCGGCGTAGGCGGTGAGCTTGTCGAAGTGGCCGGCGTCAAGAATGGACACCTTCCACCAGGGCTGCAACTGCGGCGGGGTAACGTCGTGCCAAGTCTTGCCGCCGTCGCTGGTGAGCTGGACGAGGCCGTCGTCGGTGCCGGCCCAGAGCGTGAGCGCGTCGAGCGGTGAGGGCGCGAGCGCGTAGACCACGCCGCGCTGCGAGGGTTGGGCGCTGCGCTCGCCGGTGAAGATGCCCACGCTGGCGGGCACCGCCCAGGTCTTGCGCGTGAGATCGGGACTGATCAGCGTCCAGTGCGCGCCGCCGTCGTCTGTCTGGAAAATGCGGTTGGTGCCGAAGTACAGCCGGTGCGGGTTGGCGGGCGAGAACACCAGCGGCATGGTGCGCACGGTGCGGATGCCGCCCTCGCGCAGCGGCACCGGCGTGACCTCGGCGGTCTGGCCGGTGCGGCGGTCGTAGCGCGTGACGTCGCTCTGGCCGACACCGTAGACGATGTCGGGATCGAGCGGATCGGGAGCGGCGTAGCCATACTCGCTGATGCCCACCGGCGACCAGTCGTGGAAGGTGATGCTGCCGGTATCGCCGCGGCTGGAGACGCAGGCCGAGCCGCTGTCCTGCTGGCCGCCGCAAGCGCGGTAGGGGAAGGCGTTGTCCACGGTGACGTGGTACATCTGCGCGGTCGCCTGGTTGTACCACTGACCCCACGTGCGGCCGCCGTTGACGGTGACGATGGCGCCCTGGTCGGCGGTGAGCGCCACGATGTTCCCGTCGTTGGGGTTGATCCAGATGTTCTGGTAGTCGTCGCCGCCCGGGGAACCGCGCCAGCCGGTGAAGCTATGGCCGCCGTCGGTGGACCTCCAGGTGGTCTGGGTGGCGTCATAGACGATGTCCTCGTTACGCGGATCCACCGCCACGATCTGCTCCCCGCCCGCCATGTGCGCGTAGCTGTAGGTGCGGGTCCAGCTCGCGCCGCCGTCGTCGGAGCGGAAGAAGCCGCCGCCCGTGCCGGTGATGGGCATATACAGACGATTGGAGTCGCTGGGCGCCACCGCCAGGCTGTCCACCTTCATCGTCCCGCCCGGCAGACCCTGGGTGAGTTGGGTCCAGGTATCGCCGCCGTCGCTGGATTTGAACAACCCGCCGGTGGTTCCGGTCCAGGCGGCGTTCTCCCACGGTCCCTGGCGGTCGGCCCAAAGCCCGGCGTAGATCACGTTGGGATGGTTGGGATCAATCACCACCTCGATGGCGCCGGTGTTCTCGTCCTTATAGAGAACGCGCTGGAAGCTGGCGCCGCCGTCGGTGGAACGGTAGATGCCGCGCTCGGAGTTGGGCCCGAAGGGGTGGCCCAGCACGGCGACGAAGAGCCGGTTGGGATCGTGCGCGTCCACCACGATCTTGGCGATCTGCTGGCCGTCGCGCAACCCTTCAAGGTGCGTCCAGGTGGCGCCGGCGTCGGTGGTCTTGTACATCCCGTCGCCCACCGAGAGGTCGGGGCGGGGCTGGCCTTCGCCGCTGCCGGCGTAAACGACATTGGGGTCCGAGGGCGCGACCGCCACCGCGCCGATCGAACCCGAGGGCTCGGCGTCGAAAATGGACTGCCAGGTCTGCCCGGCGTCGGTGGTCTTCCACACCCCGCCGTTAACCGCGCCGATGTAAAAAACGTTGGGCTGGCTGGGCACCCCCGAGAGCGCGTGGGTGCGGCCGGCGCGCATGGGCCCGATCTCGCGCCAACGCATCTGCGCGGCCAACGGACTGGCGGCAATCAGGGCAAGAAAGGCGGCAAGGGCGGCAAAGCGGTGGAGTTTCATGGCAGTCACCCGCCAGAATACAACGTTTATTAATGCGCCGGGCCGCCGGCTTCTCCGCTTGGCCCGCGCGGCACGCGTACCTGCGCTTTCTCCTGACGCGGATTCAGGCGCTCTTCCGCGTGAAGTTGAGGCCATGAGCGACAGCGGACCCGCCTGGCGCTCACAAAGCCGGCACATCCTACCCCGCTCACTCTGGCCGCTGCAGCGCCTGGGCGTACATCCCGAAGTTGCGCAATACCCGGCGCAGCTCGTCGCGGGCGATGCGGAAGGCGGCCAGGCGCTGGCGCTCGTCGCCCTCGACCGCGGCCGGATCGGCGATGCTCCAATGAAACTGCTGCCGGACGCCCGGAAACACCGGGCAGCTTTCGCGCGCCTGATCGCAAACCGTAACCACGTAGTCGAAGGCTTGGCCGGCAAACTGGTCATGGTGCTTGGAGCGCTGCCCGGAGATATCCACGCCGATCTCCGCCATCACCTGAACCGCCTCCGGGCGAACCTGGCTGGGCCGGCTGCCGGCGCTGAACACCGCGAACCGGTCTCCAGCGTCGTGGCGCAGGATGCCCTCCGCCATCTGGCTGCGGGCGGAGTTGCCGGTGCAAAGCACGAGAACGCGGAGCTTGTCACTCATGCGCGGCCACTCCCTGATGCGGCGCGAGCACTTCCCGCGCCTGGGCCGGCGTGGGCGGCGCGATCCAGCGGAAGAACAGCGTGGCGGCCAGCGCACCCGCCAGTTGGGCGACGATAAATCCGGGCGCGTCGGCCAGGCGGATGCCGGCGAACGTGTCGGTGAAGGAGCGGGCCAGCGTTACCGCGGGGTTGGCGAACGAGGTGGAGGCGGTGAACCAGTACGCACCGACGATGTAGAGCCCGACCGCGTAGGGCGTCGCGTCCACGCGGCGGCGGGTACAGCCCCAGATCACGCCCATCAGGCCGGCGGTGGCGACGAACTCGCTGAAAACCAGGGCGCCTCCGGAGCGGTGGGTCTGTGAAAGCTGCCAAACCGGTTCCGCGAACATCGCGTGCGCCATCCACACGCCGAGAATTCCACCCGCGAACTGGGCCGCGCAGTAGCCTGGCACCGCGCGCCAGGAGATGCCTCCCTGCGAGGCGTCCGCCAGCGACACCACCGGGTTGAAGTGCGCGCCCGAGATCGGGCCGAGCGCCAGAATGAGCGCGGTCAGCGCCGCCCCGGTGGCCAGCGCGTTGGCCAGCAGCGCGAGGGCCACGTTGCCGCCCGCCAGCCGCACCCCCATGATCCCCGAGCCCACGATCGCGGCCAGCAGGAAGGCGGTCCCCACCAACTCCGCGGCAATTGGCCGCATCACGCCTCTCCTTTCGCGGGCTTGACCGCGCGCACGAAGGCGCTCATGAACTTGCCCTCGATCTGCGGCGCGACCGCGTCCACATCGAAGCCCTGGCCGGCGAGCACGCTGCGCGCGTCGGCCCCCCGGTAAACCCGGGTGGGTTGGATCGAGATCCCGGCAAAGCCCGCCTTTGCCAGCTTGGCCGTGTACTCCCGCTCCTCCAGCGCGCCGGCGACACAGCCGATCCAGAGCTCGACGCTCTGGCGCAATACCTCCGGCACCGCGCCGCGCACCACCACGTCCGAGACCGCGAACCGGCCGCCGGGCTTGAGCACGCGGAAGGCCTCCGCCAGGACGCGGTCCTTGTCGCCGGCCAGGTTGATCACGCAGTTCGAGATCACCACATCCACCGCGTTGTCGGGCAGCGGGATGTGCTCGATGTCCCCCTTGAGGAACTCGGCATTCCGCACGCCCGCCTCGCTCTGATTGCGGCGCGCGAGCGCGAGCATGTCCTCGGTCATATCCAGACCGTAGGCCTTGCCGCCCGGACCAACCCGGCGGGCGGAGAGCAGCACGTCAATGCCGCCGCCGGATCCCAGATCGAGCACGGTCTCGCCCGGCCGCAAATCAGCCAGCGCGGTGGGGTTGCCGCACCCCAACGACGCCGCCAGCGCCTTGTCCGGGATTGCGCCCGCCTGCGCCGCGTCGTAGAGGTTCGAAGTGATTGGGTCGCGGCTGGGCGCCGCCGCGCCTCCACAGCAGACGGTCTCCGCGCAGGCCTCCGCCGGCACGCCGCCATCCATCACCCGCCGCGCCGCCGCGGCGTACTTCTCCAGAATCGCGTTCTTCAGTTCCGGCATAGCCCCTCCTTTATCGGCAGCACAGAATCTTCCCGCTTGGCACCGCCCGGTTCCGTGTGCAGCACTCGGCGTACAGGAAGCCGAGCAACTCCTCCAGCGCCTGGGTGTTCGCCGAGTACCAGAGATACGTCCCCTCGCGCCGCACGTTGACCAAGCCTTCGTTCTTGAGCTTGTCCAAATGGTGCGAGAGCGTCGAGCCCGGGATGTCGAGCTCGCTCTGGATGTCGCCCACCACCAGGCCGCCGGGGTGGGCGGCCAACAGCAGGCGCAGAATGCGCAGCCGCGGCTCCGTGCCGATGGCGGCAAACATGTCGGCGTAGCGGGCGATCTCCATATTTCGATAATACCGGAATTACCGTTCGCGCGTCAAACACCCCGGCTGCGGGCCACGGCCGAACTCCGGAAGGTCCGGTGGCGGCAGCTCGCAGACGCCCTGAGCAGGGCGGGCATCGCCTGCCGTCCCATCCGATGCGGTTGGGCCAATCCGGTTGTGGCCAAATAGGGCATGAGCGAGAGCACAGCCGACTATCGCTCATAATAGTCTCCGACCGTCCCGGAAGGCACTTTGGCGGAAATAGAACAATCCGCGGAGCGGATCTTTCAAGCCGCGCTGGCTCTCCCGCCCGAGCAACGGTCGGCTTATCTCGTCCGAGCCTGCCGCGAGTCGCCTGAGCTGCGCACCTTGCTGGAGCAACTCCTGGCTGACTACAAGCGCACGGGAGGACCCTCCGCCGGCGGCGCGACGGCAAGCGGCTCCCTCGCCACGTTTTCCGCCGCGCCCGAGCCGGCCGGGCTGGCTGCCGGCTCCAGCCTGGGCCGCTACACGATCGTGGAACCGCTCGGGTCCGGCGGCATGGGCGCGGTGTACCGCGCTCGTGACCAGCGCCTGGAACGCGAGGTCGCGATCAAGATTCTCTCCCCGAGCGTGCTGGAAGATGAGGAGGCGCGCCGCCGCTTTCGCCGCGAGGCGCTC
>Ga0134125_10005895_pt1 | contig 13886 bp, 13 predicted proteins | sample KB31751_FD_96464 | JGI IMG/M metagenome (GOLD analysis project Ga0134125, IMG submission 96464) | Terrestrial soil microbial communities with excess Nitrogen fertilizer from Kellogg Biological Station, Michigan, USA - KB3-175-1 | ecosystem: Environmental > Terrestrial > Soil > Unclassified ... | reverse complement strand
GGCGCAGTCGCACGGCATCCATGACAAGATCACCCGGCCCGGCCCCCATGGGTGTCCCCTCGCGCATTTCCGCGGATAACACCACCAAGCAGGTCGATACACATCCATCAGGAGATTAGAACACATGTCCGATATATACGACTACACCAGGCCCGATGTTCGGCGCCTATCCCGACTTATCACGGATTTCGTCATGATCGTGTCCGGTCCGTACCGGTTTCGGTGACGCAGATCCGTGATAAGAGCGGCCGGTGCGGGGCAGCGCACCACCGGGACCCGGCCTGGTGCCGCTACCCGGCGATGGAGGCGCCCGGCTGGGGCTGGGGATCGGGCGTGCGGGTTTCGGGCAGGGCGTCCGGACGGGTCGCGTGGAGCCGGGCGCGGGCGGCGGCGACCTCGAGGTTGGCGGCGGCCCGGGCGAGCCAGAACGCGGTGTTGGCGGTGTAGCCGGCCAGATCGACAACGGGGAGGAGGGCCACGCGGGTCGCGGCGGACTTGACGCGTCCGATCTCACGGAGGCTGACGGGGCCGGCGCCGGTCATGTGTTCTCCTCGATCGCCTGTGCGGCACGGGTGAAGGGATGTGATAGATAGACGCGCAGCCCGGCGCTTGCGAGTACGTGCGGTGGGACACCGATGTGCCCGCCGTCGCCAGCCGGCCGGGCTCGCAGCGACCCTCAGGTGAACTGTCAGGCGTCGTTGTGCGATGAGTTCGGCGGCGCGCATTCGTCCAAGTGATCGTGAGTGCCCGCAAGGGGAGCCGGGCCCGCAGCAGGAGGAGTAGACGATGAATTCGATGGCTCGCCGGATGTTCGAGCTCGTCGAGCCGATTGGCCTCATCCCTTACTCAGCCGACGAACCCAACGAGGCGATGTTCGCCCTGGGGTTCACCAACTACTGGGACACCTACTTCGCCGGACGGGCGGCGCCCTTGGGGCTCGCCGTGGCGGAGGTGGTGGACGCGCTGTTCTACAACTTCGCTCCCGGCGAGGTGGCTCGCCACATTCCGAAGGTGTGGCGCACCACCACACCTGAAGCGGCGATCGCCGCTCGTCAGACGGGCTGCGTGAAGGCGCTGCGGCGAATCCTCGGCGATCGCGTCGACACTCCCGCCTTCGCCCGCGCCGCCGAACTGCTGATCAAGGCGGCGACCAGCGCCCCGTTCGAGGGCCGGCCCATGTACGCCGCGCTGCGCGCGCTCCCGGTCCCCGGCGACGTGGTGGCCCGCTTGTTTCATGCAGGCTCCTTGCTGCGCGAGCACCGTGGCGACGGGCACATCGCGGCCCTGATGATCGAGGGTGTCGGCGGCCTTGAGGCTCACGTCCTGTTCGCCCTCGACATGGGCATGCCGGCGGAGAAGTTCGGACGCATCCACCACCTCCCGGCAGCGCAGCTCGCCGCCGTGACCGGCGGGATGCGCGATCGCGGCCTGATCGGGGATGACGGCTGGCTGAGCGAACCGGGCCGCGCCGTCAAACAGCGGGTCGAGGCGCTCACCGACGACCTCGCGGCGAGGCCCTACGAGAGCCTCGAGCCGGACGAGCTCGATGAGCTCATGGCCACCCTCGAGCCGCTCGCCACGCTGCTAGTCGCTGCCCAGGATTAGGACGAAGGCCCTGGTGGTTCAGTTCGGCTGAACGCGCCCGAAACAAGATCAGCACGCGGCACAGGTCAGCCGGGCCGGGCTCGCGGGTCAGCGACCGGCGCCGGTGGTCTTCGCTGGATGGGCGGGAGCCTTGCGGAGCCCGCGGAACGGGCGCACCAGCAACTCCCCCGAAGCCCGGCGGATCAGCACGTTGTGCGGGCCCCCGCCAGATCCCCACCAGATCAGGACCTCGACCGGGCGCCCCCGCTCGTAGTAGACGCGGCGGCGGGTCACGGCCGCCTGTGTGGGGGCGGCAGGGTGGCCAGGACGAGCAGCGCGGCCAGGTACCAGTAGCCCGGCACCAGAATGCCGGCGCTGGAGACCGGCCACCACAGCGCGATCGGCGCGGTGGCCACGTCGCGGAGGAAGTGCGCGGCCACGCCCCAGGCCGCACCCGCGGCGATCACGGCCACGCTCCCGGCCCTGGCGCTGCCGGAAACCCGGCGCCGCCAGCGGGCAGCGGCCGCCGCCACGACCAGCAGCACCAGCACCCACAGCGCGTGGGTGTAGGGCCTCGGCGTGCCCGCGGTCAGCACGCCGGAGCCGAGCTCCAGCGGCAGATGGTCGAGGTCGATCAGCACGGAGGCAGACAGCATCGCCCAGACGAACGGGCCGCTGGGCGGGCGGCCGCGCCATCGGGCGAGGGCCCCCAGGACGATCATCGCGGTGGCCAGATGACACGGCTCGTCCATCAGGCCCCGCCACAGGAAGGGCAGCTGCTGCTGATGCACAACGTGATCGGTCCCGGCGATGGCCACGGCCAGGGCCAGCGACACCCCGCGGTGGGCGCAGACAGCGACCAGCCGGTCCGTGCGGGAAGCCTGGCGCGTCCTCAGCATCAGGCCCCCGTCACGCGATGTCTGTACCCCCCATGGCCCCGGCACCCTACCCGCCAGGTGCTCAGGACGAGGCGGGCGGGACCACGACGATCATGGTCAGCCGCACGCGCTCCGTGCCCTCGTTGGCGTAGCCATGCGGCAGGCCGGCCGGGAAGCGCGCACACTGGCCGGGCCCCACCTGGTGCCGTACGCCGGCCACGGTCAGGGTCAGCGTTCCCTCCTGTACCCACACCATCTCCCTGGTCGCCGGGGCGTGCGCGTCGCCGCCAAACGACTCGCCGGGCATGACCGTCCAGCTCCACAGCTCAGCCGCCCAGGGCGCCTCGGTCGCGGCGATGATGGTCCCCGTGCCGCCGGAGGGCCCGTGCCACAGGGTCCGGGCCTGGTCCGGGCCGGTCACCCGGACGCTGGGCTCGGCCGGGACGTCCACCAGGTAGGTGACCGGCACGCCGAACGCGTCGCTGATCCTGGCCAGGGTAGCCAGGTTCGGGTTGGAGCGTGCCTGCTCCAGCGCGACCAGGACGCCCTTGCTTACCCCCGATCTGGCGGCGAGCTGGTCCAGCGACCAGCCGCGCTCGGCCCGCAGGGACTGCAGGGTGCGGGCAAGCGCACCGGCGAGATCGCTGGCAGCCACGGATTATCACGCGCCTCGCAACGGTCGGTATATTGAACTAGACGTTACATCATTCCGACCGGCTGTGGGGGTCGGCCGCGCGAGATCAGGATGGGAGGGAGTCCGGCCGTGGTGATGGTGTTCGCACTGGCGGCGGCGGCGCTGTTCGGCGGCGCCGACTTCCTTGGCGGCGTGGCGTCGCGGCGGGCCCGGGCCGCGTCCGTGCTGCTCATCTCCACCCCGGTCGGCGTGGTGGTCATTCTCGCCGCCGCGCTGCTCACCGGTGCCCAGTTCCAGGCCGGGGGGCTGGGCTGGGCGCTCGCGGCGGGCGCGGTCGGCGGGGGCGGGATGATCATCTTGTACGGAGGGCTGGCCGCGGGCCCGATGAGCGTGGTCGCGCCGGTCTCTGCCCTGGCCTCGACCGTGGTGCCGGTGGGCGCGGCGCTGGCCATGGGCGAGAGGGCCAGCGCGGCCGTCTACGCCGGTGCGGCCCTCTGCCTGGTCGCGATCGTGCTGGTCAGCCTGGAGGGCGGCCGGGGCTCGCGGCCGGCCACCGGGCGGGACCCCGGCGTGGCCCGGTTCCGCGTGGCGGCCCGCGGCCTGGGGTACGGCGCCGCCTCGGGACTCGCGTTCGGCGTCTTCTTCCTTTTCATACGCAACGCGGGCACGGCCGGGGTCCTGTGGCCGGTGGGGCTGGCGCGGGTGGCCGGGACCGTGGTCATCCTGGCCGCCGCCGCATGGCTCGGCACCCGGCCACCCGGGCCCCGCGCCGGGCGTTGGGTACTGCTGGCGGCGGTCGGCGCGGGGATCCTGGACTCCACCGCGAACGTCTGCTACCTGCTCGCCGCCCGGGCCGGGCTGTTCGGCATCGCGGTCGTGATCACCTCGCTGTATCCCGGCATCACGGTGCTGCTGGCGCGGGTCACGCTGGGGGAGCGGATGCGAGCGGTGCAGCGGGTCGGGCTGGTCCTCGCGGCGGCGGGCGTAGCCATGGTCACGTTCTGAGGGCCCGCTCGCCGCGGCCGCGGGCAGGCTCATGCGGCCGGACGCTGCGCTGTTGTCGTCCGGCCGCACGAACCCCGGGGAAGGAGTTACCGGCTGGCCAGGCCGGTCAGTCGTCGCCGTCGTCTTTGCTCGGGAAGAGCAGGTCACATACCTCGAGGTACAGCTGTTCGGGGTAGGGGATGAACGGGATATTCCGCAGTGCCTGGTCCTGGCCTGCCGATTCAAGGATGAACTCACCATACCCGAACAGGCGCCCGCCGAGGGACCGCTGGAAACTCATGTCGGTGACCTTGTTCAGCGGCATCATGGCGACCTTGCGGGTCAGCAGCCCCGAGGTCAGGATCATCCGCCGCGACGTGACCACGAAGTACTCCACCGACCAGGTCGCGGCCAGCACGAGCGCCCGCAGGAACAGGATGAGCCAGCCGACCCAGACGATCATCATGATGACGTGCTGGTCCCTCAGGACGCTGCCGTTCAGCACGACCGCGGCGATCAGTCCGAGGAGGGCGATCGCAACCGGCGCCACCAGAACGGCCGGATGCATACGCACCGTGATCACCTGGTGCTCACGCTCGTGCAGCAGCAGGTACTTGTCTACTTCGCGCGGGGGGTTGTTGCCCGTGGAGACAAGCCTCATGCCCGCCGCCTCACATGGTCACAGTGAGGTGAAGAATGTGGCTAGCGAGTTCCCGACACCTTTCAGAGCGTTCAAGAGGTTGGTCACCGCTGCGGCTGCGCCCTGTGGGTTCGTGATCAGGAACCACACAAGAAAAATGATAACAGCCCAGGTGATGACCTTCTTAGCGTTCATGATCAGCTCCCGGAAGCCCGTGTGCCGGTCAGTCAACCCAGCTTAGCTTAGGGTGATCTCTTCACCAATGGCGTGAACAGCAAGGACACGGTACCTCGCCCGGGCCGGTGGACGGGTTCTCCCGCGCCGGCCGGCCGCGGCTCGTGACCTGAACATAGGGTAACGGACCGTTACTTCGATTACCATAAGTGATGATGCTAGAGACGTACCTGCTGGCTGCGGCACCGGCCCGGGAGTTGGCGGGACACGACGGCGAGGGATCTGACAGCATTTCGTTCCTGGCGACACCACCGATGGAGCGACGATGACGGACACCGGCAGTGACGACATCGCCGTCATCGTCTACCGCGAGGAGGACGACGCCTGGGAGGCGGACGTCCTGCCGACGGCGCTCACCGAGGACCTGGCCGGGCTGATCCAGGCGCTGCGGCAGCAGCCCAGCATCGGCGGGACGTTCGGGCTGGTGGCGGTCGGCGACGATTTCTTCGTGGCGCTGCGGGCCATCGGCGGGCAGGTGGCGGTGTTCCTGTCCGACCTCACCGCGGCGCTGGACTGGCCGCTCGCTCGCCAGGTCCTCGCCCACCTTGAGATCGAGCTGTCCGATGACGAGGACCTCGACCAGGTGCTGCCCGCGGGCGACCTGTCCATCTTCGCCGACCTCGGCATCGACGAGATGGATCTGGGGATGCTCGCCGGTGACCTGGACCTGTTCCCCGATGAGGCGCTGGCCATCATCGCCCGCAAGCTCGGGTTCGGCCACGCCCTGGACCGGGCCCTGGACGAGGCGCTCGGGCGGTAGCCTCACCGCGTGAGCACCGGTTTCCGCGCGTCCTTCGAGCCGGCCATGCGGGAGGCGCTGGCGGAAGCGGCGGCCCCCGGCCCGGCGCGTAATGAGGTGCCCGTTGGGGCGGTCGTCCTCGACCCGGCCGGTGCGCTGCTGGCCCGCGCGCACAACCAGCGGGAATCGGATGCCGACCCCACCGCGCACGCCGAGATCGTCGCCATCCGGGCGGCGGGCCGCGCGCTCGGGTCCTGGCATCTGGACGGCTGCACCCTGGTGGTCACCCTCGAGCCGTGCACCATGTGCGCGGGCGCAGTGGTGGCGGCCCGGATCGCGCGGGTGGTCTACGGGGCGGCCGATCCCAAGGCGGGCGCGGCGGGCTCGCTCTGGGACGTCCTGCGCGACCGCAGGCTCAACCACCGCGCCGAGGTAGTGGGCGGAATCCTGGCCGCGGAGTGCGGGGCCCTGCTGCAGGAGTTCTTCGCCCAGCGCCGGGCCTGACGCCCCGGCGGGTCGGGTAGGCTCAGCCGCGGTGGAGTCGCCTAGTGGCCGAGGGCGCACGCCTCGAAAGCGTGTGAAGGGGCAACCCTTCCGTGGGTTCAAATCCCACCTCCACCGCCTGTGACCAGGCACGATGCGTGACCTTAGCGGCCGCGCTTTGCGTGCCTGGGAAGCTTTGCCTCAGTTTTTGGCCACGGAACGGCCGTTGTTCCAGGTCAGGGCCACGTTTCTGGCCGCAGGATCGTGCCGTTAGCGCCCATCCTGCTCACGCAGGCCTGCAGTATCTGCGTAGCGGCGTCAGCCGGATTACGTCTGCGCCAGGGCCCAGCCCCGACTCGGCGGGCGCCGCCGCGTGGCGATGACCAATCTGCCGGACTGCCGTCACGGCCCGCCGCGCAGCGGGGCGCCGGTCGCTGGGTAAGTCGGCCTGGGTGGTCTTTGCTGGCGGCCTATCAGGAGGTGCGGACCTGCCCATTCACGTCGGCGTCGGTGCTGGCCATCGCCTGCCCATCACTGGTCGCCGCGGCGGATGCCACGTTGACCGCGTCGGTCACAGCCACCGGGCTTATGGAGTCCGACTGCTTGCGGTTGCGGGCAAAGGCCGCTGCCGCGCCAGCGGCAGCGGTGAGCAGCGAGATGCCGGCCAGTGTGCGCCAGCGTGCACGCTGTGGCTTGGCGGGCTCGAGCCGCCGCGCGGCCAGGGACAACCAGGCCGAGACCTTGGGGGCAACGCTGTGTTGCAGGACCAGGCCCGTGCGTTCGACCCGCGGCGCCGCCCAGGCGCGCGTTTGGCGCACGCGGCGTATCGCGGCTGTTCGGGTGCCCTGGGCAAGCGGCTCGAGTTGAGCGGCGGCCGGCTTCATCTGAGCCGCTACTCGGTGTGCCCGGCGCCCCGCGCCGGTGGCCGCCATTCTGGCCCTGAGGTTTGTTTTCTTGCGGGACATGGCAACCTCCACGTGTGTGCTTGCGTCCGCCTACTTCCCCCGGCGGGCCACCTCAATCACGAGGGCAGTGGCAAGGGCCTCGGAGAAGTGAATTTCCTGTAACTTAACCCAGGTCACCAAGCTGTTTCGAACGCTTCAGCTATGACTGTTGCTGCCATTGATTGGCCACTATCAAATATTGGTACACCAGCGTCGAGTTCCGCCATGTGATCCAGGCCAGCGCGACGATGCCCTCGCCAAGGCCCACACGCACCGGGCCGCACCATTCGCTTCGCTGATCACGTGCATTGAAGCGCCGAGAACGGCACCGAACGGCTGGTGGCCGGGGCGGCCCCTTGCTCGCCATATACCTGCGGTGGCACGCGATCTGGCCATTGCCCGGTTCCCGGGGCGCGCAGTATGCGGGGTGCCGCCCGTGGGCTTGTGGCTGTCCTGCGACCGGCGGAAGGTCCTGATTGAGGTCTGGGATGCCAGTACTGACCTGCCGGTTTGCCAGGACCTGGAGCCGGAAACGGAAAGCGGACGCGGGCTGCAACTGGTCGAGGCCTTGAGCGCGGACTGGGGATCGTATGTGTCGGCCGGCCGCAGCAGGAAGATGGTGTGGGCCGTAGTGACAGCCCACTGACCTCGTACCTGGCCCGCAGCGGGAGCGCCGATGGACTTGGACCAGCTTCACGTGCCGGTGAACAGCGCTGTCCGCTTGCGCATCCCTCACGGTCACTGGACGGCTACGGCAACCAGACACGCGTCGTCATCGGTATCAGAGGCTGAGCGGGCGAGCAGGTGATCGGCGAAGGTGCCGATGTCGTGCACTGGCCGACTGGCGAGGTGCGTCAGCGCATGCAGCGCATCGTCGAGCGACTGGTCGCGGCGCTCGATGAGTCCGTCGGTGAACATGAGCAGAGCGTCGCCGGGTCTGAGGCTGATGGTGGCTTCCTGGTAGGAAGCGTCCGGTTCGGCGCCGAGCAGCATTCCTTGGGGGAGGGTCAGCGTGCGTGCGGTTCCGCTACGCACCACGACGGGGGGTAGGTGACCGGCCCGGGCCCAGCGCAGGGTTCGGTTGCCGGGATCGTAGGTTCCGCAGATCGCGGTCCCGTAGATGTCGTCGACGAGGTGGTAGGCCGCGCTGTTGAGCCAGCCAAGCAGGGTCCCTGGGCCGGCCCCGGTGATGGCCAGGCCGCGCAGGAAGTTCCGCAGCGAGACCATGCCGGTGACAGCCTCGATTCCATGCCCGGCGACGTCACCGACTGCGAGGAGTACTTCGTTCGTCGGGAGCAGCACAGCGTCGTACCAGTCGCCGCTGACCAGGTGCCCGCGGCCGGCTGGGCGGTACCGGGCGGCCACGTCAAGCCCTACCGCCTCAACCAGTTGCGAGGATTGCGGGGTGATCGCTTGCTGCAGACGTACTGCCAGCCGATGCTCTTCCCTGGCCCGCTCTTCAGTATCGGCAAGCTGCTCACGCGCCACCTCGAAGGCGGCTTGAGTGTGGAACTGCGGCGAGACATCCTGATACGCCCCGCGCACCGCGAGCAGGTCCCCTGCTGGCCCGGTAACCGGCTCGGCGAAGGCGCGTAGCTGCCGCACGCTGCCATCGTCAGCGCGCACAACGCGGAAGACGGCTGTTGCCGCGTCCCGCCGGCGGAGCAGCCGGTCCCGGAACGCCTGCACAGCGGGGATGTCTTGGGCCGGTACCCGGTCGTGCAGATCCGCTAGCCGAACCGGAAAGCCCGGCGGCTGCCCGAAGAGCGCGAATGCTGGCTCGGTCCAACGCGCCTCGCCCGTGACCAGGTTCTCCTCCCAGCTGCCGATCTTGCCAAGCCACTGGGCCTGCTGCAGCTGTGTGGCCAGGCGTTCTGCGTCAGCAGGATCACGCCAGGTGATCACGACGCCGTCGAGTAGCCCGGCGATGCGTACCTCCAGCAGCAGGCCAGAGCTCGCGCCGCCGGCAAGTGCGACGCTGGGGAAGTGCTGTGGCTCCCCGCTGGCCAGCACCTGTATCGCCCGGTCACACAGGCCGCCGGTCGTCGCCGTCTCGGGATACAGCTCCAGCAGCTGATGCCCGGTGATGTCGGTAGCGGGCCGCCCTGCTGGGTCACGGAAGCCCCGGCTGACCCACTCGACCACCAGTCCGGCCACCATGCCGTGATCGCCGCGGACGGCCCGCGCGAACAGCGCGGACTCATGTAGCCCGTCAAGCAGCCCGAAAATCCACGCTGCCGCGTAGCCGGCGGAAGGGCCGGTGTGTGGCAGGCCGGTGCCGAGCGCCTGGGCGCAGGTGTCGGCGAGCGCGGCGATCCGGCGGCGAAGGGGGGCGGAGAACGCGCTGAGCGCTGTCGGCCAACAGATCTCAAGGGCACCGAAGCTGGCGCCGTTGCTGCGCAACGGCAAGACGGCGCGGGCACAGTCGGCGCCGCGGCCGGCCAGCGGGCTGTCGTCGCCCGGCGGCCGCCCGCGCGGCCACCAGATCTCGGTGTTTTCGCGGACTGCCCGCAGGGCGGGGAACGCCATGTCCGGCGGGATGCGCCGCCAGCGGCTGGCTTCCCGCAGCCCCAGTCCCGCTTCACCGGCCAGCTCAAGCCCGCCGTCGGGTTCCATCAGCCAGATCGCCGCTGACGCAGCGCCCTTAGCGGACGGCGCCTCCTCGAGCAGGGCCGCAGCTAGCCGCGCGCCATCAGGCGCGGCCTCGGCCGTGGCCCGGGCGGCGCTGGTTCTGTACGGGGCAGGCGCAAACGCCGTCAGCAAGTGCTGGCCGGTGATCTCGGCGGCCAGATCGGTCGGGGTGATACCGGATGCGCTGGACAAGCGGTCGAGCTGCTGCCTGGCCTCGGCAGCCGAGCAGCTGAGCCGTTCCATTAGCATGCCGGTGGCAACATCTATGACTGAGCGCGCGGCGGCATCAGAGTGTGCGCGATCGAGTTCACGCCTTTGCCAGCCGACCAGGTCGGTGAGCTTGGCCCGTTCGCCGCTGTCTGATGTCTTCACGCGCCCCCTATCGGCCGCCGCATTGGCTGGCAGCCTACGCACCCTGCGGGTATCGCCCACTGCTATGCACGCAATTATCCGCCGTGCGGCGGCGGTGCGTGATCGAATGTTATGACAGGGCCCGGTAGCTACCTTCGCGTCGACCCGGCCGGCCGGCGGTGAGCCAGCCAGGCCGACCCAGACGCTGAGGAGTCCTGATGGCAACGGCAACGCGGCCCGGACGGCAGGTCCCCGGCACGTGGATGCGGCAGCTGCTGGCCGGCCTGACGGCGGTACGGGGCGGGGATTTCAGCGCTCGTCTGCCACAGGGCCGTGATCCGGTGATGAACGAGATCGCGGCCGTCTTCAATGACATGAATGATCAGCTTGGCCTGTTCACGTCCGAGGTGACCAGGGTGGCCAAGGAGGTGGGCATCGACGGCAAGCTCGGCGGGCAGGCGCAGGTTCCCGAAGTGGCGGGCACTTGGAAGGAGCTCACCGACTCCGTCAATGCGATGGCTGGCAACCTCACTGGCCAGGTTCGGGACATATCGCAAGTGGCGACCGCCGTCGCTAAGGGCGACTTGAGCCAGACCATCACCGTTGACGCGCGGGGCGAGATCCTGGAGCTGAAGAACACCATCAACACGATGGTCGACCAGCTGTCCGCCTTCGCTGGCGAGGTCACCCGGATGGCCCGCGAGGTCGGCACCGAGGGGATACTCGGCGGGCAGGCGCAAGTGCCGGGTGTGGGCGGGACCTGGCGTGATCTGACCGACTCGGTGAACTTCATGGCGGGGAACTTGACCGCACAGGTCCGGTCGATTGCCCAGGTAGCAACCGCGGTGGCGGAGGGCGACCTGAGCCAAAAGATCCACGTAGACGCGCGCGGGGAGATCCTGGAGCTAAAGGACACCATCAACACGATGGTCGACCAGCTGTCCGCGTTCGCCGGCGAGGTCACCCGGATGGCCCGCGAGGTCGGCACCGAGGGCAAGCTCGGCGGCCAGGCCGATGTGCAGGGTGTGTCGGGGACGTGGAAAGACCTGACTGAGTCGGTCAACGTCATGGCGGCGAACCTGACCGACCAAGTGCGGGCCATTGCGGCGGTCACTACGGCGGTGGCCAGAGGCGATCTGAGCCAGAAGATCAGGGTGGACGCGCGTGGGGAGATCCTGGAGCTGAAGGAGACCATCAACACGATGGTTGACCAGCTGTCTGCGTTCGCCGGCGAGGTGACCCGGGTGGCCGGCGACGTGGGCACTCACGGAAAGCTCGGCGGCCAGGCCAGTGTCCAGGGGGTGTCGGGAACCTGGGAGGACCTGACCGGCAACGTCAATGTCATGGCCTCCAACCTGACCGCGCAGGTCCGGTCGATCGCTCAGGTGGCCACCGCGGTCGCCCGCGGTGATCTGAGCCAGCGGATCACCGTCGAGGCGAAGGGCGAGGTCGCCGCCCTTGCCGCGACGATCAACGGGATGGTCGACACGCTGGGCGCCTTCGCCGGTGAGGTGACCAGAGTGGCCCGCGAGGTCGGAACCGAGGGGATGCTCGGCGGCCAGGCCACCGTCCCGAATGTGGCTGGCACCTGGAAGGACTTGACGGAGAACGTCAACTCCATGGCGAACAACCTGACCAGCCAGGTCCGCAACATCGCCCAGGTCACGACCGCAGTGGCGCAGGGCGACCTGTCGAAGAAGATCGACGTGGACGCGCGGGGCGAGATCCTGGAGCTGAAGACGACCATCAACACGATGGTTGACCAGCTCTCGTCCTTCGCCGCCGAGGTGACCCGGGTCGCTCGCGAGGTAGGCAGCCAGGGACGGCTCGGCGGCCAGGCCGAGGTCGAAGGCATCTCAGGCACCTGGAAACGGCTGACCGAGAACGTCAATGAGCTCGCCGGCAACCTGACCCGCCAGGTACGCGCGATCGCCGAGGTGACCAGCGCGGTGGCCACGGGTGATCTCACCAGGTCCATTTCTGTCGAGGCACAAGGTGAGGTAGCTGAACTCAAGGACAACATCAACGCGATGGTGCAGTCGCTGCGGGAGACCACCAAGGCGAATCAGGAACAGGACTGGCTACAGACCAATCTGGCTAAGATGGCCGGCCTGATGCAGGGCCACCGCGACCTCACCACCGTTGCCGAGCTGATCATGAACGAACTGGTCCCCCTGGTCGGGGCGCAGCACGGCATGTTCTTCCTCGCGGAGACCAGCGACAACGACACCCGGCTGCGGCTGATCGCTGGCTACGGGCTAGCCACCCACATCGAGGCACCCAGTCAGTTCCGGCTAGGCCAGTCGCTGATTGGCCAGGCGGCTAAGACCAAAAAGCCGATTGTCCTGGCCGACGTCCCGGAGGGCTACCTGCGGATCTCCTCCGGTCTGGGCGAGGCGGCCCCGGTCAACCTGATAGTGCTGCCAATCCTCTTCGAGGACCAGGTCCTGGGTGTCATCGAGGCCGGCTCGTTCTGGCCGTTTACCCAGGTGCAGCGCGACTTCCTCGAGCAGCTGATGGAGACCATCGGCGTGAACGTCAACACAATGATCGCCAACGCGCGGACAGACGCGCTGCTGGCCGAGTCGCAGCGACTCGCCTCCGAGTTGCAGGCGCGTTCGGTGGAACTACAGGCACGCCAGGACGAGCTGCAGCGATCGAACGCCGACCTGGAGGACAAGGCCGCCCAGCTGGCCAGGCAGAACAGCGATATTGAGCTCAAGAATGCGCAGATCGAGCAGGCCAGGCGGGAGATCGAGGAACGCGCCAGTCAGCTTGACCTGGCCTCCCGGTACAAGTCGCAGTTCCTAGCCAACATGTCGCATGAGCTGCGCACACCGCTCAACAGCCTGCTCGTGCTCGCCCGCCTGCTGGCGCAGAACCCGGCCCAGAACCTCACGCCCAAGCAGGTGGAATACGCCAACATCATCCACTCCTCCGGTTCCGACCTGCTGCAGCTGATCAATGACATCCTGGACCTGTCCAAAGTCGAAGCCGGGAAAATGGAAGTCCACCCAGAACGCTTCGCGCTGGCGTCGCTGATCGAGGACCTGGAGGCGGTCTTCCGCCCGCTGACGACGGAAAAGGGACTCCGGTTCACCATCGAGCCAGCCACCACCGCCCCAGCGGAGATGATCACCGACAAGCAGCTCCTCCGGCAGATCCTGCACAACCTGCTGTCCAACGCGGTCAAGTTCACCGAGCAGGGGCAGGTCGAGCTGCGCATCGCCATGGCCGAGCACCGGCTGCGCGGCGCCGGCGCCGTTCTCGACTTCTCGGTGACCGACACCGGAATCGGCATCAGCGAGGGCAACCTGGCCACCATCTTCTCAGCGTTCCAGCAAGGCGACGGCACCACCAGCCGCCGCTACGGCGGCGCCGGGCTGGGCCTGGCCATCAGCCGCGAGGTCGCCGCCCAGCTCGGCGGCGAGGTCGCCGTTCAAAGTGACCCAGGCCGCGGCAGCACCTTCAGCCTCTACCTGCCACTGACCCCGCTCGGCGGTGCAGCCGAACCCATACCAGACAACCCAGCCGCTCCCAGCCAGACCAGTCCGGATGAGCCGGGAATATCCGCGAACGGCGAAAGCCCCAGATCAGTGACGCATGCCAGCCGCACCAGCCCAGATGGGGCAGACGCCGCAGGACCAGACCGCGCCACGCCAGCTGCGCCGGCCGCCGTGCCGATCGGCCCCACTGCCGCAGCCGCACGGCACGACAGCCTGCGGGGCCGGAAAATCCTGCTCGTGGACGACGACCCACGCAACGCGTTCGCGCTCACCAACGT
>Ga0134125_10005894_pt1 | contig 13888 bp, 8 predicted proteins | sample KB31751_FD_96464 | JGI IMG/M metagenome (GOLD analysis project Ga0134125, IMG submission 96464) | Terrestrial soil microbial communities with excess Nitrogen fertilizer from Kellogg Biological Station, Michigan, USA - KB3-175-1 | ecosystem: Environmental > Terrestrial > Soil > Unclassified ... | reverse complement strand
GCAGCGCGTTCAACCGCTCATACAATGGCGACGGGCTGATCACCGGAATCAGCAGCCCGGGAAGTCAAGAGACCTTGGGCTACGATAATGCCTCGCGGATCAGCGGTATTACGAATACCGCTTCGGGCTCTTCCAGTTGGACGTATGGCTACGACGCGCTGGATCGGCTTACCAGCGGCACGAGCAGCTCAGTCACCGAAGGCTGGACATATGATGCGGATGGCAACCGGCTCTCCGAGACCGGCGCCGCCCCCTCGACTTATTCGATCTCTTCCACGAGCAACGAAATCAGCGTGATCACCGGCACATTGACTCGCAGCTACGCGTACGATGCGGCCGGGAGTACCTTGAGCGACTCGACCGACACGGACACCTACAACGATGCCGGGCGGCTGAAGACGATCACCAATACCTCGGGGACCACCACATTCATCTATAACGCTCTGGGGCAGATGACCGAGGCGAATGGCCCTTCGGGTATGACCCTCTACGTCTACGATCAGGCTGGTCACCTCCTGGGCGAATACGACGGCTCGGGCAATCTCATCCAGGAAACTGTCTGGTTTGGGGACATACCTGTAGCCACACTGCGCCCCAGCGACTCATCCATAACCATCTACTACGTCGTAACTGACCAGCTTAATACGCCGCGGGAGGTCATTAGGCCGAGCGACAACACTGCCATGTGGAGCTGGTTCACGGGGCCGTTCGGCACGGAAGTGCCCAACACGAATCCTCAAGGAGCCGGGACCTTCACCTACGATCTTCGCTTCCCGGGACAACTCGCAGGTTCCTGGGGCAGCACATATCAGAACAACGCCAGGGATTATGACTCTGCTGTCGGCAAGTATATCGAGAGCGACCCAGTCGGATTGCGCAGCGGTGTGAATACGTACGCCTATGTGTTAGGCAACCCGCTAAGTTACTTCGATCCATTCGGCCTCGACGTCGAAGTGTGCAGTCAACCGGCGTTTGGCTGGATGCCAGTCGACCATCAGTGGATAAAGACAGATTCGGTGGAGGCAGGCATGGGAGGCACCAAAGGCAACATCCCAGGGAATCAGAGTGGCGATCTGCCTTTCGATCCAGTCCAAGTGACCAATCACGTGGGCAGAAGCTTGGAAAAGGGCGCAAGCTGCCGCGTCGTTGATAACATCAATGAAAAGAAAGTCGATGAGCTGCTGCGGATCGGTCGGCCTCTGGGGCGGTGGACCCCGTTCAATCAGTGCCACACTTTTGTACGCGATACGCTGGAAAGCGCGCGCTATTACGGCGCAACCGGCAGTTGGGCAGACTACACAGGAGTAACTGGTAGTTGGTAGCCGCCACCAAGAATGAATTCGGGCAGCTCGCAATGAACCCAAAACGGTGGCTCGTCCTTGTAGCCGTCTGCACGGCACTTATGGGATGTGCTAAGTCTACCAAAGAGTCTCAAGCGTACTTCCATGAGCATCTTCCGTGCCCGAAGCCAGCGATAGAGGAATTCGAACCTTGGGGGCAATCCGGCTCGCAGCACAGTTGCAAGATCGCGGACGGTCCCTTTGTCGCATTCGAGTCCGGGCACGTGCGAATTCGGGGTCAATTCAAGTATGGGCAGAGGACAGGTACTTGGCGTTGGTATAAGCCAGACGGCAATGTGGAGAAGGAAATCGATTACTCAAAAGGTCATTGAGGGATCTGCTGCCTAGGGCGTCGGCCGCGCTCGCGAGCGCGCGATTCGACATAAGGCCACGTGCCGTGACCGCCCACCTCTCAAGCCCGAGACTCGCCTCTAGGGAAATTTGGTCTCGCCCGGGAGCGCCGCCTTCTTCCAGCACTCGCAAGTCCGCAGCGCATCAAGGAAAAACGTGCCTCGGTACGATGCAGGCGCGTCGGGATCGCTTGTTGGCGAATACGACGGCTCGGGCAGCCTGATCCAGGAAACCGTCTGGCTCGGGGACATCCCGGTCGCCACTCTCAGACCGAACGGGTCCTCGGTCGCGATCTACTACGTCGTCACCGACCAGATCGACGCCCCTCTGGAAGTCGTCCGCCCCAGCGACAACACGGTGATATGGACTTGGTTCTCCGGCCCGTTCGGCAGCGATGCTACGAATACCAATCCTCAGGGCGCTGGTGCCTTCACCTATGACCTGCGTTTCCCGGGGCAAATCGCAGGCGTCTGGGGCAGCACTTTCCAGAATGACTTCAGAGATTTTGATCCTGCAACGGGACGGTACGTGGAGTCCGATCCCATAGGGCTGCGAGGAGCTAGCTTCTCGACCTACGCGTACGTCAACGGGAACCCGCTCAGTTATGTCGATCCTTTGGGGTTGGCGCCGCCCCTGCCGCCCCGGAGTACTGCCCCACCGCCAAATGTTCCGGGCGGACCTTGGAGTTGGTCACCCAATCCTCAGAACCCGCGGGGTGGGCTATTTATGGGCCCGAAACAGCCGCGAGGAGGCAGGGCCATGTGCACATACACAGCGGAGGGTCGATTTGCCGCTGCCGTTCTCTCCGACAAGAAAGGTCACAGCGGGGTGAAGCTCGAGGCTCTCGAGGTCCCGGACCACCGGTAAGGAAAAGGGGTATTGATCGAATGAGGTGACCTTGTCTCGCCGGAGCTTCACCTCGCGCACGTATTGGTTGGCGGCGGGGGTGTCCATCACTCCTCCTGCATCCGGGCTCTCATACTGGCAGTTTAAGCCGTGACCCTGCCCTGTGGGGAGCACCACTCGCGCTGGACGGGAGGAGTCCTGTGACTTCTGTCACGGGTAACTTCCGCGTTGAGCATTATGGTAGGGCCCTAAGACCGGCAGGTTGGGAGGCGTAAGGGATTTTATGACACGACACCTCAGGGATTTCAGGATTCTCGCAGTGGGACTGGTGATCGTAGCGACCGGAGCCGGCTGCGCGACCCACACGGCATTTGCCCGCTCCCAGCTGAATACGCAGAAAACGGTCGCCATGCTGCGAGCCGGGCAATTTACGGCCCTGAATCGGTATTATGCTCAGGTGCAGGCGGGCTATGACAACGGGTCAATCCCGGACGAGAGCTTGCGTTCGGCGTTTCGCCACTTTTACGACGACTCACCGGATCTGGCAGCGCGATACGCAGCTTGGGTGAAGGACATGCCGAATTCGTACGTCGCGCATTTGGCCCGCGCGATTTACTACATCAGGGTTGGAGAGGCGAGTCGCGGCAATATGACCATCGGCTATACGAGCAGCGCACAACTCGACGGTATGGATGCGGCGTTTGCGACGGCTTCGGGGGAGCTCGAAAAGTCCCTCCTCCTCGAAAAAAAGCCGCTCCTCAGCGTGTTTTATCAGCTCGACATCGGCAAGTTCGAAGGGGAAGCCGCACACAACCAGACGCTGTTCCAAAGCTCGCTCGCAATCGATCGCAGAAACTTCATCGTCCGTGAGATGTACATGCTGACCCTGCAGACTGCCTGGGGAGGCAGTACCGCGCAGCTGAAGGCTTTCGTCGCTGACAACAGAACTGCCGGGCTATCGGCAAGGCAAATGAAGGATCTGGAAAGCATCGTATTTGAGGATGAAGCGTGGGTCGATGAAGTCGACAATCGGAACTACAAGCGCGCTGCCACCGAGTATCTCGAGGCTGCAAAGCTTTCCGCTGATCAGACCTGCCTGTTGTGCGCCGGCCGGGCGCTGGTGGCGGCTGAGGACTTCCCGGATGCCGCGACGGTGTTGACACAGTATCTGGCGCGAGACCCGAAATCCGTTGAGGCTCTGACACTTCGCGTATACGCATACTACAAGCTGGGACGGAATCTCGATGAGCGGCGCGACTACCAGCGCCTGGCCGATCTTGGCGATGCCAATTCCGAGTACATCCTCGGATCGATGTACCTGGTTGGCCAGAACGGCCTTCCGAAGGACAGGCAGGCGGGGATCCGCTGGTTGCGGCGTGGAGCGGCGCAGGGAAATCCGTCCGCGAAGGCTCTGTTGTCCCGCGCGCTCGATAAACGCTACACGATCGTGGCCGCGCCCAATGGAGTCGAAGCCATTCGATCGCCAGGCTCCTGAATCCGGTATCGCGGCGGGCCACGCCGCTTGTGACCACGGCCGGGAGTTCGTTCCCAGCGCTCGGCGCGCCCCCGTGCGGCAGTGCGCCTTCTCGCGCACCCTCCTGAGGCCGACCTGAGACGCCCACGTCGGCGATACGTGGGCGGGCGCGCGCACCTCGATCCAGCCTAAGCCCCAGCTTCCCTAATCCGCGGCCAAGTTAGGCACAACGATTGCTGATCCGCTTGCGCCCGCGGTGCGCAGCGCCCCGGCGATACACAAAAGGCTCCGGAAGGGTCCTCGCCATCCATGAATGACTCGGGCATGCGATCACCTAGGGTTCTGCTGATCGGGCCTTACGACCCGCACTGCGGAGAGTACACATTCCTGGCCCCACCGCTCGGTGTGTGGCGCCTCGCCGGCGTGCTGGAGTCCTCCGGTGCGCACGTGAAGGTCTTCGATCCGAACTGCTGCGTGATCCCGCCGCAGCGGGCACTGGAGCGCGAGATCCTGCAGTCCCCGTGGGATGTGATCGGCGTGTCGACGACCGGCATGACGCTCAGGTTCGACCTGGAGCTCGCCTACGTTGCGCGCCGTCTCGCGCCCAAGGCAATCATCGTTGCCGGAGGAATGGAGGCGACTTTCAGGCCGGACCTGATGTTCGAGCTCGGTCCGTTCGATCTCGTCGTCCTCGGAGAAGGCGAGCGGCCGCTCACCGAAATCGTGCGACGGCTGCGCTGCGGGGAGCCCCTCGACGCCGTACCCGGCACTGCCTCCAAGGCCAACGGCTCGATCGTCAAGCGTACTCAGCGCGCCCTCAGCCGCGAGGAGCTGCGCGCGGCGATCTTCAGCACTCCGTACGCACGCATGCCCTATTCGGCCTACTGGAGCCGGCTCGAGGAGGCGTACCGGGTCGGTCAGCTGCCGACCAAGGCGGCCCGCGAGGCGCGTCTGGCGGAAATCCGCTCCGTGCGGCTGATCACGCTCAACTACTGCCCGATGGGCTGCACCTTCTGCTCCGCGACGAACTTCCTGCACGAGTCTCAGGGTCACGTCGCCGCCGTCGCCCGTTTGGAGGCGGACGAGTGCCTCACGATGATCGGGCGCATCGTCGCCTCTCATCCGGGCGTGCGCACGATCATCTTCCAGGACGACATATTCGCTTTCACGCAGGACCGGCGGGTCCTGCCGCTTTGCGAAGGCATCGTTGCCGCAAAGGAGCGCGGCGAGCTGCCGCGCGAGCTGCAGTTCATCAGCACGAACCGCATCGATGCGATGTCGCCGGACCGCCTCGCCGCAATGCGCAGCGCCGGCTTTCGGGTGCTCGGATTCGGCATCGAGAGCTTCTCGCGGCGCACCCTCGCCGAGTTCAACAAGGCTCAGATCCATCGCCACATCGAGCCGGCGCTGAGCGCCGCCCTCGAGCTCGGCATCACGCCGTTCCTGGATCTGATCCTCAGCTCTCCCCGCTCGAGCCTGGAGGATGTTGCCGAAACGCTGCGCGAGTCGTATCGCTGGCTGCTGCGCGGCTGCGAGATCGGCATCTATCCCTACGTCATTCCGTTCTCCGGCGCGGCATTCGCGCGCGACCCCTCGCTGGCGCCACACACGACGCACGCTCGCCGGCACGTCGCCGGAACCGACATCGAATGGGAGCAACCCGCTAAGATCCTGCCGATCGACCCCACGGTGCGCGAAGCCGTGCTGCGCATCGAGAGCAATTTCGAGAGCAGGATCGCGGCCCTGGAGGAAGTGGCGCATCTTCCCTCCCGGGTTCGCTCGCTCGTCTGGATTCTGAGCTCGCTCTCCGTGCTGGCCGACTACGGGATCTCCGTGGGCGATCCGCGTGAGGTCGAGGCCGAGCTCGATGCGCGCCTGCCGCGGCTACAAGGGACGACGGACCTGCGCGCCGTCGTGACTGCATGACTACCCGCCGCTTCGTCAGCATCGCGGGGCCGCTCGCGGTGTGCGGGCTTCTGGTCCTCTGGGTCGCCCTCTCCGCCGCGAACGCCGAGGCCGCCAGTTTCTCGATGCTGGTCTATGCGCTCGCGAACCTGATCGTCTACACCGATGCGCTCGACTTCGTGCTGCGGCTCTACATGAAGAGGCGCCACACCGCGACTGCCCGCGGTACCGGCCGCGAGCGCGAGATCTCGGTCGATCTCACCAGTGCGCTGCCGGCCGGGGCGTTTCCCGCCGTGCCTCTCGAGCCGTACGCGATCATCGCCTCGGTCTTCAACCTCGAGGAGCACATCGAGCAATTCATCGCCAACTATGCGCCGTACCGCGACCGCATGTGGCTCATCAGCGACGGCTCTACCGACAACACCCTCATGCGGTTGCGGCAGGCCGGCTGGCGGTGCTTCGATGATGGCATCAACCGACGCAAGCCCGCCGCTTTGCGGCGCCTGCTCGAAACCCTCCCGGAATACATCGAGACCGTCCTGGTCGTCGACCCGGATATCCGGATTCTGCATCCTGGAGAAGGGAGCGAGATCGATCTCGAGCAGTTCATCAGCGAGTTCCAGCAGTCGGGCGCCGCGGCGGCCTGCCCTCGCGTCATGATCGAGCCCGACGGCTTTCTGGCCCGGTTCCAGTCGTTCGAATACGCCCTGGCGTTCCGGGCAGGACGCCAGAGCCTGGCCGACTACAGCATCACCTCCGGTGTTTCCCTCTATCGTCGCGAAGCCCTCACGCGTGCCCTGAGGGAGCACTCGGTCTCGGTTTACGCGGAAGACTTCGAGAACGCCGTGATCCTGCTCGACCGCGGCGAGAGGATCTACTACGACGGCCGGCTCGTCGTGGGCACCGAAGGGCCCGGCGTCTTTACCCGCTGGTTCTCGCAGCGTGTGGGCTGGTATCACGGGCTGATCAGGGTGTACTTCGAGCACTTCGGCGCGGTCTGGCGCATCGCCAGACGCACCCCGTTCTCCCTGTACCACTACCTGGTCTATGTCGGCGGCCTGACGATCTTCCTGCACGTTTTCAAAGTCCTGAGTGCGGTGCTGCTGCTCATGAGCTTCGCCAGCGGTGTCGACAACCTCTTCTTCGCGTCATGGCAGCAGCCCGCCCACGGCTGGACGAATCCGGCGTATTTCATGGCGGCCGTCGGCAGCTATCTGGTTCTGGGCGTCGTGGCGCTGTTCACGGTCGTGCCGAAGGCCGAGCGCCCCTACGCAGCGCCCATCGTGCCGCTGTATCTCTTCTACGCCTTGGTTCACATCGCGCCCATGACCGTGGGATATGCAAATTGGATCGCGCTCAAGCTCATCGGCCGGCGGCTGTATCGCGACCACTACGAGCCGGAGATCGGCGAGCTGCCGGAAATGCCGCCGGGTGTACACACGCTGGCGACGAGGAGATTGCGTTGACGGCGCGCGCAGCGTCCGCGCCGGCGGGCTACCGGCCTGCGGAATACTGGGAAGGCCGTGCCCGCCGCTTCGCGGTCGCAGGTGACGGCCTGGCAGCGGTCTGCTCCTACGGAATGCCGGGCTTCTACAACAGGCTCATCCAGTTCTGCCAGCGGCGGGCGCTCGCACCGTGGCTGAAAGTTCGCCCGGGCTCCCGGGTACTCGACGTCGGCTGCGGCATCGGCCGCTGGAGCCTGTTGCTCGCCTCGCGCGGCGCTCGCGTCACCGGCTTCGACCTGAGCCCCACCATGATCGGGGAGGCCAAGCGCCGCGCGGCGGCAAACGGCCTCTCCCGCCGCTGCCGCTTCATGGTGCAGGACTCCGCGGCCCTCGAGATCGACGGTTCGTTCGATCTGATCATCTGTGTCACGGTGCTGCAGCACATCCTCGATGTCGGGGCGCTGCGCGCTGCGACGGAGCGGATGACGGCGCATCTCGCCCCGAACGGGCGCCTGGTCGTCCTCGAGGCGGCACCTGCGCGCCTCGCCAGTCGCTGCAACACTGCCGTGTTCACGGCGCGCCCCCGCGCCTTCTACCTCAGGCTGTTCCGCGAGTGCGGGCTTCGGGTCCAGGCGCTCTCCGGGGTCGACCCGGCACCCTTCAAGACGTGGCTCCTGCCGCATCTGCCGCGCCTCCCTCGTCCGCTGCGCCTCGGCGCGCTCGCGCTCGTGACGGCTCTCTCGGCGCCCTTCGATGCCCTCTGCGGACGGCTGTTGGCCCAGCGCTCGTGGCACACCGTCTTCGTCCTGCAACATGACTCGGGAGCCTGACCGTGCGCGTGAGCCGCCGCTCGATGATCTCGATCGCCGTCTTTCTCGGGGTCGCGGCACTCATCGTCGCCGGTTGGACTTTTGAGACTCAGCGTGCGGGCCACGAGTCTCTCTCCAACACCATCACTCTGAACGTCACGAACGGCGCCGACCGCGGCCCCGGCACTCTGCGTGAAGCGCTGTTCGTCGCCGCCACCGCCCCGGGACCGGTGCGCATCTCGCTGCAGGTGCCGCGGATATCGCTGGCCACCGCTCTGCCGCCGATCGTCAGCTCCCACGAAATCCACATCGTGACGGGTCAGGCCGGCAGCGAGATCGATGCCAGCGCCCTGAGCGGCGGCAGTCCGGTCCTCGATGTCGCAGCGGCGAACGTCTCGCTGCAGGGCGTTGCCATCAGTCACTGCGCCAACGACGCCATCCTGGTGCGAGCCGTCCACTTCAGTCTCGACCGCGCAACTCTCGGGGGCTGCGATGTCGGTGTCGATGTGGCGGAAAACGCGCACGACCTGCTGCTCGAAAACAACCGCTTCGTCAATGATCGCGTCGGGATCAAGTTTACTGGCTCGAGCCCCGATACCACCGTCGCTTCGAACCAGTTCTCCGCTGACAAGGATGCAGGCGTCTGGGCCGTCCGCGGCAACACGGACTTGCAGGGAGGGACCATCAGCGTGCGCTCCAACCGATTCGATCAGGGCCGCAGCGCGATCGTCGCCGGCAACATCAACATCGTCATCGAGCAGAACGACATCAATGGCGCCCAGGGACCCGCCATCGATCTGGTGGGCGGCGGCGCCGTGGTTCGCGGCAATCGCGTAAGCAACGGCGCGGGCATGGGCATCCTTGCCGAAGGCGCGCGCGGACCGGTGATCGAGGACAACGAGCTCAATGCCCTCGCTGCGTACGGCATCATGATCCGCGGGTCGAGCAGTGCCCTGGTGCGCGCCAACCGGGTATACAACTGCGCTTACGGCATGGCATTCGTGCTGGGCGATGCCCGCAATCCGAGTACAGCGGTCAACAACGTCATCATGGAGCCGCGGTACGACGGTATCGACGTCATGGGTGATACCCCCATACTACGGCAAAATCATGTCCTGCAGCCCCATGCCTTCGCCCTGCGAGTGGAGAACTTCGACCGTCCCGACGGCAGCACGGTGAGAGGAGCGCCGTTCCTCGATCACAACTCCTTCGGTCCGCCCTCGGCGATCGCGGTCGCCGGCCGGCCGGCCGGGACGTCGCTGCAGTGAGATCGGCATGAAGACTCTCGACAGCACGCAGCTCCTTCCGCTGCCCACCTGGAGCGACCCGCGGCTGCACCTGCTCGATGACCTGTGGCTGCTCGCGATCTTCGCGATCCTGCTCGCAGCGGGTCTGCCGTGGCTCGTCAGCTCGTTCGATATTCAGTTCGGCGCGGCGCTGCTCGGCCTTCTCGGCCTGGCGGCGATCCACATCGGATTCACCATACTCACGGCGCCGGCGCCGGGGCTCAAACGCGGACGCAAGCGTGCGCTTGCTGTCCTGCATGCCGTGGGCGTCGTGCTGGTCGCGGTCATATGGCACTACGTCGGCGGCATTCATAATCCGGCGTTCATGGTCGTCTTCGCGCTGCCGGTAGTCGGGGCGGTCTTCCTGTCCCGCTGGCAGCCGTATGCGATTGCCATCCTCGCGGTCCTCGCGGTGTCGGCGGTCGGCTTGAGCGAATCGCCCGAGCTTCGCTGGTACGCGAGCGGGCTCGCGCCGCAGGCTGCGTGGCTCACCCGCCTCTTCGGCGGCGCAACGGGAGGGAGCGAGGCATTCCCAGGCTTCTACGCCCCTCCCGGCTACTTCGTCGTGCTGATGGAGGTATTCGCGGTCCTGATGGTCGCGTGCGCCTTCGCGGCCGACTACCTTGGCACCGTATTCGATCGATTGCACGCGGACCTTGCGAACGCGCGGGCGGAGGCCGACCGGGGGCAACAGCTGTGGGCGGGCCTCATCGAGGAGTTGCCGTTGCCGGCCGTGCTGGTCGATGCGCGCACGCTCCAAGTTATTTCCGAGAGCGCCGAGCTCGCGCGGGTATCCGTCGATGGTGCGACCGCGGTCGGCCGCAAGCTCACGGAGGCCGTCCACTTCTCCTATCCGGAGGTCATCGAGGAGCTGGTCAACGGAATGGGGGGCACGGCGCAACATGTCGTATTCCACCGGGGTGCCGAGCTGTCCCTGGCGCGCATCCGGGCGCAGCACATCCCGTACAAAGGACGGCGCCTGGCACTGGTCATCGTCGAGGAGATGACTGAAACCTTTGCCGTTCGCGCCGCGCTCGACGTCGCTGAGCAGGCGATCGTGGTCATCGACTCGCAGGACCGCGTGCTCGCTTTCAACCGGCCGGCCCTGGCGCTCTTCTCCGCGACCCGGGTCGGCGCCGATGCTTCCGTCTTGCTGGCGCAGCCTGAATCCCCGCCGCGCTGGTGGGAGCCGGGAGTGACCGGCCGCCGCAAGATGCACATCCGCATTCAGCCACGGGTCTTCCAGGTGACCAGCACCGCCCTGTCGCTGCCCGGCGAGCAGGACCGCCTCTGCGTGGTCGCGTTCCTTCCGGTCGCGCGGGCGGAGACTCTCGACAACCCAACCCTCGGCGCCCTCCTCCCCGGCGCCTCGCTCCCGAGGACACGATGAAACCATTGCGATCTTCACCGCTCCTCGCTCTCGTCGCAGCCTGGCTCTTGCCGCATGCCGCCTTCGCGGTCGAAAGCAGTGCGGCGCCGCCCGCCGCACCCTCGGCGCCTTCGACAAACAGCCTGGTCATCAGCGCCAATGGCTCGACACTGACGAACGCAAGCGGCGGCGGCGGCGGCTCGCTCACCTGGCTGCACGATTTCAGCTCCGGCGTCCTCGGTATCGGCGGCGAATACCAGAGGCTTGCCGGTGCACATTGGCAGTTCGGCTCGCTTACGGGCTCGGTGAGCGCCGGCAACCCGAGCGCCAGGTGGACCTTCTCCGCCGACGGGCATTTCGGTAACGGTGAGATTCCCGTATTCCAGGGGACGCACCGCTTCAATTACGACGTCGAGGGTGCAGACGTCACCGGCACGTTCGCAGGCAAGCTGACCCTTCAGGTTGAAGCCCGTCAGTACGACATCGACACTACGCATGGCACGCTGCCGAAGGCAGCCGTGGGCTTTCTCTGGACACCACACTTCCAGACGACCGTTTCATACGCGAAATCATTCACCGGAAATCTGGGCACCCAGATGGAGACCGCGCGACTCGATTACTACGGCCACACCGTGAACTGGCTGCTGGGCGCCGCGGGCGGACATGTGGCGCCGCAGGTCGTCAACATCTATACCGGAGCGACCGGCGCGGCGCCACAATTGCGCGAGGGCTACGTAGGCATCTCGAAGGCATTCTCGCGCGCCGATTTCTCGATTCTCGGTGATTACCTGAAGGTGGCCAGCGAGAAGCGCATCACTCTCACCATCGTTTGCACACTGCACGCGGGGGGCCCGGGCTGATGAGTTCCGGCCTCCTCCAGACTCTGAGGCGGCGCACGGCATGGCTTCCGGCGTTCCTGGTGTTTGCGACGGTGGCGGTGGCCGGCTCCCGACTCGTCGTCTTGAGCGTGCAACGGCGGGCCGAGGAAGCGCGCAATGCCGCACAGGCTGCCGCGGCGCGCGCCGCTCATGCGATCGAGCAACAGATCGACGCGCTCGCAAAGCGCGCCTCGAGTGCCTCCGGACCCGGCTTGAAGGTGTTCGAATGGGCGCCGGACGGCAGCATTCAGGCCTCGGGCCGCCAGGATGCCGAGACTGCCAACGCGCTCGTGAGCGAGTGGCGGGCCGCCGCCCCCGGGAGCTCCGTGCCTCCCGCCGCTCTTCTCGGACCGGTGCGCGAGGGAAGCCAATGGCTCATTGCGGCACGCGCACCGCGCGATCGCCCGCCCGCGCTGGGCTCGGCATCCCCGGGAGGATGGACCGTGGCCTACGCGGATCTCGATCGGCTGTTGGGGCAAGCGCACCTCACGCGCACGGCGGGCGCCGGCAATGACTTCGCGCTCGTGCAGATGGATCCCGTGAGCGGTTACGCACGGGCATTCGTCGCCTCGGGCAACACCTCGCTGAGCGATGCGGCCGCAAGTGTGATTCACGCACCCCCGGGGTTCGCTTTCACTTCGCCCGGGACGTTGACCCTGCAGATTCGGCCGCGGGTCGGTTGGTATCCGACACGTACGATCGCTTCCGATATCGGGCTGCTCGGCCTCGTCGCCTGGATACTGACATTCATGGCTCACGATGTAACTCAGCGCACCATCCGCCTGCGCGGTTACCTCGCGGCCACGCGCCGCCAGCTGCACTCTGCAAACCAGCGGCTGGTGCAGGAGATCGAGAAGCGCGAAGACCTGCAGGAGAGCGTCAACCGCGCACGCTTTCACGACGCGTTCACCGGTCTGCCGAACCGCTACTACTTCATGGAGCAGCTCGATCGCACCCTGCGCGAGCGCGGCGCGCGCCGCGGCCGGCGCGTCGGTGTCTTCCTGATCGCCGTCGACCGCTTCCAGCTGATCAACGAGACCCTCGGCCACACGGCGGGTGACGAGCTGATGGTCCAGGCCGGCCGGCGCTTCCAGAACGTGGTGACTTCCTCCTGCGTGCTCGCCCGTTGGGGCGGCGACCAGTTCGCTTTGCTCGTTCGCGACCTGGGCGCGACCGATACGGGACGCCGGCTCGCAAACGAGCTGCAGGCGGCCCTGCAGGAGCCGTTCGAGCTACGCCGGCACCGCCTCGGGATCACCGCCCGCATCGGCATGACCTCCCTCGAGAGCTGGCCGCAGCGCGCGGACCAGCTCATGCGTGAGGCGGAGGTCGCGTTGTCCGTGGCGAAGCGGCAGGAGGAGGCCACCTGCGTCACTTACTCGCCCTCGATGGGCGGCGATGCGGAGAGTCTCGTCAGCCTCGAGGCCGACCTCCATGTTGCGATCGAGCGCCGGGAGCTGAAGCTCCTTTTCCAGCCCATCGTCGCTCTGCGCGGCCGCCACGCGGTGGGCGCGGAGGCGCTGCTGCGCTGGCAGCACCCGGTGGAGGGAGTGCTCAGGCCGGAGAGATTTCTGTCGATCGCCGAGGACACCGGGATCATCGTGCCGATCACGCGCTGGACGATACACAAGGTCTGCGCGCTCGCGCACGAGTGGCGGCGGCGCCTGCCGGTCGGGACCGACTTCTATTTGAGCGTCAATCTATCGGCAGCAGTGCTGCGCGATCCGGAGCTGAGCGACTATGTCTCGGACCAGCTGACCGAAGCTGACATACCCGCCCACACGCTCAAATTCGAGCTCACCGAAGGCGGTCTCATCAGCAACGTGGTGGCGGCGCGGGAGACCCTGGAGCGCCTGCATCAGACCGGGGTGCAACTGATGCTGGATGACTTCGGCACGGGCTACTCCTCGCTCAATCACCTGCAGCTCTTCCCGTTCGATTACGTCAAGATCGACCGGCCGTGGGTGGTTGGCCCGAATGCATCGCCGCATGGCGGCGCGAGCCTCGCGTCCGCCATGGTGCAGCTCGCCTCGAGCCTCGGGCTCACGCCCATCGCCGAGGTGGTTGAGTCGCAGGCCACGGCCGATGCTCTGGAGCAGATGGGCTGTCACTTCGGCCAGGGGAATTTCTTCTGCGCCCCGGTCGAGGCGGAGGACGCACTCCAGTGCCTCGGCGCCGATGTCGG
>Ga0134125_10005893_pt1 | contig 13889 bp, 9 predicted proteins | sample KB31751_FD_96464 | JGI IMG/M metagenome (GOLD analysis project Ga0134125, IMG submission 96464) | Terrestrial soil microbial communities with excess Nitrogen fertilizer from Kellogg Biological Station, Michigan, USA - KB3-175-1 | ecosystem: Environmental > Terrestrial > Soil > Unclassified ... | reverse complement strand
TTCTGGCTGAGCTTGACGTATTGCTCGAACAGCGAAGTGACCCGGCTCGTCAGCGCTTCGAGCTGCGGCCCCGCCTCCACTTTGTAATTCGAAACTTTCACTATCGCGCGGAAAAACCCTTCGTCGTCGGTAACCGATACGACGCGCGCGCGCTCCACGCCTTCCACCAGCACCTTGATATTGCCGTCGCCCTGTTTCAGGCTCTGCACGATGTTGACGATGCAGCCCACGCTGTAAATCTCACCGGGTCTGGGCTCGTCGGTCGATGCATCATGCTGCGTAGCGAGAAAAATCTTCTTGTCGCCCGCCATCGCCTCTTCAAGAGCGCGCACGCTCGATTCGCGCCCCACCACAAACGGCGTCATCATGAACGGGAAAATCACCACGTCCCGAATCGGCATCATCGGCAGGCGTCTGGTATCGGACTTTTCTTTCGAGGTCAGCATTATAGTTGCGCTCTTTTTACGGAAACGTGTTCCTTCCTATTGTACGGCGTGGATTTTATTGATACATGCTGTCTTTCGGTAGTCCCAGTCCTGTATCTTACAGATGACGGAAGTAGTATCGGGGATTCACCCGAAAAATTCGAGGATAGTTTCCGCAACCAGACTTAGGCAGCAGTGCCGGGTGTATTCCTTCAGACTATATTAGCCTTGCCGAATCTCACCTATCCGCCGTAACAACGGCGCCATCGTTAATCCCTGCCCAAAAACCGAAAATGCCACCACTGCAAAGCTGACTGCTTCAATCTCGCTCCGGTGCGGAATAAATGGCGGCAGGCCCAACGCCAGTGCAAGCGCCACCGCGCCGCGCAATCCTCCCCAAAACATGGCATGCTGATGCTTCGCCGCCACCCGCAATCTCCCGCGCGAAAACAGCAGGCAGCACGGATAAATCGACGCCGCCCGGCTAAGTGTCACCACAACAATCGCCACAATCGACGCCACAAGCGGGAACCGCCGCGCCTCCCCGCTCACCCCAATCAGCAGGAAGATAACGGAATTCGCCACGAATGCCCCGTACTCCCAAAACGCGCGCACCGCTTCCTGCCCGCGCTCGGAAAGGACTCCCCGGCGCGACAAACTCGCCATCGTCATCCCCGCCGTGATGGTCGCGAGAACTCCCGAAGTCCCCAGTTGGTCGGCAAGCAGAAATGATCCGTACGCGGCAATTGTCGTCAGCGTGATCTCCACCAGATGATCCTGGGTACGCCACGCCAGCAGGCTGGCCCCCAACCCGACAGCGGCTCCGCACAGTACACCACCGCCCACCATTCGCGCCAGCATCGCGGCCACGTCCACTGGCGTGACCGAGTGTCCTGCCAGAACGGCCACAACCACGGCGAACGCCACCGCCGCCGTACCGTCGTTGAGAAGGCTTTCCGATTCGATCAGCACCAGCAGCCGCCCCTGTGCTTTCGCGTCACGAAACGTCGCGATCACCGACACCGGATCGGTCGCCGCGATCAGCGCTCCGAACACAATCGCGGACGGCCATTCCCAATGCGCCGCCAGATGCATTCCCGCCGCCGTGATCGCGGCCGAAATCACCACACCCAGCGTCGCCAGTGTTCCGATTACAGGAAAGTCGCGGCCCACCTGCCGCCAGTCGAGATACAGCGCCGCTTCAAAAAGCAGCGGAGGCAACAGCAGCGTAAAAATCAGGTCCTGCGTCAGCACCATCCGCGGCGCAAATGGCAACGCCGCCAGACTGAGTCCCGCAGCCACCAGCCCCGCGCTGTACGGCAGCCGCAGCCGCCGGCACACCATCGCCACCACCGAGGCGATCAACAGCAGCAGCAGTGCGTTCTGCAGCGTGACGTCCATCCGCTTGATGTTCTATTGTAGGGGGCTTCGGCTCCGCCGCCAGCCTCGGCGCGCTTCGTTACGAATGCCCGAGTGACAACGAAGCAAATCGCAATTCCCGCCTGAGCTGCTCCGGATTCGCCGATCGCGCCAGCACATCGTACCCGCGCAGCCGCCGCACAGTTCGCCACAGATCTTCATCCACGTGCGGCGAAGCCAGCAGTATCCGCGGCGCCGGCGATGTCCGCGCCAAACACCGCAACCCGTTTCGCCAATCGCTGTACGGCAGGTTGCTGTCATACACCACAATCCGGATTGTCTTTGACGAACAGACCGACACAGCCCGGCTCACCGATGCAGCCCAGTCCGCCGTCCATCCCGATGTGCACGCCGCACCCAAAATGCACGAATACAGTCCCACATCCGCCGTCACCGCGAGAATCCCCGGATCCTCGCCCTCCATTGTGGGAGTTCCATCACGAAATAAATGCGGTAATGAGGCAAGGCTGTGCAGAAACCTTCCGACGCCGCCCCTCCACCGCGCCACCCGGACGCTGTTTGCCGCCACGTTCGGAGCCCTCGCAATTCCATTACCGAAAGCTATTCTGGAGTGGTAACCATGCCGCCTCCCATCCGCGTCCTCATCGCCGACGATCATCCTCTGGTTCGAAGCGGCCTCCGCGTGCTCCTCGAACGCGAGGGTGAGTTCCACGTCGTCGCCGAAGCTGCCGACGGCTATGAGGCAATCGATCTCGCCGCGCTCCACAAGCCCCAGGTCATCCTGCTCGATGTCGGCATGCCGCGCCTCAGCGGTCCGGACGCCGCCATGAGCATCTCCCAAAAGCTGCCCGGCGTTCGCATCGTCATGGTGAGCATGCACTCCGATGAAGCCTACGTCCTACGCGCCCTCAAAGCCGGCGCTCGCGGCTATCTGCTCAAAGCGTCACCCGAAGCGGACGTGCTCGCCGCGGTTCGCGCCGTCGCGGCGGGCAATGCCTATTTCAGTCCGGGCATCACGAAGCTCCTGATGGAGGAGTACGTTCTCGAAGCCCGCCGCCGCGGTGTCGACGACTCCTACGATCTGCTCAGCGTCCGCGAAAAAGAAATTCTGCTTCTCCTCGCCTCCGGCAAAAGCAACCGCGATATCGCGGATCAGCTCCACATCTCCGTCGCCACCGTGGAAACCCACCGCAATAATGTGTTCCAGAAGCTCAATCTCCACAACCTCGCGGAGCTGATCCTCTATGCCGTCCGCAAAGGCCTGATCTCATAAGCGACCCGCTGTGTCTCTCTGACACAACACACCTGCTGAATTCGCGCCTAAAACCCGCTAAATTCACCACTGGATTTCGGCATCATAATTGCCCTGATCGCACGCACTAAATGAAAAACATCCGGGAAATACTTTCATTTATTCTCGTCCTGGCAGCCTTTCCTCCCGATCTTGCTTCGCAAACCGGCGCGCCTTCCATCACAGCCGTGCTGAATTCCGCGTCCTGGTCCGCCGCCGTTGAGCCAGGCTCCCTGATTGCGATTTTCGGCGCGAATCTGGCGGCAGCGCCCCAATCGGCGACCCTGACCGGCGAACATCTGCCCTCCACTCTCGCCGGCACTTCGGCAACAATCAACGGCGTCGCGGCGCCCCTGCTCTATGTCTCACCCAACCAGATCAACGCCCAGCTTCCCTGGATGGGGTTTGCGGGCGCGGGCCCGGCGACATTGACGCTGACTACTCCCGTTGGAACTGCATCCTTCGGATTCCCGATGCAATACGTCGCGCCAGGCCTCTTCACGGCGGACTCCAGCGGCTGCGGTCAGGCCGCCGCTCTCAATGTCGGGCCGGACGGCAGCATTTCTGTCAACTCGCCAGATAACTCGGCTGCACCCGGCGATTATCTCGTCCTCTTCGGAACGGGCCTCGGTGCGTTCTGGTCGCCACCGGCGAGTGGGGTCCCAGGCGCCGGGCAACCATTCAATGACGGACCAGCCGTCGCTATTGGTCAGGGCCTCGACCAGTCGTGGGTCAGTGGCGTCACAGATCTGACCCAGGGACTCGCGCCCGCCTGGGCCGGCCTCGCGCCAACTCTTGTCGGAACGGATCAGGTAAATATTCGCATTCCGCAAGCTACGAGGGAAGGTTGTGCTGTCCCGATCAATGTGGAAAAATATCCCTGGTTAAGTCCGGCCGTCACCGTCAGCATCAACAGCAGCCGTAGTTCGTGCACCGACCCGGCGATAGCTTCGTACGGTCAGGTCGATCTCGTAAAAACGATTTCATCAGGAACATCGGCCGATGGCGAAACCGAGACACTCTCCGCGCAGTTTCCCTCCGGACCGGCCCTCGCGCAACCCGCCATCACTGCTAACCCAACTTCCGGGACGCTTCTCGCGCCCGGTGATTTTCTACCGTCGGATCGCTCCTGCTCGCTCGCCGGTTACAGCCGCCTCGCAGCCGGCTCAATCACAGTAGGCGCTGCCGGCAAGTCGCCAATCGCCATCCAGCCAACAACGCGGAATGACGGCGTGATTTACCAGGCCAACTTACCCCCAGGCACAATCGCGCCCGGCCAGTTATCGATATCCTCGACCGGCCCCATCTCATTTGATGAACCGCTGACGATTGGCAGCCCGATCGTGGTGCAGACGAACCTCTCGCCTGGCACGGTACTTTCCGCCGCGAACCCGCCGACCGTTCAGTGGACCGGCGGCGATGCGAACTCCGTGGTCAAACTCTCTCTGATCAACGATGCGATCGGCCTCAATGTTCAGTCCATGACTTACTTCGCACCCGCGGACGCGCATTCGATCAAGCTCCAAACCTTTTGTCACCAGGGGAACCCGCTGGAAAGCGGTTCCGGATGTTCCTTCTTCCTCGCCGCGGGCGCCGCCCACATCATCATGGAAGTCCTTCCCGCCAACAGCGCCGCGGACTCAATCCCTGCCCCCGGGCTGACTCAGAAAATCAACTTCACCTGGTCGTATCGCTATATTTTCGACAACCTGACTCTCGCGGACTGTTCCGCAAACGGATGCACAGCAAAGTAAATCTGTGTGCATCTGTGACCCAATCAACACCACATCTCAGGCACGCCGCACACCGGCCGCGCTCGCGAAACTCGCCCGCCCAACTCAGAGCCGCGGATACCAGGTCTCCATTACGAAGCGACTTTCAGGCCCATCAGGCAGCCACATGGAATTGGCCAGTGACTTCCGCCGCGACTTTCAGAACGTCGCCTGCCGCCGCATGCGGAAGGCCGACCCCGAATGCATCATCAATTTCAGAAAGCGAGATCCCATTCCCGAGACACTCCAGGATAAGGTCAACGGACAGACGTGTACCGCGGATTGCCAGTTTGCCCCCTAATAATTCAGGGTCACCAACAATCCACCGGTAGTCTTTCCACGCCCGCGGTTGCCAATCCATCGATGCCACCTCTGTTTTCAGTCTGATCGAATATGCGAACTATCCTCGCACCGGCCGCACTTCCTGAAACTCGCCTGCCCTATCCACACCCTGATGCCCCGTCGGCAGCGGCAAAGTAAATAGCACCGCGGTCCCCAATCCCGGCTGCGATTTCACTTCCAGCATTCCCGCCAGATGCTCCACCCTCTCCTGCATCCCCAGAATCCCGAGCCCTGCTTCGAGCGCCGGGTTGAAGCCCTTCCCGTCATCCCGTACCGAGAGCACCAGCGACCCCTCGCGCTCCGAAATCTGAATCCGAACCTGCCGCGCCGCCGCATGCCGCGATGCATTCCGCACCGCTTCCTGCACAATCCGGAACACGCACGTGCGGTGTTCTTCCGGCAGATCGTCGACAAACGCCTCCGCTTCCACTTCCACCGCCATCGGCCCTGTCCGTGAAACCTCGCGCGCATACCACTTCAGCGCCGGCACCAGCCCCAGATCGTCCAGCATGGTCGGCCGGAGCAGCAGCGAAATATTCCTCACCACGCTGGCGTTACGTCCGGTCATATCTTCCACGAGCTGCAATTGCCGGAACGCTTCCGCCGCATTACCTTCCTTAATGGCGGACCGCAGATTTCCCAGCCCCAGCATGATCGCCGAAAGCACCTGCCCCACCTCATCGTGCAATTCACGCGAAATCCGCCGCCGCTCGCTTTCCTGCGCCGAAACGAGCTCCGCCGAAAGCCGCTTGAGTTCCTCGCGCGTGCTGACAATCTCGTCGAAACGCAGTTGCGCCTCCGATTCCAGCCGCAACAGCCGCCACAGCGCCACACCCGCCAGCGCAATGCCGAGCGCAATCGCCAGCACCAGCAGAAACAGCAGCCGCGCGCGGATTGACTCCAGCATCCCCGTCACTTCATGGCTGCTCTCGTCCAGTTGGCGCTCGCTGATCTTCTGCGTGCGGTCCGCCAGGCTCAGGGCGCTCGTACGCCGCGGCAGCAATTCATTCTGCACGAAGGAGGACGAACGCTCCTTGCGCTCCGCCGGCGTCCAGTGCAGCACTGGCGTAATCGCGCGCATATAGGATGCGAGCTCGCCGGCGAACTGCCGGAACGATTGTTCGTCCGCCGGACGCACCAGGGTGCGGTATCTCGCGATCCCATCTTCAATCTGCCGCTGTGTTTCGAGAAACTGCTCGCTGTGTTCGAGCGCCAGCGCGTCATTCGTGTCCAGCAGAAAATCGCGAATATGGGTACCGGAGGTATAGATGCTCGCCCGTAGTTCCTGCAGGACCTCCTCGCGCGCCAGGTAATCCCGCCGAATCCCGTCTTCCCGCACGCGAGATTCGGAGAGCGCGGAAATCGCGCTGATTCCGAGAAACCCCATCAAAATCAGCAGTCCGCCAAATCCGAGAAAAAATACGACCCGCGTCTGCCGGTGCGAAAGCCCTTCGCGAAGCGCTTCGGCCGAAGCTTTATCGGGCGGCAAAGACATAAGGGCAGGTTTCGTAACGATCATAGAACAAGGCGGCCGAACCGCCTATACAAGCGCGGCAGTATTCTGCGGCATGGGCTTCCCGCGGGCTCCCACGACCCTTTCCCCTGCTCTTTCCTGTATTTCCGCGTTTGATGCGCCCTCGGAAAAGTTATTGGTGAAATACCGTATCCACTGTATTCCGGATTCCACGCCGATCCGCTACATTGATCGTTTGCACCCGTCCAGGCGCGATTTTCAATTCCCTTTGCTCGGCATCTCCGCCGTGGCGGTAGCCTGTCTTCTGACAGCATCCTGCACCACTGCGGCCAAAGCGCCGTCTGCTTCCTCGGCGTCCGATCCCACCATCGTCGCCGTCGCCAAAGCAACATCCCGCCCCATGACCCATTCCGTGGTCCTTACGGCGGAATTTCGCCCGTATCAGGAAATCGATGTCATGGCCAAGGTCGCGGGGTACGTTCAGTCGATCAATGTGGACGTGGGTGACCGCGTCAAAGAGGGAGAACTGCTCGCCACTCTCGAAGTCCCCGAAATGGCCGATGACCAGGCGCGGGCACAATCCATGCTGGCCCGCAGCAACGCGGAAGTTACGCAGGCGCAGGATGAATTGCAGCGCGCCGAATCCGCTCACAAAATCGCCCATCTTGCCTATTCCCGCATCGCGGACGTCGCCAAAAAGAAGGCCGGCCTCGTCGCTCAGCAGGAAATCGATGACGCGCAGAGTAAAGACCTTGTAGCCGAAGCACAGGTCAACGCCGCCAAATCCAATCTCGCCGCGGCCCAGCAGCAGGTGCAGGTCAATACTTCCGATCTGAAGAGAACCCGCACCATGGGTGACTATCTTCGTGTCACGGCGCCCTTCGCCGGCACCATCACAAAACGCTTCGCCGATACCGGCTCCATGATTCAGGCCGGGACTTCCTCCAGCACGCAGGTGATGCCGGTCGTCCGCCTCTCCGAAAACCGCCGCCTGCGCCTGATCCTTCCCGTCCCCGAATCCGCCGTCCCCACCATTCACATCGGCCAGCAGGTGGAAGTGCACGTCCCTACCCTGAATCGTTCCTTTCCGGGAAAGGTCGCGCGCTTTGCGGATCGTATCCAGACCTCCACCCGCACCATGGACACCGAAGTCGACGTCGAAAATCCGAGTCTCGTCCTGATCCCCGGCATGTTCGCCGAAGTCGATCTCACGCTTGACCACCGCGACAACGTGCTGACCGTCCCGGTGACCGCCTTTGATTCCACCGGCGATAATACCGGTCACGTCATGGTCGTGACGCCGGCCAACAAGATCGAAGTCCGCAATGTGGTGCCCGGCCTTCAGGACGCTGCGGACGTGGAAATCCGTTCCGGCCTCGAGAACGGCGAGATGGTGGTCACCGCGAATCGCGCCAGTCTGCGCGCCGGCGAAGAAGTCCGGCCGAAGCTCACGTCGATCGCGGCGGCGCCCTGATTCCTCATGTCACGTTTTGCGATTCGCACTCCGTATCTGATTATTGTGATCGCTCTCATCGTCGCCGTTCTCGGCGGCGTGTCCGTGGCGCGTATGCCGGTGGATATGTTCCCGTCCATCAATATTCCGATGGTCGTGGTGGCCACGTTCTATAACGGCATGCCTCCCGAGCAGATTGAGAGCGACATCACCAGCCGTTTCGAGCGCCAGTTCACGCTCGCCAGCGGCATCGAACACATTGAATCCCGCTCGCTGCCGGGCGCCAGCGTCATTCGCGTTTACTTCCAGCCCGGCACGAACTCAGACTCCGCCGTTGCGACCATTTCCAACCTCGCGATGGCCCAGTTGCGCCGCCTCCCTCCGGGAACTCTTCCGCCCGTCGTTCTTAAGTTTGATGCTTCCAGTCTTCCGGTATGTCTTGTGACCGTGGGCGGCAAAGGTTTCAGCGAGACCCAGCTCCGCGACCTTGCGCAGTTTACGGTTCGCAACCAGATGGCGGCTGTGCCGGGCGCCAGCGTACCGCAGCCGTTTGGCGGTGGCTATCGCCAGATCATGGTCTACGCGGATCCCTTCAAGCTCGAAGCCCATCAGCTCAGCCTGATGGACGTCGTCCGCACCGTCAATCGCTCCAACCTCATCCTGCCGGCGGGTGATGTGCCGATCGGCCCGCTCGACTACAGCATTTACACGAACAGCCAGCTCCCCGACATCGCGGAGATCAATTCGCTTCCGATCAAGACGGTCGGCACCTCCATCGTTCGCATCAACGATATTGGACACGCCGAGGATGCGCACCAGATTCAGTCAAGCGTCGTTCGCGTCAACGGTCAGCGGGCGGTCTATACGCCGGTTCTGAAACAGGGCGGTGACACCAACACCATCGCGGTTGTGGATGGCGTCCGTAAAGTGGTTGGCAATCTGGTCGATACCCCGAAGGCCCTCGTCACCAACGTTCTTTTCGATCAGTCCCGATTCGTGAAAACCGCGATCGACACCCTCGAACATGAAGGTGTCATGGGCCTGTTTCTGACGACACTGATGATTCTCATCTTCCTCGGCAGCATGCGCGCCACGGTGGCGGTGTTCTTCTCGATTCCCCTCTCCGTGCTCGCCACCTTCATGGCACTTCAATTTGGCGGCGGATCGATTAACAGCATGGTGCTCGGTGGCTTGGCGCTGGCCCTCTCCCGACTGATCGATAACTCGGTCGTCGTGCTCGAAAACATCTATCGGCACCTTGAAATGGGAAAGGATCCCGAAACGGCGGCTGCCGAAGGTGGACGCGAAGTCACGCTCCCTGTGCTGGCCGCAACCCTGACAACCGCGGTCGTGTTTTTTCCCGTGACCTTCCTCTATGGCGTCAGTCAGTTTCTGTTTTCCGCCCTGGCGCTGGCCGTGGTGCTGGCGCTGTTTGCGTCCTTTTTCGTCGCCATGACGGTGGTGCCGCTGTTCTGCGCGCGCTTCCTCAAGGCGGCCTCGCATCACAACACACCTTCTTCCGAAATTCCGGTAGAAGTGGAGCTGAAGAATAAGAGGGGCGGCTGGCGGCTCGGCGAGCGTTTCAACGTCTGGTTCAACGACCGCTTTGAATCGTTCCTGAGGATCTATGACTGGGCGGTTGGCGTCGTCCTCGCCTGGCCCTGGACCACCGTCGCGGTCTGCGCCATCGCTTTCGTTGCGAGCCTCGCCCTCTTTCCCCGGCTCGGCCTGGCGTTCTTCCCGCGAACCGATGCCGGCATGTTCGTCATCAACGTGAAGGCGCCTTCCGGAACCCGCATCGATGTTACGGAAAGCGAGATCGCGAAAGTTGAGAAAATCATTCACGACGTCATCCCGCCGGGAGATCTTGACGTCGTCCTTTCGAACATCGGCGTCACACCGGGCTTTTCCTCGATCTATACCAGCAACTCGGCGCAGCACACGGCATTCGTGCAGGTCGGGCTCAAGGACGGCCACAAGACCGGCAGCTACGAATACATGGCGCGCGTCAAGAAGCGCATCGCCGAGGATCTCCCCGAACTCAGCACCTACTTCCAGTCGGGCGGTATGGTCGACGCCGTTCTCAACCTCGGCCTCCCTGCTCCGATCGACGTTCAGGTAGCCGGCTCGAATCTTGAAAACGCGCATGCCACGGCTCTCGATCTTGCCTCCAACATTCGCCACATCCCCGGTGTGGCGGACGTATATATTCCGCAGGACGTCGATTATCCGGCGCTCCGGCTGCAGGTGGATCGTACGCGCGCGAGCGAACTTGGCCTCGATCAGCAGGAAGTAGTCGGCAACGTGATCACCGCGCTTACGAGCAACCAGATGATCGCTCCCAGCTACTGGGTCGATCCCCGCTCCGGGCAGGACTACATGCTGACTGTGCAGTACAACGAAGGCCAGATCAAATCGCTCTCCGATCTCCGCTCCATCCCGCTTCGCTCTGCGAGCAACACGCAGCCGACGCGCCTCGATGCCATCAGCTCCATTACGCGAATTCAGTCGCCGACGGAAGTCGATCACTACCAGATCCGCCGAGTCACAGACGTCTATGTGCGTCCGCTCGGCGAAGAACTCGGCGCCATCGCCGATTCAATCGATCAGGTCATCGCCCATACAAAGAAGCCCGAGGGTCTTGATATCACTCTCCGCGGCATGGTACAGGGCATGCGAGCCTCATTCCACAGCTTCGCTATCGGCCTGAGTCTTGCGGTCGTGCTCCTGTATCTGATTCTGGTCGCTCAGTTCCGCAGCTTTATCGATCCGATGATCATTCTTCTTGCGGTTCCACCCGGTATCACCGGCGTGATCCTCACGCTCTGGTGGACCGGCACCACCCTGAATGTCATGTCGCTGATGGGTGTCGTCATGCTGACTGGCATCGCGGTCTCGAACAGCATTCTGATCGTCGAGTTCACCCGTCAGTTGCGCGAAGAAGGTCTCACCGTGCCGGAGGCCGTGGCGAAAGCCTGCCGCGTCCGTCTGCGGCCCGTCCTGATGACGTCGCTCGCCACCATCATCGGCCTGCTGCCGATGGCGCTCAAACTTGGCGAAGGCAGCGAGGCCTATGCGCCGCTCGCCCGCGCGCTGCTCGGCGGCTTGTCGCTTTCGGTGCTGATCACCGTGTTCATTGTGCCCGCCGCTTACCTTCTCATCTACAGGAACAGGCCCGTGCAATGAGACTCCTGATCGCGCTGTTGGCCGTTCCTGTTTTGGCAGCCCAGCCTCTCCACCTGACGCTCGCTGACGCCGAGAAGCTGGCGCTCGCGCGCAATCCGGCGATTTCGTCGGCGCAGTACACCGCTTCGGCGTCGCATCAGGTGCCTAACGAGGTGAAGTCGGCTTTTGCTCCGCAGCTCTCCGGCAGTCTCACCGGCGTCGGCGCTGACGCGGGCAGCCGCATTGCCGCGGGCGCGTTGAATAACCCGGTCCTCTACAACCGCATCGGCTCCGGCATTACGGCAACCCAGCTCCTCACGGATTTCGGCCGCACCAAAGACCTCACGGCAACCGCCGGCCTGCGCGCACAGGCGCAGGATCAGGTGGTCGAAGGCACGCGCGCCGACGTGCTGATGACTACCGTCGCCGCCTACTTCGCGGTCCTGCGCGCGAACGCCGTTCTGAAAGTGGCGCAGCAAACCGTGTCCCAGCGCCAGGTGCTGAGCGACAAGGTCGAGACCCTCTATCAGAACAATCTGAAATCGGGACTCGACGCCAGCTTCGCGAAGGTCAACCTCGCAAGCGCCCAGTTGTTGCTGTCACAGGCGAAGAACGATCTCGATTCCGCCGAAGCAGCGCTCGCCACCGCGATCGGCCAGCCCTCCCAGACTGATTTCGATCTGGTGGAAGAAACGACGCCGCAGCCGCTGCCTGCCACTGTCGATCCCCTGATCCAGCAGGCCCTGCGGGACCGGCCGGAGCTCAAGAGCCTGCGGCTTGAACAGACCGCCGCGGAGCGCTTCGCGCAGGCGGAGCATGCGCTGAACTACCCCACCGTCGGGGCAGTCGGGGTGGTCGGTGTCGCACCCGCAGGCGATCCCCAGATCCCCAACCACTACGGCGCCGCCGGCGTGAACCTCAGCATCCCCATTCTGAACGGCGGACTTTTCCATGCCCGGCAAACCGAAGCCGAACTCCGCGCGAAGGCCGCCGCCGACCGCGTTACCAACGAAATCAACCTCATCACCCGCGATGTCCGGACCGCTTACCTGAATGCCGCGACCGCGAACGAGCGAGTCGGACTCACTGAGCAGTTGCTCGCGCAGGCGCAGTCCGCTCTCGAGCTCGCACAGGGTCGCTACGACCTCGGTCTCAGTTCGATTGTGGAATTGAGCGACGCGCAGCTGAATCTGACACAGGCTCAGATCGCGAATGCAGCAGCGCGTTATGAATATCAGGCCGGGCGGCTGGCGGTCGATTACCAGACCGGCGCCCTGCACTAAGGCGGCAAGCCGGCGGCTAGCCGGCCTTTTCGAGCAGGTTGAGGGCGATCTTCTGCGCCACCACCATCTCGCGCGTAACCTGGAATTCCTTGACCTTTTTGTAAGACGGCAGGAAGTACATCAGGTCCAGCATCATGTCTTCGATGATCATGCGAAGACCGCGGGCGCCTACCTTGCGTTCGAGGGCCAGCGCCGCAATGGCATCCAGCGCGTCGTCGGTAAACCGCAACCGCACGTTCTCGTATTCGAAGAGCCGCTGGTACTGCTTGATGATCGCGTTCTTGGGGCGCGACAGAATCTGGATCAGGGCGGCCTTATCCAGATCTTCGAGCGTCGCCACCACTGGCAGGCGTCCGATGAATTCCGGGATGAAACCGTAGCGGATCAGATCCTGCGGCTGGAGGTGCCGGAGGAGGTCCACGTCGCGGCGTTCGCTGATACCGACCGTCTACGACGATTCCTTCTGCGAGCCTTCTTCCTGCAGGAAGCCCATCGACTTCTTGCCGATGCGCCGGGCGATGATCTTCTCGAGCCCGACGAACGCTCCGCCGCAAATGAACAGGATGTTGGTCGTGTCGATCGGGGTGAATTCCTGATGCGGGTGCTTGCGGCCGCCCTGCGGAGGCACGTTCGCAACCGTGCCTTCCAGAATCTTGAGCAGCGCCTGCTGCACGCCTTCGCCCGAGACATCGCGCGTGATTGACGGATTCTCGTCCTTGCGGCAGATCTTGTCGATCTCGTCGATATAAATGATGCCCTGCTGGCAGCGCTGCACGTCGCCATCGGCGGCCTGGAGAAGCTTCAGGATGATGTTCTCGACATCTTCACCCACGTAGCCGGCTTCAGTCAGCGTGGTGGCGTCCACGATCGCGAACGGCACGTCCAGGATCTTTGCCAGCGTCTGCGCCATCAGCGTCTTGCCGGTGCCGGTGGGGCCGATCAGCAGGATGTTGGATTTCGCCAGCTCGATATCCGAATTCCGCATCCGGTTCATGTGGATGCGCTTCGAGTGGTTGTAGACCGCGACCGCCAGCTTTCGCTTGGGGGCTTCCTGGCCGATCACATACTGATCGAGGAAATCCTTGATTTCGAGCGGCCGGGGAATCTTGTTCGGAGAGGTGGTGGCCGGCTCGGGTTTATCGTCGTCGAGGATCGAATTGCAGACCGCGATGCATTCGTCGCAGATGTAGGCGCGCGGGTATTCGCTGGGGGACGAGATCAGCTTTCCGACGACATCCTGGCTCTTGTGACAAAAGGAACAGCGTAGCGTGTCGTCAGATCCGGTGCGCTTCAATGAGTTCTCC
>Ga0134125_10005892_pt1 | contig 13889 bp, 13 predicted proteins | sample KB31751_FD_96464 | JGI IMG/M metagenome (GOLD analysis project Ga0134125, IMG submission 96464) | Terrestrial soil microbial communities with excess Nitrogen fertilizer from Kellogg Biological Station, Michigan, USA - KB3-175-1 | ecosystem: Environmental > Terrestrial > Soil > Unclassified ... | reverse complement strand
TATGGCGGGAATGCTTTGAACTTGGGATTCACCAAGGAAGACTCGGCCAGCCCCGTCGAAAAGAACCGTTCCGTTTTCTTGCAAAAGCTAGGCGCAACGAAGAAGAACCAACCCTGGCCTCTGGTCACACTGCGCCAAATCCACTCTGACTTGATTCACTGCGTGACAACCGCACCAACAGAGCAACTAGCGGGCGATGGCCTCATTACGTCCACGCCGGAAATTGTTCTGGGGATTCAAACCGCAGACTGTCTTCCAGTCATTCTGGTGGACACGAAAAAACATGCGGTCGGAGTTTTTCACGCGGGCTGGCGGGGAACGGTAAAGCGAATCGTCGAAAAGGGGGTTGGCGAAATGCGCCGTTGCTTTGGCAGCATGCCCCGCGATATCAAAGCCGCCATTGGCCCCGGCATCCATGGATGCTGTTATGAAGTTGGCGAAGAAGTGCGTCGCACTTTCGAAGACCAGTTTGAATACGGTGCTGCTTTATTTCGCGAGGAGAAAGATTCAGACCACATCCGCGAACGATATCCCATGCTGTTCCTCACTTCACGCGCGCCGGGACACAGCGATCTTCCGATAAAGATTTTTCTCGATTTACCAGAGGCCAACCGCCGCCAGCTGTTAGCAGCGGGCATTCCGGCAAAAAATATTGAAGTTTCGCCCCTCTGTACGGGATGCCGCAGTGACATGCTTTTCTCCTATCGCGCTGAAAACGGGGCAACCGGAAGATTGATGGGAGTAGTGGGGATCCGGACTTAGTCCGCGCGCAGTGCCCTCGTCTCGGTTTTCGCGAAGATGGTCGCTGCGCGTTGCAATGCTTCCTGCACATTGCCGCAAATGTTTTCCCGGCCAAGGACTTCTTCAAATTCAGCCTGACGCATCATTTGTACAGGCTGTTCACGCGCGCCGCACAGAATCAATGTACGGCCCGTAGCTTGCAGCCGCGTGGCAGTCTCTTGCAGGGCGAAGATTCCCGTGGCGTCAATCGCCGTCATGTTGCGCAGGCGGATGATCACAATGGGCGGGAGCTTGTGCATTTTTTTAGTGACGATTTCAAGCTTGTCGGTGGCGCCAAACAGAAATGGCCCATGGACTCGGAAGATGGTTGCATAGTACGGAATTTCTTTGTCCTGGAGAATATGGGCACGGCCATCTTCCACATATCCCTCGGTCACTTGCGAAACTGTGGTTGTATCGGCTACACGCGCAATGAACAACAGCGCCGCCAGAATCATGCCGGCTTCCACCGCCACCGTGAGGTCCGCGAATACGGTAAGCGCAAAAGTCACAAACCACACACTGACGTCGGTCTTCGTCAGCTTTAGCAGCTGCGGAATTTCGCGCCACTCCCCCATATTGTAGGCAACCACCATGAGAATTCCGGCGAGCGTGGCCATGGGAATGTAGCTTGCCAGGGGCGCGGCGAAGAGCAGTACACACAAGAGCGTCACCGCATGGATCATTCCCGACACCGGCGACTGCGCTCCAGAACGAATGTTAGTGGCCGTCCGGGCAATCGCGCCGGTTGCTGGCAGTCCGCCAAACAACGGCGACATGAAATTGGCAATGCCTTGTCCGATAAGTTCGACATTCGGATTATGCTGGTCGTTGCTCATTCGGTCTGAAACCACGGCTGACATCAACGATTCGATTGCACCGAGCATGGCGACAGTAAACGCAGGGCCCAGCAATCCATGCACCAGCCCCGCGTGCCAGTGAGGGAAGGCGAAGTGCGGCAGGCCGCTGGGAATTCCTCCAAAGCGCGTTCCGATTGTTTCGACGGGAAGCTTCAGCAGAGCCGCGGCCACCGTTGCGCCGAGCATGGCCACAATTGGGCCAGGGATACGGGCAGAGATGGATCGGCACCCAGCCATCACGACCACGGTCCCTATCGCAAGCAAAGTGGCCCGCGGGGACCAGGTAGGGGCGGAACCGGCCAGCGCTTTGATGCGCAACCAGAATTCGCCGGGAACCTTTACCAGTTGAAGTCCGAAGAAATCTTTGATCTGCGTGCTGGCGATAAGCACCGCAATCCCGTTGGTAAACCCCAGAACCACGGGTCGAGGTATAAATTTCACCGCCGAACCCATGCCCGTAACGCCCAGCACGACCAGCAGCACGCCAGCCATCAGCGTGCACATGAAGAGCCCATCAACTCCATGCACCGCAACAATGCCGAAAACCACTACCACGAAGGCCCCAGTCGGACCGCCGATCTGGGTCTTCGATCCACCAAGCAGGGAGATCAGGAAGCCGGTGACCACCGCCGTATAGATACCGGCTTGTGGTGTCATACCGGAAGCGATCGCAAATGCCATCGCCAGGGGCAACGCTACAAGGCCAACGGTAATTCCCGCAAGAATGTCCCGCATGAACTTATTGAACGTGTATTCCCGCAGGCAGAGAACAGACTTCGGCAACCACTTGTCACTGATATTTAGAGAAATAGGTCCCAACATTAGCATTCATTATGTCGATACCGCTTTTTTTCGCCAGTGTCGTGAAATGTACGCGGTCATGTGAGTTCGGGAATGTTTCTGCCCGGCCATTCCGGGCAAAGAAAACCATGTTCATAGACGAACATCGTTTTCGACCTGACCTGAATGAATGAAGTGGTGAAGTACTCCAGCGTTGCGAAAAAGCCGCGCCGCTATTGTGCCGGAGAGGATGGCACAGAAGTCCCAGGCGCAGTTCCCTCGCCCGTATTGACGATGTCCTTCAATTCCTTGCTGGGTTTGAAGAAAGGAATTTTCTTCGCGGGAACTTCCACGCGGTCGCCGGTCTTTGGATTGCGTCCCACGCGCGGCTTGCGCTGGCGGGTGCGAAAACTGCCGAATCCCCGGATTTCGATTTTGTCCCCTGCGCGAAGCGAACGGACGATGCTGTCAAAAATGGTTTCGACGATGACTTCGCTGTCTTTGCGCGTTAACTCCGCCAGCCGGGTAACTTCTTCAATCAAATCGGCTTTCGTCATACGTCTTCGCTCCGTGAAATCCTGAGATTTTGAGGGACTCGCCCAGCCCTTACTATAACGAGGTCACATAAACATCTCAAATCTAAGGGCTTCTGCGCAAGTATCGGATTTGCTCCACCATCCAGAGACATTTTTTCGGACGGTTGATCTTAACGCCACAAGTAATAAAACCCCACCTGCTGCTCCATAAGCTTTTCCCGGCTGGGAATCCACTTCGAGGTGTCGCCCACCAGCAGATCGAGCAGCGTTTTGCGCTCCTTCTGCGGATACACCAGGGTCGGCTCTCCTTTTATATTGACCGACTTGGCCGTATCTTCGACCGCCGTCTGGAAGTCGCCGATCTGGTCAATCAACTTCATCGAAAGCGCTTGCTGACCAGTCCAAACGCGGCCATCCGCTATGGCCTGAATATCGGCCGGCTTCTCATGCCGGCCCTCAGCCACCGCATTCACGAACTGACCGTACATATTGTTAATGAGGCCCTGCATGAAAGCGCGCTCTTCGGGAGTCATGTCGCGCGTGGGGTCCCCGGTGTCTTTCAGGGCGCCAACTTTCAGCACCTCGGGCTTCAGCTTGGCCCAACGCATAAGATCGCCGTAATTTACCCACTCGGCTATTACGCCGATGGATCCGACCACGCTTCCATTATCGGCAAAAATCTTATTGGTAGCGGAGGACACATAGTACGCACCGCTGGCGCCGACCGTGCTGATGGAGGAAACAATGCGCTTGTGCTTCTCATCGCGCAGGCGTTTGACTTCGCGGTAAATCTCTTCAGAAGCAGCCACACCGCCGCCCGGAGAATTTACATGAATGATGATGGCCTTGATGGAATCGTCGTCGCCGAACTTTTTCAGCTCCTGTACGACGGTGTCAGAATCCAGAATCACGCCTTCGAGGTCCACGACGCCGATCTTGTCGCCAAAGCCCCCAAACGCCGATGCTTCCTGGCCATTTCCGGAGCTCAGCGTGAAGTAAATCAGCATGAACACGACCACCACGAAGAGGACGAAGGCCCCTCCACCGACCAACACCCAGATCCATGTGCGCGAACGCTTTTCGTCACCCATAACTGGCGATAGTGTAGCACCGGACAAGAGCCGCCGGGTGGCCAACCTCACGAAGATTCGGATGTGGCGCTTCTCAAGACGTGAGGCAAAAGACCCCTATTTTGGCAGGGATGAGATAAAACCGGTATGCAAGAAAACTTCGGAAAGCCGCACCCTTGCCACAATCACGCCGCGTTCGCCGCGTGATAGCATTTTCTCAGCGCTTCTGTCCGGCATACAGCAAGCTTGCCGCCGCGATCTCGAAAGACTATAGGTACACGTCATGGTCCGTATCGTCCTCCCATTTCACCTCAGAACTTTGGCGCATGTTGGCAGCGAGGTTGAGATTGAAGCAGGCCCTCCGGTCACACAACGCTCCGTGCTTGACGCTCTGGAAACCCGCTATCCGATGCTGCGCGGCGCCATCCGCGATCACGACACTCTTCAGAGGCGTCCGTTTCTGCGATTCTTTGCCTGTGAAGAGGACCTTTCCCATCAGTCGCCCGACGCCCTGCTCCCTGAAGCCGTCACATCCGGGAAAGAGCCGTTCATCGTCATCGGGGCCATCGCCGGCGGCTAGAAGATCACGCCAGTCTCAGAAAAATACAGATAGAGGGTGGGTGAACTGCTCCTTAAATTAAGTAAGGTGGCGGAAAGCTCCGCACTTACACCTTAATCTCCAACCCCTCTGCCGCCGCACGCACCTTGGGATAATAATTGCGCGCTTCCTTCACCACTTTATCAATGCACTCATCATTGTGGTCCGGATCATGATGGTAGAGCACCAACTCCTTCGCGCCGCTTTCCATCACCACATTGACCGCTTCGCGCCAGTGGCTGTGCCCCCAGCCCCGCTTGCGCGCTTCGTATTCTTCCGGCAAATATTGCGCGTCATACACCAGCACATCCGCGCCCGCCGCCAGCTTGCGCACGTTCTTATCGAACTGCGCATCGCCCGGTTCATTGTCGGTGGCATACACAAAGACGCCGTCCTTAGTCTCCAGCCGAAATCCCAAACATCCCTGCGGATGGTTCAACCACAAAGTTTCAACCGTAACGTCTCCGAACTGCACGCGCCCCTGGTCCACATCGTAAAAATTCCGCTGCGCCTTCATCTCATTCATATTGACGGGAAAATAAGGCGCGGCCATTTGCTCCTCCATCACCCGCTTTAACCCGCGCGTGCGCGAAGAAGAATGGAAAGAAAAACGGCTATCCGCTTTGTCGTAGAGGGGCCCAAAGAAAGGAATACCCTGAATGTGGTCCCAATGGAAGTGCGAAACAAAAACGTGCGCGTCCACGGCGTGGCCGTTCGACTCCCGCTCCAGATGTTGTCCCAGCGCGCGAAAGCCGGTGCCGCAGTCAAAAATATAAGTCCCCTCGCCCGTCCGTACTTCGACGCACGAGGTATTTCCTCCATAGCGGAGGTTCTCCTGTTGAGGAGTTGGAGTCGAGCCTCGGACGCCCCAGAACTTAATCAGCATCGCACACACTTTGTGAAACTATTGTTTCTTGCATCTTGCTCCGGCACCAGCGTTTTCGTCAATTTCCCTCAAGGTTCCCGCGCAATGTCGTCTAAGATTCAGCACGCCCGTTATAATGCAAACTCTTGTTGTACCCTAAATACGCAACCTGAATACGTACCTTAGAAGACATAAACCAACCGATATGCTTCGGCCCGATTACAAAGAATTTGCCCGACTGGCGCGGGAAGCCACGCTCGTTCCCGTGGCCAAGTCCGTTGCCGCGGACCTGCTCACTCCCGTCTCCGCATTCCTGGCGGTCGCGGACAAAGAACCCGACGCCTGCCTGCTGGAATCGGTTGAGCGTGGTGAGCAGATCGGCCGCTTCACCTTCGTCGGCGCACGCCCCTACATGCAGATTCGCACCCGCGGCCGCGAAGTAACCATCCAGCGCGGCAAGCGCAAGGAGCATTTCCAGGGCAACGTATTTGAAGTCCTCAAGCAGCAGTTGCGCAAGCATCGCCCCGCCAACGTCCCCGGCCTTCCGCCCTTCACCGGAGGCGCGGTCGGCTACTTCGCTTACGATGTCGTGCGGAACCTCGAAAACATCGGCGAGCACGCCAAGGACGATCTTTCCATCCCTGACTGCGTCCTTATGTTCTTCGATCGCCTGCTGGCCTTCGATCACCTGCGTCATCAAATTCACATCATCGCTATGGCGGACGTCTCAAGCGAAAGCCCGCGCCGTGCCTACGATCGTGCCGTCGCCGATATTGCGGTGCTGGAAAAAAAGCTGGAGCGCGGTTTGCGCCCCTTGCACTGGAAGACAATCGCCGCCAAAAAGAACTCAAAGCTGAAAGTGCACACCGGCACCGATCAAAAGAAATTCCAGCAAATCGTAAATCGCGCCAAGGAGTACATTGCCGCCGGCGATATTTTTCAGGTCGTGCTTTCCCAGCGCCTGGACTTTGTTCCTGAGGTCGCTCCCTTTGATATTTACCGCGCCCTGCGCGCCGTGAATCCTTCGCCGTACATGTATTTCCTGCGCATGGGAGACCTGCACATTCTGGGTTCATCGCCTGAAATGCTGGTGCGCGCCACCGGCAGCAAACTGGAATATCGCCCCATCGCCGGGACCCATCCGCGCGGCGCGAATGAAGCCGAAGACCTGCGCCTGGAACAGCAAATGCTCCACGACGAAAAAGAACGTGCCGAGCACGTAATGCTGGTGGACCTCGGCCGCAATGATCTGGGCCGCGTCAGCGAATACGGCTCGGTAAAGGTCAACGACCTCATGTACGTGGAACGCTACTCGCATGTCATGCACATCGTCTCCGCGCTCGAAGGCAAACTACGCGCCGGCATGGACGCCCTGGACGCCTTCGCGGCCTGCTTCCCCGCGGGCACGCTGAGCGGCGCTCCCAAAGTACGCGCCATGCAGATTATTGAAGAGCTCGAACCCACCCGCCGCAGCGTCTACGGCGGCTCCATCCTCTACGCCGATTTCGCGGGAAACCTCGATTCCTGCATTGCCATTCGCACCATGCTCATGAAAGGCAAGCGCGCGTATTTACAGGCTGGAGCGGGCATCGTGGCAGACTCCGATCCTGCCAAGGAATACCAGGAATCCCTGAATAAAGCTCGGGCCGTACTACGGGCCGTGGAAACCGCTCGCGGCAAGAGCTGAGAGAGCTTGATTACAAATCGTCGCCTTCCTGGTCTAAACACCTATGCCCCTTGCAGCCAAGGTTCCTTCCAAATGGGTTTCCGTTGTTGTCGTGTTCCTGGTCGTTATTTTTTGCATTGAGCTTCTCGTCCCCGCCCGGCGTCAGTCGCAGGTAATTGACGAAGCCTGCCACATCTATTCCGGCTACCGGTATTGGACTAAGGCAGATTTCGGAATGAATCCCGAGCATCCGCCGCTGGTCAAATTGCTGGCCGCGCTTCCGCTGCTCCCCATGCATTTGAAGGTTTCTGTACCTCCGCCGCCAATCTTCTTTAAGTTTTCAGAATTCCTCGGCGGCAAACAATTTCTTTATTCCAACGATGCTGACGCAATCCTGTTTCGCGCGCGGGCGGCGGTGTCATTGCTCGCTGTTGCACTCGCATTGCTAATCTTCGCGGCCACTTATGAGATGTTTGGCCTCACAACCGCATTTATTGCGCTCCTTCTATGCGTCTTTGAACCGAACCTGCTGGCTCATGGATCATTTGTGACCACCGATGTCGGCATGGCGATGTTCCTGTTCGCCACGGTTTATGCCTTTTATCGTTACGTAAAGAAGCCATCCATAGGACGCCTTGCGGTCGTTTCAATTTCCGCTGGTCTGGCGCTGGCCGCAAAACATTCCGCGATTCTCCTCTGCCCTATCCTCATATTGCTGGCCATTGCGGAAATTGCGCGCGCCGCAAAAAATCGCGAAAAGACTTCCGCCGATCTAACAGCACAAATCTCCCACCTCGCCGGTTCGCTTCTGGTAATTGCGGCCGTTGCCCTGGGAATCTTGTGGGCCGCTTACGGCTTTCGATTTCAGGCGCGCCCCGCAGAATTAGCTCTAACGCCCTCGCTCGAGCAATATGCCGCACAACTTGAGCATCCCGGACGCGCCAAGCCCGTGCTGATCGCAGCCCGCTATCACCTGCTGCCCGAAGCCTACCTGTATGGGTTGATTGACGTTCAAAATGCCCCGCGCTATTTGAATTCCTTCTTGTTTGGCACCGTTTACCGCCACGGACAATGGTTCTATTTTCCTGCGGTCCTCGTCATCAAATCCACGCTGGGATTTCTTCTTTTACTCTGCCTGCTGCCGGTCGCGTTGGTCATCTGCGCGCAAAATTACGCGCGTGAGTTTCTATTTCTCAGCATCCCGGCGGTCATTTATTTTCTTGTCGCCATGGCTTCAGGCTTCAATATCGGAGTGCGGCACATTCTTCCGGTCTACCCATTTTTGCTGGTGCTGGCCGCTTTTGTGGCGGGCACGCTCATCCACAAAAATAAAATCTGGGCAGCGGTGGCCTGCGCTTTACTGTTGTTTCATGTCGTCTCATCCATTCGCGTCTTTCCCAACTACCTGACTTATGCCAATGAGATGTGGGGTGGCCCCGCCAAAACCTACAAAATCCTCAGCAACTCCAACGTGGATTGGGGGCAGCAACTCAAGGTCACCAAGGAATATCTGGACGCCCGCAGCATCAAGGATTGCTGGTTCGACTATTTTTCCTGGGCCCTTGTTGATCCGCAATATTACGGAATCCCCTGTAAGCCGTTGCCGGGATATCTGAGCCAGGCCTTCGATGTTTATCCGCCGTCAGCTCCCGCCAAGATAAACGGCACCGTGCTGATCAGCGCGGAAGAGCTTTCCGGCGAGGGCTGGGGGCCCGGCGAATTGAATCCCTACCAACAATTCCAACAACTGCGCCCGACCGCCCTGATCGCAAACAGCATCCTTGTTTTTAACGGAAACTTCGATCTCTCGCTGGCCTCCGCCACCAGCCATGCCTTCGCGGCCTTGCAACTGTTGCAAATGAACCAAGCCGACAAAGCGCTCACGGAAGCCCAAACGGCAGTGGCAACCGATCCCAATGCCGTCGCAGCCCAAACCGTTTTGTGCCGGGCGTTAATGCAGTCAGGAAGAAAAGATGAGGCCCACGAAGCATATCTTCGCGGAGTGGCGCTGGTTCACGCCGCGCATCCGGAATATCAGGAATATTGGCTGTGGCTGCTGGATTCGAGCGGCGCGAAGTGACTTGGGTTAGCTTTACATCCTGAGAAAATTCGCAATCAGCTTTTTGCCTTCGCCGGTAAGCACGCTTTCCGGATGGAATTGCACGCCTTCCACTGGATATTTCTTGTGCCGCAGTCCCATGATCGTTTTCGTTCCATCGCGCTCGGTCGTGTAGGCGCTCACTTCCAATTCCGGCGGCAGGCTCTTTTCTTCGACAATCAGCGAGTGGTACCGCGTCGCGGTCATGGGCGAGGGCAGCCCTTTGAAAATGGTCTTACCATCGTGCTCAATTTCACTGGTCTTGCCGTGCATTAAGAAAGGCGCGCGGACCACTTTTCCGCCGAAGGCAGCGCCAATGCTCTGGTGCCCCAGGCACACGCCCAGCAGCGGCACCTTGCCCGCGAAATGATGGAAGAGTTCAATGCTCACTCCCGCCTCTTGCGGCGTGCAAGGCCCCGGCGAAACCAAAATCCGCTCCGGTCGCAGCTCCTCAACCTCCTCCGCAGTCACCTGATCGTTGCGGCGCACTTCGACCTTCGCACCCAACTCTCCGAGATATTGAACGAGGTTGTAGGTAAAAGAGTCGTAGTTGTCGAGGACGAAAACCATAGCTTTGATATGAGTTTATCAGGACGGGAAGGATGTATTGTAAGAACATGAATTTCTGATTCAAGCCAAAAGAAGCTTGAATGGACGGGGCACGATCTTCAAAACAATGGTTGCGATCAAGGCATTGATGGTGGATGTTGATGGTGTTCTCATTGATGGACGTCCAGAAGATGGCAAACATTGGCAAACGTTCCTGGAACATGATTTTGGCATCACCCCAGAGTTGCTCAGGCAGGAATTTTTCGAGCCTTATTGGGAGGACATTGTTCTCGGACGCGCCGCATTAATGGATCACTTAGCTCCTGTCCTTCAGAGAATCTCGCCCAAAGTGTCAGCGGATCAATTTGTCTCATATTGGTTTGAACAGGATTCGCGTCTTGTGCGTCCGCTTTTGCACGCACTTTCATTGACACGCTCTGCAGGCATACGCGTTTACTTGGCGACAAATCAAGAACACTTGCGAGCGACATACATCATGGAAAAACTTGGCTTGTCCAAATACTTCGACGGGGTTTTTTATTCCGCCCAGCTTGGAGTAAGAAAACCAGAACCTGCCTTCTTCACCAAAGTGCGTTCTTATGTTGGTTTGAACGCGGATGAGCTGCTTCTGGTGGACGATAGCCAACAGAATATTCATGCGGCGGTGAAGGATGGATGGAACGTCATCCATTGGACTAACGAGAGTTCCCTCAAGGACCTGCATGCCGCGCTTGGTCAAGGGCTATAGACGAAGGTCCGAAATGAATGCGAGCGGATTATGGAATGCGTACAACTAATAAAGAAACCTTTCGAGCTAAGGCTGTGGGTGGAAGAGTATCGGGATGCCTTTGCGCAAATGCATGCAGATCCAATCGTCATGGCTGATTTGGGCGGCCCATTTGATCGGGCTGCCAGCGATGCCAAATTTGATCGGTATCGGGATGCTTGGGCGGCTGATGGCATTTCGCGGTGGGCGATCGCGAACAGCGAAAACAGCTTTCTCGGGTATGTTGGCATAATGAGGCGCGGCAATGCGGACCATCCGCTTGGCCCGCATTATGAAATTGGCTGGCGGCTTCGTAGTGATGTATGGGGATTAGGCTATGCGACCGAGGGTGCGCGCCGGGCGTTGCAACACGCATGGAGTGTCCTGGATACAGTAGAAATTTTCTCCTACACATCAACGGATAACAAACTTTCGCAAAATGTAATGGAGAGACTTGGATTGAGACGAACCCCATCGCGAGACTTCACTGCACGTTATCCAAGAGGTGATTGGAATGGACTCGTGTGGATCGCGGAGAGACCGACGTCCCTATAACTTAAATTTTACGACCACCGAAACCGGGAAAGAGAATATTGCGAATGGGTCCCGCAACGGAAACTGTGCGCTAGCTCACTCCTTCTCGTACACGCGCACATCGGGTTCGCTTCGGCCGGTACGGTGGATAGTCATCGTCAAGGTTTTCCCGTCTTCGGAAACGATGATCTCCTGCCTGTCCGCAATCTTTCCATCGCGCTTGTCCGTCAGTTCTATCGTCCTTTCGTTCACTCGTTGCGCCGAAGTTACGATTTGCGGCCGCGAAGTTGGATAATCTTTGCCGTCGAACCTCATATTTCTCGTGATATTTCCTAAAGAAGAAATAAATGAAAGTCCGTCTCCTTCATAGGGGCTCACCTTTAGCGTGTGCACTACATCGAACTGTTCGCGTGTGCTCACCCAATCGGCCGCGAAATCAGCTCCTCCGCCCTTGCGATCGTACTGATAAACAACGTGCGTTGTAACTTTGCCGTCAGCGCCGAGTTCACTGTAATTGTCTTGCAGTGTTTTGTTGTCTTTTGAAAGTGCCCAGATCGCCTTAAGTAAGACGTGCCCGTCTTTTTTGCGCACGACCATCCACTCACGTGGACTCATCGCCGTCACGGCAAGCGTCGTCCCGAAAATTCCCGGCTGGTCGGTGCCATCCACCACAATCTCCTCAGGGTTGGGGGCTCCGAAATCGAATGAATATTTGTTTGCGCCAATGTTCGTCACTTTCATTTCGTCGAACATCTGGCTCTTTTGCGAATTGAGCTTCCAGTCGCCCAGCATCGGATCTTCTGCTGCCCACGCCACGCACGTTACAAAGCAGACGGCCAAAAGCAACCCACATACATGTTTGAACATGGAGTTTCTCCTTGAAACACACGTAGATACGGTTTAAGCGAGTGAATTTTTATTAGACGTATCGTGGGCAAACTGGTAATCAGGGGATAGAATGTACGAATTTCCCACCCGAGCCAAAAGAAGGCTTGAAAGGATGTGCAAGATTCGTCAACCCGCAAAGACGATTTTCTACTTGGCCACCTTGTTGATAGTTAGCTCTTCTGGACTGCTCCAGGCCCAAGGCGGCGCACCGTCGAACAATATAGCCACAGAGACTCGCGTTGTGGTCGGTACACAAAAGGATTCCGAGTCGCTGATCGTGGTACCACCTTCAACTTCGGTGCGAATCCAGCTTCAGACATCGAACAGTTCGGCCCAAAGCAATACGTCCACTCCGACCAACTGGCCTACAGGAGACGCAGAACTGAACGGATTGAAATCGGAGGTCCAACCATGGCACATCATCGTAAGCTACGACCAATTTGATGAGGATGGTGACAACGTTCACAGTGGAACCTATGAAGAGTTCTGGGAAGGTGTGGACAAATACAAGCGAATTTACAAAAGCGACAATCTAAACCAGACAGATTATGCGACGCCGCACGGACTCTATCGCTTAGGAGACCAGTCCTGGCCGGACAAAGCCCAATTGCAAGTCCGGGAAGCGATTGTTGAACCATTCGATTACGTGGAAACGCTATTAGGATTTAACGCGGTAACTGGCGAACGTAGCTTTGGTTCGCACAAGCTACGATGTGTAGCACTGGAAAACCCTTCACGAAAAAGTAGCGATCCTACCCAATATTGTTTTGATAATGATCGAATGGCCCTTCGCTATAGTCGTGGATCTGCATGGTTGCAAGTAACTTACAACAATATTGTCTCGTTTCAAGGGCACCACATTGGGCGGGACATTGAGGTAACGGATGGTGGTAAGCCGTTCCTTCAATTACATGTCGAAACCATCGAGAAAATCCTCTCACCGAACGATGCTGACTTTATACCCCCACCGGATGCTAAAGGACCAATTGGAGAACGGATTGCAGATGTGCAACCGCGCGTCCTTCGAAGGGTCTATCCTAAATGGCCAGAATCCCTGCGCGGTCAGGATTTTACACTTACCATCGCAATTGTCATTGGAAAAGATGGCCATGTATTAAGTGCGCAAGCGTTGAGCGGTAGTCCTGAGCAAGCTAAGCCGTGCGAAGATGCAGTACGACAATGGACCTATGCGCCTTATCTCGTAGCAGGTAAACCAGTCGAAGTAGAATCTAAGGTCATTTTTACTTACCAGGGAAAGTAGTTCGTCGGACGCTGATTCGGGAAGGGCAGCTTCAGTTTTATAGCCTGCCCTGAACAACCCGAATACGACGAGGGGAGCTGAATGGGTGCCGCCAGCGCCGCCCAAAGACTCCACGCTTTAGCGCCTGAGGTTCTGGCATACCCGCGTCTCACCGCCATCGCAGAAATGAGAATTGTACATACAATCCGCAACTAGCTGATTCGCAATGCCATCATACAGACGAATAACTATCTTAATGTATGTACAATATGTTCCCTAGGGAACATCTCTAGGTTAAACCAATCACCCGGAAACAAAATCGTTAACTGCTTTGTGTGAATGATGGTGGTAGATCTTGGGGAAGGTTCCAGCTAGGCATTCATGTACGCGCGCTCCGCAGGGCGAAGCCGCCAGGAAAGTAAAACAATCGCAGCAACAAGAAGCGGAGCAACGATTTTGATGATGCTGTCGCCCATCACAACACGCGAGATGGCGGCGCTGGTGAGATCGAATGTCATGCCTGCGTACGCCCATTCTTTGAGGCGAGGCAAACTAGGCGCCACGATTGCCAGTGCGCCAAGCAACTTCCACGTTCCAAGAATCATAAGAAAATAAGCAGGGTATCCCAGACCGGCCATGTCCTTTGTGAAATGCGGAAC
>Ga0134125_10005891_pt1 | contig 13889 bp, 8 predicted proteins | sample KB31751_FD_96464 | JGI IMG/M metagenome (GOLD analysis project Ga0134125, IMG submission 96464) | Terrestrial soil microbial communities with excess Nitrogen fertilizer from Kellogg Biological Station, Michigan, USA - KB3-175-1 | ecosystem: Environmental > Terrestrial > Soil > Unclassified ... | reverse complement strand
ATTCAGGTGTTTGTCCCGAACAGCGCGGGCCATCTTTTGTCATTTGTGAACCCGGGGAACGGAATTTATCAAGTATTTGACTTATCCTCGATAGCTGGAAGCTCGACCTTTTGCGTAAGTTTAGCGTCGCCAATTTTGTTTGGAAGTACCGTGCATGTGTTTGTTGGAGACAATTTGGGTAAGCTTCACGACTTTTACAAGCCCGCACCGGTTCAATGGACAGATCACAACTTTAGTACAGCTACAGGGGTAAGTGCTATAAACCCGGCAGCCTTCGCTTTCGGAGGAAATTCAATTCAGGTGGCGTCCCGTAACTCTGCAAACAATCACTTGGCTCTATTCGTCCAACTCGTCAACGCAGATGGAACACTTAATGGTTCTCCGAGCGCATTTGATCCGACGTCAATTGCCGGAGGAACGACAATTGCTTCGGTGCCGTCTGCGCTCGTGGTAGGTTCTTCAAATCAAGATGTTGCGATTTTCACGGACGACAGTCGGACGCATTTAGTGGACTATTTCAAAGCACCGAATCCTACACAGTGGGCTGAGCTTGACCATGGCAACCCCACCACGGGGGCGACAGGTTTGTCGCCGACTGCGCTATTCTTCTCAAATGTTGGCGCAAACGGGACTGTGAAGCTTTATACCGCCGTTTCTGGCACTAATCACGTCCTAACTGTATTCGAATATACCGGAGATCCGATTACCGGCTTTCTGAGCGGGACGCCAATAAATGGTACGGCGCCTATCTTTACAGACCCACATGCCGTGGTGAATGCTGGTGTAATCGAAGTATTTGTAGCGGACTGACATGGTCGCTTGCCGCTGAGTAATGCTGCTCAGCCGCCCTCAATTATCTCTATGAAACTTTTGCATCGCTATGGTGTTTAATGCGGCTCGAGAAGCCTGCTTTCGGGCCGCATGATTGCATTCTCTGGACACGACTGCTCGGCTCGGAGGATAATCGCCAGTTGTATTAAATCCTTGGCGGGCCGATGCTCATCAGCCTCGACCGGAACGGTTGGTGGAACCTTGAGAAGACAGTTCGCAACAATCTCAGCAGTCTTGCTATTTTTTGCGGTTTCAGGAGCTGCCCACGCTCAGCAATTTGATCTGGCCTTTGGCGTGGGAACCGTGTTTGGCCAAGCGCCTTCAAATGCCTTTAACAATCCTGACCACACTCCGCAGAGCATCGGCGGAGGGGCCTATCCCTCGTTCAGCGGCGATTTTTTGTTCTGGAAGAAGTACTTCGGCATAGGTGGCAACGTGGCCTGGCGCGGCAGTCAAAACGTGGACATCTTTTTCAATCCCTACCGGCCTATTTTCTACGACTTCAATGCCGTTTACGGACCGCCGCTGGGCAAGAGAGCGCAGGTGGAACTCGAAGGAGGAATAGGCGCAGAGAGCGTACGCTTCTATACGCCATTCATTACCTGTAGTAACAATCCATTTGCAGGAGGATGTACGAATTTTCAAAGCAGCAACCACTTTCTGCTCCACACCGGGGCGGGGCTGCGATTCTATGTTACCCCCAGCGTTTTCATCCGTCCGGAAGCACACTTCTATTTCGTCCATAACAACCTTGAGTTCAGCGGGCCGCGGGTGAGCCGTGTGGGCGTTTCCATTGGATACTCGCTGAAAAATCGGGATTAGGAAATTCACACTTTATCGAATCAATCGGCTCTGCCACATGGCAGGGCCTTTTTGCTGCCCGCGCTTTGACCATTTTGACGCGTCAACATGCGACGCAACCTTCTAAGGTCTTTTCCTCTGAGAGACTTCCAACTGTGAGTGGCTGAATCGTCATCTAAAAACATTCGAGTGGTTTTATGGCGAGACGGATCTTATTCGTGGACGATGAGGCCGGCATCAGGATGACGCTGGCGCCTATCCTGGAGCGCCATGACTTTGAAGTGACAACGGCGGCCAGCGTTCCAGACGCGCTCGAGAAGATCAATCATCAGAAATTTGATGTGCTGCTCTCTGATCTGAACATTGGGCAGCCAGGCGACGGCTTCACCGTGGTCAGCGCCATGCGTCGCGTACAGCCTGAGGCCTGTACGTTTATCCTGACGGGATATCCTGACTTTGAGACTGCTTTGCAGGCGATTCGCAGCCAGGTGGATGATTATCTGCTCAAGCCAACGGACGTTCCGACGCTCATTCAGGCCATTCAAAACAAACTGGAGCGCAAACGCCCCACAATAGCCGAGCCTCCGGTGAAGCGAGTTTCGGAGCTGTTGCGGGAAAATATCGAGCAAATTACTCAACAGTGGCTAAACGAAGTAAAGTGCCACCGTGAGCTGATGACGATGCGGCTGGCGGATCGCGACCGCATTGATCACATTCCGCTCCTGATAGAACAGCTGGCGCGACGCATCGATTCCGGGCAGAGCAACACATCGCATGCGCTGATGGAACTTGGTGAGAAGCACGGCCAGCAACGTGCCCGACAGGGTTATTCCATCCCTCTCGTGATTATCGAGATGCGGCTGCTTCAGCGCGTACTCTCGTTCGCCTTGCAGCGCAACCTTATCCGCATGGACCTGAGCACGGTGATCGCCGACATGATGGAAGCAGGAGAAGGGCTGCAGGAAGAGCTGGAATTTTCCATTCGCGCGTTTGAAGAGGCAGCTCGCGAAGCAGCGTAATGGCGCGTCCGTTGTTCCTTTCTTCCATTCTCTTGTTGCGGAACAGTTCGCGAGATTCAGAAGCATGCTCTCTGCTGTAGATCATCACGTTTGATTGTCTGCTCCACGTCATGCGGATGTGTGCCAACCGCGGCCATTGTCCCCGGATCAGCGTGGCGATCAATTATCATCAGAAACATAAGAGGGCCCGAAATTATGGCGCGCGGCTGGGAAAGCAAGTCAGTGGAAGCTCAGATAGAAAGCGCCCGGGGAGAACCCGCGAGCGGAGCACAGCAGCTTTCAAGCGATGACAAGGCAGCAGCGCGGGAGCGGCAGAACCTGTTGCTTTCGCGCGCATACATCACGCAACAGATTGAATCTTCCACTAACGACAGATATACGGAATCGCTCAGAAAGGCGCTGGAAGAGATCGACCGGAAGCTGAACGAGCTTCCCGCCAAAAGCTGAGCTTGCCGCGATCCAAGCGGGGGGCGCCTTCTCCTGTTCTGGAGAAAATCACACTGCCGCTCGGCGGCCGGTAATCAATTCGATCAAAAGCACAACCAGGGCCACAACGAGCAGAAGGTGGATCAATCCGCCGGCCACATGGAACCCCCATCCCAGAAGCCAAAGCAGCAGCAGAATTGCAAAGATGGTCCAAAGCATAGGCTCACTCCGCCGGGGGAACTCCGGCTCTTAGACAATTTGGATGCCACGGATGGGAGGCAAGTTGACTCCTCAGCTTTGCAGGTGATCCTGCAGCCACTCTGAATTGAGAGCTGAATTCCAGGGTGGGTGAGCGGTACGCTTGTTATGCTCATCCGCGATCCGGCGCGCAAAGAACGGTCATCATCCAGAGTGAGCAACATGAAAGCACGTACATCTCTCTAACCCTACGAGTAGCCCTGTAAAAGACTGCTCAGACTGAGAAACGGGAATTTCAGGGTTTAACGTAATGGATACGTTCCGGCGTTACATGGCTGCGTGGCTTCTTGCACTTGTTACTTTATTTGTCCTTCCGAAGCGAGCGACACCGCAGCAACAGACTGGCGAAAATGCAATCTCTTACGAAGGGCAGCGGGTTGCATCGGTTGAACTCGCGGGACAACCGGGGCTCAATCTGCGGGTCATGAATGCGCTGATCCAGCAGCCTATCAATGCGCCTTACCGGCAGCAAAACATTGACGCGACCGTGGATGCCCTGAAGAAAAGCGAGGAGTTCCATGACGTGACTGTAAACGTCACGCCGGAAGCCAACGGAGTGCGTGTGCTGTTCGTGTTGAAGCCGGCGTATTACTTTGGCGTGTTCAATTTTTCCAGAGCACCTTCCGCATTTTCCTATACACGGCTCTTGCAGGCCGCCAACTATCCTCACCAGGAGCCTTACACGGTTGGCCGGGTGGAGGAAGCAGAATCAAACCTGCTGGATTTCTTCCATCAAACCGGCTTTTTCCGGACCACCGTTGAACCTGAGCTGCACAAAGACGAAGCCCATGGAATTGTGAACGTGGAATTCCTGATTAATCCGGGCCGGAGAGCGAAGTTTGGCGAAACCACCATCGAGGGCCTTCCCGCCGATCAGGCCAAGCGCATGCAGGGTAGCTTACGCGGTTTCCGTGCACGCCTGCGTGGCGCCTCACTCAAGCCGGGCAGGAGTTACACGCATAAAACCGTGCAGAATGCGATCCGCTTTATGCAAAAGCAGATGGGAGATCAGCATTTCCTGGCAGCGCGCATCGAATTGGTTTCTACGAAATACGATCCGAACACGAACCGGGCCAACATGTTCTTCAACATCAAGCCCGGGCCCTGGATCAACGTTAGGGTGGAAGGAGCGCACATCTGGGGTCGGACACAGAGAAGGCTGATCCCAATCTACCAGGAGCACTCCGTCGATGCCGATCTTGTCGCGGAAGGCCGGCAAGACCTGAGTTCGTATTTTCAAGCAAAAGGCTTCTTTGATGTCAAGGTAGAGAGCCGGATTGAGCACAACTCACCTGGAGTGACGGTGCTTTACCAGATAACCAAGGGAAAACGAGGCAGGGTTGAATCGATTGATTTTCACGGAAATCAGAGGTTTGAAAGTGACGACCTGTCAGGAAGGATTCCCATCAAGAAGGCGAGAAGGTTTTTCTTCTGGTCGCACGGAGCCTATAGCGACCAGCTTGTGCGCAGGAGCGTAAGGAACATTGAAGGAGCGTACCAGGCGGCCGGTTACAGAGAAGTTACAGTCACGCCAGAGGTTTCGAGGGATCGGGGCAACGTCAAGGTTTTGTTCGTGATCGAGGAGGGGCAGCGCGACATTGTTGATTCGCTCCAGGTGGAAGGCAACAAGTCCATACCAGAAGACCAGCTCTCTCCCAAGGGGCTGAACCTGCAGCCGGAAAAACCATACTCGCAGCAACTGCTGGTGAAGGACCGTGATCAGATCATGGCCACGTATCTGGACAAAGGCTTCTTGCGCGTAACTTTTCGCTCGGCAGTCACTGCGGACAAGACCCATCCTCACCGGGTGAAGGTGACTTACACGATTGACGAGGGGCCGCAGGTTTATACCGCCTCCGTTTACCCGGTGGGAAACCAGCACACGCGGCCAGAGATTATCGAGCGCACCGCGAATATTAAAGTCGGCGAGCCTCTTAGCCAGACTGCACTGCTCAAAGGCGAAGGCCAGCTCTATACCCTGGGAGACATATTCGACTGGACCAATGTTGATACGCTCCGCCCAATTATCGATCAGACAACGGCCGACGTGCCCATTAAAGTGCATGAGGCGAAGCCAAATACCATTACGTACGGCTTCGGCTTTGAAGCGACCAAACGCGGAGGCAGCGTACCCGGTGGGACTGTCGCGGTTCCTGGACTACCTCCTGTAGGACTGCCGAGCAACTTTCAGACCAGCGAGCAGACTTTCTGGGGGCCAAGAGGCTCGATTCAATACACCAGGCGCAATTTCCGTGGCCGTGCAGAAACTCTCACAGCCGGTGTTTTTGCCGGACGGCTTGACCAGCGTGTGAATGCCGGATGGGACAATCCCCGGGTTTGGAACAGCAGTTGGAATGCCACTGCGAGCACTTCGATCGAGCGCTCCAGCGAAAACCCGCTCTTTACTTCACGTCTGGGACGAGCGGGTGTGACCTTGCAGAAATTTCTGGACGCAAAGAAAACAAAATCTGTTTATGTGCGCTACAACTTCAGCCGAACGAACCTCACGAATCTGCTGGTGCCGGGCCTGGTGCTGCCGGAAGATCAGAACGTGCGCCTGTCCACCTTTTCCGGTTCGTTCATTCGCGACACACGGGACAATCTGCTCGACGCCCATCAGGGCATCTACGAGAGCTTTCAAGCGGACTTTAACCCAAGCGCACTGGGATCAAATACCAACTTTGTGCGTTTACAGGGCCAGACGGCATATTACAAATCAATTTTCACGCAGAGTGTGGTGTGGGCCAACAGTCTCAGGATCGGCGTAGAAGAATCCATTGCAGGAGCACACATTCCCCTGAGCGAATCGTTCTTTACAGGTGGTGGCAGCACGATCCGCGGATTTCCTCTCAACGGAGCAGGGCCTCAACGGCCGGTGCAGGTCTGTTCGGTAGGAGAGGCCCCTCCCTGTCCGACCATCACGGTTCCGGTCGGCGGACCGCAATTGATCATCCTAAATTCAGAACTGCGTTTTCCGTCGTCGCTTATCGAGAAGCTGGGTGGCGTTGTGTTCTATGACGGCGGCAATGTTTTCAGAAGTGTGGGGTTTGGGGACATTGACAGCTACAGCAATACAGTCGGCGCCGGGCTTCGGTATGCCACCCCAATCGGACCAATCAGGTTTGATGTGGGCCGCAACCTGAATCCGGTTCCCGGACTCAATCCATGGCAGTACTTCATCACTCTGGGCCAGGCCTTTTGAGGGTGCATTTGTGAATTGGAAAAAGCTTATTCTCTGGGCAGTGGCGGCGCTAGCGGTGCTGGTGGCGGGAACTCTGATTACCGGCGTTCTGCTGATTCAACACAACGGTTCCGTCCGTCAATTTGTGCTTAAAAAAGTGGCGCAAAGCGTCTATGAATCCACCGGCGCCCGGTTGGAGGTTCGCGATTTTGGCCTGCATCTTTCCAATCTCTCGCTCGACATCTACAACGCCGTGCTGCGCGGAACTGAGGGGGAGGACCAGCCTCCACTTCTCACCGCCGATCACCTGAACATCGGCGTTACGGTAGATTCGGTGCTTCAACGCAAATGGCATTTCCGTGACATTGTTGTGGACCATCCTCAAGCTCACGTGGCAGTCAATAAGGCAGGCGAGAACAACCTGCCGAAGCCGAAACAACAAAGCAGCGGAAACACCAACGTGTTCGATCTCGGTATTCGGCGGCTTATGGTGAATCGCGGCGAGATCTATTACAACGACCGCAAAACGCCGCTAACGGCCGACTTGCATAACCTGGAATTTACAGCCGGCTATGATCCCACGCAGAAGCGCTATCAGGGACACATGAGCTATGACGACGGACACCTGCAGTACGGCGATTACGCAGCGGTGCCGCACAATCTGGATGCGGGTTTCAGCCTGACTCCTGACCGCTTCAACCTGGACCGGGTTGCGCTAAGCATCGGTGAATCACGCGCCGTTGCGAATGCAACAGTGCAGGATTACAGCGGCAATCCAACAGTCCAGGCGAATTATGACGCATCGCTGGTAACGGGTGAGTTCGCAAAGATTTTGAAGAATTCTTCGATTCCGTCCGGCACCATTCGTGTGACAGGGCTTGTCAAATACCAGCAGCAGCCGAACCGCCCTTTGCTGGAAACGGCAGCTATCTGGGGCATGATCAGCAGCCCCGAACTTTATGTGAAGACGCCAAGCGTACAGACGGCGGTCCACAATCTCAGCGCAAAATACCGGCTTGAGAATGGCAATGTAGACGTGGACAACATGCACGCCGAAATACTTGATGGTCGCCTTGACGGAAAGCTTACGGTTCGCGATCTCACCGGCGCAGGGAGAGGAAAGTTACAAGCTACCCTGAAGGATGTTTCCCTTGATCTGCTGCAGAAGGTAACGAAGACAAATTCGTTACGCGAGGCGCACCTGGTGGGCAATGTCAGCGCCGATGCGGAAGCCTCGTGGGCCAAGAGCATCAAGAACATGGTGGCTCACAGTGATGTGACGATTGCGGCATCGCTGGGACAAAATCCTTCCACGCCGCTCAATGGTGTAATTCATGCGGATTACTCCGCAGCGGGCCAGCAGCTTGCGCTACACCAGAGTTATATCAAGACGCCGCAGACTTCCGTTACCCTGGACGGAAAGGTAAGCGAGCTGTCGCAACTGCAGATTCGCATGCACTCCAATGACCTTCACGAAGTGGAGTCTGTGGCTGCCCATTTCAAGACTGCTTCTGCGCAGGGACCAGCTTCGCAGCCACTTGATCTTCATGGAGTGGCGACTTTGAATGCAACCATCACGGGATCACTGACGAATCCTAAGATCAAGGGACAACTGCAGGCCAACAATTTACGAGTGAAAGGCAGCGCGTGGAAGCTCGTGCGCGCCGATATCGATGCGAATCCTTCGCGGGTGTCGATTACCAATGGCGAGTTACAGCCGGCAACTCAGGGTTATCTTAAATTTCAAGTGCAAACGGCGTTGAAACGATGGTCTTACTCATCCTCCAGTCCAATTGCGGTCAACGTATCTGCTTCTCAGATATCAATTGCCGACCTTGAGAGAATGGCAAACAGAACCTTTCCTGTGACTGGAACGCTGGCGATGAACGTGTCCGTGAAAGGATCACAGCTGGAGCCGCAAGGACAGGGCCAGATCACTCTAACCAATGCGCAGGTTTCGGGTGAGAAGATCCAGAGTGCAACCATGCATTTCACGGGAAACGGCAGTCAACTGAACACCAATATGACGATTCACATGCCGGCTGGTGTTACACAGGCAAAAGCCACTTACGATCCCAAGACTCAGGGATATCAGGTGCAACTCCAGGCCCACAATATCCGGCTGGAGAAGCTGGCAGCGGTGAGGGCCAGAAACATGCAGGTATCAGGCGGTGTAAATATCGACGCGAACGGGCGCGGGACGGTGAAATCGCCGGAATTAGTTGCTACCGTTGAAATCCCGCAATTGCAGGTGCAGAAGCAGAGTATTCAAGGAATCAAGTTGCAGACGCACGTGCAGCACCAGGTTGCGGATATTGCCCTTGATTCCAACGTCGCACAGACGTATGTGAAGGCGAGAGGATCGGTTGGTATTAAAGCCCCATATATGGCGAACATTCATCTGGATACCGGTCGAATCGCATTTGCGCCGCTGCTGGCGCTCTACGCTCCTGCTCAGGCTAATGATGTAAGCGGCGAAACGGAATTGCATGCATTCGTTCAGGGTCCGCTGGAGCATAAGGAAAAAGTTGAAGCGCATTTGCAGATTCCCGTCTTAACGGGAAAGTATAAGCAGTTGCAGCTGGGCGCAGCCCAGCCCATTCGGCTCGATTACAGAAATGGGGTTGCAGTCTTGCAGCCGACTTCATTGCAAGGCACAGATACGAACATCCGCATGCAGGCAACTGTTCCTGTCAATAACCTGAAAGCCGCCGTGTTTCTTTTGCAGGGATCTATCGATCTCAAGATCGCGCAGCTCATCGATCCCACTCTGCAGAGCACAGGGCAGATTCAGCTTGATATCGATTCGCGCCGATTTGCCGGAAACGTTGAAGGCCAGGTGAAGATCGTCAACGCCACAATCCACACTGAGGACGCTCCCGTGGGTCTTGACCACGCCAACGGAACGATTACGCTGACTCGAGACCGCGTTGAGATCAACAGTTTTCAGGGGCGGATTGGCAGCGGAACAGTGACGATGCGTGGTGGTGTGGCTTATCGCCCCTCGTTGCAATTCGATCTCGGATTGGCTGCGAACCAGATCCGTGTGCGATATCCGGAGGGTTTGCGTACCATCCTTAATTCGAACATCAACCTGACAGGCAGCCAGCAAGCAGCGCTGGTGAGCGGACAAGTACAGGTTCAGCAGATTTCCTTTACACCGGATTTCGATCTCTCGACGTTCATTTCCCAGTTCAGTAACTCGACCGGAACTGCTGGCCCTTCCGGCGGCTTCATGCAGAATGTGAAACTCAACGTTGCGGTGCAATCGACTTCGCAGATGCAGTTGGCCAGCAGCCAGGTAAGCGTGAGCGGCGATGCTAACTTGCGCCTTGTAGGAACTGCAGATGTGCCAGTAATCCTGGGACGAGCGGACCTTACAGGCGGCGAAGTGTTCCTTGCGGGAAACCGGTACACTCTCCAGAGTGGCACGATTGATTTTCTCAATCCTGTGCGTACGGAACCAGTGGTCAACCTTCGCGTCCAAAGCACGATTGACCAGTACAACATCACCATGAATATCCAGGGGCCCATAGAGCGATTGCGTACCGATTACACTTCGGATCCCGCATTGCCGCCTGTCGATATTATTAACCTCATCGCGTTCGGTAAAACAACTGAGGCGTCAGGCGCGAATCCTGCGCCAACGGGCTCGCTTGGAGCTGAGTCTCTCGCCGCGCAGGGAATCAGCAGTCAGGTGAGCGGTAAAATCGCCAAAGTTGCGGGTCTGTCGCATTTGTCGGTTGATCCTGCCCTCGGCGGAAACGGTGAAGATCCGGGAGCGCGCATCACAATCCAGCAGCGTGTAACAGGCAACTTTTTTGTGACCTTTGCCACGGACGTGACTTCCACACAACGTCAGGCGCTGCAAATGGAGTATCGCTTTAACCGCAAATGGTCAGCGAGCGCCATCCGCGACCAGAATGGCGGATTCGGGGTCGACGCCCGCTACACAAAAGATTACTGATTCAACGACCGCGCATTTCGTCGACAAGAAGATATTGCTTCGGCGAAGCCCTGCGTGAGACCATGCACTGCCATGCTGCGAACAGAATCGCACAATCTGGTTCTTCAGACTGACAGCTACAAATTCACTCACTGGAAACAATATCCGCCCGGAACGGAATACGTTTACAGCTATCTCGAATCGCGCGGCGGAATGTTCGGCCAGACTGTCTTCTTCGGGCTGCAATACTACCTCCAGCGCTATCTCAGCGGAATCGTGGTGACTGAAGAGGACGTAAATGAAGCGCGGCGCTTCGTCGATCAACACATTGGTCCGGGCATGTTCAACTACGAAGGCTGGATCCACATTGTCCGCAATCAGGGTGGCAAACTGCCCGTGCTGATCAAAGCCGTTGCCGAAGGCAGCGTCGTGGATGTCAGCAACGTGCTGATGACCATTGAAAACACAGATCCCAAATGTTTCTGGCTTCCCAACTACCTTGAAACTCTGCTGCTCAAAGTCTGGTACCCGACCACCGTTGGAACATTGTCACGCGCCATTCGGCGCGTAATCGTTTCGGCACTGGAGCGCTCCGGAGATCCTTCCTCAATCGATTTCAAGCTGCACGATTTTGGATACCGTGGAGTATCGAGCGAAGAGACAGCGGGAATCGGAGCCGCTGCACACCTGATCAATTTCAAAGGCACTGATACCGTTGCGGGCATTCGCGTTCTGCAACACTATTACGACTCGCAGGAGATGGAGGGTTTCAGCGTGCCTGCGGCCGAACATTCAACCATCACCGCCTGGGGGCGCGAAAACGAAGCGTTGGCCTATGACAACATGCTCACGCAGTTTCCCGACGGAACCGTCGCGGTGGTAAGCGATTCCTACAACGTTTACGAAGCTGCGGGCAGGCTCTGGGGCGAGGTGCTGCACGACAAAGTGCTCGCGCGCGAAGGAACGCTCGTCGTGCGGCCTGACTCGGGCAATCCGCGTGAAGTCGTTCTGAACGTTCTGGAAATTCTTGGCGAAAAATTTGGCTATGAAACCAATGACAAAGGCTATCGCGTGCTGAATCCAAAAATTCGTGTGATCCAGGGCGATGGAGTAAATTTCTGGACCATTCAGGACACTTTGCGAGCCATGAATCGCGCCGGCTGGTCCGCCGATAATATTACCTTCGGCATGGGCGGCGCTCTCCTGCAGCAACTCAATCGCGACACTCAGAAATTCGCGTTCAAGACGTCCAACGTGACCATCAAAGGCGAAGACTATGAAGTTTTCAAAGATCCGGTCGAAGGACATGACAAAATGTCCAAACGAGGCAGACTTGCTCTGCACTTTTTGAACGGCATCTGGTCGACTGATCGTGCACGACCCGATCAGGTGGACTACGACGACCGGCTCGTACCCGTTTTCCGTGATGGTGAAGTTCTCGTCAAGCAGAGCGTCGCTCAAATTCGCGAACGGGCTGCAACTCAGGGCGAGCGAGTTACACTCGCAACTTAGCTCACTCAAAACTTCAAGAACTACAAAGATAGAATCAGCCTAGGTGTGGCACAGCCGCCCTCGGCTGTGCCTTCCCCATCTCATCTCATTTTTTCCGATCACAGAACACTCTGGACAGATCCACCGGTCGTTATCTTCCGTTAAATATCTTTCCGTAAGCAATTGCTCTGTGTTCCTCTGTGACCTCTGTGGTTACCAAGCTATTTCGCTCGCGACACCGCTGTCTCCAACGCCCGCCTCGCGTAAACCTGCGCCAGGTGTTTGCGATAATCGGAGCTGGCAAACAGATCTGCGTTTGCATCAACTCCATCCGTCACGTGGTCCGCAGCGGCAGAAACTGTTTTGTCGTCCAGCGATGCACCTTTGAGCGCCCGTTCAACGCCGCCGGCGCGGAATGCCTTGCCGGAAACGCCGGTCACGCCAACGCTGCAGCTTCCGCATTTGGATCCTTCTGCCGTAAGGCTAACGGCAATTCCTACCACCGCAAAGCCTGAAGCGGGATGACGAAATTTCAGATACGCCTGTCCAAATTTTCCCTTCGGAGCGGCAAAGCGGATTTCGCGCAGAATCTCTCCCGGCTGCAACGCTGATGTAAATAGCTCGACAAAAAATTCATCGCTCTTGATTACGCGTTCGCCTTTCGGGCCAACAGCTACCATCTCGGCATTGAGTGCGATGATCGAGGCCGGCCAGTCCGCAGCGGGATCGGCGTGAGCAATGCTGCCGCCAATGGTGCCTTTGTTGCGCACCTGCATATCGCCCAGGTTGGTTGCCGCTTCGGGCAGAAGCGGGCAAGCGCGGCGCAGCAGTTCAGAAGTTTCAATCTGAAAGTGCGTCGTCATTGCGCCAATGCGTATCTGTCCGCCTTCTTCCCGAATGTAATTCAGGTCTTTGATCCGGCTGATGTCGATCAGCACCTTGGGCTGTGCGATGCGCAGCTTCATCGCCGGTAGCAGGCTGTGACCTCCGGCCAGCAGCTTGGCATCATCTTTATGTTTAGCCAGGAGAGACAACGCGTCGTCCAGGCTTTTGGCGGAAATGTAATCAAAGCTGGTTGGAATCATGGTGTCTCCTTATGCGGCTCCTGCCTTTTTGTTGATGACGCGCCATATGTTTTCCGGCTTGATCGGCATATCCATATGACGAATCCCAAACGGCGTCAGCGCGTCTACCACCGCTGCCACAATTGCCGGCGTCGCGCCAATGCTGCCAGCTTCACCAACGCCCTTCACGCCCATCGGATTTACCGGTGATGGCGTTTCTGTGCTGTCCAGCTCGAACCATGGCACGTGTGACGCGCGTGGCACTGCATAGTCCATCAGCGTTCCGCTCGCTAGCTGGCCCTGGTCGTCATAGACAACTTCTTCATAGAGCGCCTGGCCCAGCGACTGCACAATCCCGCCATGGACCTGACCATGCACCAGCAGCGGATTGATCTGCTTGCCACAATCGTCCACCGCAATGTAGCGCTGGAACTGGACCTCGCCGGTTTCACGGTCAATCTCTACCACGGCAATATGCGTACCGAAGGGGAAGGTGAAATTTTTGGGCTCGAAGAAAGTAGTCGCGGAAAGCCCGGGCTCCATGTCAGGCGGCATGTTCTTGGCCAGGTGCGCGGCCAGCGCTACTTCCTGGATGCTGATCTGCTTGCCTGATGGATGCGGCTCGGGTAATGACGCTCCTGGCGCCTGTCCTACCGGTACCACCGGTTCGGGAACACTTGCTCCTTTGGCCTTCGCCGACGACGGACAGAATCTGCCATCAGCAAAAGAGACGTTTTCGCATTCCATCAGATGCGCTGCCAGCTTGCCGGCTTTCTCTTTCAACTTCTGCAGCGCCATGTAGACCGCGGTACCGCCCACGGCTGTGGCGCGGCTGCCAAACGTTCCGATTCCATATTGGACGATGGAAGTAT
>Ga0134125_10005889_pt1 | contig 13890 bp, 11 predicted proteins | sample KB31751_FD_96464 | JGI IMG/M metagenome (GOLD analysis project Ga0134125, IMG submission 96464) | Terrestrial soil microbial communities with excess Nitrogen fertilizer from Kellogg Biological Station, Michigan, USA - KB3-175-1 | ecosystem: Environmental > Terrestrial > Soil > Unclassified ... | reverse complement strand
TGGGGCGCGAATCGAGCGTGCGCGCTCTTGAAGAGGCGATGGCGGGCGACAAGAAGATTTTTCTCGCTACGCAGCATGATGCATCGACCGACGAGCCCAGACCAGGTGAGATTTACAGCGTGGGCTGCATTGTCAACATCGTGCAGAGCCTGAAACAGGGCGATGGCAATATCAAGGCGCTGGTGGAAGGCGTGGAGCGCGCGCGCGTCGTATCGGTCACTGACGACGAAGGTTTTTTCCGCGCGATAGTGAAAGTTTCGAATTACAAAGTGGAGGCGGGGCCGCAGCTCGAAGCGCTGACGAGCCGGGTCACTTCGCTGTTCGAGCAATACGTCAAGCTCAGCCAGAATCTGAATTACGAAACGATGGTGGCGGCGATCCGGGTGGACGACCCCGGCAAGCTCGCTGACACGACCGGCGCGAATCTGCAGCTCACGATCGAAGAGAAGCAGGAACTGCTCGAAATCTTCGATCCGGTTGACCGGCTGACACGCGTCGCCGAGATGCTCGAGATCGAGATTGAGAAGCTCGGCGTAGACCGCACGATTCAGGGCCGCGTGAAGCGGCAGATGGAGAAGGCGCAGAAAGAGTACTACCTCAACGAAAAGATCAAAGCGATCCAGAAAGAGCTTGGGCGGGGCGAGAAGAGCGAGATCGATGAGCTGAAGAAACGCATCGAGATGGCCGGGATGTCGAAGGACGGGCAGGAGAAGGCGCTCGCCGAGCTGAAGCGGCTGGAGAATATGCCGCCGATGTCAGCGGAGTCGACCGTGTCGCGGAACTATCTGGACTGGCTGCTTTCGGTGCCGTGGAAAAAGAAGTCCAAGGAAATTCGCGATCTGAAAATCGCGGAGGACACGCTGAACGCGGATCACTTCGGGCTGGAAAAAATCAAGGAGCGCATTCTCGAATTTCTTGCGGTGCGGCGGCTGGTGAAAACGCCGAAGGCTTCGATTTTGCTGTTTGTGGGGCCTCCGGGCGTGGGCAAGACGTCGCTCGGGAAGTCGATTGCGAAGGCAACGGGACGCAAGTTCGTGCGGATGTCGCTCGGCGGGGTGCGCGACGAGGCGGAGATTCGCGGGCATCGCCGGACGTACATTGGGGCGCTGCCGGGCCAGGTGCTTCAGATGATGAAGAAGGCCGGTACGCGGAATCCGGTGTTCATGCTGGATGAGATCGACAAGATGTCGACCGATTTCCGGGGCGATCCGTCATCGGCGCTGCTGGAGGTGCTGGATCCGGAACAGAACTACATGTTCATGGATCACTATCTGGACGTGGAGTACGACCTTTCGCAGGTGTTCTTCATTGCGACGGCGAACGTGCTGCACACGATTCCGCCGGCGCTGCAGGACCGCATGGAAGTGATCCGGCTTTCAGGCTATACGGAGATCGAGAAGCTGGAGATCGCGAAGAGATTTCTGGTGCGGAAGCAGATGGAAGCGACTGGTCTGAGCGAGGCGCAGATCCAGTTCACGGATGAAGGGCTTTCGGCGCTGATCCAGAATTTCACGCGCGAATCCGGCGTGCGCAACCTGGAGCGGGAAGTCGGGAATGTGGCGCGGAAAATCGCGCGCAGTATTGTGACAAGGGAATCCGAGGGCAAGGCAGCGAAGAACGCGGAGAAGGTCACCATCACCGCGGACAAGGTGACGGAGCTGCTCGGCCCCGCGAAGTTCCGCGATACGACGACGGACCGGCGCAACGAAATCGGCGCGACGACCGGGCTGGCGTGGACCGAAGTGGGCGGCCAGATCCTTTCGACGGAATGCATTCTGATGGAAGGGAAGGGCAAGCTCACGGTCACGGGCAAGCTGGGCGACGTGATGCAGGAATCGGCGCAGGCGGCGTTCAGCTATGTGCGCTCGCGGGCGCATCAGCTCGGGTTGCCGCGGGATTTCTATCGCAACCTGGACGTTCACCTGCACATTCCGGAAGGCGCCATTCCGAAGGACGGTCCGTCTGCCGGTATTACGATGGCGACGACGATTGTGAGCGCGCTGACGAAGATTCCGGTGCGCGGGGACGTAGCGATGACGGGCGAAATCACGCTGCGCGGGAAGGTGCTGCCGATCGGTGGGCTGAAAGAAAAGCTGCTGGCGGCCCACCGGCACGGCATCAACGAGGTCATGATCCCGCAGGAAAACCAGAAGGACCTGCCGGATATTCCGGACTACCTGCGCAATGTGATGAAGATCCACTTTGTGGATCACATGGACGAGGTGCTGAAGATCGCCCTCGAACGGGAACTGATTGCACTGCCGCTTCAGCCGGGCGCCGGGATCGAAATCGCCGGGACGCAGCCGGAAGCGGACGTCGCTCACTAAGTAGTTCGGCTCATTCAGGGGGCGCCGGGTGGACATTGGAAGTATTTTCAGTGAGGCCGTCCGGCGCGACCCTTATCCGCTGTATTCTCAAATGCGCGCGGCGTCGCCGGTGCTGCGCGTGCCTCCACCGTTCGATGCGTGGATGGTCTTCGACTACGAGGGCGTGCGGCGCGCGCTGACGGACGTGGAGACGTTCAGCTCGCAGGTTCCGGCGCCGCAGTGGTTCATCTTCTTCGATCCTCCTTCGCATACGAAACTGCGCGGTCTGATTTCGCGGGCGTTTACGCCGGCTGTTGTGGCCGGGCAGGAAGCGCGGATTCGCGAGATTTCGCGAACGCTGCTGGACGCTCACTCGCATCGCGGCGAGATGGATCTTGCGACCGAGTATTCGGCGCCGCTCGCGATGCGGGTGATTTCGGGGATGATCGGGATTCCGGAATCGGAGTGGTCGCGGTTCCGGGCGTGGAGCGACATCATCATGCGGCTGAGCTTCTCGCGGTCGGGAGGCGAGGAAGCGGAACGGGCGAAGGCGGATTATCGAGCGACGACGGCGGAGATGGCGGTGTGGATCGGCGAGATGATCGCGGAGCGGCTGCGCGATCCGCAGCCGGATTTGCTGACGCGGCTGGTGGAAGCGGAAGTGGATGGCCAGAGGCTGAGTTCGGCTGAAATCCTGGGGTTCGTTCAGTTGCTGATTGCGGCCGGGCAGGAGACGACGGCTAACCTGATCGACAACATGATGCTCGTGTTGATGGAGAATCCGGGCGAGCTGGAGTTGCTGCGATTGAACGCGGAGTTATTGCCGAACGCGATCGAAGAGGCGCTGCGGTTCCGCTCCCCGCTGCAGTGGATCATGCGCGTGCCGCGGCGCGATGTGGAAGTACACGGGCAGACGATTCCGGCGGGAAAGCTGGTGCTGGCGGTTGTGGGATCGGCTAATCGGGATGCGAAATATTTTCCGAATGCCGACCGTTTCGACATTCGCCGCGAGCCGAACGCACACCTGGCGTTCGGGCATGGGATTCACTTCTGCCTGGGAGCCTCATTGGCGCGGCTCGAAACCCGGATCGCTCTCAGCGATTTGCTGGGACGCTTCCGAAGCTTCGAGCTTGCCGAAAAAACGCCGTGGGTTCCGCGCCAGGCGCTGAACGTTCTGGGTCCCGCGAGCATGCCCATTCGATTCGAGCCGTCCGCACGGGCAAGTGCCTGAGCGGAGTTACTGCTGCGATGCGCCTACCGCGGCGGCCGCGTCCTTCGCCATCTGCAGATGTTCTCTCAGAGTGGGGAGAGTCCTGGATGCGAAGGCTTTGACGTCGGAGTCTTTGCCGCTGTCAGCCTCATTCTGAAACTCGTCGATATCTTTCTGGTGATCCTTCACCATTTCCGACATGTAGGCCTTATCGAAATCCGCGCCTGACATACCGTTGAGGCGGTTGTAGAGCGCCTCGTCCTCTGAGGTCAGAGTAGATGGGGGCGTAATACTCTTCTTTTGCGCGATGCTGGTTAGCTGCTGGCCAGCCTTACTGTGATCGGCGACCATGCGCTGGCCGAAGTCCCTGACCTTCTGGTTGGAGGCTTTTTGGGCCGCGAGTTGTCCGAGTTTGACTTCGGCCTGTCCGCCCTGCGCGGCTTTGTTGACGAAGCTTTGGTCATGGGCTGCGGGGAGGTCAGCGGCGAGGAGTCCTGCTGTACTGAAAACGGTTATAAGAGCGATTTGACTGAATTTATACATAACGTACTTCCTGGGGACATTTCCCGATCATAAAGTAAGCACGAGATCCGCCACTGTGCGCTAAACAGGAACCTCGATTGCTGCTTCCGACCCCACGGAAAGGAGAATCGGTTGGCTACACGCAAAAAATCGACGAAGGGCGCCCGGAAAGTTCACAAGGTGATGAAAGAGCACAAGGAAGGCAAGCTGAAATCCGGCAGCGGGCGCAAGGTGAAGAGCCGGAAGCAGGCGGTTGCCATTGCGCTGAATGAAGCGCGGGAGTCGGGGGCAAAGATCCCGAAGAAGAAGAGCTCGTCAAAGAAATCCACTGGTAAGAAGCGGGCGTCCAGTAAGAAGCGGTCTGCCAGCAAAAAGAAATCGTCCTCAAAGAAGAAGTCCAGCCGCAAGAGCTCGAAATAAGAGCCGTTCCGTTCATCTGCAGCATCTGGATGGGTGTTACACCCTAACGGGTGTTGCACCCTACCAGGGTGCAGGTGAAGCAGATGGATTTTGTGGCGAACGCGGTGGCGGTGCATGGATATCTGATCCTGTTCGTTCTCGTGTTTCTGGAGGCGGTTGGCTTTCCTGTGCCGGCGGCGCCGGGGCTGATACTGGCGGGCGGCGCCGCGGCGCGGGGGGCATTGTCACCGGCAGCATGCGTGGGAACGGCGCTTTCCGCGATGATGCTGGGTGACACGCTGATGTACGTGCTGGGGCGGCTGACCGGATGGTGGCTGCTCGGCCTGCTTTGCCGTATTTCGCTGAATCCGGAGGCGTGCATTCTGCAGTCGGCTGATTCGTTTTACCGGCGCGGGCGCGTGCTGCTGGTGGTGGCGAAGTTCATTCCGGGGATCAATACGATGGCGCCGCCGCTTTCGGGGAGCATGAGCATGCCGATGGTGCAATTCCTTGGATTGGATTTTCTGGGCGCGTGTTTGTATGCGGGCGCGTGGATAGGGAGCGGGTTCGTTTTCAGCGATGTACTGCATTCGCTGACGCGCGGGTATGCGGCGTTTGGGTCGGTTTTCGGCTGGATTGTGGGCGTGGTGATTTTGTTGTGGGCGGCGAATCGGATCCGGATCTGGACGAAGGCGAGGCGGGCGGGTCCGGTGCGGATGATTCAGCCGGAGCAGCTTGCGCGGCTGCAGGTGGATGTGCGGATTTTCGATGTGCGGAGCCATGGCTATTACGAGAAAGGGACGCAGCGGATTCGGGGATCGCGGCGGGTGGATCCGAACGCGCTGACGGAGGAGATGGAACGGTTGCCGAAGGATCGGCCGATCGTTCTTTACTGCACGTGTGTCCGGGAATCGACCAGTGCGCATGTGGCGCGGATGATGGATAAACGGGGATTCGATGTGTGGGTGCTGGAGGGTGGGTTCCGGGCGTGGAAAAAGGCCGGGTTGCCGGTAGAGCGAGTGCCGGCGGATGAGGTGCTGACGCTGCCGAAGTTTGCTTAAGCGCCGGGCTTGCGCCCCCCATTTATTTCATGAAGCCGGAGGCGCCGGAGTTGGTGGCGGAGAGTTCGTCGTTCAGGGGATCATCGAGCGCGAGGAGATGGCGGCCGAGAGGGCTGAGGCGGGCCTGGACTTCGGGCCTGACGAGGCGCTTCTGGTATTGCTGCTGAGGTTTATCGCGGCGCGTGAAATAGACGTGCATGGCGCGGCGCTGGTGATCGGTGAAGTTTTCGCTGCCGCCGTGCCACATGTGGGCGTTCATGACGACGACGTCGCCCGCTTTTCCCGTCACAAGGATTTCGTTCGCGGGGTTTGCACCCGGTTCGGGAGCGCGTCCCCAGTTGTGCGAACCGGGGACGACGCGAAGCGCTCCGTTGTGGGGCGTGAAGTCATCGAGAAGCCAGACGGAATTGCAGACCCAGGGGCCGCGGTCATCCGGCAGCGCGCCGCTATCGACGTGGAGGGGTTGCGCGCAGCCGTTGTGCGGATTGGCGGAGCGGATATTCAGGCTGCTGAGCTTGAATTCAGGACCGAGGACTGTCGAGACGGCTTCGAGAACTTCCGGGGTTTCGATGACGGTTTCGAAGAGGCGGCCTTTGTTCACAGCGTTGGCGATGCGGCGGGCGCCTGGTTCCGTGCGGAATTCGCTGCCGGCTTTGCCGCCTTCGCTGGCGAACAATTCTTCAATGCGCCCGTTAAACGCGGCAACGCGTTCGGGCGAGAGCAGGGCAGGGAGCAGCAGGAATCCCTGTTCAAGAAGAGTGGCTTTGGCTTGGGCTGACAGCACTGTCTGAGATCAGTGATAACACAGACGGCTCGGGAGAGACGCGGATGGTTTCCGCGAGCTCGCGATCGATGAGATCGTGAAGCAGTTTCTGAGCCCAGAGCGGGCGGAACGTGTGGCCGCCATTCGGGACGCGGACGCAGCGCGCCCAATATCCATCGCGCGGAGGAAGCTGACCGGCGGTTTCCATTTCAGCGAGGAGCGGCTCGCCTTCGCGGAAGACGAGAGTCACGCGCTTGCGGCCGCGCTCAAGCGCGGTCCACGCCTGTTCGAAGTTGCGGAAGCCGAGCTGGATGTAGGCGTCGCTGTTGGTGCGGCGCAACGTCTCGGCGACGCGCTGCGTCACGCGGCCGATGCCGCCGCGGCGGAGACCGGTGGCGGCCATTTTCATCCAGTCGCTCCAGCCGGCGAAGCCGTCGCCGAAGCGCGGCAGGATGCGGCGGCGATCGACTTCCGGATCCCAGAAGAGAAGGCTGGGATTGATCAGGATGGCGGACTGAACGGCGGGGAAGCGGACGGCGGCGTGGAATCCCCAGCAGGCTCCGGAGCAGAGTCCGATGACGGTGAAGCGCTTGATGCCTGCCGTTCGGCGCAGGCTATCAATCGCGGCGGCGATTTGTTCGATCAGAAATTCGCGATAGAGCGAAGGGACGTCGAGAGACTCGGGGCCTTCACTTTCGCCGATGCCGGGAAGGTCGAGACGCAGCGAGGGAACGCCCTGCGCGGCCCACCGGCGGGCGGACTCCACCCACATGCGATTGGGGCCGGTGTGGCGGACGCCGCCGGCATTGAGGAAGAGAAGTCCGTGTGTGGCGCGGAGAGTTCCGGCGGGCGGCTCGGTGAGGATGCCGAACAGGGCGGCCGGTCCAGCGCCGATCTCGAAGACGGATTCGCCCGGATGCCGGTGTTCGGGAATAGCCGGGGTTGCGTTGTTGCGAATCACAGGGCTGGTGCGGCGAAGAAGGAAGCCGGCGATGGCCTGCGTGGTTTCGGGCGAATAAACGCCTTCGAGCGGGCGAGCCATCATTTCTGCGTAACCGGCGCCGTCGGCGATTGCGGTATCGGGCGAGGACGGGTCCAGTGTTTTCACGATGGCGGGATCGTGCGGCAGCGCATCCCGCGAGAGAAGCAGGACCGGCATGTTTTTGCCGCGCCAGGGCAATGCCGAGACGTCGAGGTCTTCGAGCGTTTTCAGGGTTTCGGGCGCTACGAGGAAGCCGCTGGCGCCGAAGCCGGGCATCGGCTGGCGGGGAGCCTCTTCTTCGGGGAGGCATTCCCAGCGTTCCACGTTGGCAGTGGCGTGGAGTTCGCGGAGCAAGCTGCGGCCGCGCGCCGCCGGTCCCCAGAGCACGAGCTGGCGGATGTTGGCGCCGCGGGCGGAGGCCGTCATCGCCAGCATGGCGCCGAGATGGACACCGAGCACAGCGACGTCATCGACGGCGGCGGCGGCGCGCAGCGTTTCGACGGCATCGCTGACGGACTGAACCCATGCATCGAAGAGGCCTGGATCCCGGGGATCGCCGGAGCTATCGCCCGCGGCGGGGAGATCGTAGCGGAGCGTGGGGATGCCGAGTTCGGCGAAACGCCGCGCCATGAACCGCAGCGGGCGGTACGCGCAGACTTCTTCCCAGCCAAAGGGAGACACGATGACGATCCCGAGGGGGGCGCGATCGGCGGAAGCCGTATCGAGATGCGCGAGAAGCGAATAAGCTCCCGACCGGAACCAGAAGTGGGTGGCGCTCACGCTGGTTTCTCCACGGGGATGGTGATGCGCCCTTCCGCATTGAGCGCCGTCACGACGAGGCCGGTGGGGAGCGGTCCGGGTTGGGTCGGCATGAGCAGCAGGCGGCGCGTGCCGCCGGGTTCCATTGGAAAATAAGCGTCGTCGGGCAGCAGGCCAGGCGCGGAGACGCGAACGGCGTTGGCGAAAGCACGCGTGCCGAGCAGAACTTCGATTTCGCCGGTGGGCAGCAGGGCCGCCTGCGCGGAAAGGCCGATGTCGGTGATCGGGCGGCGGCGGAGATCGCGGCCGGCGGGAAAGCGGAAGCATCGCGCGAAGGCGCTTTCGCCTGGAGTGCGATGGAGGCTGGCGGTGATCAGATCGTGCGCGGGGGGGCCGAATCGGTAGGCGCGGGAGATGTCGACGAAGCGGCCCAGAATTTCCTCAAACGAATAGACGGCGGCGCCGGCGGGATCGAGAACAATTTCCCGTTCGGCTTCGCCGGTTTTTCGTTCGGAAGCGAACATCGCGATTCGCAGAGTGGCGCGCAGCGGGGCCGGTGTGTCATTGGCGATGTGGATGTCGAAGCCATTGAGCCCCTCATCGGTCATCCAGATGGCGCGCGGGGCGAGGGCGCGGCGGAGGAACCAGTAGCCGGCTTTGGGGAGGCCGCGATTATCGATCAAGCCCCAGCCTGCGCCGGGTAGGAGATCCGCGGCCCACAGGATGATGCCGCCGCCGCAGTTCGAAGCGGCGCGCCGCCATTCGCCGAAAACTTCCGCCATGACTTCGCCGGAGACCAGGCGCGAAAGATCCCAATAGAAACGCGGGTCGGTGTAGCGCAGCTCCGGGGGATCGAGAGAGTAGAGCAGCTTCAGATAGTGATCGCGGACGTCTTCGAAATCCCATGAGGCGCCGCCATCGCGGGGTACGCCGCGCTTCCACGCCGGATGCGTGGCGGTGAGGCCGCCCGGTATTTCGAGCGCGATGGCTTCAATTGCCTCCGGCTCGGGGAGGTTCGAGAACGCGAGGCATTCGGAAGCATAGGGAATCGCGGCGCGGCGGGCATCTTCGAGCGGCCGGAGATAGGCGCCCACGCCGAAATAATTGGCAACGCCCTGCCGCGTGCGGAACGGCTGATCTCCGCCGCAGGGAGCGGACGGGATGCAGGGAACATCCGGGCAGCAGCGCGCGGCGATGCGCGGGAGATCTTCGCCGAAAAACGGGCTGCGGCCGAGAGCGGGATCGAGACCCAGCATTCCGACCTGCTGTTCGACTTCGGAATTGCCGCAGATCATGGCGGTGCTGGCGTGACGAGAGATGCGTGTTAATTCAGCTTCGGCCTCGGCGCGGACGGTTTCGAGAAATTCGGGATCCGCGAAGGGATAATCCATGTTGGCGAACATGAGATCCTGCCAGACGAGCAGGCCGAGCTCATCGCAGAGGCGATGGAATGTTTCGTCTTCGTACCAGGTGGCGCCCCCGAGGCGAATGAGATTGAAGCCGCCATCGCGAAGCAGGGTGAGGCGGCGGCGCAGGGCATCTTCGTTTGAGCTGGCGAGGGTGGAGTTGGGGAGCGGTGTCCAGACCACGCCGCGGGTGAACACCGGGACACCGTTGATGTGGAATCCGCGGTCGAAGGTGACGGTGCGGAAGGCGGCGGGTACGTCTTCGCAGATCACTCGCGAGCCATCCTGTAACTCCAGCTCGAGATGAACGGGATAGAGCGCAGGTTCGCCGTGCGTGTGCGGCCACCAGGGGTGGGCGTCCGGGATGCGGAGTGTGGCCTCGCCGTTGGTGAAATCGACCCGATGCTCGCCCGAGACAAGGCGCGCGGCAACGGGCTGGGTGCGCAGGCGGATGGAGACGCGAATCGTGCCATCGGGCTCGATGCGGCGTGCCCACTGTTCGATGAGGGGGCCGCGCTCGCGTACCAGCACAACGGGACGCCACGGTCCAACAGGGGGAGGGCCGGGAGCGAAGCCAGGGGCGCGGCCGAGGAGCGTTGTGCGGAACCATCGCAACTGCTGTTCGGTAACGACGCGCGTCCGCCAGCGGGCGCGCGGCTGCTGGAGGCGTTTGGCGCGAAGCTCCGCCGCGAGAGCACGGCAGACAATCAGGAGCTCATTGCGGCGATGCACCAGGGCGGTCACGCCGACGCGATGCCGCGCGTACATAGAGGTGCTCTGGAGGATGGAGTGTCCGTTCAGCCAGACTTCGCTGAGCGTGGCGAGGCCACCGAAATCCAGATAGATTCTCTCATCGGTTACCGCCGCGCAATCGAAGCGGCAGCGAAACCAGTACTCAGATGTGTCAGCGCCCGCGGTTCCCGGCACGGATGCGGGAGCGAAGCACAGATCGCCAAGCCCGCCGGGAGTGTGGGGTGTCTCCGCGACCGCGACTTCCCAATCCGTCAGCAGCGGAATGCATTCCCGTCCCGACTCGATCTCGCAGGAGGCGATCATAACGAATGTTGGTGGACGCCGAGCGCCATACGGTCGAGGGCTTCCACGGAAGTCTCCCAATCGGCCGCAAGCTCGGCGATCGCGGGTGCAGGATTAAAAGCACGGCGGCGGGCGAGTTTGAAAAGCAGCATTTTGGCGCCGGTGACCTGACGGCCGAGCGCGGCGGCGGCTACGCCTGCATGGCCCTCGCGGGAGGGATCACACCACTGGACGAAGCTGCGCGCGGTCTCGAAGGCAGCGCCGCACTGGCGGACGGTGGCGAAGGCGTAGGCGTGGTAGTTTTCGTCGGAGCCCGCCAGCAGGTTCGGAAGATCCTCTTCGAGACGCGCGCCGAAGGCTGTCCAGGGATTCTTTTTCGGCTTATACGCCAACTGGCGGCGGAGAGACTCGAACGCTTCCTGGCGCAGATCCTCGCCTTCAAGACGCGGACCCGCGCGGAAGTTGATCACTTCGGCATAAGGCGGCAGGACGTCTTCGGAAAAATGGCGGTCCAGCCGGAAGACGCCGCTGTAGTCGTCACCGCTCAGCTCGTAATAGCCGGCACCATGGAAATAGCGCATCCGCCGCTGCGCGGGGTCGATGCCTTCGACGGCGATCGAGCTCTTCACGTGCAGGCGGCGATACGAACTGGTTGCCGTATCCGGCAGATAAAAAGAATCTACCTCCAGCGTCATAGCTCGCCCGGACCTCATTTGTTCGAGCACGTGGTCTGCCGTGGGCCGGTAGAGCTGCATTTCATGAACATCGATACCGTGGAGGCGCAGCAATTCCCCGGGCGGAGGCTTGAAAAAGGTCCACTGGTCACCCTCGAAATCAACGCAGCAGCAGAACGCCATCACACTTTCCGGTGTAATTCCCTGAGCGTGAAGGAGTTCGATCCAGAGATCGACGTAGCAGTTGGTTTGCGGGAAAGTCCGGTCCGGGTCATGCAGTGCGCCTGGCTTATAAGTGAGCGGGTCCAGGCCAAAGAGACTGATCATCTTGCTTCGCCTCAGGTATCCGAGGAAGCGGGGCAGATCTGGCTGCGAACCTCGCGCGGCCAGTCGCGCAGATCGAGACCATGAGCTCGGAACAGGGCAAGCGTGATGCGCTCCAGTCCGAACCCAACACAGGAACTGTGGGCGATACTTCCGTCGTGAAGCTGAATTCCAAAAGCCTCGCCGAAGTGTTCGTGATGAAGGTTGAAGGATGAAACCGCGGTCCCGCCTGGGGTGGCGATGGGGATTACTGCCTCGTACTTGAGCCCCTGTTCGCGCTGGTTGTTGGCGAGGAGCTTGCCTTTCCGTCCGAAGAAAGGATCGGAGGCCGGTGCGATGGTGGCATCGAGTCCGCAGAGCTCGAAGATGCGGCGGGCACGGACGATCCATTTTTCACGCCAGGCTTCGACTTCCCCGGGCTTGCCGATCCGCACCATCTCGCGCTGATGGAACATCTGGAGACGCGCGGGATCTCCGGAGGGTTCATTGCGGAAGACGTAGCAATCGCCGAGATCGAGGGTGACGCCGCTTTCGGGCAACCGCCCGCGCCGCGCGATGGCCGGGTAGCTGGGATAACAGGCCGCCGGAACCAGGGCGACGCCGGTGGGGGACAGGTGATGTGTCCAGTCCTCGCCGGCGGAGGCACGTTCGGCAATGTCGATGGCCGCGGCATCCTTTCCGGCAAAACTGTAGACGACGCCGCACAATTGCGGGAACGAGCCGAGATAGCCTGCTTTTTCGAGGGTGCGGCGCGGAATGACGGGAGGGAAGCGCGGGGCTTCGGCGCGGTCTGGCGCGGCCACGCGCGAGACTAACGCGCTGAATCCGCTGAACACCTGCTCAAAGATCACGCCGCGTCCGTAAATGCCGGGCTCGCCGCTCGGGATGAAATGCCCGTGGGCGATCAGGTCCTCGATGTACTGGGCCTCAGTGGTCGGCTGAACCGCGGAAATCGACGTCATTCAAATAGACTCCCGGTGTACGAGCAGCAGCGAAGCATTGTTAGCATGAAGGCGGTCATTGGCAATCATCAGAGCAGCGGAATAAGCATCGCGGAGCGCGCGGCCGATAGAAAACGGGCCGCCGTTGCGATAGCCGAGGATGCCGCACACGCGCAGAGCGCCCTGGCAGGCGTCGACGGCGGCTTCCGAGGCGGCGATCTTCAGGTTGTTCATGCGCACGGCGAAGCCGATGGTGGAGCAAACGGCACGTTCATTACGAGTGATGAGGTCAGCGTATTCGGCGGTAGCGTCTTCCACGGTGGCGCGGAAGACCGCCATGTGCGACGCAAGCTCGGAGAGGCGCAGGGCGGAAGGCGGCGTCACGCCGGGCGTCTGGCGCGCCTGGCGGCGGACAAAATTGCGGGCGCGCTCGAATGCCTCGGTTGATAACCCAAGCCAAACGTGCGCCCACAGAATGTGCGAAAACGGCACCATGGTCTCCGCGGCGATTTTCGAGAACGGCTCCGGCAGGACCTGATCCCGCGAGCAAACTGCTTCAATTTCAAAGCCCGGACTGCATGTACCGCGCATCCCGAGTGTGTCCCATTGACCGACAGGCTTCACCGTCATCCCGGATAAAAATGTGAGCACTGCAACCTGATCGCCATTATCGGCCTCGGGCCCGCTGCGGACGGTGGTCAGAAGATCATCGGCGTGAGCGCCGTAAGAGATGGTGGTGGCGTTCTTTTCGAATCGGAGCGGGGCGTCCGGCGTGTCGGATTCGGGACGCAATGCCGCGATGCTGTGGCGGATGTCCCCGCCGGTGCCGACTTCGGATGTTGCCGAGGCGATCAGGCGCTGTTCGGCGACCAAACGGCGAAAGTAATCGGCAAACCACGGCGAACGGCCGGCATGGCGCACGAGGCAGGCGACCTGGATCTGGTGCATGGCGAAAATCATGCCCGTGGAGGAACAGCGGCGCGAAAGCTCGAACACCGCACGCGCGATGTCTTCGATGGGCATGCCGGCGCCGCCGTATTCTTCCGGCACCATCCAGCTCAAGGCCCCCGCGGCGCGCAACGCCTGCACGGCTTCCGAGGGAAATCGACCGTTCTTGTCCGTATCGTCGGCGTGCTTTTCGGCCAGCGAAAGAGCCTCTTCAAACGCGGGAGACGAGAACGGATCCGCTTCCACGGCCCGAAGGCGAGCTGTCATTGCTGAGCCCGCATCACCGTTTCGACTGCGCCGGCGATGTTTTCAATGCTGCTGAAAACGTCACGGCTCAGCATGGAATCAGGAAGTTCGATGCCGAACTCACCTTCCACTGCGATCATCAGAACCACGCTCGCCTGTGACGACATGCCGGCCCGGTAAAGGTCGGTTGTGTCACAGATCTCTTCGAGCGGGAGGTGTATTCGTGCATGATTTTTCACGATTTCCCTCAATTGGTCCCTGATCTGCCGATTGGTGGAACAGCACGACACACCGATGGCTTCCACGTTCTACTC
>Ga0134125_10005888_pt1 | contig 13893 bp, 9 predicted proteins | sample KB31751_FD_96464 | JGI IMG/M metagenome (GOLD analysis project Ga0134125, IMG submission 96464) | Terrestrial soil microbial communities with excess Nitrogen fertilizer from Kellogg Biological Station, Michigan, USA - KB3-175-1 | ecosystem: Environmental > Terrestrial > Soil > Unclassified ... | reverse complement strand
GCAATGCGAATCGCCATTGCCTGCATTCTTCTTGCCGCCACATCGCTTTCGGCGCCGGGCGCCGGGCCCACGACCCGGCCCGTGTCGCTTTCGACCGAGCTATATAATGCGACGCCCTATCGAATTCCCGGCTCGCTACGGGCGACAATGGTTTACACCCAGTGGCTTTATCCTGACGGCGCGGATCGCAGCCGCGATCCGGACCCGTTCTTCCTGGCGCGGCAGTCCCGCGTATGGCCTGGAGGGGTGTTGACGGTGCTCGACTACGAGCCCCCGGCCCCCTCTGACTTTCTGTCGCACGTCGATTGGGATGCCCGTTCCACGCCGGGGACCGTCGCCGCCAACATCGCGCGCTACGCGCGAATTGCGCAAAAAGTTCATACGCTTCGGCCGGACCTGAAGATCTCCTTCTTCGGGGCAACCATCATCGACGATTACGACTATGGGCAGGGCGAGGCAACCGACATCCGCCGGACGCGGTCCAACTCAACCAACACCAAGGCCCTGAAGCCGATCGCCGACCAGTGCGACTTCATCACCATTCCCGTGTACCGTGACACGCGCGAAACCGATGCGGGCTATGATGCCCACACCAAGCGGCGGTTGCTGTTGGGACGCGCTTGGGGCAAGAAGGTCATCGCCGTCCTCTGCCCGGACCCCGAAGGGCGGTCGATTCCGGTGGCGACGTTTGTGTCCGATGTTCAATGGTCTACCCGGTTCGCGGATGCGGTGATGATCTGGCAAGGCAACGGCAGGGGTAACAAGCCCGCTTGGATCAAACCGCTGGTCGCCGCGCTCATACGTCCCGAATGACCATCAGCAACAAGAGCATTGCCATGACAGGGTGCTGTGGGCTGTACCTTGCGTGCGTCGGTAACGCCAACGATCCGGGCACGTGGAGTTCGACGCCCTATCATTTTCTTCAGGCGGGTCGTGCGGCCGGGTTGCTCTCTGAAGGCTTGGCGCTCAACCCGCACACGCGATTGCTGCGGTTCAGCCGTGTGGTATGGAATTCCTGGCACGTGCTTCTGGGCGGCGCGGGCGGGTTCCAGCATTCCGTCGCATTTCTTGAGGAGATGTGGAAGCCGGTCCGGGGCCGGCTGGGCGGGGCCGGGGTCGTCAATCACTTCCACCTTTATCCGCCGTCGATCGTGGCGGATTCGACCATCGAAAAATGGTTCTACATGGATGCCACGGTCCGGCAGGTGGTGGAATCGTACGGGATGCGTGTGAGCCGCCGGACGTTGAACGAGGTGATGGCGCGCGAGCGGGAGGGATATCTGTCGGCGGCAGGGGTGTGCACGATGAGCGGGTTTGCCGCGCAAAGCGTCATCGCTGATTACGGCGTGCCGCGAGAGAAAGTCCACGTCGTCGTGCCCGGCGCGAACATCACCGCCGAGGCGTACGCGCAGTGGGAATCGCGGCAAACTCGAGGCGGGCCTGTGGGCGAGGGACCGCTGAAGCTGGTCTTTGTCGGTCGCGAATTTCATCGCAAGGGATTGGACCGCCTGCTGGAGGCGCTCGCGCTGGGGCGCAGAAGAGGATTGCGCGCCACCTTGCGCGTGATCGGCTTGTCCGCGGCCGACGTTCCGTCGCATCTGGCCGGGATCGAGGGCGTGGAGTGGTGTGGGCTAATCTCCAGACGGACCGAGCCTCAACGATTTTTCGACCTGGTTTCCGAATGTCACGTCGGCTGCCTGTTGTCGCGGGCGGAGTTCAGCGCGATCGCACTGCGCGAGTATCTGGCGTTCGGGCTGGCGGTCATTGGGCCGGCCGTGGGGGGATGCATGGACCTGATGGCGCCTGAGGCGTCGCTGCCTGTTTCCGCCGCGCAGACCCCGGACGAGATCGCGGAGATTCTGCTAGAATTGGAACGCGACGCCGATCGACTGGAGGCGCTGCGTTCGGCGGCGTGGCGGCTGCGGCACTCGGCGCTCTGGAGCAACTCGGTGAGGCAGTTCATCGAGTTTCGGTCGTCGGTGTCTGGGCTCCGTGAGCCTGCGGCGTCGCAGGCGTAGTCCGCCGGTGGACTGTGATGGTTCATGATGACCGGCTTTTGCAGCAGTGCGAAGTTTGTCGAGCACGAGACTCCGCCTCCGCACCCGGAGCGGCCGGACCGGATCCGCGCCATCGCCACGGCCGTGCGAAGAGCAGGGTTGATCGATTCGGCCAATCCCTTTCCAACGTTCGATTTCGATTTCGGAACATTTACGTCGAGTGGCCCCAAGCTGGTTGAGCTGCCGGAACCCGTACAAGCCGACGAGAAGTGGCTTGCGACAATCCATACGCCCCAATATGTCGAGCGCATCCGCAAGATTTGTCAGACGGGCGGCGGGTTGCTTGACGAGGGTGACACGCCGGTGGTGCCGGCCAGTTTTGAGATCGCGAAGATCGCGGTCGGGGCGCTGTTGGGGTGCTGCGATGCGGTTGTAGCGGGGCGGGTGCGGCGCGCGTTTGCGGCGGTTCGCCCGCCAGGGCATCACGCCGAGCCGCACCGGCCGATGGGGTTTTGTTTGTTCTCCAACGTGGCAATCGCTGCACGTTACCTGCAAAGGGCGCATGGCCTGGGCAAGATCGCCATCGTCGATTTTGACGTCCATCACGGCAATGGAACACAGGCCGCGTTCGAAGATGATCCGAGCGTGCTTTTCATCAGCCTGCATCAGGACCCGCGCACGTGCTATCCCGGAACGGGGTACGACTACGAAGTCGGCGTGGGCGCGGGCCGCGGGCTTACGCTGAACATTCCATTCCCGGCGGGCTCAGGGGATGAGGATTACCTGCGCGTGATGCACTCACGGGTCGCGCCGAAGCTGGACGGTTTTCGGCCAGAAATAATGCTGATTTCGGCGGGTTTTGACGCGCACCAGGACGACCCCCTGGCCCAAATCCATCTGAGTGAAGAGGCGTTCGCACAAATCACGAGGATTCTGGTGCAGGTCGCTCAGACCCATTGTCATGGCCGGATCATCAGCTCGCTGGAAGGGGGCTACAACCTTCGCGCTCTTGGAAGATGTGTGGTGCGCCATCTGATAGAGTTGAGCTCTTCGCCAGCGACCTGAACCACTGACTTGTGCCTCGGGACAGCCGTTGCCTCGCGGCGGTCTTTCGGTCACCATCACCCCTGTGATGCTGATCGTCGACGCGCATCTGGATCTGGCGTACAACGCGCTGCGAGGCCGTGAAGTGCTCCGGCCCGCACGGGAGCAAACGGCCGACGAGGAAGGCATTCCGTCGGTCGGTCTTCCCGATTTGCGACAAGGGAGGGTCCGGCTGATTTGCGCCACGATTTTCTGCGCTCCCGATTCTCCCAAGGAGCCAGGATACCGCACGGCTGACGAGGCTCATGCGATGGGAATGGACCAGCTTCGCTGGTACCAGCAGCAGGAGAAGGACGGCCAGATTGCCATCGTTCGGACGCGCGATCAACTCCCCACCGATTCCAGCGCGGGCGCGCAGCCGCACGCGATTGTGTTGCTGGAGGGGGCTGATCCGATGCGGACGCCGGCGGACGTGCCGGCGTTTTTCGATGGGGGCGTGCGGATCGTCGGCCTGGCCTGGAAAGCCACGCGCCACGCCGGCGGCACCGGCATGCCCGGCCCGCTCACCGCCGATGGTATCCGCCTCGTGCGCGAGCTCGACCGGTTCGGGATCATCCATGACGCCTCGCACCTGGCCGAGGAATCATTCTGGCAATTGCTGGACCTGAGCGGCGGCCGAATCATTGCCTCACACTCCAACTGCCGCTCGATCGTGCCGACCGATCGGCAGCTTTCGGATGCCATGCTCCGCGCCATCGCGTCTCGCGATGGGGTCATCGGGATTAATTTCTACGACCGCTTCTTGATCCCTCCCGCCGAGCAGGGCAAGCGGCGGGCAAACCTCGCGGACGTCGCCCGCCACCTGCGGCACATGTGCGACGTCATCGGCGACGCCACCCACGTCGGCATCGGCACCGACATGGACGGCGGCTTGGGCCGCGAACAGATCCCCGTCGAGATCGAAACGTCCGCTGATCTCCCGCGCATCGCGGACGCGCTATCGGCCGGAGGATTCGCTGACCAGGACATCCTCGGAATCCTGGGGGAGAATTGGCGTCGATTCTTCGCATCGGCATTGCCCCAATGAGCGTGCTGCGGCGGTCCGACTCATTGTGCAAGTATTCTCGCTGTGAGGCGTCTGCTATGCTCGCGGGCGATGGAGATCCGACCTGCCACCCCCGATGATGTGCCCGCGGTTGTGCCGATGGTGCGGAAAATCGCATCGATGCACGAGAAACTCGACCCGGCCAAGTACTCGTTTCGATGGGAGCCGGGGGAAATGTATCGCGGGTGGTTGGCGTCGCGGGCTAATGACCCGCGGAGCGTGTTTCTTGTTGCAGACGCCGGCAGTCCTGCACCGAAGGTCGCCGGGTTTCTGGTCGGGACTGTCGAAGCCGAGATCCCGATTTACAAGATCGAGGAAATGGGATTCATTCACGATATCTGGGTGGAAGAGGATTACCGCAACGAAGGGATTGGCCGTCAGTTGGTCAGCGTGGCCGTTGAGCGCTTTCGCGACATCGGCGTCCAGCAAGTCCGCTGCGACACCGCGTGGGGAAACGAAACGGCGCGAAATCTCTTCCGCTCATGTGGGTTTCGGCCCAGCGTGGTGGAGATGCTGATTGAAACATGATTCTCACCTGCGGCACTACTCCGGTTTACCAGCGAACGATGGAATTCGAGCTGCTCGCGCTCGATGCGGTCAACCGCGCCAGGGAAGTACAGGATTATGCCTCCGGCAAATCCGTCAACGTCGCCCGGGTGATTCACGCCCTCGGCGGCGAGGTTCTGGCAACCGGCTTCGTGGGGGGAGAGCGCGGCGCCATGCTCTGCCGAGATTTGGATTCCGCGGGAGTTCGTCACGATTTCGTCACCGTCTCAGCCCCGACGCGGCAGTGCATCACGGTGATCGACCGCTTAAATGGAACCGCAACCGAGTTGGTGGAAGAATCGTCACGCGTCGCTCCGGCCGATTGGGTGCTGCTTGAAACGAAGCTGCGGGAACTGCTTCCGCATGCGACCGTGTGGGTCTTCTCCGGCACGCTGGCTCCCGCCGGCCCGCCAGACTTCTATGCCCGCTGGCTATCGCTGGCGCGGCAAGCGGGAGCGCGGGCGATTGTCGACGCCTCGAAAGAGCCATTGCGACTCGCCATGCGGGACCCGAACGTGACTCTGAAAATGAACCGGGATGAGTTGGCTGCGACACTCGATGCGGATTTGAGGGACGATGCCTCTCTGATCACTGCCATCCGCAAGCACACTCCACCTGCCGGTTGCCTGATCGTGACGCTCGGCTCTGCCGGCGTTGTCGCATGTGAGGGCCAGGCCTGCTGGCGGGCCCGCGCGCCCAAAATCGCGGCCGTGAGCGCGGTCGGGTCGGGCGATGCCTTCGCGGGAGGATTGGCTCTGGCGTTTTCAGAAGGCAAGCCGCTGGAAGAAGCGTTGAAGCTTGCCGTTGCGTGCGGTGCGGCGAATGCGATGACGGCTCTGGCGGGGCACCTGGACCCGCAGGTTGTGGAGCAACTGCATTCGGCAGTCCGGGTGGAGCGCTTATAGCGCGCAATCCCGGATTACTCGATCACCACCTCCCGCTGCTGCTCCGCACTGGCGTAGACCGCGTCGATCATTTTCTGTACCTCCAGCGCGTGCTCGGCGGGAACTTCGTTGGGCCGGTCGTCGCGGCAGACTTCCACGAAGTGCCGCAGCTTGTATTCAAAGTGGTCCCACTCGCCGAGGTACTCGACCTTTGAACTCACCATGTACCCGCCCTCGTCCTTGTAAATCTTGGACGAGTTCCACGTCGCCCCGGCTTTTTCGCCCATGATGGTGATGTTCATCTCCTCCTGCTCGATGTGGGCCGCGAAGCTGGTTTCGATGGTCAGCATCGCGCCGGTGTCGAAGCGGATCATCCCCACCGCCAGGTCCTCGACCGTATAACTCTTATGGTCCCATGCTCCCCAGGGAACGTGCGTGGCTGTCGGCTTGTCGCCGATGTACGTGTAGGTGGCGGCGGTGGCGGTCACCGGTCGCGGGGAGCCCATCATGTAATGCGCCGCCTCCAGCACGTGGACGCCGATGTCGATCATCGGCCCACCGCCCTGGAGGTCCCTGCGGCCGAATACGCCCCACGATGGGATTCCCCGCCGGCGAAGCCACTGGGCGCGCACGTACAGGATCTTGCCGAACTCGCCGTGATAGATCCGGTCGTGAATCATCTTGCTTTTGGGCTCGAAGCGGTGCTGAAAGCCGACGATGAGCTGCTTGCCTGATTTATTGGCTGCGTCCACCATCTGCCGGGCCTCGCGAACGTTCATCGCCATCGGCTTTTCGACCAGCACGTGCTTGCCGGCCTCCAGTGCATCAATCGAGTTGCGCGCGTGCTGCCCGTTGGGCGTGCAGACGTCCACCGCCTGAATTTCGGGCAGCTCCTTGAGCATTGACTTGTAATCATTTAACGCCCATGGAATGCCGTGCTCTTCCTTCACTTTTTTCAGGAGCCGCTCGTTGGTGTCGGCGATGGCGATTACCTCGGCCCCGGGAATCTGCTTGTACCACTTGATGTGATGCACCCCGGCCCATCCCAATCCCACCACCGCGATCCGAAACGGCTTGACGTCACTCACGTCGGTTCTCCGGCAAATTAGGCAGAGGCTGTCTGCCGCCGGGAGTATCGTTACGCAGGGGACTGGATATGGGCAACGAGCAAATTGCCCGTCGTGTCAGACCCGCTGGGTCAGATTCCGGACGGTGTTATTCCTCCCGCCCCGGTACTCCGGGGGAGGGTTGGGGAGGGGGTTCATTCGAGGGACGTCACTCTGCAAAGCCCCCTCCCTATCCCCCGGAGTACCGGGGGCGGGAAGAAGCGCCTTGCAGCTATGAGTATCAGGGCGAACGTCAGACGAGCGCGATGACCCGGCTCGGCCCACCCGAGGCGCCGGCGATCTTGGGGGCGCCCACGATGATGGTTGCGCCACTCGGAGGAAGCTGGGCGAGATTGGCGACATTTTCCAGGCCCCATTTGTTGTGACCGAGCCAATGATGGTGGACGGTGAAATCGGTGCTGTTGCCGGGATCGAGGCTGATCGTGTCGACGGCGATTCCCTTGACGTTGCGGCGTTCGGTGAGGAACCGCACCGCCTCGACGTGAAACCCCGGCGAGTGGTAGCGGCCGTGGTCATCGAGACCGAAGAATTTGGTGGCGTCGTTCACCCGCGTGTCCCAGCCGCTGAGCATCGCGACAATCGCACCGTCGGGGATCGGGCCGTGTTGGTTTTCCCACGTTTTTAGATCGTCGGGCGTGAGCTGCGTATCCGCGTCGGTGACGGCGCGGGAACGAACGTCGATCACGACCAGCGGGCCGACCAGGTCTTCGATGGGGATTCGATCGGCGGTGGGGCCGTGGGTGCAGTGAAAGGGGGCGTCGATGTGCGTGCCGCTGTGTTCCTGGATATGCCAGCGGAATGCGTTCCATTTATCTTTGCCCAGCCGGCTGGTCGGCTCCATGGCGAATGGCTGCGGCCAGGTCATTGGGAAAGACGGGCCCAGGGTATGTGTCAGATCCACCACGCGCTCGAAGCGCGACGGGACTGGCGGGGCCGCGCCGGAATTGGGTGCGGCCGCGGCAATGGCGCACGCGGCGGCCCCACGCCGCAGGAACTGCCGGCGTGATGCCGCTTCGGCCAACTGGATGACACAGGCGGGTACACACATACTTGGGCTCCTATCGTGGCTGCATCCGCGTCAGCTTCAAAACGTATGCGTGACGGCACGGCAGCTCACCGATCTCCGGACGCGGCGGCTCGACGGCAACCCCGTCTCCGTGATCTTTCCAGACGAGCGGCCCTCCCAACCCGAGCATCGTTACGATGGTCTGTGCGGATGGCTTCATCCGCATGAGCAGAACCGTTCTCACCGGCCACCACGGCAGGATCGCATAGACCGTATCACCCCGTGAGGTGAAGAACGACTCGACTACGGCGCGATCCGCACTCGGCTTCCCCGCGATGGCGGCGATGTCGTATTTTTCGCGCCACTCGCTGTTGTACGGGATCATTGGCCGCGGGCCGTCGGTCCATTGACTGCCGGTGATCCAGGGTTTGGTGCCGAAAATCGCTTCGCCGTTGACCTTGAGCCAATCGCCGATTTCGATCAGCCGCTCCTGTTCGATTTCGGGCAGGCGGCCGTCGGGCATGGGCCCAACGTCCAAAAGAGGATTCCCGCCGCGGCTGACCATGTCCACCAGGGTCAGCACCAGTTCGCGCGTTGAGTAGAAGTCGTCCGCCGTCAACTGACGGTTGTAGACCCATTCGTACCACAGCGGCCGGTCCTCGGCGTCGTAGGCCCGCGGCCGGGTGATCGTGCGATTCTCCTCCCACGCGCGGCTCGTGTCCTTCATGCCGGGCGTGAACTCGGTCGTATAGTAGCCGCCGTGATGGTGGCGACACTCCTTGCCCCATCGGTCGTTGACGACGATCCCGGGAGCGGGCGACGCGTTGAACAGCCACGCCAGAAACTCGCGGCTGTGCCACAGGCTCTCAGGGTCCTCCCACTCCCCGTCCGCCCACAGCAAATCGGGCCGGTATCGCGTGATCAGGTCCTTGAGTTGCGGCTGCATGTGCTCGCGCACGAATCGCGGCCGGTCCGAAAGCCACAACGGGTTGTACCACTCGAAAAATGAGTAGTAGACGCCCATTTTCAATCCGCGATTCCGCACTGCTTTCGTCAGGTCGCCGACGAGATCTCGCTTAGGCCCAATATCCATCGTATTCCACGGCCGGCCCCAGGTGCGGCTGGCGTGAGCGCTGGGCCAGAGGCAGAAGCCGTCATGGTGCTTGGTCGTCAGCACGACGTATTTCGCCTGCGAGCGCACGAACAGGTCGGCCCATTGGCCGGGTTCGAACAATTCGGCGCGGAACATCGGCGCGAAGTCAGGGTACTGGAAATCACGGCCGTAGTTTCGCACGTGAAAATCCCACAGGTCGACATACTCGTCTTCGATGTCGTTTTTCGCCGGTCGCGGGCCATTGGATTCGAGCCGACGGGACTTGAGCAGGTTCGGCCAGTAGAACGACCCGTGTTTTCCCCACGCGGGCACCGACGCGAGCGTCCAGTGAAGATAGATGCCGAACTTCGCATCACGCCACCAGGGCGCAATCGGCCGCTGATCGAGCGAATCCCAGGTGGGTTGATATGTGGCATGATCTGCGGACGCTTCGGCCCTGGCACGCATCAGCGGATGCGCGCCGGCGGCGGCCGCTGCAAGGCCCTTCAGGAAGGTTCGGCGAGGGTGCATGTCGGATCCGTTGAATGGTCGTTCAGTTATTCGGCTTAACCGCCCGTGCGATCCGCTTCAACTGCTGGAACCCGAAATCCTTGAGCAATCCGGTCTTCGGATCGAACGGCCAGTCGAGCGTGCAGACGCCGCCCTGGCGGTTGCAGGTCTTGATCCATTCGATCAGCTCCTGATCGGTGAACTGATTGGCATCGCCCTGGCCGTGGTAAACGTTGCCGCAATAGATCTTGCCATGCCAGAGAATGCCGTTCTGCGCGGGCAGACGGGATGGAATGAGTCGCGTCAGATCCTGGCGGCTCCAGGTGTCGCCGGCGGTATAGTCGTCCAGGCCCTTGACCAGGCAACCCTGCTCGTTGTCGCCAAAGCTGAAGGCGACAACTGCTTTAGGGTCGGCCGTGTGAACAATTGAATCAATGGTGTGCCATCCATACTCCGCGCCGTCGTAGGTGTCCCGCTGCATTCCGTCGAACCACCATCCCGCGATCTTGTCGCCATAGCGGTCGGCGTACTCCTTGAGCACCGCCAGCCGCCGCTTGCGACATTCGGCCGAAGGCTGCCGCTTCTCATTCATCCCGCCCCGGCCCCCATCCATCAAACCTGCCAGGACCTTCGGCGCCTTCATATACCCGTTCAACCCGGCGAAGTAGCAGATGAGCTTCACGCCTCTGGCATTCAGCGCGTTGGCCAGATCCATGATCAGATCACGCCGCGAGCACTTCTCGCCGGGTCCGTAGCCGGTGAACCGGTCGAAAGCCGAGTTGGGCGCACATGGCCAGGCAAAATAGTGATCATCGATGCAGAAGATCACCCACCCGACCTTCCCCTCGGCCATTTGCCGGGCGAAGACGTCGGCGTCAAAGCCGTCGACGAATTCGTTCCACTGGTGGGCCGTCATCTGAGACGGTTGCGGGAACTGCGGGTGGGTCCTGACGGAGTAGCCGAGCAGGATACGGTACTGGTAGTGCAGGAAGAGGCCGTACCTGCCGTCGCGCATCCATTGCGTATTGGCAGTTGCAGCATAGGCGCTGGCAGCGCAGACGGCGCAAACAGCGGCGACGAAGAACCCGGTGTGAATGTGACGCACGAAGCCTCGTGATCGTTCTACCGTGCGGCGCTGATCGACGTTGAGCGGGCAAAGCGGGATGCCCATTCGTAATCGGTTGATCGCGTTTCGCCGCGACTCGGAGAGGAGCGCTTTTCCGTGCGCCCGAGCAGGAAAGCGCTCCTCTCGGAGTCGCGGTGAAACGGGGTCCCGACACGTGCTAATGAATCGGCAAATGAATCGCCGGTGACTCCGACGGGGTTGCCGGCTCTGCCGGGCCGCGGATTTCCATGGCGGGCGACGAGGGTTGCGTCGTCGCTTGCGTGGCCGGCGCGCCGCCGCGTTGCATGCCTTGCAGGTGTTCGTCGAACGTGCCGGGCGACACGGCGTTGGGCGTCAGCCGCGTGCCCTTCAGCTCGTCCTGCGACATCGGCTTCAACAGATCCGGCTGCTGGGCCACGTGCGGGGTCAGGAAGATCAGCAGCTCGGTCTTGGTCTTGTCCACCTGGGTGCGGCTGAAGATGTAGCCGATGATCGGGATGTCGCCGAGGATCGGGACCTTGTTGACCGTGTACGTTTTCTGGTCCTGCATCAACCCGCCGATGACGATGGTCTGCCCGTCGCGGATGGCGACGCGGCTGCTGGCGGTGCGGGCGGCGATCACCGGCACGTTCACGCCCGGACCGACATTCACCGTCTGGGCGGTGAGCTGCGAGATCTGCGGGGCCACATCCAATGTCACCAGCCCGTCGGGGTTAATGTGAGGCGTGACGTCCAGCATGATGCCGACGTCCTGGTACGTGTAGTTGCTGACGGTCTGGCCGAAGGAGGTGACGTAGTTGCTGTTGACGATCGGCACCTCCTGGCCGACCAGCACGTTGGCCTCCTGGTTGTCGCTGGTCAGGATGTACGGACGCGAGAGCACGTCGAGCTTGTTCTGCTGCGCCAATGCGTGCAAGGTGGCGTTCAGGTTGCTCTCGACGAAGCTGACGACCAGGCCGTTGGCAGGCGCGCCGAACGCCTGGGCCGCCGACTGGCCCTTGCCGCTGGCGCGGGCGTTGAGCACCGAGAAATCGGTTCCGAAATCGGCGGAGTTGTCGTGCGTCACCTCGGCGATCAGCACCTTGATCAGCACCTGCGGGACGGCGCGGTCCAACTCGCCGATGATCTGACGCACCTGCGATTCGTATCGCGTGGCGGTGGTGACCAGCAGCGAGTTGGTATCCGGATCGGCGACGACCAGTACCTGCCCGGCCAGTTCGCTGGCGACGCTTTGCAGGCCGGAGGAGAGCGACGACGCGGCCGAGCCGTATGTGCCGCTGCGGGAAAACGAGGACGACGAGGAGGTTCGATTGCCGGAGCTGGATTGCGAGCCGAAGGACCCGAGCCCGCCGAGCCCCCGGCTCGAGCCGCCGAAACTTGCCATCTGCGAACCTGTGCGCGAGCTGCGACTGCTGTTGCTCCCACTGGTGTAGGGCGTACTGCCCGTTGCGGTCCCGTTCCCGAACATCTGGTTCAGCACGTACGACATGTCCATCGCCTGCCCATTGCGCAGACGGTAGATGAAGAACGTCTGCTTCGAGGCGGGGTTGGAGTCGAGCTGGTGGACGAGTTGCTCGACGACCTTGAGCACGTCGCCGGGCGCGGTGACGACCAGCGTGTTGGTGCGCTCGTCGGCGGCCGCGATGACCACGGGCATCTTGGGCATGTTGGGCGGGGGCGTGCCGCCGGAAGACGAGCGTCCACTGGAGCTCATTCCGCCCGGCTGCGGAAACATCGACTGAATCAGCTTGGACGCCGCATCCGCATCGGCAAATTGGAGTGGGAAGACCTTCATGTCCTCGCCGGTGCCGGGGTTGGAGTCCAGGAGCTTCACCAGCGCGTCGATGACCTTCAGACTTTCGGGCGCCGCGGTGACGACGACGGTGTTGGTCCGCTCGTCGGGAGCGGCGATGACTTTCATCCGCACCGCCGAAGGCTTGCCCGGCGCGATGTTGGGGCCCTGGGCCGGATCGGGGGCGAAGACGGTCGTGATCAGCTTCGCCGTCGCATCGGCGTCGGCGTAATTCAGGCTGTACGAGCGGATGTCGTAGTTGATCAGCGGCTGGGTTTCGAGCTGCTTGATGATGTCTTCGACGGTCTTCATCGCGTCGGCCGGCGCGGTGACGACGACGGTGTTCGAGCGTTGATCGGCTTGCGCGTTGATCGCACTGTGGCGAATGAGCTCGTGGAGCGGAATGACACCGGAAGCCGCCCGTCGTTGCAGGTCAGGTGGGTTAAAGAAATTGTCGATCATCTTGGCCGCGGTTTCGGCGTCAGCCATCTCGAGGTGGAAGAATTTGGTGATGGTCCCCTCGGCGGGGTTGGCGTCCAAATCGCGGATGATCCGCTCGGCCTCCTGCAATTGATCGGCCGGGCCGGTGACGATCACGGTGTTGGTGCGCGCATCCGGGGTGATGTTGACCCGCTCCATGTTGCCCGGCCCGTATCGCCGCCGGCCGCGGTTCAGGATTTCGGACAGCGCTTCGGACGAGGTCGTGGCGTCGGCGTATTTCAGATGGAACGCGCGGTACGTCTCCTCCCCGGACGGATTCGACTCCAGTTCCTTCACCAGGTCCTGGACCACGGTCATCACCGAAGTCGGGGCGGTGACCACGACGGTGTTGGTGCGGTACTCGGGCACGGCGGTGACGCGCGTGCGCAGCGGGCCCTCGCCGGCCCCACGGATCTGGTTGGTGCTTTCACCTTCAAAGACCGACGTAATCAGGCGCGAGACGGTTTCGGCGTCAGCCACCTTCAGGTGAAATGAGCGGATGATCACGACGGTGGCCGGGTTGGCGTCCAGCTCGTGAACCATGTTCTCGATGATCTTGATCGTCTCGGCGGGCCCGGCGACGACCAGGGTGTTGGTGCGGTCATCCGCCGCAGCTTCCACCTTCCCGCCATGCAGCGCCTGATCGACGCCGTTGCCGATCGCCTTCTCCTGCGGCGGCGGGGGCGGGGGCTGGCCCTTCTGCGCGGCTGCGCGGCGCTCATCCTCCGGATGGAAGATCGCCATGATCAGCCGGGCCGCGGAGCTGGCGGCGGCGTTCTTGAGCTGGATCACACGGATCTCCGAGCCCGATACGTTCTCCTTTTTGTCGAGCATGCTGACGATTTCCGCGATCCGGTGGATGTTGGACGAGCTGTCGGTGATGACGATCGAGTTGCTGCCGCCGTTGGCAGCGATGTCGGCGTCCTGGCCGAACAGCGGGCGCAGATCGTCGCGCAGTTTTACCGCGTCCACGTTCTTGATCGGGATCACCTGTGTGATCAGCTCATCCGTGCCCGCGATCTGCGCCGGATCCGACCCGAAATGGACGGGGATGTTCCCCTTCTTGGCCTTGTCCCGCTGGGCGATGCGGAGCACTCGCCCGTCCAGCGTGGCGGCGTGGCCGGTCGCCTTCAGCACGGCCGCGAGCAGCGCCACGGCCTCCTGGGCCGTGACCGGGTGCTTGCTGACGACCGTCACCCGGCCG
>Ga0134125_10005885_pt1 | contig 13896 bp, 11 predicted proteins | sample KB31751_FD_96464 | JGI IMG/M metagenome (GOLD analysis project Ga0134125, IMG submission 96464) | Terrestrial soil microbial communities with excess Nitrogen fertilizer from Kellogg Biological Station, Michigan, USA - KB3-175-1 | ecosystem: Environmental > Terrestrial > Soil > Unclassified ... | reverse complement strand
TGGTGTGTCTTCCGCCGCGGCGTGGCCGGCAGCCGGCGCGGCCGGCTGGTGCTGGTGAGGAACTCCGAACTGGCGGATGAAAATCGCTATACCGTCAAGCGGTATTCGAGCGACAAAATCATCACCCAAGACGGATTCCAGCACACGCGTATTCGCCTCCAAAGCCTGAATCCGGAGTATCCATCGTGGGATCTCGATCCCGACGAGGACAAATATCAAATCGTCGCCGAGTTCGTGGCGGTATTGCCGTAGAATTCCCCTCACCTGTGGGCTGGCAGCCTTACCCAAGGTCATTTACTTGGGGGCAAATATCGTTTCGGGAAATGCTGGACTTTCGACCTGGAGGTTTTGGCGCGCGATTTCATCGTGCTGGCGGGCAGTTCCACTGTCCGCCGGACCGCGGGCTGAAGCCCACGGCGGCAAGCTGAAGCTCGCGCCACGATACGCTAGACTGAACCCCATAGCACCCCTGCGTTTCGGAGAACAAACGTGCCTGACTCTTCCGATCAAGAGCCGCAAACCGGCGGCGAACACTCTGGATTGCCGGTTCCGGGCGCCGGATCGACCGTCACGCGTGCATCAGATTCCAGCGGGGTCCGCGATGTAATAGGCCCCTATCAGCTACTCCAGTTGATCGGAGAGGGTGGCATGGGTGAGGTTTGGCTCGCCGAACAGAAGGCTCCTGTCGGGCGGCGCGTTGCCTTGAAGCTGATTAAGCCCGGCATGGACAGCCGCGAGGTCGTCGCACGCTTTGAATCGGAGCGGCAGGCTCTTGCCGTGATGGACCATCCGGCCATCGCGAAAGTGTTCGATGCCGGCACTACACCCAAGGGCAGGCCGTACTTCGTTATGGAGTATGTCGCCGGCATTCCCGTCACCGCATACTGCGACAAGCACAAGCTCGCTATGCGCGATCGTCTGCAGCTTTTCATACAGGTTTGCGAGGGCGTACAGCACGCCCACCAGAAGGCCATCATTCATCGGGATCTGAAGCCGTCGAATATTCTCGTTACCGAAGTGGATGGGAAACCGGCCCCCAAGATTATCGATTTCGGCGTGGCGAAAGCCATTTCGCAACGGCTCACGGCGGAAACGATTTTCACTCAAGCCGGCGCCGTTATCGGCACGCCCGAGTACATGAGCCCTGAACAGGCGGACCTCGCGACGGATGACATCGACACCCGCAGCGATGTGTATTCGCTGGGCGTGATTCTGTACGAGTTGCTGGTTGGGGCCCTTCCTCTGGATTTGAAGGAACTCCGCAAGCTAGCTTTCCATGAATTACTGCGCAGGCTGCGCGAAGACGATGTGCCGCGTCCCAGTACGAAACTGCGGACGCTTGGCGAGCGATCTGGAGTGGCGGCTCAAAACCGCCGGACCGAGCCCGGCACGTTGACGCGCCAACTACGAGGCGATCTCGACGCGATTACGTTAAAGGCGCTCGAAAAGAACCGGTCCCGCCGCTACGGTTCGCCTTCCGATTTCGCCACCGATATCAAACGCTACCTCAGCAACGAGCTCGTCATCGCAACGCCGCCGTCGATTGCCTACCGGACGCAAAAGTTTGTTCGGCGCCACCGGGTCGGAGTGGCGGCGACGGCGACCGTCGCCTCGTTACTAATTGTTTTGGCCGTGTCGATGACAATCCAGCGGATCGGTATCGCGCATGAGCGCGATCGCGCCAATCGCGAGGCGGCGACGGCAAAGAGCATCTCGGATTTTCTCATCGGGCTGTTTCAGATTTCAGATCCGGATGAAGCGCGCGGCAACCAGGTGACGGCGCGGGAGATTCTGGACAAGGGCGCCCGGGAAATTCAGACCGGCTTGTCCGGGCAGCCGGATGTGCAGGCGCGGATGATGGCGACCATCGCGAATGTCTACGACGGCTTGGGTCTATATCGCCCCGCAACAAAGCTCTTCAAGCAGGCGCTCGATCTCCGCCGGCGCGTTTTGGGCCCGGGGCATCGCGACACGCTCGTCACCCAGCGGATGCTCGCTCGTGTCGAACAGCGCGAAGGACACTACGCAGACGCGGAACGGCTGTTTGCCGCTACGCTGGCAGTGCAGAAGCGCGTTCTTGGCAGCGAAAACTCGGATACGCTCGACACCGCCAGCGCGCTCGGAGGCCTCTACTTTCAACAGGGCCGGTATGCCGACTCAGAGAAGACCTTATCCGCGATCCTGCCGGTGAGCCGCCGCACCCGCGGGCCGGACGATCCCGCGACATTGACCGTCGTACACAATCTTGCCCTGGCTTACGACGGCCTGCGCCAATACTCGCGCGAAGAAGAGTTATGGCGGGAACTCGCCGCCGCGCGCCGCCGCGTGCTCGGTCCCGATCATCCGAGCACACTTGCTTCGTTGCAAAATCTGGCTTATGTGAATTACCGGCAAGGAAAGCTCGCACAGGCGGAGAAACTGCAGCGGGAAGTGCTCGAGACAGCACGGCGCGTTCAGGGGCCAACCCATCCGGATGTGTTGCTGATGATGGGCAATCTGGCCAATACGCTCGAAAACGAAGGTCATTTAGTCGAGGCCGAAAAGCTGCATCGCGCCGTCCTGGAACAGCGGTTGCATGTGCTCGGGCCGGACAATCCCGACACGCTCTTTGGCATGAATAATCTGGCGGATGTATTAACGGCACAGGCGAAATACGTCGAAGCTGAGAGGTTATACCGGCAGGCGCTTGACGGCGAGCGCCGCGTCCTTGGTGAAAATCATCCCGAGGTCAGCGCCGTTTCCTACAACTTGGGCAGGCTGGAGGCATTGCGGGGGAATCGCGCCAAGGCTTTCGGATACTTGCGGCAGGCGCTTGATCAAGGATATTCGACGCCCGAGGAATTGACGGGAGACGATGCTTGGAAGCCGCTTCGCGCAGACCCGGAATACGAGGCGCTGCTCGCGCAGGTTCGCCAGCGGGCCGGCGGCATCGGGAAGGCGAAATAGAGCAGGCCGCTGGCGCGCTGTTTGGATTTCACAACTGCTCCGCTCCGGCTCGCTTCCGCTCGCCACCGCTACGACCCAGAACAAAACACTCCCGAATTGCTTCGGAGCTAATTTACAGAATGAAGTTTACACGAACAAGAGAAGCTTGCGAGGGGAGCCATAGCAAACAGACCAGCTTCTATCCCACTCGCACGGATTCATCTCGTCAATTCATCCGTCTGCCCACGCGAAAGTATAGGAAGCCTTACGTGTTACGCTGAGGCTGATTCTTTCTATGGCTGAACGTAAGCTCCAGGTGATCCCTCTCGGAGGGCTTGGCGAGTTCGGGATGAACTCAATGGCTCTCCAGTATGGAGACGACATCATTGTCATTGACGCGGGCATGATGTTCCCTGATGCCGAATTGCTGGGCGTCGATATCGTCACTCCCGATTTTTCCTTCCTTGAGAAGAATGCGGAAAAGGTTCGCGGCCTTGTTCTGACGCATGGACATGAAGACCACATCGGCGGAGTTCCGTTTTTACTGGGAACGCTGAACATTCCGGTGTACGGCACCGAGTTCACGCTGGCGTTGGTGGAAAGGCGGCTCGAAGAACACGAGTTGCTGGATACGGCAAAACTAAATATCGTCAAAGCGGGCCAGCGCATCACCCTGGGCCCGTTTGAGATCGAATTCATTCACGTCACCCATTCCATTGTCGCGGCCGTGGCGCTCGCCATCACGACGCCGCTGGGCGTCATTATCCATACCGGCGATTTCAAAGTGGATCCGACGCCGACCGATAACGAACTGTTCGATTTGCATACGCTGGCCGAGTACGGAAAACGCGGCGTCCTACTGCTGATGTCCGATTCGACGAACGTGGACCGTCCCGGCTATACCGAAAGCGAGCGCGCCGTCAGGCCGCGGCTTGAGGAATTGTTTGTCCGGTCGGAACGCCGTCTCATCGTTTCGTGTTTCAGTTCGTCCATCCACCGGCTGCAGCAAATCCTCGAAATCGCCGCGGAATACGGGCGCAAAGTCGCCTTTCTCGGGCGCAGCATGCTGAACGTTACCGAGATTGCCCACACGCTCGGCTTGTTGACCGTCCCGGATTCCATTCTGCTCCGGCCCCAGGACATTATGCAGATGCCGCCGGACAAGGTCGCCATCGTGGTGTCCGGCACACAGGGCGAGCCCATGTCCGCGCTGTCGCGAGTGGCGGTGGATAATCACCGGCATCTATCGTTGCAGCCCGGCGACACGGTCGCATTGAGCGCGCGCATTATTCCGGGGAATGAAAAAGCCATTTACCGGATGATGAACCACATTGCGCGCCGGGGAGCCGATCTGGTCTATGGCTCGATGAATCCGCCGATTCACGTCTCCGGTCATGCCAGCCAGGAAGAACTGAGGCTGGTGTTGAACCTGGTTCAACCGAAATATTTCCTTCCGATTCATGGTGAATACCGACAACTCTCGCGCCACGCGAAACTAGCGTCTCATCTGCGTTTCGCGGGCCTAAAGGATGCGTTCGTGCTTGAGACCGGCCAGACCCTCGAAATCGACCAGGCCGGCGCCCGCCTGGGAGAGCGGATCACGGTCGGCCGCGTGTGTATCGATTCGGGATCGCTCGACGACGTGGTGGAAGACATGACCATTCGGGACCGCCGCCATCTGGCAGAAGATGGTTTCGTATTGCCCATCATTGCCATCGACAAACATACCGGCAGAAGCGAGGGGCTTCCGGAAATCGTCAGCCGCGGCTTTATCGGGTCCGAGGGCGCCGAGATCCTGCAAGAAGCGCGTTCGGTCGTGGCGCGAACGCTAGAAACCTCTACGTCCGAGGAATTGGGCGATTGGGGGGTGATGCAGGAAAAGATACGGGCCGAGCTGAAGCGCTATCTGACCAAGCAGACCCAGCGCCGCCCGCTCATCATGCCGGTGATTCTGGAGTTGTAAATTTTTATACCCGTCCGGACATTTCACCCCAGGCTGTTACGGGACTTGACCATCCGGCATACAATGTAATTCGTAGTTATCTGTTGGGAGACAGAAACCAAATATGAAGAAGCTATTTATTTCGACGATGATGCTGGCCTCGTTTTGTGCGGCCACCGCCATGGCAGAGGATATGACCGGGTTTATCAGCGAAGCTGGTTGCGGGGCAAAGCATACGGGAGCCGACGCGAAGGCCGATGCTGCTTGTGTGCGGACCTGCATCAAAAAGGGATCCGCGCCGGTTTTCGTCAGTGATGGCAAGGTTTATAAGTTCGATGAGGCTTCGCTTGCGAAAGCCAAGAAATTGGCGGGCGACAAGGTTCAGGTGAGCGGCACGATCAACGGCGACACCGTTTCCGCGACATCGATCAAGAAGGCCAGCTAGATTTTAATCGTTTTATCGAGTATTCCGCTCGGTTGAAGACGTCCACTCCCTGACGGCCGCGGTTCCGTGCAGGTACGCGGACGTCTTCGCCCTATTCTGCGGCCAGCCCTAGTGCTCGAACTCCAGGTCCAGCCGGCCGGCCTGCCCGCGATAGAGCACCGCCAGATTCTTCAACTTGTGCTTCCCATCAAGCGGGAAGTAAAGATAACCCGATACCTCTTTGGTCGTCAGCTTGTCCGGCAATTGTTTGGCTTTCAGCGCTTTCAGCAGAGCCGGGTCACCCGAGCTTTTATTGTCGGCTTTGGACGACAACGTTCCTGGCCCCCGTCCTCCTCCGCCGACTCCGACCATACCGCCGGGAAGCGTTACGCTGCCCAACGGAATGCCGTACCGCTCCGCCTTGGTTCCTCCACCCGCGCCCGCCGTTGGCGAAACCACCAGCGCGCCGCGCCCGGCGAGTTGCGCTGGCTCGAACGGCTGTGATCGCTGCCCATCGTCGTGGCTCAAAAGGTAGAAGTCGTCGGGGCTGACGCGCAGGTCCTTATCGGTTTTGGGCAACACATGGACTTCCACAAGGACAACGCCAGTCCCCGGATCGACGCCAATTTTTTGAGCGACTTCGGGTTCGGCGAGCGTAATCGTTGCGCTGATTTCTACGTCGTCGTTGGAGGAAGAGGTCGTGGGCGAGACGACGTGATGGCTCGCCAATACAGCGGCCGGCACACACGCCACGCCCGCGACGAGCAATCGATGGAATAGCCGGGACCGGGCCTGCATACCTTTATTGTGGACGAATTCAGCGGTTCCGCCGTTTCTATTTTCAATCCCCCCCTGATCTATCGGCTTTAGTATAATTGGAAACGGAGGAATATAGATGGCAGCAGCCTACGCCCATCCTGAGGTTCTGGTGTCCACCGACTGGGTGGAACAACATAAAAACGACAAGAATGTTCGCATCGTCGAAGTTGACGTTGACACCGATGCGTACAAACAGGGGCATATCCCCGGCGCGTTGGCGTGGGACTGGAGAGCACAATTGTGCGATACAGTCCGGCGCGACATCGTCGGGTGGGAGCAACTCGAAAACCTACTCACCACGTCCGGCATTTCGCCGGATACCACCATCATTATCTACGGCGATAACAATAATTGGTTCGCCGCCTGGGCGTTCTGGCAATTGAAAATTTACGGCCACAAAGATGTCCGTTTACTGAACGGCGGCCGCAAGAAGTGGATTGCCGAAGGACGCGAATTGACGCAGGACGTGCCTTCCTACGCCAAGACCACATATCCGAAGCCCGCTTCGCTCGACCTGTCCCTTCGTGCGTATCTCCCCAAGGTGCAGGAAGCTTCCTCGAAGGGAAGCGCGCAGCTAGTGGATGTACGCGGCCCGCAGGAATTCACGGGCGAGATTCTCGCGCCTCCGGGATTGCCGGAAACTTGCCAGCGCGGCGGCCATATTCCCGGAGCGCGAAATGTTCCGTGGGGCAAAGCCTGCAACGAAGACGGCACGTTCAAGAGTCCGGACGAGTTGAAGAGCGTCTATGCAGCCGAAGGAATCGACGGCTCCAAGCAGATCATCGCGTATTGCCGTATCGGCGAGCGTTCCAGCCATACCTGGTTTGCTCTGAAATATCTGCTGGGCTACGACAACACCATCAACTACGATGGCTCATGGACTGAATGGGGCAACCTCGTCGGCGTGCCCGTGGAAAAGGGGCAGGCAGCGAGCGCTTCCGCCAAATAAGAAGCCGGCGAGTATCGGGAGATCGAAATCAGTATGAAGGCAGAGAACTATCAGGAAAAGACCATAGAGTTGTCCGGTTGGCCCGTGCGCATCACGAGCTACAAGCTCGGAGACGAGTATGTGTGCGAAGCGGACAACGTGTCGCCCGGAGCGCGTCTTGCGCGCTTTACGTCGGCCACGGCCGAAGAAGCCGAAAAGAACGCATTAAGCAAGGCCGGCCACATGCTGGCGAAAACAAAGCGCCACGAAGTCTGACTCTATTTAACTCCTTGGGGCGGCCCGGTCCGCCCCAAATTCTTCAACCAACATTTCAGTTCGCCTAAGTTGCTATGCCAGCGCCGCCGCTTGCACTGCGGCAACCAGATCGTCTTCCTGGCGCGGAGCCACAGTGCGCAGGTCCATCAGCATCCGGTTGCGCTCGATCCGCGCAATCACCGGGACCGGAGCATGCCGTAAGCGGTATTCAAACGCGCATACTCCGTCGATTTCGAGAGCGATCAGCCATGTCGGAAGAATCTGCTCCGGCGTCGATCCTCCGCCGATGGCCGATTCGCCCTGAATGACACTTACGTTCAATGGGCGGAGGCGGGACGCAAGGCGTTCCGCGCGCAACCGGATGGCCTCGGGGGGCTGCGAAATCATGCGCAGAGTGGGAATCGCGTCAAACTCACCGGCGATCAGGCGTTGAAAGGTGATCGAGATCGCTTCGATCGCCAGCTTGTCGCAACGAAATGCGCGGTATAGCGGATTCCGCCGTATGCGCTGCACCAGCTCGGGCTTGCCTGCGATAATTCCGCACTGCGGACCACCCAGAAGTTTGTCGCAACTGAACGACGCCAAATCGACTCCCGCGTGAAAGCTGTGGCTGACCAGCGGTTCCTCGATTCCACGGCTGCGCAGATCCACCAAACAGCCGCTGCCGAGGTCTTCGTAAACCGGCAGACCCGTCTCGCGTCCCAGCGCCGTGAGTTCTTGCAATTCCGGACGCGCCGTGAAGCCGCTGATCCGGAAATTCGATCGATGAACGCGCAGGATGAGGCGCGTGCGTTCGGTGATCGCATTTCGATAATCTTCTATTTTCGTGCGGTTCGTCGTGCCGATTTCGCGTAGAATCGCTCCCGACCGGGCCATGATCTCGGGAATGCGGAAGCCGTCGCCGATTTCAATCAGTTCGCCGCGTGAAACGACGACTTCGTAGCCGGCCGCTAGCTCGTTCAACGTTAGATATACGGCGGCTGCATTGTTATTGACGAGGATCGCGGGGCGCCCGAGCAACCGTTCCAGCAGCGGCGCCGTGTGCATATCGCGTTTGCCGCGGCGGCCTGCGCTCAGATCGTATTCGAGATTGGAATAGCCGCCGATCGGTCTGAAATCGTCGAGCGGCGCGCGTCCGAGGTTGGTATGCAGGACGACGCCGGTGGCGTTGATGATCTCGCGAAGAGAGGGGGCAAGCAGCTTGTGCAGCCGCCGCTCCACGATAGCCCAAATTTGCGTGGCGTCGTACGGAACATTGTCCCTCAAGGCGCGGCGGCGTTCTTCCAGCACCGCCCTGGTCTCCGAAACGATCAGCGTACGCGGCAAGTGGTCCAGATGGCAGAGCTGGTGAAGGACTTCGTCGACCGATGGCAGCGCTCGACGCTGTTCATTAGATAACTCCAGGCTCACTCTTCCACGTTACTGCTTTCCTGGTAAAGTTTCCTGCCTTCCACTCCAGCGGCGGCCAATCGAGCGCCATTTCACCCCTCTGGAACACCGGCTTTGTGAAATACGGCGAGCGATGTCTTGAGCCCGAGCCGCGCGCCGTCTTCCGGTTTCATCTTGTCCAAACCGCGGCCAAAGACTTCGACGCTTAGCCCGTCCGTGTAGCCGATTTTCTGGAGCGCCTGCAAAAAGCCCACTAAATTGATGATGCCTTCACCGGGCATTAGCCGTTGATTGTCGCGAATCTGCTCGGGCGGAAGATCCGGGGCGTCGTCGAAATGCACGTCGACAATGCGCTCCCGCCCGGCGTTGACAATGTCCTGAACGGTCGCCCCGGCATGATGCCAGTGCCACGCGTCGAGCGTTATCCCAATGTTAGGACCACATTCCTTTGCAAATTCCAGCATTTCGTTCATGCGCCAGATGAATTCGTGCGGAAACATCTTGCGCAACTGCAGCGGGCCGAGAAACTCGAGTCCCAGGCGGACATTCGATTTCGCAAGAATACGGCCGCATTCGGTAAAGCGCTGCTTGTAAATTCGCCGCAATTCGTCCTTTGGCGTTTCGCTCGAAGGCATGATGTACGTCATCATGCGCGGGCAATCGATGGCGGCGGCGAACGGCGCGGCCGCCTCGAGCTTGGGAAGAGAAGCTTTGAACGCGGCGTCGTCTTTCCGGAACTCGACCGGAGCATTGATGATCGACGGCCGCACATTCAGGCCGCGAAGTAGTTTATTCGTGGCGTCCGCGCCCGCTTTCATGGCCGGATCGAGCATCACGTCAACTCCGGGGAATCCCACCTTTGCGGCCAGTTCGGCGAACTGCGGCCAGGGAACCCGATTCGCCACCAACGTGCTGTTCAAAGACAGATACATGTGGTGGCTCGATGCTGCACCGAATGCTTTCGCGAATGCGGGAGTTGCGGCGAAAAGCTGAAGCGCCTGCCGCCTGCTTATTGGTAACGGATTCATGATTTCCTCTAGTCAGCCTGCAACATGCCCAGGGATCGCATCCATTGTTCAGCCAGGCGCGGCCACCCGGTCACCGGTTTATCGGTCTTGCGAAGGCCATACCCGTGGCCGCCAGTGCTGTATAGATGCATCTCGGCCGGTACTTTCGCGTTCTTCAGGGCCAGGTAGTAGTACAGGCTGTTTTCAACATGAACGGGATCGTCTTCGGTCTGCACCAGGAACGTTGGCGGCGTGTTCGCGGTGACATGAAGCTCCGGCGCCAGCCTATATTCGCCCTCGCCGTTCTTAACAGCCAAGTAAGCGGGATAAATCAAGATCGCAAAATCGGGCCGGCAGCTTTCCCGATCGGCCTTGTCGATCGGTTCGTAGGTGCGCTTATCGAAGCTGTTGCTTATTTCGGCGCCCAGGTTGCCACCCGCCGAGAACCCCAGAACGCCAATCTTTTGGGGATCGATGCGCCATTCTTTCGCATGCTCGCGCACAATGCCCATTGCACGCTGCGCATCCTGTAGAGGCCCGGCATAAGGAGGCTGCCCTTTCACTTCAGGCACGCGGTACTTCAACAAAATCCCGGTGATCCCGATGGAATTCAGCCACTGGCACACTTCCGTTCCTTCCAGATCCATCGCCAGGATCCGATATCCGCCGCCGGGGAAAACAACTACCGCGGCGCCGGTGTTATTGTCTTTCGGCTGGTAAAGCGTAATGGTCGGGTCACCAACATTTCCCAGCCGGATCACGGGTCGGCCGGCAATCAGACCATCCTTGGATGTGGTGGTGTCCTTCTCAGCGCCTGTGGTGTTCTTGGGGCCCGGAGCGCCGTTTGGCCAGATCGGAATCGCCTTATTGGCCGCCGGGAGAGGAACCGACGCGATAACGGCGCTGAATAGAAAAAGCGGAAGGATGTTTGTTCGCATGACGGAAGCGTTTGCTCTGCAATTAAATCACGACAGCGCGAAAGCTCCGCGTTCGCCGCGGCGACTGGCTGTCTTCATTGCTCCGCTCGGATTACCCGGAACCAGCGGTGATCGTAGCCTTTCAAATTCAACTGCAGGGTCTTGCCCTTCAGTGGAATATCTTTCTCACCCCGCAGCAGATCCATCAGGCGCTCGGCCTTGCAGCCGCTCAAATCGATCTTCAGCCGGCAACTCTTATCGGAGAGATTGTGAATTGCGAGCACCGTTCCCGTTACCCACTCGACGGAGTGGGCAAAAACCGAAGGATTATTTGTCTCCATCGATTTCCACGAACCGCGGCCGAATTCCGGGCACTCTTTGCGCATACGAATGCAGCGCTCGATGAAGTTCAGCAGCGAATGAGAATCGCACCGCTGTGCGGCTACGTTGACGCGCTCGTATCCGAACTGCCCGCCGGAAATCACCGGGCGAAAGAGTTTGTTTGGACGGGCGTTGGAAAACCCGGCATTCGCGCCAGCGGACCATTGCATCGGCGTCCGAATGCTGTTGCGTTCCTTCAGCGATAGATCCTCGCCCATTCCAATTTCGTCGCCATACCGGATGACCGGCGTGCCCGGCAGCGACAGCAGTAAACTGTAGGCCATTGTCAAACGCTGCAAATCGCCATTGAACATCGACGCAAGCCGGCGCCGTAGACCGCGCCCATAAAGCTGCATGTTCCGCTGCGGCCCGAACTCATGAAACACTTCCTCGCGCTGCGCATCGCTGAGCCGCCCAAGATCGAGTTCATCATGGTTCCTCAAAAAGTTCGCCCACTGGCAATTCTCCGGAATCGGAGGCGGCTTCAGCATGCCCTCTAGCAGCGGCGCGGCTTCTTTACGGGCCAGCGCGAGAAACAGATACTGATTCAACATGAAATTGAACAGCATGTGTATTTTGTCGCCATCGCCGAAATAGTCCTCAATCGTATCCATCGTGACGTTTGCCTCGGCAAGCAGAATTGCGTCCCCGGTGCGCCACGAAAGGAATTCGCGAAACTCGCGAAGATACTGATACTGTTCCTGCGATTGCGGCGTGTCCGCGCCTTTCATCTCGATGAGGAACGGCGCGGCATCCACCCGGAAACCCGATACGCCGAGTTGCAGCCAAAGGCCGATAATCCGGCAGATCTCCTCGCGGACCGTTGGATTCGAGATGTTCAAATCCGGTTGAAAGTGATAGAAGCGGTGAAAATAGTATTGCCCTGCTGTCCGATCGAAGCTCCACGTGCTTTTCTGGATTCCGGGAAACACCGTGCCCTGATCCGCATTCTTGGGCTTGTGTTTCTCCCAAACATAAAAATCCCGATAGTAGGACTTTGCATCGCTCCGGGCGCTCTGAAACCAGGGATGTTGATTCGATGTGTGATTCACCACCAAGTCGATCATCACGCGCAATCCATGGGAATGCGCCTGATTGATGAAGGTCACAAAATCGCCTAGCGTGCCGAGGCGCGAGTCCACGCCGAAGTAATCCGTAACATCGTAGCCATTATCGAGAAACGGCGTCGGATGGAAGGGAAGCAGCCAGATCGTGGTAAATCCGAGGCCGGCGATATAAGGAAGCTGATCGGTCAGCCCGCGAAAGTCGCCGATGCCATCGCCGTTGCCATCCTTGAAAGTCTCAACCTCAACACAATAAATGACCGCATCTTTGTGCCAATAATCTCGCAAGCTGATTGCACCCCGGCGGAAGCGTTATCGGAACGGCTAGTTTCAGTTTATTGCACCGCCGCCGGCTTGCTACCGCGTGGTTTCCCAATCGGCGTACAGTGGCGATCGCTTTCCATCATTACCGTCCCACCTGCCTGCCGATCGCTTTCACGTTCGCTTGTGCCTGCGCCTGTAAGGGGCTTTTGATCGCGGCGGATTGCTGCGAGAATTTCAACGCATCCCGCAATAGCGCTCGTTTTTTTGTCGATTTGCCGAGCTCATAATTCGCGACGCCGAGATGGAACAAGCCCACGCCCAGCATCTGGTTGTCGCCCTTGATCAGCGGCAGAGCTTCGCGCAACACTTTATCGGCTTGAGTGTATTTCTTCTGCTCGCTGTAAACAACGCCTTGTATCCAGTAACCGGCGCCTAGCAGCGTTGTTTTTTTCTTTTCCCAATCGGCATCGCTCAACTCCGCCGGTTTGGTTTTCGCCTGCATCACCTCGGAAAGTTTCGCCGCGTAGGCCAGCGCCTTATCTTGATTTTGCTTCTGCATGTTGTAATCGGCGGCAATCAGCAGCACGTCCTCGTTGGTCGGATCGCGGTCGGCTTCCTTTTCCGCGGCCGTCCCGGCTTTCTCATTCTGGCCCGTTTGCCGCAGGGCATTTAAATACATTCCGTAGGACTTGCTCAAATACTCGCTCTTCGGGCTCCGCTGCTCGAGCGGTTCCACTAGCGCAATGATCTTGGCTGGATCGGTGGTCTTCAGCACCGCCGCGTAAACCGAATACTCCGTATAGGTGTCCACTTGCTTCGCGTAGTCGATCCTCGCTTTTACATCGTCGCCCAAAGGCTGCGATTGCTCGACTTTTCTCGCCAGGGCCGATGTCTCCGCCGACCACTTGGCCACTCCGTCCGGATCGTTTTTGCCCTCCGCGGCTTTCAGGTTGTTATAGGCGAGGTCCACGTTATCGGCCCCGCCGGCCAGCGCTTTCTCTCCGGCTTCCAGAACTTTGTCGTACTGCTTGTCTTGTAGATAAATGGTTTGCAGTTGCCCGTAGACCCAGGCCGCCTGGGTGCTTTGCGGGTACGTCTTCATAAAATCTTCGAGCATCGTTTGCTTGCGGGCAGCGTCCTGCTGCTGTGCAATTTCGGCAAGAGTCTTACCCTCCGCCGTGCTGGTATCGATGAGAAGCTTCTGTCCCCATGAGGACGAACACAGGCCGGCGAGCAGCGCCGCCGCCAGAATCACGTTCTTCATACATCCCCCTATGTGAGCGGCACTTTATCACAAATTTACGCTCGGCGGCTGTGGCGCACGATTCATCGTGCTGGCGGGCAGTACAGTACCCGCTCGACGTTTCCCTCTGGCTCCGGTATTACTCCGTCCAGCGCAAGAACACCTTGTCTGTCATAGGGCGCGCCCGGCTGCGCTCTGTAGCGCGTGGCGCGTCCAGTGGCTCGCGTAAGCTATCCACATGCGCGTGCTTTCTCTTTTCCTATGCCTGGTTCTGCTCACGGGTGCTCGTCCGCTGCTGGCCGCGGACGACTCCGGCC
>Ga0134125_10005883_pt1 | contig 13896 bp, 16 predicted proteins | sample KB31751_FD_96464 | JGI IMG/M metagenome (GOLD analysis project Ga0134125, IMG submission 96464) | Terrestrial soil microbial communities with excess Nitrogen fertilizer from Kellogg Biological Station, Michigan, USA - KB3-175-1 | ecosystem: Environmental > Terrestrial > Soil > Unclassified ... | reverse complement strand
TGCCACATGCCGTAATAGGACCAGGTGCGCACATGGTTGGGGTCGGCCTTCAGCGCGGCCTCGTACCAGATTTGCGAATCCTTGTAGTCGCCGAGCTTGCGGTAGGCGTAGCCGATGTAATTGGCGACGTCGGGATGCTCGTCGCGGCCGAGCGCGTGCATGGCGGCGATGCCGCCCTGGTAATCGCCGGCGAGGATCAGCGCGCGGGCGGCGCGGTAGTCGCGAAGGAACGCGGCGTCGGCCTGCTGCTGTTGCTGCTGTTCGATGTAGCTGCCGTCGTTCTTCTTTTTCTTTTTGCCGCTGTCGGACGGCGGCGGGTTGTCGGTACCCATGGCGTAAACCGCGGCCGGCGCAAAGCAGACGGCGGTCGCAAGCAACGCAGCGGCGGCGAGGAGGCCGATGTGGCGAAACGCGCGGGACGAAGTCATGCGGAAGCCTTTCTCTGGGAAGACGGTGAGATTCGATATTACAACGAAACGGCGCCTTTCACAGCCCGCGCGCCGTGCTTTGGTCGGGACGACGCGGCGCGGGACTTACCTGAAATTACAATCCAGAACGGGCCTCTAGTCCGGCCGGAAAAATGTTTGCCGGTCACGTTTGAGTTATCTTGCCGACGGCGCCTTCGCCGTTTTTGGCGCGCTTGACTCGGCGCCACATTCAAGGGAACATTTTGCCGCGTTGGTTCCTCGGGTTACTCCGGGGACGAAAGAGGGAACACGGAATCCGCAATACTTTCGGCGGCAATCCGTGGCTACCCCCGTAACTGTGAGCGGCGAGCTTTCAAATCCATCGTGGCCACTGGGAAACTGGGAAGGCCGGATTTGAAGGCAACGACCCGCGAGCCAGGAGACCTGCCAGCGCGGTCACCCAACCGGTGGACGGGGCGTCCATACGGAGCGGTCTTTCGCAGCGGTGACGACAATGCCGGTGCGAAGACCGTGAGAGAAACCTCTCCCACGACTTCGGCGGTATGAGCGTCGCGCGCGTTTTCGTGTAGCGTTCAGCCGTCCTTCGCATCGGGCTTGATCTCACCCGATGCGCTTCGCCTTTGAGTGAAGCGCAAACGAAGGAGCGTTGCGTCATGGGACGTGTTGCAGGGGCTGTCGTTTTTTCCGCGTTGCTCGCAAGTCTTACCGTTGCGCGCGCGCAAGATTCCGGCCGTGGGCCGCTGGTTCTGCCGCCGATCGATGTGGCTTCGACCCGAATGGGCGGCACGATTGTCGGTGCGTCCACGTCGGTGATCACCGCAGAGGACATCGCGCATTCTCCGGCGCAGACCTTGCCGGACATCCTGGCGCAGCAGACCGGCATTCAGGTCCAGCATCTCTTTAGCGGCACAAACGGCTCCTTCGACATGGTCGACCTGCGCGGCTTCGGTGCCTTCGCGGCCTCGAACACGCTCATCCTGATCAACGGCCGGCGCTATCAGGATTTCGATCTGCAAGGCTTCGATTTTTCCGCGATTCCGCTCAACAGCATCGAGCGCATCGAGATCACGCGCGGCAACAGCGGCGCGGTCTTGTGGGGCGACGGCGCCGTCGGCGGCGTCATCAATATCGTCACCAAGACAAAAGCGCCGCAGGGGACATCGGGCCGTGTCGAGGTTTTGGGCGGCTCGTTCAATTATGGCGAGGCGCGCGCCTCGGCGCAGACGGCCGCCGGGCCCTGGTCGATATCGTTGTTCGGCAATGCCATCGGTTCCGACGGTTATCGGGTCAACAGCGCGCTGCGTCAGGATAACGTCAACGCCAATATCAATTATCGCGGCGATGGCTGGGGAAGCTATCTGACGATTGCCGCCGACAAGCAGCATCAGGGCCTTGCCGGCGGTCTCAACAATCTTCCCGGCAATTATCCCTTCACACTGGACATGCCGCAGCAGTCGATCACGCCGCTCGATTGGGGCGCCAAACAAGATGTCAATCTGGCTGCAGGCGTTACGGCGACCTTGGCACCGGGCGTCGACCTCATTTTCGACGGCGGCTTACGGCGTAAATTTCAGCAAGCGCAATACTACAATTATCTCGATCCGGTCACGTTCGCCTACAACCTCGCGGCCGCGTCGCCGATGAGCTATGTCGATACCGTCATGACGACCGCGTCATTGACGCCGCGCCTCGATATTTCGCATCAGCTGTTCGGCGTCGGCAATCGCTTGCTGACCGGCGTCGACTTCTACAACACGCAATACAACTCCGACCGGCCGACCGCCCCCGGCCTCGTGCCGGTTCATAGTTATGACATCCGTCAGACGACGGTCGCTTTCTACGCAATGAACACCATGAATGTCCGGCCAGACACAGACTTTTCGCTGGGCGGGCGCATCCAGAGCAATTCGGTCAGGGCCTTCGATGCCTATAGCGCGGTGAACGACCCGAACGCGCTGTTCTATTCGAATAATCCGCAGGCTCCGGCGTTCAGCAGCAACGAGTGGCAATACGCCGCGCATGTTGGTGTGGAGCATCGCTTCGGATCGGCCTTTGCCGTTTTCGCGCGCGCGGCCCGGGCCTTTCGTCTTCCCAATGCCGACGAACGCGTCGGCGCCGGCGGGCCGTTCGTCTTCGCCGTGCCGACCTTCGATCTGAAGACGCAGACATCGGAAGACGTGGAAGGCGGCGTCCGCATCAAGGCGGGGGCGCTGAATGTCGAAAGCAGCGTCTACAAGATGTGGCTCGACAACGAAATCCATTACGTTCCGGCTCTGGGCATCGACACCAATCTCGATCCGACGCAGCGCGTCGGTTGGGAAAACAGCGCGACATACCGGATCACGGATTCGCTTCGCGTCCGCGGTGGCGTCGCCTACACCGATGCGACCTATCGGTCGGGTCCTTTCGCCGGAAACGAGATCCCGCTGGTGTCCCGCTGGTCCGGCAACGCCGGTCTGACCTGGGACATCGTGGAAAAACTGCTTGTGTTTGATACGACGGTCCGGTTTTTCGGCCCGCGCCGCATGGACAACGACCAGATCAACATGCAGCCACTGATCGCGGGGGAGGCGACCGCCGACGTGAAGGTCTCCGGCCAGTATGGCCGTTTCTTCTGGTCGGCTTCCGTTCTCAACCTGTTCGACAAGCACTATTTCGATTACGCCATCGCCAGTGGCGGGATTGCCGGCGGCCCGGGCTTCCCCGCGGGCTTGCCGCCGACCATCGGCGCCTTCAGCGCCTATCCGCTGGCGGGGCGGACTTTCATCGTCCAGGCCGGCGCGACCTTCTAGTCGCTCACAAAGGCTGCCACATCGCCGGCACGAGCTCGTAGCCGGTTACGGTCTTGACGATATGGCCGCAGGCCGGGAAGGGGAAGTGATAGGCCGCGACCAGCATGCGGTCGGCGGCGGCGCGATCGAGCATGCGCCGTCGCGCCGCGACCGCCTGCTCGCCATCCATGTCGAAGATCGGCTGCCAGTCGGGATGACGCGCGAACAGATAAGGATTGCGCACGGTATCGCTCATCACCAGCATCGACTGGCGGCCGGAATGGATCGCGAAGGCGGTGTGCCCGGGCGTATGGCCGTAAGCCGGCAGCGAGACGATGCCGGGCACCACCTCGGCGCCGGGTTTGAATCGCCGAACCTGCGGCGCGATGTCGCTAAAGATGCGCCGTGCGTTGAGGAAGTAGCCGTGCACGGACTTCGACACTCCGGCCATGTGCGCGTCGTTCATCCAGTAGGCCCATTCCGGTTCCGGCACGACAATCTCGGCATTGGCGAACACCTTGGCGCCGTCCTTGGTCTTGATGCCGTCGATGTGGTCGGGATGAAAATGCGAGATGAGGATCGTGTCGATCGCGTCCGGCGCGATACCGGCGGCGGCGAGATTGCCGATCATGGAGCCGGCCGTGTCGGCGATCTGCCCGGCGGTGCCGGTGTCGATCAGCGTGAGCTTTCCGCCGTTGTTGACGAGCAGCGCGGTGAAGGTGATCGGCAATATATTCGGCGGCAAGAAGGCGGCGGTGAGGGCGGCGTTGACGGCCGCGCCGCTCGCGTTGCGCACGAATTTGCCGTCGATCGGCAGATACCAGATGCCGTCGTAAAGCGCGGTGAGTTGAATATCGCCGAGGTTGTAACGATAGACGCCCGGCCCTTGCGCGGTGGCGGCAGGAGTCGCGGCGCGCGCCGGCCGCGCAAAAGCGGCGCATCCGGCGGCAAGCGCCGGGCCGGCAAGGAAGGTGCGGCGGGAGAGCTTCGGCATCGCTGGCAACCCGTGCATACGAGCGAGGCAATTTTTCGGCGTTTCGCTATGATAGCCGCACGGCGACGAGCAAGGTCAATGGAGATGAGCCGATGCGGTGGGTCGCGCCTTTGGCGGTCGTTGGATCGATGCTGAGCTTGATGCTGGGGGCCTGCTCGAGCGACGTCGGTCCGAGCAAGGAAGAATTAAAGGCGCAGTGGGAGGCGCAGAACGTCGTCCCGGAAAATTACAAGCAGGACCTGCTGGCGTTCCTGCGTACTTATCTCAACGATCCGAGCAACGTGCGCGACGCCGCGGTGTCGCAGCCCATGCTCAAGAATATCGGCCCGGGCGAGCGCTACGTCGCCTGCGTGCGTTACAACGCGCGCAACAGCGATCATAAATACCCTGGCGTCAAAACCGGCGTAGCGACTTACGTCGCGGGCAAGCTCGACCAGTTCTCGGACGGCAAGCGGGAAACGGAAGGGCTGTGCAAGGATGCAACCTACGCGCCGTTTCCTGAACTACAAAAACTGCAACGCTGACGCGGGCGCGCGCAAGCACGCCCGCGGAAGTGCGGTGCATCTTGTAGAGTCAAAGAAAGCTGAAAGTAGCCTCGGGCCTCGCGGTCACTTGACCTTGAGGTTTTCCGCCGACGTCTTTCCGCGGTTCTCGACGAGTTCGAACTGAACGGTCTGACCTTCGTTCAGCGTGCTAAGTCCGGCGCGTTCGACCGCCGAGATGTGTACGAACACATCCTTCCCGCCTTCTTGGGGCTGGATGAAGCCGTAGCCCTTCGTCGGATTGAACCACTTTACGGTGCCCTGAGGCATGCTCGATCTCCAAGTCTTACCAACACGCCAGTTTGGCATAGAGGACGATGACCGAACAAGGTCTCTTGCGCATCTATCGCGGGTCTTTATGAGGTATTTTTCTAGCCCCGAAAGGCCCGTTTTTGGTGCCGGGTGAGAGGATTGAACTCCCGACCTTGGCTTTACAAAAGCCCTGCTCTACCGCTGAGCTAACCCGGCTTGGGGGCGAGAGCTATCAGCGTCGCCGCCCCCCGACAAGCGCCGGCGCCCCATTCCGGCAAAAACAGCCCGGCCATCGACGTGTTCGGCGTGTCAAGCGCCCCGCAGGCGGTACCCGGGACGGCCGCGCCCGCTAAGCCTCGCCGCCGGAGGGCGTGCCCCGAGCCGGCATGCACGGAGGGCAGGGTGGCTCACACGCTGCCGGCAATCTTTTCCAGCACGGCGATGAGCCAGGCGGCCGACTGGAGCACGGCGAACCGCTGGGCGAGCGAAGACCGGCGGAACGTGTCGTTGAGCAATTTGAATGCGTGCCGATAACCCGACTGCCGGCGCGCGGCGTCGCCGAGACCGGTGAGGCGTTCGATCAACAGGGCGCGGCGCGATTCCAGATCGTCGTAACGCTCGCGGAACGTTGCGCGCGGGCGCTGCGCGATTTTGTCGGACGATGCAGGCGAGAAGCGGCGTGGCACGGCAGTTAACTTTAATCCCGTTTACGGTTTCGCGCGCGAATTCCGTACGTCGTCGAATGCGGCGACATCGTGTCGTTTGTCGCGCGCGCGATTAATGTTACTCCGAGATACCAAGCGCCATCGTAAATCCTTCGTATAAAATGCAGTCCGATAATTCTTTTCGGGATTGCAGCGAATGCGTGTGCCGTTTGCTCTCGCGCTTCTCACCCTTCTTGCCGCCGGTCTTGCGCCGGCGCGCGCCGCCGATCTGGTCGAGCCGCCGGACGGCGCCGCGTGGCCGGGCGATAGATATTCCGAAGGCGGCCAAACGTTCGGCGTGCGCGCGTCGCCCGTCGTCATCTATGATTATGAGTCGGGGACCGGTATTCGCCATTACTGGCTCGCGCCCTGGCACGATCGCCATTATTTCCCGGTCAGCGGAAAAGCGCCGCGGCTCGGCCGCGTCGAGAATCTCTCCGCCGTCGGCGGTGTTCATCGCCGTGCCGAGACATTTTCCCGCTATTGGTCGACGGCGGAATTGTTCGATCGTGCGCCTTGGCCGGCCCAGAAAAATCCGCCCCGGAAAATTCCGCAACCGCCGGTGCATCCGTGACGAGATTGCATAACGCCATGACCGGCAAGATCCGCATCGCCATCGCGCTCGCAGCCGCCGCCGCGGCGGGCATCATGGCGGGACATGCTCAGGCGCAAACCTACGGCGCCGCCTACAGCCAGCTGCCGCCGCTTTATCCCTATGCCGCCGCGCAGCCTTACGCCGTCGAGGTGTCGCCGGGCGTCTATATGATTCATCGGCCGGCAACCGATGGTGCTACGGGCGGCCGGCCGCGCCACGAGCGAAACGCGCTCAAAGACACAAGCGGCAGCGATCGTCCGCGCAAACCGGCCGACCGCGCGCTGATCGAGGAATTGCGCCAGCGCGGCCAGGCGAAAGAGCAGGTCAAGGAATCGACGATCAATACGCGCAGAATCGTGCGCGAAGCACCGGTCGTGCGCGAGACGACGCGCGTGGTCGACGATCCGCCGCGGGTCATCGAGCGCCGCCATATCGTCGAGGATCTGCCGCCCGTGCCGTCGAAGCGCCGCGCGCAGGCGGCCGCCGCCGCCGAAGTCGCGACAGACGCGCCCGCAAACGCCGGCGATGCCAAACGGCGCGTCATTCGCGCCGAGGCCGAGGTCACCATTCTCGGGCCCGATCGCATGAGCATCCGGCTGTTCCGGAAAAACAGCGCCGGCAATGCCAATGCGAGCGCCAAGGCCCAGGGCGAAGAATAAAACTGCGACCGTGAGCTAGCGGGAGCGAACGGCGGGCGAGGGGGGCCCGCCGTTTTGCATTTAAGCGCTTTTCAATTTGCCGCTGGCGATAAAGAGCGCGACGGCGGCGGCGTTCGAGACGTTCAGGCTCTTGATGGCGCCAGGCAACTCGATACGCGCGACGTGATCGCAGGTGTCCTTGGTGAGCTGGCGCAGGCCTTTGCCTTCGGCGCCGAGCACCAGCGCAAGCGGCGCGCGCAGGGCAAGGGTGGCGAGATCGGCCTCGCCGCTGCCGTCGAGGCCGACAACGAGAAAGCCGTGCGCCTTGAGCGCGGCAAGTCCGCGCGCGAGATTTTGCACGTTGACCAGCGGCACATTTTCCAGCGCGCCGGAAGCGGCCTTGGCCAGGGCGCCGGTTGCGTCCGGCGAATGCCGTTGCGTGGTGACGATGGCGGTCGCAGCAAAGGCTGCGGCGGAGCGGAAGATCGCGCCGACATTATGCGGGTCGGTGATCTGGTCGAGCACCAACACCACGCCTTTTGCGGCAAGCTCCTCGATCGCCGGCGACGGCAGCGGGTCGGTTTCGAGGTAGAGGCCCTGATGGACGGCGTCCGGCAGCAATCGTTCGGCAATCGCCGATGGCCGCACGATTTCGGGGGCGAGGCGTGGCTTGATGCCTTCCTCGGTGAGCCGCCGGGCGGCATTCTCGGTCGCGAGCAGCTTGCGAAGCTGTCGTGCGGGATTGCGCAGGGCGGCCGTTACCGTGTGCCAGCCATACATAATGACGGGCCCGTCCGCCTCGCCCCGCAAGGCGTCGCGGCGGGCGCGTTCGAAGCGCTCGCGCCGCTCGGTCTGCTCGCGGGTGGCGCCCGGCTTGCCGCCTGAATGAGGCCTGGGGGAACGCGATGCCATCGCGGTTGCCTTAACCGATCAGCACGGAACGGGGTAGTCTCCATTGACTTGGTTCAGGGGCGTGCCCATAAACCCGCCACGTCCGACCCGAGGGTCGAGCCATTAATCTTTTTCGATCAATGTTGTACGACGGCCTTTGGTACGGTGGCCTTTGGTACAATGGCCTTGGGGGAGAGTGTCCCGAGCGGCAAAGGGGGCGGACTGTAAATCCGCTGGCTATGCCTTCGTAGGTTCGAGTCCTACCTCTCCCACCATCCTGCTCCGTGCTTTGCAGGAACTGCGGGTGTAGCTCAATGGTAGAGCAGCAGCCTTCCAAGCTGAATACGAGGGTTCGATTCCCTTCACCCGCTCCATCTTTTCGCTCGTTCGCTCGCTGCCGGTATAGACAGCAAAAGCCGCCCCTAAGGGGTGGCCTTTTTTGTTTTGCGACGTTTTTAGGCGGCCCGGAGGCCCGATTCTTTTCGCGCACTCCGAGCGTCGCGACCGGGTTAAAAACCGCGCTTTGCCGCCCTTGCAATCGCGCCGTGCATGATGCATGACAGCGCCGCGGCGGACCTTTATTAGGTTCGCCGTTTCCGCTTCCGGAGGAGTGTAGCTCAATTGGTAGAGCACCGGTCTCCAAAACCGGGGGTTGCAGGTTCGAGTCCTGCCACTCCTGCCAGGCGGGATCCGGCCCGTGAGCGGCAAGCGAAACCGGCCGGCAGGGACTAGATGAGGACTCGAGAAACGGAAGTTTTGGCTCAGAGCTGAATGATGGCAACGTCCCCGTTCAAATTCCTGCAAGAGGTGCGCGAGGAGACCAACAAGGTCACCTGGCCGTCGCGCAAGGAAACCATGATCACCACCGCCATGGTGTTCGTCATGGTGGCGCTTGCGTCGATATTTTTCCTGCTGGCGGATCAAATCATCCGCGTCGCGGTTACATTCGTGCTCGGCATTGCCGGCTAAAGGTTAGATCGATGATCGACACCGCTGCGAGCGTTACCACCAAGCCCAAGCGCTGGTACATCGTCCACGCCTATTCGAACTTCGAGAAGAAGGTTGCGGAATCGATCCGCGAGCAGGCCAAGCAACGCGGCCTCGGCGATCATTTCGAAGAGGTGATGGTGCCGACCGAAAAGGTCGTCGAAGTGCGCCGCGGGCGCAAAGTGGACGCCGAGCGCAAGTTTTTCCCCGGCTACGTGCTGGTGAAGATGGATCTGACGGACGAGGTCTATCATCTCATCAAGAACACGCCAAAGGTCACCGGCTTTCTCGGCACCGACAAGAAACCGATGCCGATCTCGGATGCCGAAGCCGACCGCATCCTGCATCAGGTGCAGGAAGGCATCGAACGTCCGAAACCCTCGGTCTCGTTCGAGGTCGGCGAGCAGGTGCGCGTGTCGGATGGACCGTTCGCCTCGTTCAACGGCACGGTGGAAGAGGTGGACGAAGATCGTTCGCGCGTGAAAGTGGCGGTGTCGATCTTCGGCCGCGCGACGCCGGTCGAATTGGAATTCACCCAGGTGGAAAAGCTCTGATCGGGTTGACCTCGCGTCACGCGGTGAGTAGTTTTTTCGACGGGGCGCCTGATCGCCCTATGTCAGCACAATAGAGCGTCGGAGCTTCGGCCTCGAAGCCGTTGCTTGATGCGATTCGTTGACCTTGCGGGGGGCGGCACCACGTTGAGGTATTCCGATGAGCCAAAAGAAATTTAGCCTGAAGAAGTTGCGGACGTTGGCATTCGCGATGATCGTCGTTGCCGGCGGCTCACACGCGGTCTTGGCGAGTCCGGTCGACTATAGTTTCTCGGGAACGCTGTGGGCCTCCGACGGAGACGTCACCGGCTCGTTTACGTATGATTCCGGTAACGTCACGAGTTATTCGTTCCTGTTGCCGCCGTCTGTGCCCAATCCGGTGTCGGGCTCTTCCTACACATTGGACAACAGCGATAGCGCTGTCTTGAATCTCGGGACGGATCAATTCCGTTTCTACGCAAACGACACTTATTTTACCAATCTCGATCTTATCTTTACGTCGAGCGGCGGCGTTCTTCAGTTTGTCCCGGGCTCGAGCGGTCTTCGTCAATCCCCGAATGTCGCTGGCGCCCAGGCGGATTTTTCGGCGCTTTTTGTCGGTGGTGGAGCGAGCCCGGTTGGTGCCACGCCGCTTCCGGCGGCCTTGCCTCTTTTCGCTTCGGGCCTCTGCGCGCTGGGTCTTTTTGGTCGGCGCCGCCGGCGGAAGGCGTCCATCGCCGCCTGAACGATTAAACGCTTCGGAAAGGGTGCGGAGAGGCCATCGTGGCCTGGTCTCTCTGCTGCTTGCGGCAAGCGGTTCGCACCGGGCCTTATGCGGCAGGGCGCCCGCGTGCGGGCGCAGGATGGACAGGCCGCGTACGATCCACTAAATGTCGCCGCGGCCCGAACAGGGCTGACATAACGACGTGGGAGGTGAGGCGGTCGCCAGCCGTCAAGATCCGCACCACTACAGGAGTTGAAGACATGGCGAAAAAAGTCACTGGATTCCTCAAATTGCAGGTGCCTGCGGGCGCCGCCAATCCGTCGCCGCCGATCGGGCCGGCGCTCGGCCAACGCGGCCTCAACATCATGGAGTTCTGCAAGGCGTTCAACGCGCAGACCCAGAAGATCGAAAAGAACACGCCGATCCCGGTGATCATCACCACCTATCAGGATCGCTCCTTCACCTTCGAGATGAAGACGCCGCCAGTGTCTTTCTTCCTCAAGAAGGCGGCGAAGCTCGAAAGCGGCTCCAAGACGCCCGGCCGCGACATGGTCGGCTCCGTCACCAAGAAGCAGATACGCGAGATCGCCGAGCAGAAGATGAAGGATCTCAACGCCAACGATATCGACGCGGCGATGAAGATGATCGAAGGCTCCGCCCGCTCGATGGGCCTTACGGTGCAGGAGTAACGGTCATGGCAATCGGAAAACGCACCAAGGTCGCGCGCGAAGGCATCGACCGCGACAAATCCTACTCGCTTGCCGAAGCGGTCAAGCTCGTCAAGGAGCGCGCCAAGGCCAAGTTCGACGAGACCATCGAGATCGCGATGAACCTCGGCGTCGATCCGACGCACGCGGACCAGATGGTGCGCGGCGTGGTCAACCTGCCGAACGGTTCGGGACGTACGCTGCGCGTCGGCGTGTTTGCGCGTGGCGCCAAGGCGGAAGAAGCCAAGGCCGCCGGTGCCGATGTCGTCGGTGCGGAGGATCTGGTCGAGAAGGTGAACGGCGGCGCGATCGATTTCGACCGCTGCATTGCTACGCCCGACATGATGCCGCTGGTCGGACGCCTCGGTAAGGTGCTCGGGCCTCGCGGCATGATGCCCAATCCGAAAGTCGGCACCGTCACGATGGACATCACCAACGCGGTCAAGGGCGCCAAAGGCGGCTCGGTCGAATTCCGCGTCGAGAAAGCTGGCATCGTGCAGGCCGGCGTCGGCAAAGCCTCGTTCACCGAGGACAAGCTGGTCGAAAACATCCGCGCCTTTGCCGATGCGGTGCAGAAGGCAAAGCCCGCGGGCGCCAAAGGCCATTACATCAACCGGGTGGCGATCTCGTCCACTATGGGCCCGGGGGTGAAGGTCGAGCCGGGCTCGCTGTTCTCGGCGGGGAGCTGATCGGGCCTGTTTTGGTCGTTTTGGCCCTTCAGGCGGTGGATTTTCGCGAAAAAGGGCTTGGCAAAGACCTGCCGACCCTCTAAATGAACGGCATCGGGCGTGCCGGCCCATTTGTCGGCACGCCTTTGCGCGTCCCTAAATTCAAAGGTGATCAAGGACTTAGCCTTTTAGACATCCCGGCGGGACATCTGAAAGGAAGGGTCAGGATCGCATTCGATCATGAGGGGATGAGCAAGGCCAGTCCGGATCGCTCCGCGAGGAGAATGATGGATCGGCCGACCTGTCCGAGACTGCCGGTGCCGAGGCGCAAGCCAAGGCTTAATCCGCGGCCGTGATCGCTTCGGCGAGATCGGCCAAAGGCGGGCCAGCATAGACGGGGATGAGACCCGGGTTTGCGCGTGTCACAGCGCGCCAAGTCGGTTCGAACCTCGGATACCCGTGCACGGCCGGTGGTCGTGGCGGGGGGCAGGATTTTCGAAGCGTCGTCCTGCCTGGTTTGCTTCGCGTGGAGCCAAGTCAGCGGGACGGCTGGTATCAACCCGGCGGTTTCCGTTTCATGCGGCAAACCGTCATACCGGAAAGAGCTTGCAGTGGATCGAGCGGAAAAAGCAGAGTCCATCAGCGAACTCAGCGGCGTCTTCAAGGCCGCGAGTGTCGTGGTGGTGGCTCACTATTCCGGCCTCACGGTCGCCCAGATGCAGACTCTGCGCAAGCAGATGAAGCATGTCGGCGCGAGCGTAAAGGTCGCGAAGAACCGTCTCGCCAAGATTGCTCTCAAGGACACCGATGCTGCCGTGATCGCGCCCCTGCTCAAGGGGCCGACCGTGATCGCCGTCTCCGGCGATCCCGTAGCGGCGCCAAAGGTCGCCGTCGATTTCGCCAAGGCGAACGAAAAGTTCGTCATCCTTGGCGGCTCATTCGGCAAGTCCGCCCTGGATCTCAACGGCGTGAAGCAGCTCGCTTCGCTGCCGTCGCTGGATGAATTGCGCGGCAAGATCGTCGGCCTCCTCGTGGCGCCGGCGACCAAGATCGCGCAGCTCGCCAACGCACCGGCCGCCAAGGTCGCGCGCGTGGTCCAGGCCTACGCCTCCAAGGCACCCTCCGAGAGCGCTGCGGCGTGATGACTCTTTCTTGAACAAACCCGACTGGTTCGAACCCTTAAGGAACGAAAACAATGGCTGACTTGCAGAAGATCGTAGATGAGTTGTCGAGCCTGACCGTCATGGAAGCGGCGGATCTGGCCAAGCTCCTCGAAGAGAAGTGGGGCGTCTCCGCTGCCGCCGCGGTTGCGGTTGCGGCAGGGCCCGCCGGGGGCGGTGCCGCTCCGGCCGAAGAGAAGACCGAATTCACCGTGGTTCTCGCCGCAGCTGGCGAGAAAAAGATCGAGGTGATCAAGGAAGTGCGTGCGCTCACCGGTCTCGGCCTGAAAGAGGCCAAGGATCTGGTCGAGGGCGCGCCCAAGACAGTCAAGGAAGGCGTCAACAAGGACGAGGCGGCCAAGATCAAGACCACCCTCGAAAAAGTCGGCGCCAAGGTTGAGCTTAAGTAGGCGAAGCTTATTTAAGCGAAATCCCCGGGCGAACGCAGCGAGGTCCGGGGATCGCCAAATAGACGGATGGCCGGGTCAAACCCGGCCATGACGGAAGAAAAAATACCGAAATCCCCGGGCCCGTTGCCCGGGGGTATCGAGACGGAAAAAGTGCAGCGGCCGGGCATCGGCCGCAGTGGAGGCGAAACCGGGACGGCAGCGGTCCGTTCGCGGGAATTGTGAAGTGTGCGGCGGTTCGGGCAGAGCCCGAATCACATATGAACCGGGCAACCCGACGCTTGTCCTGATGGTCGCGATGGATTGCGACCATTCGGCGAGGCGCCCGCGTTGGCCCGCCAAAATCGAATCGAGAGAGAAACGATGGCGCAGACGTTTACCGGTCGCAAGCGCGTAAGGAAATTTTTCGGATCAATCAAAGAAGTCGCGGAGATGCCGAACCTCATCGAGGTTCAAAAGGCGTCTTACGACCAGTTCCTCATGGTCAAGGAGCCTGAGGGCGGCCGGCCGGACGAGGGCCTGCAAGCGGTGTTCCGCTCGGTTTTCCCGATCTCGGATTTTTCCAACTCGTCGATGCTGGAATTCGTCAAATACGAATTCGAGCCGCCGAAATACGACGTCGATGAGTGCCGCCAGCGCGGCATGACCTTCGCCGCGCCGCTTAAGGTGACGCTGCGGCTGATCGTGTTCGATATCGACGAGGAGACCGGCGCCAAGTCGGTCAAGGACATCAAGGAGCAGGATGTCTACATGGGCGACATTCCGCTCATGACCAACAACGGCACCTTCATCGTCAACGGCACTGAGCGGGTGATCGTCTCGCAGATGCACCGTTCGCCCGGCGTGTTCTTCGATCACGACAAGGGCAAGACGCATTCGAGCGGCAAGCTGCTGTTCG